>ERZ1090866.954-NODE-958-length-10238-cov-4.425808_pt1 | contig 10238 bp, 6 predicted proteins | sample MGYA00478477_ERZ1090866 | MGnify/ENA primary metagenome ERZ1090866 (study PRJEB33644, sample SAMEA5815737) | chicken gut metagenome | biome: Chicken; feature: Gastrointestinal Tract; material: Caecum | place: Ireland | collected 2019-01-01 | study: A study of the... | reverse complement strand
CGGGGGATCATGCCGGCAATCCAGGAGCACGAGGACAGGGGCCAGCCTTTCTTTCTTTCCGAAAAAGGCGTCGAGCAGTTGTCCCCAGCGTTTTTTTTCCGCCGCAGATACCCGCGCAAAACCGTAGCCCGGCAGGTCCGCGAGAAGAAACTCCCCGAAATCGAAATAATTGACCAGCCGCGTCCGGCCCGGCTCCCGGCTGGTTTTCGCCAGCTTTTTTCTGCCGGCGAGCAGATTGATGACCGAGCTTTTGCCCACGGTGGATTTTCCGCAGACGGCAATCAGCGGCTTTTCGGGGCGCAGGAATTGCCGCTCCGAAGCCGCCGACGTGACAAATGTCGCATTTTTTACGACGATTTTTTCCGCAATCTCTTCCATGGGTACCTCGTTTTCAGCGTTTTCTCCGTTTTTGCCCGCCGTCGTCGTTTTCCGCCGACGGCGGCGCTAAGGCGCGCCCGACAGAACGCGGCAGAGCTCAGCAACGCACGGAAGAGGGCGCGCTGTCGCCCACCGATCCGCCCACGGGGATCACCGGACCCTTTTTGGGCCGGGTACGGGGCTTGGCCGGGCGTTCGCCGGGCACCGGCCCGACGGCGAGCGAGAACACCTCGTCCGCGTCCTTGACGGGATAAAAAGTCAGCTCCCGGCGAATGGGCTCGGGCAGTTCTTCGAGGTCTTTGACGTTCTCGGCGGGAATGACGATGTTGCGGATTCCCACTCTGCGAGCGGCCAGGGCTTTTTCTTTGAGCCCGCCGATGGGCAGAACTTTGCCGCGAAGGGTGATTTCGCCCGTCATGGCGATGTCCTTCCGCACGGGGCGAGAGGTGAACGCCGACAAAATGGCCGTGGCGATGGTGATGCCCGCGCTGGGCCCGTCCTTGGGCGTGGCGCCTTCCGGGACGTGGACGTGGATGTCCGTCGTCTCGAATTTTTCCGCGGGAATCCCGTATTTGTCCGCATGCGAGCGGATAAAGGAGATCGCCGCAAACGCCGATTCCTTCATGACGTCGCCCAGTTTCCCGGTCAGGCGCACTTCCCCTTTGCCGGGCATGGCGGTCGCCTCGACCGTGAGCGTCGTTCCGCCCACCGCCGTCCAGGCCAGCCCCGTCACCGCGCCCACCTCTTCTTTTTCGCGCTTTTCTTCGGGCAAGAACCGGGGCGCCAGCAAAAGTTCGCGCACCATGTCTTTGTTCACCGTCACTTTGGGCATCGAACGGTCGTCCGCATACCGGACGGCGATCTTGCGGCAGACGGTGCCGATCGTGCGTTCCAGAGTACGAACGCCCGCTTCCAGGGTATATCCTTCGATGACGGCGCGCACGCCGTCGTCGGTGAATTCCGCATTTTCCGCCGTCAGGCCGTTGGCGGCAAGCTGTTTGGGAATGAGATAGCGCTTGGCGATCTCCAGTTTTTCCTCCTGCGTATAGCCGGACAGCTCGATGATCTCCATGCGATCGCGCAGCGGCCCGGGAATGGTGTCCAGGGTGTTCGCCGTCGTGATGAACAGCACTTTGCTCAGATCGTAAGCCACTTCGAGATACCGGTCGCGGAAAGTGGAGTTCTGCTCGGGATCGAGCACTTCCAGCAGGGCGCTGGCGGGATCGCCGCGCATATCCGAAGAAATTTTGTCGATTTCATCGAGCAGGAATACGGGATTGACCGATTCCGCGCTCTTCATCGCGTAGAGAATCCGCCCCGGCATCGCGCCGACATAAGTGCGGCGATGGCCGCGGATCTCCGCTTCGTCCTTCACGCCGCCCAGGCTCATGCGCACGAATTTCCGGCCGAGCGCGCGGGCGATCGAACGCGCCACGCTCGTCTTGCCCACGCCCGGAGGGCCGACAAAACAGAGAATGGGCGCCTTCATGCTGCCCGTCAGTTTGAGCACGGCGAGGTATTCGGTAATCCGTTCCTTGATCTTTTCCAGTCCGTAATGATCCGCTTCCAGCACGGCCACGCAGTCGGACAGTTTTTCGGTGTCCTTCGTCTCCTCCTTCCAGGGCAGATCGAGCACCCAGTCCAGATACCCCGTGATCACCGTGTATTCGGGGGAAACCGACTGCATTTTATCCAGCCTGTCCAGCTCTTTGAGACATTTTTTCTCCACTTCTTCGGGCAGGCCCTTGGCGCGGATCTTCGCGCGGTACTCGTCCGCTTCCTTGCCGTCGTCGCCCAGTTCGGTGTGAATGGCTTTCAGCTGTTCGCGCAGGAAATAATCCTTCTGCGAGCGGTCGATATTCTGCCGCACCGCGGAAGAAATTTTCTTCTCGATTTTGGCGATCTCCAGTTCGTCGTTGAGACAGCGTTCAAACAATTTTAACCGTTCGACCACCGACTCCTCGCCGAGAATTTCCTGTTTGACTTCCAGACGCACCCGCATGGCGGATACGGTCATGTCGATGTAGGCGTCCGGATCGGCGCAGGCTTCCAGTTGCGCGAGAATATCCTTGCCGATCTTCCCGTCCGCCAGCAGCACGTCCCGCACCATCTCCCGCGCGGTGCGGAAATACGCTTCTTCCAGCACTTCGTCGCCGTGTTCGGACAAAATTTCGTCCGTCACGGCATAGTAATACCCCGATTCAAACTGCACCGAACGCGCGCGTGCGCGATATTGCCCCTCGGCAAGCACGCGGAGGGTGCCCCCCGGGAGCTGGGTGACCTGTTTGATGCGCGCCACCGTGCCGACGGGATAAATATCCTCGGCCGAAATCTCGTCCTTTTCCGTCTCGCGCTGCGCGCAGATAAAGACAATCCGGTCGGACGCGGCAGAAGCGCGTTCGATGGCTTTCAGCGTGATGTCGCGCCCCACTTCGAAAGAAATCAGCGTATTCGGAAACGCCACTTTCCCCCGCAGGGGAACGATCGACAATATATTCGTTCTGGGTGTTTTCTTTTCCGTAAACTTTTCCATATACTTATTATTACCCCCCGAAGGAACTTTTCAAACAATTTTCCGCGGATCGGGCGGGCCAGACCGTCTTTCCGCTTTTGTTTCATTATAACATACCCCGAGCCAAAAAGCAAAGACATCGACGCCCCTTTCCGCCTTTCGGGCGCAATTGACGGAATCTTTCTCCGTTTTGTCACAGAATTTTGTCACATGCTCCCTTTTTCCGCCGTTTCCGGGGGGATAATTCCGCGAGCGGAGCGGTGAGCGGAGCGGTGAGCGGAGCGGTGAGCGGAGCGGTGAGCGGAGCGGGTTCAATTTTCGCCGTCGGCGTATGACCGCCTGACGGCGGTACGGGCGCAAACCTGTCGGTTTGCTTATTGGGGTTCGTAATCGCCTTACGGCGAGAATTGCCTGGCGGCAATAAATAGCGCAAGCCGTCCGGCTTGCTTTTCAGGGTTCGGAAGCGGCTAACGCCGGGTGCCTTGCGGCAAGGATTCCGCGGGCTCCGCCCTGCACCCGCAAGGGACATCGTCCCTTGACCCGGGATTGCGCAAGCCGTCCGGCTTGCTTTTCAGGGTTCGGAAGCGGCTGCGCCGGGTGCCTTGCGGCAAGGATTCCGCGGGCTCCGCCCTGCACCCGCAAGGGGCTTGCCCCTTGACCCGCGGTTACAGTCAGTCGGAAAAAACGTAGAGGCAAAAAGTTCCCCGCCGGAGTCGCCGGCGGGGAGAGATTATATACAATTATGCGGATTTTTTCTTATAAATCAACCGGGGCTTTGCGCCGTCCGTCAGACATTCCTTGGTGATGACCACTTCTTCCACGTCGTCCTCGGACGGGATCTGATACATCACGTCCGTCATCAGTCCTTCAATGATGGTCCGAAGGCCCCGCGCGCCCGTTTTCAAACGGATCGCCGTCTGCGCAATCTCACGCACCGCGTCCTCCTCCACCGTCAGCTTCACGCCGTCAAAACCGACCAGTTTCTGATATTGTTTGATAATCGCGTTCTTCGGCTCGGTCAGAATCTTGACCAGCGCGTCCTCGCCCAACGGGTCGAGATTGACCACGATCGGAAGCCCGCCCACAAACTCCGGAATCAGCCCGAATTTCGTAAGGTCCTGAGGCTTCACGTCGTCGAGCACCGAATAATCCACTTCGTCCGAGCCCAGCTTCACCTTCCCGCCGAATCCCAGCGTGGTGTCGTCCTTTCTCGACGCGACGATTTTATCCAGCCCGACAAACGCGCCGCCGCAGATAAACAGGATATTGGTCGTATCGATGCGCAGACATTCCTGCTGCGGGTGCTTTCTGCCGCCCTGCGGGGGCACGGAAGCCACCGTGCTCTCGATGATTTTCAGAAGCGCCTGCTGCACGCCCTCGCCCGATACGTCGCGCGTGATCGAGACGTTTTCGCTCTTGCGCGCGATCTTGTCGATTTCGTCGATATAGATGATCCCCCGCTGCGCGCGCTCGATGTCATAGTCGGCATTCTGAATGAGTTTGAGAAGAATATTCTCCACGTCCTCGCCGACGTACCCCGCCTCCGTGAGCGTGGTGGCGTCGCTGGTCGCAAACGGCACGTTGAGAATTTTCGCCAGCGTCCGCGCGAGCAACGTCTTGCCGCAGCCCGTGGGCCCCAGCAAAAGAATATTGCTCTTTTCGATCTCCACTCCGTCGTCCGCCTTTTTGGCTTTCAGAAGGGAATTGATGCGCTTGTAATGATTGTACACCGCGACGGAAAGCACTTTTTTCGCCTTGTCCTGGCCGACGATGTATTTGTCCAGTTCTTCCTTGATTTCGGCGGGCTTTTTCAAAGGCACTTCGACGGCTTTATCCTTTTCGTTGGTCTCGTCCACCATCGCCTTGCAGATCTCGACGCAGTCGTCGCAGATGAACACGCCGTCCGGCCCCGCAATCAGCCGCCGCACTTCGTCTTTCGATTTTCCGCAGAAAGAACAATGCTGTTCGTATTTTTCCATAGTCACACTCCCAAAAATCGCATTTGGTCCCGGCTCGCGCCCGGTGAACCCGTTTGCTCCGGTTGAAAAATCTCGCGCAAAGCCCCGGCCGGGGACGTCGCGCGAGAATATTTTCGTATGTCCGTATCGCCCGCCGCCTCAGTTCCCGCCCAAAAACCGGGCGGAAAATGTTCAGCGTCTGACAAATACTTTATCGATAAGTCCGTAAATCCGCGCCTCTTCCGCCGACATGTAGTTGTCGCGGTCGGTGTCCCTTTCGATCGTGGCGAGGTCTTTGCCCGTGTTCTCGGAGAGAATGCGGTTCATCTTCGCCTTGGTGCGAAGTATGTGCTCCGCCTGAATCTTGATATCGCTCGCCTGGCCCTGAGCGCCGCCCAGAGGCTGGTGAATCATGATCTCCGAATTGGGCAGGGCAAACCGTTTGCCCTTCGTCCCGCTGGACAGAAGGAAGGCACCCATGGAAGCGGCGAGGCCGATACAGATGGTGGAAACGTCGCACTTGACGTAGTTCATCGTATCGTAGATTGCCATGCCCGCCGAAACGGAGCCGCCCGGGGAATTGATATACAGATTGATGTCTTTTCCCGGTTCCTTCCCTTCGAGGTAGATGAGCTGCGCGACGACCGTATTCGCCACCGCGTCGTCAATCTCCCCGCTCAGAAAGACGATTCTGTCCTCCAACAGCCGGGAATAGAGGTCGTACGAGCGCTCGCCCGTACTCGTCCGTTCCACGACGTAGGGAATCAGAATATTTTTTTCGTTCATTCCTTATTTTCCTCCACATACATTTCGTTGTTCGCTTTGAGGAAGTCGAACAACTTGGTGACGACGATGTCGCTCCGGATATAATCGTACTGTCTGGGATCCATGGTCTTTTTGTATTCTTCCGCCGTCTTGTCCACGGAAGCGGCCTGTTCGGCGATCTTCGCCTCCACTTCCTCTTCGGTGGCTTCGATCTTCTCTTCCTTGATGAGCTTGGAAATCCCCAGCTGATTGAGGACGTTCTTTCTCGCCTGGTCCTCGTAATTTTTGCGGAACTCGGACAAAGGCACCTTGATGAAATCGAGGTAATCCTGCAGTTTCAGACCCTGATACATCAGCTGATATTCAAACTTCTGCACGAGTCCGTCCACTTCGCGGTCGATCATCGCCTGCGGGATTTCCGCTTCGGCGGTGGCGGTGATAGCGTCGAGAATGCTGTTCTCCGTCGCGTCGATCGAGTTCTTTTCCGCCTGTTTTCCGAGGCGTTCTCTGACCTTCGCCTTATAGGCCTCCACCGTCTCGCTGCCCGTCGCGTCCTTGATGAAAGCGTCGGTGAGCTCGGGCAGTTCCTTGCCCTGCAGCGAATTGAGCGTCACGGCAAACACCGCGTCCTTGCCCTTGAGGTTCTCCGCCTGATAATTGTCGGGGAATTTCACGTTGACGTCCTTCTTCTCCCCGATCTTCATGCCGATGACCTGATCTTCAAAGCCGGGAATAAACTGTCCGCTGCCCAGCGTCAGATCGAATTTCTCCGCTTCGCCGCCGTCGAACTTGACGCCGTCCACCGTGCCGACGAAATCGATGTTGGCGATGTCGCCCTTCTCCGCCGCACGATCGGTGACGGGAATTTTACGGGCGTTGCGCTCGCGCAGGCGCTGAAGGTCGGCGTCGACGTCGGCATCCTTTACAGTATACGCAAACTCCCTGATTTTCATACCTTTGTAGCAACCGATCTTGACGTCGGGCCGGACGGGCGTCACGGCCGTCAGCACCACTTTATCGTCGGAAATGTCCTCGACGGAAAGCTCGGGATCGCCCACCGCCGTGAATTCCTCGGCCTTCTCTTCGAGAATTTTTCCGTAATTTTCGGAGAAGAGAATGTTCAGCCCCTCTTCGTAGAATACGCCCTTTCCGTAAGCGTGCTCGATGACGTTCCGGGGCGCCTTGCCCTTGCGGAAACCGTTGACGGCAAATCTGCCCCTCGTTTTCAGATACGCCTTGTTGATGGCGTCTTTCCATTCGTTTCCGTCAAATTCCATGGTGATTTTCACCGTGCTCTTTTCAGCCGCTTCTGTTGTGTACTTCATACTATGATTTCTCCTAAAAAATCCTAAAAATACTTCTTCTTTTTCCGGCGGTTCCGCCCGGACAATTTCCGGAAGCCCGCCCGACGGCTTCTCCGCCGTGCAAGCTACATTTTATCATATTCTTCCGAGAAAAGAAAGCATTTTCGTTTACAATTTCCGAATTTTAAGCTATAATTTATAAAAAATCCCCGTCCGGGTAAATTTTTTCGACTCCGTTCGCGCCCCTTCGCGCTTCTCTCTTCCCGCCCGGACTTTTACGCCCGGATTCCGGACCCGTTCCGGACTGATTAAGGATTGCCTCGGGATTGATTCCGCCCCGGCCGGTCAGGTTGCCGGAGCACCGGGCTGTTTCTGTCCCCTGCCTGTCTGAATCGCCCCGGGCCTCAGAGCGACGGGAACGGCCGGTCTGCGCACGCCGCGCCCGGCAAAACCGGGAGAAAAAAGCAAGAAACGGCAAAAAGCGGCAAAAACAGGAAGAGCAAAAAATCTTTTCCGACCCCAAAAGGAGAACGACGATGCCTCAGGATTCCTTCCATATCCGCCGATCGGCGGCAGAACTCGACGCCCTGCTCACGGGCGGCAAAATCAACCGCATTTCGCAGGCGGACAAAGACGAGGTTACCTTTATAATATACACCGGAAAGACGACGGTTAAACTCGTTCTCAGCACGGACGCGTCCAACGCCCGCGTCTGCCTTTCGCGCGAGGAGAAAGAACCCGCGCCCGTCGCGCCCAATTTCTGCATGCTCCTCAGAAAGCACCTGCTCGGCGCGGAAATTCTCTCCGTCTCCCAGCACGAGTTCGAGCGGATCGTGGAAATCCGCATGCTCTGCACAAGCGATTTCTCCCGCGCGGAACGCACGCTCGTCTGCGAGCTCATGGGCAAATACTCCAACCTCATCCTCGTCGAAAACGGGCTGATTGCGGGCGCTTTGAAAACCGCATCTCTCGAGACCAACGCCCGTCGCATTCTCTTTCCGGGCGCGAAATACGAATACCCCGCCCCGCAGGACAAACTTTCCCCCTTCGACGCCGAGGGGCTCCGCGCCCGCACCCAAGCCTTTCTCGCTTCGCATGAGGGCGGGGACGAAGAGGACTACGCCCGCTTCCTCTTTGAAAACGTCGCGGGGCTCGCCCTGCCCACCGCGCGCGAACTTCTGCGCCGTCGCCCGGCCGGCACCCCCGTCTGGGAATTTGTCGGCAATTTCTGTTCGTCCTGCCCCTCAGAACCCTGTCTCGTGACGGACACCGGCACGAAAGAGGGCGCCCCGCGCGACTTTTTCGCCTTTCCCGTGCCCGGCGGCATTCCCATGCCCTCCTTAAACGCCGCCGAGGACGAATATTACTACCGCAAGGAAACCCGCCGCGACTTCGAGGATCAGAAACGCCGCCTGGAATCGGCGGTGCGCGCCCTCCGCAAAAAACAGCAGAAAAAATTGCAGGACACCCTCGACCGGCTTTCCGACTGCGAATCCATGGAAACCCTCCGCGTCAAAGGCGAACTGCTCACCGCCAATCTCTACCGCATCCCGAAGGGCAGCGCGGAAATAGAAACAGAAAACTGGTACGATCCGGATTGCGCCCCCGTGCGCATCCCGCTCGATCCCCGGCTCACGCCCGCGCAGAACGCGCAGAAATATTTCAAGGCCTACGCCAAACAGAAACGCACCCGAGAAGCGCTGACGCCCCGCCTCGCCGAGGAGCGGGAAGAAATCGCCTATACGGACAGCGTCGCCGCTTCCCTGGCCCTCGCGGAGACGAAAACCGACCTCAAAGAAATCCGCGACGAACTCGTCTCCCTCGGCCTCGTGAAAGCCCCCAAAGCGCGGGTGGGCGGCAAAAAACAACCCGCCGTGCCCTTCCGCGAATACCGCTTCCAATCCTTCCGAATTCTCTCGGGCCGGAACAATTTGCAAAACGACCGGCTTTTGAAAAGCTGTTCTCCTTCCGACGTCTGGCTGCACGCGCAAAAATACCATTCCACGCACGTCGTGATCGTGACGGAAGGCAGGCAGGTAAGCGATGAAGTGCTTCTCTTTGCCGCAGAAGTGTGCGCTTATTATTCGGACGGCCGCGCGGGCGGCAAAGTCCCCGTGGACTGGTGCGAGCGCAAATTCGTGCGCAAGCCCCCCAGATCCCGGGCGGGATTCGTAACGTACACCGACTACAAAACCCTGCTGGTCGAGCCGGACAAACACGAATCCTTCCTCTCCGCCGAATAAACCGCCCTTTGCCTTTTTGGTTTTCTGCTCCTCCCCCTTGCCCGCACTTTGTCCTCTCCCTCTCTTTTGTCCTTTGTCTGCCGTAATCTCTTCCCTGCCCCTGTCCTCGCCTCTTTCTTTTTTCTCTTCGCGCATTCCGTTCCCTTTTCCCTCCCGGGAAAATCCGCGAAGAAATTCACTGTTGACAAATTTTCCATTTTATGGTATAATTATAACACTGAAAAGTACGATACCCGATCAACTTGCACAGGAACAGATCGCGCGTGCCGGGGAAACGCGCATTTTGCAGAGCCGTTCCGTAAATCGGGAACATTTATAAAATTGTAAGGAGGAAAAAATGAAAGGAAAGAAACTTTATCTTCTGGCGGCAGCGGCGATGGCCGCGGTCTCCCTCTTCCCCCTTTCCGCCTGTCAGGACAAAGACCCCGTCGAACAGGACCGGAAAACCGAGGAAGGCGGCATATACGTTCAGCCTTATTCGCCCGTGATAAGTTCGGCGATCGGAACAAGAATCGGCGCGAATTTTGAGGGCTGTTCGATCACGATCACTTCCCAATCGGGAACGGGGTGGTTGTATCTCAATCAGTTCCAGGAGGAAACCTGTACGGACTGGGAACGGCTTCCCGTCTATCACGAAAACCAATACTTCACACAAAAAAAGGCCGCTTCCGAAGATATGCCCGTTCGCTTTGAAAACAACGCGTATGTGGAATGGCTGTCGGTGGAACCCGCCAATGCGCTGCCCACCGTGGAGGACTACGTCGTCATCACCACAGAGAAAGAGGAACACATCACGGGCTACGCCGTCATCTACATTTATCAGGAAGGCGTCGGTTCCACCCCCACGGTCATCGCCGACAAGGAATTTCCCATGACGGACGGGGAATATCAGGACATCGACGAGGAATGGCTGAACAATCGCATTCAATCGGTCATCGACGAACACAAAGCCATGCTTTCGGCGGAAATCGAAGGCGCCACGGAAACCGGAAACTGACGTTCATACCGAGGATTTTGAAGACAAGAACTGACGTTCATACCGGAAACAAATCTTCAAAACGGGAACTTTATGCCGCGC
>ERZ1090866.941-NODE-945-length-10281-cov-6.108645_pt1 | contig 10281 bp, 10 predicted proteins | sample MGYA00478477_ERZ1090866 | MGnify/ENA primary metagenome ERZ1090866 (study PRJEB33644, sample SAMEA5815737) | chicken gut metagenome | biome: Chicken; feature: Gastrointestinal Tract; material: Caecum | place: Ireland | collected 2019-01-01 | study: A study of the... | reverse complement strand
GTCTCAAACCTCTCGCAGATGGCAACAAGAGTATCTATCTTGACATCTACTGGAAGGGAGTCAGAAAGTATGAGTATCTGAAACTCTATATCATTCCTGAGGTCAATCCACTCTGCAAGGAGCAGAACAAGGAAACGATGGCACTCGCAGAACGTATCAAGGCAGAGCGCATCAAGGCTCTCCATGGTCACGGAGTGCAAGACTGGGAAACCGTCAAGCAGGGTTCACAACTCTTGACAGGATGGATCAAGAAGTATTGTGAAGGTGGAGTCAGCACCAAGAAGTCAACCCTCCATTGTCGTGTTGAAATGCTTCACACCGTGGAGAAATATCTTGAAGAGTCCAATCAGACCTTCATCACCCTTGAAGAGGTCAATGCTGATTTCTGCCGTGGGTATGTGAAGTTCCTTCGCACCTTCCCAAACTCACACTGCAAGTACATTGAGCCAAGACCTATCAGCCAGAACACGGCAAGCCGTTACCTCGGCATGTTCTCGACTACTCTCAACAATGCTGTCCGTCAAGGTATTATCCGAAACAATCCAATGAAGGAACTGGATGCCAAGGAGCGCATTCAGCCAAAGGATGGCAAGAAGGAATACCTTACCATTGAGGAACTTAAAGCCCTCATGGCAACCGACAGTTACCGCCCAGAGGTCAAGCAAGCCTTCATCTTTGCTTGTTTCACTGGATTGCGACTCAGTGATATGTACAAACTTGCACCGATTCACATTTTCAAGACTCCTGACGGCAAGGGCGAGTATATTGACATGGAAATGCAGAAGACGGAGAAGCCTGTCATCATCCCACTCTCTGAAGAGGCAAAGCGTTGGTTACCAAAACCAAAGGGAATAACAACTCCCTTCTTTGATATACCAACTACTCAGACCGTCATAGGCAGAGCCCTTCGCAAATGGGCAGAGGCAGCAGGTGTAGAGAAGCACATCAGTTTCCACTGTTCACGTCACACCTTCGGCACAATGATGCTGACACTTGGCGCAGACCTGTTCACCACAAGCAAGTTGATGGGTCACACCAACATTCAGACCACTGAAATCTATGCGAAAATCGTAGATAAGAAGAAGGAGGAAGCCATCAACCTCATTGATGGAATGTTCAAGTAAAGGATGTACTTTGAAAGTACCCCCCCTTCAAAGAGTTAAGGGAGGTGACTTGAAATCACCCCCTTTGATAAACCAGGGTGGTGTTTCACCCCAGTGGTATAACCAATTATAACAATCATTGATATGACCATCACACTTCGACAAAAAGACCTTGAAAACGACAACAAGAGCCTGTATCTTGACATCTATGAGAATGGCAAGCGCAAGTTTGAGTTCCTTTCCCTCTACCTAATCCCTGAGATTAACCAAGAGACAAAGGAACGCAACGAGGCTACCTTGAAACGTGCGCAGGAGATTCGTGCCGAGCGCGTCCTTCATCCCGAGACCATTCCCGAGAAAGGTCACTTGATGGTTGTACCCGACATTCCCAACGATGACTCACCCGAAGTCATTGACTGGATCCAGACTTACATGGAGTGGATGGACGGCAATCCCGAATATTCCAAGAGGACTGTCGAGCAGACTCAATACCTTCAAGAACGCATGAAGGAGTTTCTGAAAGCCAAACGCAGACCGCACATCACTCTGATGAAGTTCGATAAGACATGGTTCAAGGCATTCTTTCTTTGGCTGAAGAATGACTATGTACCTCAGAAGTATGTGAGAGTCAAGGCAAAGCCGTTGAGTAATGCCAGTTTGCGGAACATGCAGCAACGCATTGTCGCAGTATTCAACAAGGCAGTCAAGACTGGCAAGTTGAAGGCAAACCCCTTCTATCAGTTGGAGAAGGAAGACACAATCTCCAAGCCAAAGTCTGGTCACAAGCTGTACCTTACACCCGATGAACTCAAACTCTTCATGGCATCCGAAGAGACTAACGGAGTCAGGGAAACCCAGTTGGCATTTGGCTTCGCTTGCCTTACAGGACTACGCATCAGCGACATAAGGGCTTTGCGATGGTCAAACATCATGAGGAACGAGGTAACGAACACACTTGTAATCGTCCAGAAGAAGACCAAGGAACTCAATGCCGTCCCAATCTGCTCAACCGCAGAAGCATGGATGCCACCCAAGAAGGATGACAAGGTTTTCCACCTTCCTGCCCATGCCAATGTGGATGCAGCTCTCAAACGAATAGCCAAGAAGGTAGGTATCACGAAGACAATCTCCTTCCATACCTCCCGACATACCTTTGGCACATTGATCCAAGCGGCTACTGGTGACATCGAGACCACCAAGAAACTCATGGGTCACAAGTCGCTCAAATCAACCGCAGTCTATGCAGACGTGCTGACTGAGGAAAAGGTCAAGGCTATCTCCAATACCAAGACGGTATTCAGGAGTCGCAAGCCACACACCGAGAACAAGAAGATTCCACGAACCAAGCGAACGGCAGCGACCAACACGCACCCTCGCAAGGTCATAGATATACAGGATAACGAATAACGGCTAACGAGCCGATTCAGGATAACAACCAGTTTCATTTCATCAAAAGCAGTGCCCTGATTCAAGGTAGTGGTTTCCGCTACCCTTAGGGGCTTGCTATCTCAAAACCAAGCATTCAGGATAACGTAAACAACTAAATATCAAGATTATGAATAAGACTATTGACAACGAGACTCTTCTTTTGAAGGTAGAGTCATTTGAGCATCGCATCGAGGTTCTGGAGAACACTCTCAGCGCAGCCAAGGAGGTATTGACACTTGAAGAAGCAGCCCTTTTCATGGGTATATCAAAGAGCAGTCTCTACAAGATGACCCATCGTCATGAGCTTCCTTTCTTCCGTCCAAACGGCAAACTCATCTACTTTGAGAAGGCTGAACTTCTGAAGTGGATGCGTCAGAACCGCAGCATGTCTGGGCTGAGACCAAGGAGGCAGCAGCCCAGAAGCTGAATGAACTTGCCAACCACTAATCAATGAGTATTATGAATCAGGATTTCAATCAACAGCAGTACAACGACAAACTGGCTCAGGTAGCCAGCCTTGCCGTTACCTATGCCAAGGATGGCACAGGCTATCACAGTATGAAGGATGCCTTCAATGAACTGTGCGAGATTTCACATGCCAACAAGGGCATTGACCAAGAAAACACTATCGGCAGACGAACCCTGCTTGTGCAGAGTGTCTGCATCAAGGCTATCCATGCGCTCACTCCATACCAGAACGAGCGACTTGAACAGCAGCTGAAGGACATTGCTTCGGACTATCCCGAGCATCGTCACCTGCATTTCCGCAGATAGTTTCTTCTTTCCCTTTTGTCATATCATAGACATATCAATGAGAGTTACCGCTTACATACGTCAGAAAGATACATCGAAGAACGACCTTGACAGCCGTGCTTCGGTGTACTTCCGTGTCCGTGACAAAGGGCTTGATGTCAAGTGCGCAAGCGAACTTCAGATCAATCCCAATCACTGGAGCCAAGAACGACAGGGCTACAAGAGCCGTGTCAATCTTGTGGATGACGATACCAGAAACCTCTTTGACTCACAGGTCAAGGAGATTACAGGTATCATAACCAGGGAATACTATATCGGAGCAAACTCCGACTGGCTAAGACGACTGATATTTGCCTATCACCACCCCAATGCCTATTGCATGGGCAGTGGCATGGCGGTAAGCAAATCCTTTGTCATCTGGGCAGAGAGGTACCTTCAGAACAAGCATTTCGGCAAGCATCAGGAGTGTAACACCCGATGCCTGATTGACAAGGTTACTCGTTTTGAGGATGAACACAAACACCCGATGAACATTGACAGCATGACTGCCGATGATCTTCGTGTGTTTGCGGATTTCCTGTCTTCTGACTATGACATATCTATGAATACCATCGTCACTAACATGACCTTGATGCGTACCGTCTGCAACTGGGTACGAAAGCAGGGAGTCACAAACAATGACCCCTTCTTTGGCTATGACATGCCCAAGGCACTCTATGGCACTCCATATTTCCTGACCATTCAGGAGCGTGACCAAGTTCTGGATGCAGACCTAACGGATGATGCAGAACTTGCTGAGTATCGTGATATGTTCGTGTTTCAGTGTATGGTCGGATGCCGTCATAGTGATCTTGTGACCTTCACCCCCAAGAACATTATTGACGGTGTTCTGGAATATATCCCCATCAAGACCAAGGGCAAGTTAGGTGACGTTGTAAGGGTTCCTCTTATCCCCAAGGCTATGGCTATCCTTGATGGCCATGACCATGGTGATGATGAACCAATCTTCCCCAAGCATTATAACTTCAAGTTCAACGATGCTATCCGTAGAATCTTGAAGCGTGCCAAGGTAAATCGTGTTGTCACTGTGATTAACCCTAAGACACGGCTTGAAGAGAAGAAGCCAATCTCAGATGTGGCTACCTCTCATCTTGCACGAAGGACTTTTATCGGTAATCTTTACCGCATGGTCAAAGACCCTGATTTGGTTGCTTCTATGTCTGGTCATGCCAAAGGCAGCGTTGCTTTTGCCCGATACCGAGTCATTGATGATGACATGAAGAAATCCCTGGTTGAACTTATCCAGTGATTCTCTTCTTTTTGATGGCATATTCCTTTTCCCTTTATTCGGTTACATTTCAATAATATCATAGACTATGGACGATAAAAAATTACATCGTTGCTTCACTTTCTCTGAAGAGCAGTTGAAGCATCTTCGAAGCAAGAAGTACAAGATTGACCGTATGGAATGCTTCATGTCGCTTGTGGATCTTGCCGAGCCAGTTCCAAAACTTGTGCAAATCAGCAAGACCAAGCAAGTAGAAATCTTGGCAGGTCAAGTTATGGTTGACAATACCCAACTTGCCAAACTCTGGGACAAAGACCGCAAGACGGTTCCAAAGCTGTTGGATGCTATGGAGGCTGTGGGCATTTTCTCTTCTCAGGAAGTGGAAGATAACCGCATCTACACCCTTCATTGTCTCTCAGGCTGGTATGTTGATGCCAAGTTCGTGTCGAATGCCTTTGCCTTAAAGCGCAATAACGACAGTACGGCAATCATCCATGCGGAAGTTCCTGCCTCCAAGGTCATCATCACTGAGGATCCTGATGACAAGAAGAAGGACAAGGAAGGTTCTGCTTCTGCCGATGACAAATCCAATGACTCTGCCGAGGGCAACAATCCTCAGACAACTGGCAATGTGTCGCACCAATCACCACAATCTAATGATAGTGGCAATGTGGGTAAGTCTGGAGCAGATGGCAACAAGTCACCATCACCTCCTGAAAACAATTCCCCGCAGTCTGCTGACAGCCCTTCTCCCCAAGGTGAAGCCGATGGCAAGCAGAATGAAGGGAAGCAGCATGAGCAGATACCTTCTCAGCAAGGAGGACAGCAGCCACAACAGCCTAACGGCAATCAAAGACCGCCTTTCAACGGCTATCAGAAGCCTAACGGCTACTACAACCAGAACGGCAACAAATAGCCGTCTGAGGACTCAGGAATGCGACCTGCACCGCCAAACCATCCCAAAGGACGTTTACCGATACAGGACAACACGGCAAGCCGAAACGACTTTCTAAGCCCTGACGGGAACTTAGCAGGTAAAAGGACCGATTTTTAAGAGGTACTTTTCGAGAAATCCTTTTGTACTACATTATTTGTGACCAAATTTATGCAGTCCTAAAAGTTTCTCGGGCTACTCGCAGGCTCGCAGACCTATGTCCTTCTTTTTTACTGATTTATATTCATCCCTTTAATCATATTCAAAGATATGGCTAAGAAAAAGAAGATTATCAAGAAGACACCCACAAGGGTGCATTCCTTCCGCTGTACCGATAAGGACTGGAAGGAACTGAAAAAACTCGCTAAGGAATGTGGTATGAGCATAGGCAAGTATCTCGTTGAGACTGGCAAGAAGCATCACCCACGTCAGCGACTCACTCCAGAGGAAAGCAAAGCCCTGAACTCTCTGACTGAGGCACGTACCGACTTGATAAAAGTCCGCAGTAAGTTGCACGATGCTTCACCCGAGGAAAAGCAGAAGATGTTCAGATCTCCAAAGTTCATGAAGTGGTGGATTGAAGCCGTTGAACGACTCATCAAACACTGGTATAGCATTGAAGACAACCTTACTTCTCCTGTACTGACCAAAGTTCAAGAAGACGAATGATTATACTCGCAAGACCAGTAGCCTATGGCGGCAATGCCGCAAGGTACGCAATGGAGAAGGAGGATGCAACCGTGGTCAAGGTGAACCACATGCCTGACTATCTCGATGCCACCGAAATCTGGTATCGGATGAAGCATCACTGCCAGTTGCATCAACAGGACAGGACTGTTGGGCGAAAGTTGGAACGCTTCATGACCACGTTTGTACTCTCCCCATCCAAGGAAGAGTCAGAGAACTATACCTTGGATGACTGGGCAAACCTCGCTGATGAAGGATTGGAAGCTTTGGATTCAGTCGGACTTTTACCCAAAGGCTTTAAGGAGAAGGTCAAGACCAATTTCCGCAATTCTATGAGTGTTGCTGCCTTGCATCGGGATTCCAAGTCTGGAACCCTTCACCTGCATCTTGACTGTTGCCGTGTGGATAATGACGGCAAGACCAACGATGTTCACGATGTTCACATCAGAGCAATAAGGGCTGCGGAAATTATCAACGCAAGGCATGGTTGGGAGCAACCTCAGGAGGTTCGTGAAATGCGCCAACAAGATATAGCGGAGTTTTGCGAATATACCCTTCAGAAGATGGATAGTTTCGACATTGACCGTTACTTTGATATGCTTCGCATGAGAGGCTATGAGGTCAATCCAAGGTATGACACTACTAACTGCAAACTTGTGGGCTACACCATCGGCAAGAATGCCTCAGTGTTCAAGGCTTCTGCCATCGGTCGAAAGTTCATGGTATCACAGCTTGAAGCCACATGGAAGAAGATGCATCCTAAGCCTACTCAGGTCAAGATGCGACCTGCTTCACCTTCCGTTTCACCGGCTCGCCCTGTTGCTCAGACAACGAAACCTACCCAGTCCAATTCTAAGCCATTGCCAGTTGCTACCAAGACTGCCTTCAATGTCAATGTTAGCGGTGAAATGAAGAGAATCTATATTCCGAACACGGTCAAGGACATCTTCCTCAATGAGGTTCAGGTTCCTGATTCTGATATGACTGCATCAAGAGAGGACATTTCTCATGTAGGTATGCTTCTCTTCCTTGATATGATTGATGCAGCAACAACCGTGTCCGAATCTTGTGGCGGTGGTGGTTCTGCTCCTTCCTCTGGTTGGGGTAAGGATGATGACGAAGACGAGCGTGAGCGGGCTCGCCGTTGCCTCCAGATGGCTCATGCCATGTGCAAGCCACCGCAGAAAAGACGTTCATTCCACCGTTAGACAAATCCTACATATCAATGAGAAGAACAAAACATGTAGAAGAACTCATCGAAGATGACGAGCAGAAGCCTGACTTCGATGACATGATGAACGAAGTCCAGGAAGAGATTGAAGAGCATGATGCCGAGGATGCTGTTGTCAGTCGTGCGCCTGAACTCAGGCAGTTGAGTGAGAACATTGACAAAGCGACCAACACTTGGATCAATGCAACTCTTCAACTGGAGTCTGCCATCCGTAAGTACAATTCAGCTCAGACTGCTCTTGGCAATGCCGTTGACACTATCAGTGGTAAGGTTGACACCATCAATACCCACATTGACAATGTTCTGAAGGATGCCCCAACCAAGTTGAAGGTTTCAGTCAGAGTCGATGATGTTGACTGGAAGAAGATTCAGGACATGTTCGACAAACAACATGAATGGATGACCACTCAGATGCAGAAGCATATCCGTGAGGTCAATCAAATGTTTTATGAAGAACGTAGAAGGGTTCAGGAAAGGTACAAGGAGTACGACGGAACCTACCTCGGACACTATGTGCAGTATTTCTTCTGGTTCTTCTTTGTCCTTGGACTCGTTATTTTCGGCTTGGCTATCTTCCTGATGCTCGACAGTCACTACCACTGGACGAAGTAATCTAATGTTTATACCCTCCAAAATCCCTACGAAACTTGGCATAGTCTAAGTTTGTAGGGATATTTTTTTTCTTGAAAACGTCATTTTCTTGAAAATGTGCACTATTGCCCGTTGTGGGAGCCAGATAGCATGAGTAACTTTGCACCGTCAAAATAAACGAGTGTAAACCTAATTGTTATAAAGTAAGCATTCCGTAAACCACGTATAGATGGTTATGGAATACTTTTTATATAGTCCGCTAAATGGGAATTTACAATTCTGATATACTTCAGATGTAGGTTGCCGTTTCTAAAGCAATATAAAGTTTGTTTAAACTATGGTTGGCATTGTTCAAGCCTTTGGCTTCATATCCATTTGTATCCAAAATGTCACCTGTTTCAAAAAAAGCATACAACTTCAAATTGTAGAAGTCGCACACAGATTGAACTCCAGCCAATTCCATTTCTACAGCGATGCACCCTTCTTCCATACGTTTGCGTACAAGTCCTTTTGTTTCTCTGATCATCGAATCTGTCGTCCATATTTTACCTGTAATATATGGTACAGATAATTTGTCGAAAATTATGGAAAGTTCCTTGCTTGCGGCTATATCAATATAGTCGGATGGTGCTGCAAAATAATATGAACACCCGTCCCCTCTGTAACTTTGTGTCGGTATGATAAATCTACCTTGTGTGGTTGTACGGTCAAGACTGCCACAGGAACCGAACATAATGAACTTTGATGCTCCAGTTAGCCAGCTTGCAAGATGACATTGAGAGGATGCTACTGCTGAACCTATTCCTGACAGGTAGAAAGTTATCGTAACTCCTTTATAAGTTGTTTTATAGATATGCGTATCGCCATTGCAAGCCGGCATAGTTGCAATAATTTCAGATTCGTAGGAATCAAGTAAATGCCGATGAATCTCCTTCGAGAATATTATCAGGCATATATCTGCAAAATCTCCACGTCTGCCGTAGAAATCAAACAGATTGATCATTGGTTCAGTTTCAATATCATAACTATCAGTAATCATAGCATATTGAATCAGATGTGAGTTTTATATTGCTCCGGTATCTCAAGATTGAAAGTTCTGCATAATAACAGGACGTCGTGGACATCATTTTCATCGTATTCATATCCAAGATGGAACTGTACCTGTGCCTCCGGGTTTATGCATGTTACCTCAATATTCCCGATATTTCCTTTACCTGAGAAAGTTTCGCTTGGGAAAGTGTATCCGTCATATAGAATTCCATCTTCGACATATTCGAAACAATGCAGATCGATTATTCTTCCGTTGTCATCTTTCCAGACAGTATGGCTATCGGTCGTATAGTCCATTACAACTTCTCTGTATCCCTTCCAGGTAATCACGGATATGGCCTTACCATAGTCTTTCTTCTCTACGAACAGATCGATGTCGTTATGTATTCTTGTTTCTCTGCCTATAAGTGCATCGACACCCCAACCGCCGTCCAGAAACACCTTTACAGATGCTTCAGACAGCATTTCAAGAATCTCACATGCATCAAAATAAGTGACCATAAAATTGCAATTAACCTTAATTCCGCAACACTTTGATTTAACTTTATTTATAAGTTCCTGAGCAACAAAAAGTTACCCAGGATTTTGCCATGTCAGATTTTTCACTTATCTTAGTGTTGCAATTAGAAAACAAGCGAAAATCGTAACAAGGCGCAGCAAAGGTACAAATAAAATTCGAAAAACTCACACCTTTTGGAGGAATTTTTTCAATCATGGAGAAATTTGACTCCATGCTTTCACCCGTTATCGACTCAACACTGGGTCAGAGATGCCGCAGTATCATCGGATATCAGTTCAGCGAGATAGTCCGTTCGCTGATGAGCGTTTATTTCTGTGGCGGCTCATGCGTGGAAGATGTAACGTCACAACTGATGCGCCATCTCTCGTATCATCCTACCCTTCGTACATGCAGCTCTGATACCATCCTCAGAGCCATCAAGGAACTGACACAGGAAAACATCTCCTATACTTCCGACCAAGGCAAGACCTATGATTTCAATACTGCAGACAAACTCAACACATTGCTTATAAACGCTTTGGTTTCTACAGGCGAGTTGAAGGAAATTGAGGAATACGATGTTGACTTTGACCATCAGTTCCTTGAAACGGAGAAGTATGATGCAAAACCGACCTACAAAAAGTACCTCGGCTACAGGCCTGGCGTATATGTTATCGGTGACAAGATAGTCTATATCGAGAACAGCGATGGCAACAC
>ERZ1090866.940-NODE-944-length-10301-cov-4.677045_pt1 | contig 10301 bp, 7 predicted proteins | sample MGYA00478477_ERZ1090866 | MGnify/ENA primary metagenome ERZ1090866 (study PRJEB33644, sample SAMEA5815737) | chicken gut metagenome | biome: Chicken; feature: Gastrointestinal Tract; material: Caecum | place: Ireland | collected 2019-01-01 | study: A study of the... | reverse complement strand
GCCATCTTTTACGATCACCGCTCCCACCATGGGTTTGGGGCAGGTCCACCCCGCTCCCCGCTCCGCCAGCTCCAGGGCCAGCGCCATATAGTCGCGGTCTTCCATGCTCGGCACCCCTCTCCTGCAAAAACAAAAACTGCCCTGGACAGATGGTCCAGGGCAGAAAAAATGGCAAGGCGACGGCGCCCCTGGGGGGCGGGCGGCAAAAAAGCTCTGGATGTCCAAAGACATTCCAGAGCAGCCATGTGACACAGGAAGGCCTGCCAAACAGGCCCCATATGTTTCAATCTTCTTCCATCCCGACTGTACGGTCGGCTTCGGAATTTCACCGAATCATGCCTTGCGGCTCGTGGGCTATACCACCGGTAGGGACTTTCACCCTGCCCTGAAGATCTATCCAATTTTACAAGGCGGAGTATACGCCCCTTGCCGGCAGTTGTCAAGTATAAAAATTCAACTTTGCCGAATTGGCGGGCCGGGGAGCCCCCCAAAAGAGTGAGCATGCTCATCACTTGAGGCCCTTTTCCGCAATGGAGCGAATGTAGGCGGGAACCTCATCCAAAGGAATGTCAAGCACGGCGGCGATCTCCCCATGGAGGAGATCCTGGGCGCTTTTCAGGTAACGCTGGTCCAGGGCGCCGGGGTGCTTGCCGTGCTGAATGGCCCGCTGGCTTTTCTCATAGGCCCCTTTGATAAGACCTACCAGAGCCTGACAGTCGTGGCTTTTGAGCACGGACACATAGTGGTCCTTGAGGGCGGTGAGGCTGTGCTCCACCAGGGGTTCGGCGGGGATCTCGGAAAATTGCTCCAGCAGGCCATGGAGCTCCTGGGGTGTCAGGAGGGGCCGATGGAAGACCGGTCCGTCCACCGGGGCGTAGATTACGCCGGAGCCGTAGAGAGGTACCAGGGTATAATAGAGCCGATCCCCTCCGACCGACTCCAGAGGCCCCACCGCTCTGACCTCACAGACGCCGCTTCCGCCATAAATGATCCGCTCTCCCACCTGATACATAGACAGCCTCCTTTCCCGCAAAAAACTGGATGAAACCAATCTCGTGACCATTTCTTTTCTATTTTATCATAATTTTCTCGGCGATGTAAGTAAAATTTTCCATTCCATGAGGGGCGCTGGGCGGGAAGTCCTTGAATCCGCCGGCCGGGTGTTGTAGAATGGAAACCAAAGCGCCCGGTCATGGGCGGAGAGGACGGGTGACGGCAGAGTATGCTGGAAGAACAGGAGAAGCGGACGCCGGAGGGCAGTGAGAACGTGGTGTTTGTGAATACAGCCCTCATCTGGCGGGCCATGGAGCAGGTCCAGCGGTCTCAGGCCGACTTTCGGGCCCTGCTGGAGCAGGCCCAGGCTGACCCGGCTCTGGCCTACGATGTGGGACTGCGCTATGCCCAAGGGGACGGTGTGGAGGCCGATCTGAGCCAGGCAGCCCATTGGTTTGCCGTGGGGGCGGAGACGGGCGATCTGAGGGCGGTGGAGGCCCTGGGACGCTGCTGTCAGGCCGGGGACGGTGTGGAGTTCAATCCCGTACGGGGAGCGGAGCTTTTCCGCCAGGCGGCGGAGGAGGGCTACCTCCCCGCTGTGTGTGACCTGGGGCTGTGCTATGAGGCTGGAGATGGGGTGGAGCCTGACCCGGCCCGGGCTGCCGAGCTCTACCATCAGGCGGCGGAGGAGGGATATGCCCCGGCCCAGTGCAACCTGGGAGTGTGCTACCTCAACGGCATTGGGGTGGAGGCCGATCCGGTCCAGGGGGCGGAGTGGCTCAGCCGGGCCGCGGACCAGGGATATCCCCGTGCCCAGAGTATTCTGGGGGTGTGCCGGGAAAACGGAACCGGTGTGGAACAGGACCTGGCGCTGGCGGCCAGACTCTACCGGCAAGCTGCCGACCAGGGGTATGCCCCGGCCCAGTGCAATCTGGGGGTGTGCTATCTCAACGGCATCGGCGTGGAGGAAAATGAGGCCCAGGGGGTGGACTGGCTGGAGCGGTCGGCGGCCCAGGAGTTCCCCCGGGCCCAAAGCATTTTGGCCGACTGCCTTCAGGGCGGGCACGGAACGGCGGAGGACCCGGTCCGGGCGGCGGAGCTCTACCGGGCGGCGGCGGAGCAGGACTACCTGCCCGCCGTGTGCGATCTGGGCCTGTGCTATGAAAATGGGACCGGCGTGGAGCAGGACCCGGTCCGGGCGGCGGAACTCTATCTCCAGGCGGCGGAGGGGGGCTATCCTCCGGCGCAGTGCGACCTGGCGGTGTGCTACCTGAGCGCCATCGGTGTGGAACGGGACGAGGCCCAGGCGGTGATGTGGCTGGAGCGGGCGGCGGACCAGGACTATCCCCGTGCCCAGAGCATCCTGGCCGACTGTCTCCAGTCAGCCAGAGGGACCGAGCGGGACTTGGAGCGGGCGGTAGCCCTCTACGAGAAGGCGTCGGAGCAGGGATATCTGCCCGCCATTTGTGATCTGGGTCTGTGCTATGAGGTGGGAGACGGCGTACCTGAGGACAAGGCAAAGGGGGCGGAGCTCTACCTCCGGGCGGCAGAGGGAGGATACCCCCGCGCTCAGTGCAACCTGGGGTTTTGCTACCTATATGGCATTGGTGTGGAGCGGAGCGAGGCCCAGGCGGTGGTATGGCTGGAGCGGGCGGCGGCGCAGGAATTTCCCCGTGCCCTTGACCTGCTGGGGGACTGCGCTGCCGACGGCATAGGGATGGAGACAGATCTGGAGAAGGCGGCGGCATACTACCGCCGTGGAGCCGAGCTGGACTACCCGCCTGCCATGGTGAGCCTGGGGCTATGCTACGAGAACGGCCGCGGCGTGACCGCCGACCCAGTCCGGGCGCTGGAGCTCTACTGTCAGGCCGGTGAGCGGGGGGAGCCGGCTGGGGCCTGCAACGCCGGTTACTGCTATCTCACGGGTATCGGTACTCAGCCAGACCCTGTCCAGGCCATTCCGTGGCTGGAGCGGGGGGCGGCGCGGGACTTTCCCCGTGCTCTGGACCTTCTGGGCGACTGTTACTGGAACGGCCAGGGAGTGACTCAGGACGCGGAAAAGGCAGCGGAGTATTACCGCCGGGGGGCGGAGCGGAACTATGCCCCCTCCCTGGCCAGCCTGGGACTGTGCTATGAACTGGGCCGGGGCGTGGACGAGAACAAAGAGCACGCGGTAGAGCTCTACCGCCAGTCGGCGGAGCAAGGGTATGCCTACGCGCAGTGCAATTTGGGCTTTTGCTATCTCCATGGCATCGGCGTGGAGGCCGACGATGGCCAAGCGGTAATGTGGCTGGAGCGGGCGGCGGCACAGAACTCCGCCCGGGCGCTGGATCTTCTGGGGGACTGCGCCGCCGACGGTACCGGTATGGACCAGGATGATGAGAAGGCGGCGGCGTATTACCGCCGCGCGGCGGAGATGAACTATCTGCCGGCTCTGGTGAGCCTGGGGCTGCGCTACGAGAATGGCCGCGGGGTGGCCGCCGATCCGGCCCATGCCCTGGCGCTCTACGAGCGGGCAGGAGAGCGGGGAGAGCCCGCTGGGGCCTGCAACGCCGGATATTGTTATCTCCATGGCATCGGTACCCGGCCCGATCCGGAGCGGGCGGTAGCATGGCTGAAGCGCGCCGCCGAGCAGGACCATCCCCGGGCTCTGTATCTGTTGGGTGTCTGCTATTTTGACGGCACGGGTGTGGAACAGAGTGTGGAGGAGGCGGTGGCGTATTACCGCCGGGGAGCGGAGGGGAATTACGCCCCCGCACTGGCTGGCCTGGGCTATTGTTATGAGATGGGCCGCGGAGTACCGGAAGATAAGGAAAAGGCGGTGGAATACTACAGGCAGGGGGCGGAGCGGGGCTATGCCTACGCCCAGTGCAATTTGGGGCGCTGCCTGTTCCACGGCATCGGTACAGAGCAGAACCTGGCGAAAGGGGTGGAATGGCTCTACAAGGCCGCCGACCAGGGCGACAACGAGGCCAGATACCTGTTGGGCCGCTACCGGGTGCTGGGAGAGCGGATCACCAAGGACACCAGAGAGGGAGAAAGCCTTCTCCGTGCGGCGGCGGAGAGTGGGCATACAGCTGCCCAGTACTACTTGGGCACACTGTACATGAATGGGGATCGGCTCCGGCGGGATGAGCGGATGGCGGCGGCCCTCTTTGCCAAGGCGGCGGAGAAGGACCATGGCCCCAGCCTTTTTCTCCTGGGCGAGTGTTATGCTCAGGGCCGCGGAGTGCCCAAGGATGTGGAAAAGGCGGCCCGGCTCTACCAGAAGGCGGCCAATTTGGGCGAATGGGACGCCGCCCATGCGCTGAAAAAGCTGAAGGAGGAGAGAGCGCAGGGTCCCTCTCCCAGAAAAGCAGGAGGTCTCCGGGGCCTGTTTCAAAAACTAAAGGGGCAATGATCGAGATGTGAGGGGCGGGGCTTGTCCCCGCCCTTCGTTTGTTTCAATGTGTAAATAGCTTTTTCTGTCCTAAAATCCCTTTGTAAAAAATTATTTTTCCTGTCACAAATGGCTTTCTTGAAACGATATATAGAGGCAGAAGGACCTCCGCCTGGGCGGAGGAGACAGGAGGACGCGCCATGACGGGACGAGGAAAGGGATCACCCCTGCCGGTGGTGGGGCTTGTGGCCATTGCGGCGGCAGCACTGCTGTTTTTGGGGGTGTGGACCCAGGCTGGACGGGTAAGAGACTGGGCCAATGAACCCGCCCATGCCCACAATATCACCTGTCAGACCCCCTTTGCGCCGATCTGTTCTGATTTTGCTTGACAGGGGAAAAAGTTCATGCTACCATACTTTTCAAGCATAAGGGAGTAGTCGGCGCGGCCACCGCGTAACGGAGCCAACATGCTGGAGCGGTGCGCTCCTGGCTTTGTTTTCAATGACGAGACTTATCTGCTTTTGGCAGATGGGTCTCTTTTTTTGCGCCCCGGCGCATACCCTGTCCCGTGGCCCTCTGCCGGACCAGTATCAGGGAGGAATGTCATCATGAGCTTGTGGGAACTTTTTATCATTGCCGTGGGGCTGTCTATGGATGCCTTTGCCGTCTCCATCTGCAAGGGGTTGTCGGTGGGGCGGGTCTCCCCCCGCCATGCCCTCACCTGTGGGGTGTGGTTTGGCGGCTTCCAGGCCCTTATGCCCGCTGTGGGTTGGCTTCTGGGTACCCGGTTCCAGGGTCTTATCACCACGGTGGACCACTGGATCGCCTTTGTGCTGCTGTGCATCATCGGCGGCAACATGCTCCGGGAGTCCTTTGGGGAGGAGGAAGAAGAGGTCTCCGCCTCCTTTTCTCCCGCCTCCATGCTCCCTCTGGCGGTGGCCACCAGCATTGACGCTCTGGCCATCGGTGTCACCTTTGCCTTCCTCAGCGTGGACATTGGTCCCGCTGTAAGCCTGATCGGCGTGACCACCCTGGTCCTCTCAGCCATCGGTGTGAAAGTAGGGGGCCTCTTTGGCGACCGGTGGAAGGCCCCCTCAGAGCGCTTCGGCGGCGCCGTGCTGATCCTCATGGGCTGCAAGATTTTGCTGGAGCATCTGGGTGTTTTGATGCTATAATGGGACCACAGCCCGTGCTTTGATACAGCCAAGGAGGGACCGTATGGATGACAGACGGCTTTTGACGGTGGAGGAGGAGACCACCCTTCTCCCCTTCCTGCTCCTCCGGGTGCGGGACAAATCCCGGAACACGGTGAAGGGGCTCCTGTCCCGGCGACAGGTGCTGGTGGACGGAGAGGTGGTCACCCGCTTTGACGCCCCTCTGGCTCCAGGGCAGAGGGTGGAGCTGCTGCCCAAGGATTCCGCCGGTGCCGCCGAGCTCCCCTTCCCCATCCTCTACGAGGATACCGGTCTCATCGCAGTGGACAAGCCAGCTGGACTCCTGTCCATGGGCAATGAGCGGGAGCGCCGCCGCACCGCCTACCGGGCGGTCTCCGACTATGTAAAGGCCCGGGAGCCAGGCAGGCGTATCTTCATTGTCCACCGGCTGGATCGGGACACCTCTGGGGTGCTGGTCTTTGCCAAGGACGAAAAGCTCAAACGCGCCCTTCAGGATAACTGGGAGAATGTAGTGAAAAAGCGGGGCTATCTGGCCGCTGTAGAGGGAACCCTTCCCCGGCGGGAGGGGATGGTACGATCTTATCTCCATGAGACGGCTACCCATCTGGTCTACTCCGGACCCAGGGGGAGGCAGGCCAAGGAGGCGGTGACCCGATACCGAATGGTGGCGGAGAACCGGGGTTACACCCTGGCGGCGGTGGAGATTGATACCGGTCGGAAAAACCAGATCCGGGTCCACATGCAGGATCTGGGCTGTCCCATCGCCGGAGACCGGCAGTACGGCGCCCAGACCGATCCCATGGGCCGACTGGCCCTCCATGCCGATGTACTGGTCCTCACCGACCCCAGAACCAGAAGAGCGCTCACCCTCAGGGCCCCCCTGCCCCTTCCCTTTCGCAGGCTCTTTCCTGGAGCCGCGCTATGAGTGGGGAATTGCAATTTTCTGGATTATTTTTAAGGAAATGGGGAATAAAGGTAGAAAAATTCACATTTGCTGTGGTAGAATGAAAGAAACGCCAGACCACAGAGGTGAAGACAGAAGATGGCAGTTTCAGGAATTGACGGTGGAAGCGGCGGATATGCCCAGGGAGGGCGCGAGATCAGCGCCATAGAGCTGCGGATCCGACAGATGGAGGCCCAATACACCCAGGCGGAGGCCAGCCAGGCCCAGGAGTCCGATGAGGGCCAGGAGAACGATATAGAAAATCTGGAGGAGCAGATCGCCCGACTGGAGCGGCAGCTGGAACGGGCTGGGGTCTCTCCAGAGACGACCCAGGCGGGGAGCGCTCTGGAAGGTAGGCGGCAGGAGGCTCCGGCAGAGCGGCATAGAGCGCGCCAGCAGCGGTTTGACACCTATGAGGCACAGGTGACAGAGCCCTCAGCGGGGCTGTACCGGCCAGTCTGGGACCAGGAGGGCAGGCCGGGCGTGGAGTTGATCCCCTTTTCGGAGGGGGCGCCTTTTCCAGCGCCGGAGAAAGCGGAGCACCCCCAGCCCAAGGAGGGGCAGACAGCGGACTGAAGCCGCCGGATAAGACCTCTGTCCGAACAAGCTGAAAAAATAAACATGCTTGAAACCGGTCCCAACTGGGGGACCGGTTTTTCGTTGCCTTTTCCCAGGAAAGCGGGTATGATAAAAAGATGAAAACACATTGGGAAGGAAGGAACCAGACATGGATTATAACGGCTGCAAGGATTTCCTCATGGAGACGGCCAAGGCCCTTTTGACCACCGACTCCCCCAGCGGGTTCACCCGCCGGGCGGTGGAGGTGGCGGAGGGGATCGCCCGGGAGCTGGGCTATGCCGTCCGACGTACCAACAAGGGAGGGCTGGTCATTGAGGTGCCCGGCCGCAAGCGAGGGAAGAAGGTGGGCCTGTGCGCCCACATAGATACCCTGGGCCTCATGTGCCGGTCCATTGGGCCCAAGGGGGAGCTGATGGTGACCAAGATCGGCGGGCCCCTCATGCCCACCCTGGACGGGGAGTATTGTAAAATTTATACCCGGAATGGAAGGGTATACACCGGTACCATCCTCTCCCTCTCCCCTGCCAGCCACGTTTTTGACGATGCCGCCACCCGGCCCCGGGATGAGGGCAACATGTATGTCCGCCTGGACGAGCTGGTGAAGACCGCCGACGATGCCCGGGCACTGGGCATCGAGGCGGGGGACTATATCTGCTTTGATCCTAAGACCACGGTCACCGAGAGCGGGTTTTTGAAGTCCCGGTTCATTGACGACAAGGGCTCGGCGGCCTGCCTGCTGACGCTGCTGAAGCTCATGGCCGACGCCGGAGTCCGGCCCCGGTATGACGCGGAGATCCATCTCACCGTCTACGAGGAGGTGGGCCACGGCGGCGCTACCATCCCCTGGGACCTGAGTGAGCTTCTGGCGGTGGATATGGGCTGTGTGGGCCTGGACCTCACCTGCACCGAGGAACAGGTGTCCATCTGCGCCAAGGACTCCTCCGGGCCCTACGACTACGACATGGTGAGCCGCCTGGTGGCTCTGGCCAAGGAGGGTGGCGTGGATTACGCCGTGGATGTCTATCCCCACTACTCCTCTGATGTGTCGGTGGCCTGGAAGGCGGGCAGCGACGCCAAGGCTGCCCTCATCGGCCCCGGGGTCCAGGCCTCCCACGGCATGGAGCGCACGCATTTCCACGGCATGCGGGAAACCATCCGGCTGATCGCTCTCTACCTGGAGTGCGCATAAGGGCGCGCTCCGCAGTGGATCTGGTTTTCCTCTGAATCAGTTTGACGTCCTGAGGGCCCCCTCCCCTTTGGGAGGAGAGGGGGCCCTCAGGCACTTTTATATGCTGGACTTCTTGGGAAGGTGACTTGTAACTCCTGCATGGATTTGGTATAATAAAAGTTGATTTTTTGAATTCGAGGGCAAACGGATGAAGTATAAAAAGTGGAATCTGGCAGCCCCGGAAAGGAGCGCCGTGGAAGGGCTGCGAGGGGCCGGGCTGCCGGCCCTGGCGGCCTTGGTACTGTGTGCCCGGGGGCTTGACGCCCCGGAGGCGGCAAAGGATTTTCTATCTGCCGGCGAGGCCCCCCTCCTTGATCCCTTTCTGCTCAAAGATATGGACAGGGCGGCGGAGCGGTTGCAGCTGGCCCTGGACAGGCAGGAGCCCATCGCCGTCTATGGGGACTACGACGTGGACGGGATCACCTCCACCTGTCTGCTCACCCAATTTCTGCGGAGCCGGGGGGGCAATATTATTCCCTACATTCCGGACCGGATGGAGGAGGGCTATGGGCTCAACCGGGAGGCGGTAGACCATCTCCACCAGGCGGGAGTGGGCCTCATTGTGACGGTGGACTGCGGCATTACCGCTGCCGCCGAGACCGACTATGCCTGCGGTCTGGGAATGGAGGTCATTATTACCGACCATCATGAGTGCAAGGAGGTCCTCCCCGCCGCCGTCGCGGTGGTGGACCCCCACCGGGATGACTGCGGCTATCCCTTTCCCTGTCTGGCCGGGGTGGGGGTTGCGCTGAAGCTGATTTTGGCCCTTACTCCGCCGGAAGAGCGGGAGGAGGTCTTCCGGAGCTATGCCGATTTGGCCGCCGTGGGCACGGTGGCTGATGTCATGAGCCTTGTTGGAGAGAACCGAATCATCGTCCGGCAGGGCCTCCGGACACTGGCCCACACCCGCCGGCCGGGCTTCCGGGCCCTCATCCGGGAGGCGGGGGCGGAGAGCCGGTGCCTCACCGCATCAGGTATTGGCTTCACCCTGGCCCCCCGGATCAATGCAGCGGGGCGCATGGGCAAGGCCTGGGTGGCCGCCGAGCTGCTCCTCACCGATGACTCCGCCCGGGTGGAGGGGCTGGCCAAGGAGCTGTGCGAGCTCAACCGGCAGCGCCAGGCCATTGAGGGACAGATCTTTCAGGAGTGTCAGGCCCGGCTGGAGCGAGAGTCGGTGGGGCCCCGCCGGGCTCTGGTCCTCGCCGGAGAAAGCTGGCACCAGGGGGTAGTGGGCATTGTGGCCTCCCGTCTGGCTGAGCGGTATTCCTGTCCCACCTTCATGATCTGCCTCCAGGATGGGAAGGGAAAGGGCTCCTGCCGGAGCTTCGGCGGCTTTAATCTCTTCAAGGCCCTGGAATCCTGCGCCGATCTGCTGGAGGGCTTTGGCGGCCACGCCCTGGCGGCCGGCTTTACCATTTTGGAGGAGAACATTGACGCCTTCCGGCAGCGGATCGAGGGGTGTGTGGAGGCCTGGAGCGGCGGAGCCGAGCTGGTGTCGGTGCTGGACATCGACGCTGAGCTCCCCGGCGCCGATCTCCTCACCGTAGAGGAGGTCCACGGCCTCAATGTACTGGAGCCCTATGGGGCGGGCAATCCCAAGCCGGTCTTTTCCCTTTCAGGCTGCACCGTGTCCGCCCTCAGCGAGGTGGGGGGCGGCCGGCACCTGAAGCTGCGGCTGAATCGCTGCGGACGAAGCCTGGATGCCATTTTCTTTTCGGTAACGGCCCAGATGGCGGGACTGGCCCCCGGTGATCGGGTGGACGTGGCCTTTACCCCACAGATCAACGAGTTCCGCGGTACACGGAGCGTCCAGCTCCAGGTCTGCGACCTCCGCCCTGCCCCCACCCGTATGGAGGCCGAGCAGGCCCTATACGAGCGGCTGCGGCAGGGGGAGCATCTCACGGCGGGGGAGGCGGCTGCCCTAATCCCCAGCCGGGCAGAATTTGCCGCTGTATGGCGGTATTTGAGCGGCCACGCCCGGCTGGGCCGGGTGGAGGACACCGC
>ERZ1090866.937-NODE-941-length-10320-cov-39.226400_pt1 | contig 10320 bp, 9 predicted proteins | sample MGYA00478477_ERZ1090866 | MGnify/ENA primary metagenome ERZ1090866 (study PRJEB33644, sample SAMEA5815737) | chicken gut metagenome | biome: Chicken; feature: Gastrointestinal Tract; material: Caecum | place: Ireland | collected 2019-01-01 | study: A study of the... | reverse complement strand
CCCGAGTTTTGCACTTACTTGTATAAAAAAGCTGCATTTTTTCCAGTGTTTACAAGACTTTACGCCTGCTATGGTCTTGTATTTTGAGTATGTAACATAAAATATTGAATATTGATAGTATTTATAAGAGATTTTTTGTATCTTTATGTAACTTATGAAAAATCTCAAAAAAATTGCCATTTTAGCCAGTATTTATAAGGCTTTGCACAAAATCGAGGTGCAAAACTCGGGATAAGATTCTCTTTCTAGCTTTCTTTTTTAAAGTTATGTTATACTAATAGAGGTGATGCAAAAATGAACGAAGTCATTCGGGTCAGTGAAAAAACAAAAGAAAAAATGATCGATTATTACAAAGACAAAAAGAAAGACAAGAAAATTCCTTATGTTGTTTTTCAAGCGGTGGATATGGATACGACCATTACCATGTATGAGTCTGGTAAAGTCATGTTCCAAGGAAAAAGTGCCGATGTGGATGCGGCTATGTGGCGGGAAATCGATGGTCAAAGCAAAGTGGATAAAACAAAACAAAAAGAAGAAGATAAGAAGTATTATTACTGTTCTTCGGTCGGAAGTGATGAAGTAGGAACAGGCGATTATTTTGGACCCATCGTAGTTACGGCGACTTATGTAAAAAAAGAAGACATTCCCTTTTTAGAGAGTCTAGGTATCAAAGACAGTAAAAAAGTAACCGATGAATTAATCTTAAAAGTTGTTCCCGAACTAATTAAAAAAATCCCCTATCGCAGTTTAATCCTTACCAATAAAGAATATAATGAAAAATATTCTCGTGACTTTAATATGAATAAGATTAAAGCGATTATGCATAATAAAGTGCTTTATCAAATCATGACTGAGTTAAAACCAGCAGTCGATTATATTATTGTCGATGAATTTGCAAGAGAAGCAAGATACTATGATTATATTAAAGAGGCCCAAGAGATCCAAAAAGGGATTACTTTTATGACCAAAGCCGAAGATAAAAATCTAGCGGTTGCATCTGCTTCCATGATTAGTCGTTATATTTTTTTAAAAGAGTTTGATAAACTTTGTGATGAAGTTTCCCTTCCCCTTCCTAAGGGAGCGGGATCCGATGTTGATAAAATGGGCGAAGAACTAGTGGCAAAGTATGGCGAAGAAAAATTAAAAGAAGTCGCTAAATATAATTTTAAAAATACCCAAAAAATATTAAAAACGATGATTTTTTAAAAAATATTTCCAATCAAAAAGCAGGAGAAAAATCTCTTGCTTTTTTAGTCTCTTACTTTGATATGGGCTTCTCTTAATTGCATTTCACTGACTTCACTTGGCGCTTCCATCAAGTTGTCCGCTCCTGAGGCACTCATTGGGAAAGCAATGGTCTCGCGAATGGAATCTTCATCTAAAAGAAGCATCAACATCCGATCAAGTCCTGGGGCCATACCTGCATGAGGAGGAGCACCATATTGAAATGCTTCATAAAGAGCTTTAAAGCGTTTCTGTAAATCCGCTTCCGTATAACCAGCAATGGTAAAGGCTTTCTTCATAATCTCTAAATCATGATTTCGAACCGCTCCACTAGCCATTTCAATACCATTGCAGACAAAATCATATTGATAAGCTAAAATATTTTCTTTCTTCTCATTGTTTAAAGCTTCTAGTCCCCCTTGCGGCATACTGAATGGATTATGCATGAAAATATATTTCTCCTCTTCTTCACTCCATTCATACATTGGAAAATCTTTGACAATACAGAAGATAAACTTGTTGGGATCAAGTAGATCTAACTTGCGACCTAACTCCATCCGAATTTCACCGGCAAGCGTTAAAGCTTTGGTCCGATCGGCAATAAAGAATAAAACATCGCCAGTATGGAGTCCTGCTTTATCAATTAAAGCCTGTCTTTCTTCATCACTTAAGAATTTATCAATCGGTCCAGCAAAAGATAAATCCTCATTTACTTTGAAATAGCCAATTCCCGGCATCCCAATACTTTTCGCAAAATCGACTAATTCATTGAACCATGAATTACTTTTAGATGCAATATTCTCTACCTTAATTCCTTTGACCGGAATACCACGGAATGGACGAAAGTCGGTATCTTCAAACTCTTCCGTTAAATCGATAATCTCAAGTGGATTTCTTAAATCTGGTTTATCAGTTCCATATTTCTCCATCGCTTCTTTATAACTCAAACGGCGAAAAGGTCTTGGTGAAATCTCTTTGTCTGAAAAAGTTTTAAAGGTCTCATAGAAAATCTTCTCCCCTACTTCAAGGACATCTTCTTCGGTTGCAAAAGCCATTTCAAAATCTAATTGATAAAACTCTCCATAAACACGATCCCGCCTTGCGTCTTCATCTCGGAAGCAAGGGGCAATTTGATAATATTTATCAAAACCAGAACACATCAATAATTGTTTAAACTGTTGAGGTGCTTGTGGTAAAGCATAGAATTTTCCTTTAAATTTCCGGCTTGGTACAATAAAGTCACGGGCTCCTTCGGGAGAAGAAGCGGTCAAGATTGGCGTTTGAATATCAATAAAATCTTCATTTTCCATTAAATTCCGTAAGAAACGAATGACTTTATTCCGAAATAAAATGGTATGTTTTACTTTAGGATTTCTTAAATCAAGATAACGATATTTAAGGCGTACATCCTCCGCTACCTCTTTACTGGTCATTACTTCAAAAGGTAACACATTCTTACTCTTGCCAAGTACTTCGATGGATTCGACTAATAATTCAATTTCTCCCGTAGCAAGACGAGGGTTATAATCCTCCTCTGATCTTTTCCGAATCGTCCCTGTAACACTGACAGAGGATTCTCTCGTTAGACCATCAAAGATGGAATCATCGTTACTAACGACTTGTAAAGTACCATAAAAGTCACGGATATCAACGAAAATTACCCCACCATGATCCCGAATATTTTCAATGAATCCAGCTACTTTTACCTTTTTCCCTACATCATTATTTCCTAATTTTCCCGCATAATGATCTCGATATTTATTTGCTTTCATTTATTTTCTCCTTTTCTCTAGTTCTTTTTTAATTAATTCTAACGTTATATTAGGGTTCGCTTGGCGATTACTCTTCTGCATGACCTTACCAATAAAGTAATTGATAACATAATCTTTCCCCTCTTCAACATATTGTCTTACTTGATCCGGGTTTTCCTCTAAAGCTTCCTTGATATAACCTAATAACTTCTCTTCATCATTAATCTGTTCCAAATGCGACTCTTTAATAATATCTCTTGGATCTTTCTTTTGATCAAGGGCTTGATATAAGATTTTCTTTCCATGATCCAAAGAAATTTTTCCTTTATGGACATAATCAATGATACCACTTAACATCTCTGGAGTAATAAAGAAGTCTTTTAATTCAATTTCTAACTTTTTAAGAGAGCTTAAGACACTTGTCGTAACAAAGTTTACCGTTAATTCAACATCACTTCCCAAGGCAAGGACTTTTTCAAAATAATCAGCAATCTCTTTGTTTTTGGATAAAACGGTCGCATCATACTCCGAAAGATGAAATTCCTCCATATACCGATGAAGACGATCGAGTTTTAACATAGGAATGCTATCCCGAATCTCTTTTAAATATTCTTTCGTTAATTTAACAGGTGGAAGGTTTGGTTCCACATAATATTTGTAGTCTACCGCATCCACTTTTTCCCGCATCGAATACGTTTTGCCATCTTCATCAATTCTTCTTGTCTCTTGAACGACTTTTTTACCCTGATCCAAAAGTGCACTTTGGCGTTTAATTTCATATTCAATAGCAGCTTTGACACTATTGAAGGCATTGATGTTTTTCATCTCTACTTTGGTTCCTAGCTTATCACTACCCTCTTCCATTAAAGAAATGTTGACATCGCAACGCATTTGGCCTTTGTTACTACGTGCTTCACTCACTTCACAGAATAAGAAAACATCCCGCAAATCCTCCAAGAAAGTAACCGCTTCCTCAGCACTTGAAATACAAGGTTCGGTTACAATTTCCATTAAAGGAATACCACTACGGTTATAATCAATCAACGAATAATTACTATAATGATCAAGACTCGCTGTATCTTCTTCTAGGTGTAATTGATGAATATAAACCCGTTTTTCTTCTTCACCTACTTTAATATCTAAATAACCATTTTTTCCCATTGGCTTCGTTACTTGGGTGATTTGATACCCCTTTGGTAAATCGGGATAAAAATAGTTTTTGCGATCAAAAATAATTTCATCCGGATTCTCACAATGAAGAGCCATGGCCGTTTTTAAGGCTTTGCGACAAGCTTCTTCATTGACAACCGGTAAAATACCTGGCAAGCCAAGATCAACAGGAGCGACATGAATATTCGGCGTCATCGTAAATTCATTTGGTGCCGAAGAAAAGTTTTTCGAATTTGTTTGCACTTCACAATGAACTTCCAAACCAATTACTACTTTATACATCTTGATCACCTCCTGCAATCTGGCCTTTTAAGCCTGTAACTTCTTCTATTCTTTCTGCCATGGCAAGAACTAATCCATCTTCCCTTATTCGACCGGTTAAGCATACCCCAATCGGAGCGCCATCCACAAAGCCACAAGGAAGTGTAATACTCGGATAACCACCAAAGTTACCAAGCGATAAGTGGTTTTCCATTAAAAGATAACGATCGGATAATTTATCACTATCTTCATCAAAGTGAGGTGCCCCTCCTCCACTACATGGAAGAAGAAAGCCATCATATGTTTGAAATAACTCATTGATTTTATCTACTAACAAACGACGAACCCGGCAAGCATTTAAGAAGAGCTTCTCTTGATTTTCTTTTTGTAAAATATAACTACCTAAAATAAAACGGCGCTTAATTAATTCAGAAAAACCTTTGGTCCGAGCGGAAAACATAATTTCATCTACAGTATTTCCCTCACCCCTTGGTCCAAAAGGAATACCCGTTAAATTGGCATTATTACTGGTCGCTTCCGCACAAGAAATCGTCATGTAAGAAGGATAAATCGCCTCAAGAAGTTTTTGATCGACCGATACTTCTTCAATCGCAAATCCTTTTTCTTTTAATTTCTCAATCAAATCATAAAAATTATCTAAAACGGCTAATATTTCTTGATCTCCAGACTTTTCATAAAGTGTCCGATCACAAATCTCTTTGATATAAAATAACTTCCTTCCCTTAATATCCTGGGAAAGAGAATCAACAAGACATTCTCCCGTATCTTTTAGACTGGTCATATCATGCGGATCTTCGCCCTTGATGATATCCGTTACAAGGGCCGCATCTCTTACACTACGAGTGAAGCATCCAACATGATCAAGGGAAGAAGCAAAAGCAAAAAGGCCATAACGAGAAATCAAACCATAGGTGGGTTTAAAACCTACCACACCCCCAAAAGCAGCAGGTTTTCGAATCGAATCTCCCGTATCACTACCAAGGGCAAAAGGAACAATACCAAGCGCAACCGCTGCAGCACTTCCAGCACTAGAACCACCAATTTCTCTTGTTTTATCCCAAGGATTCTTAACCACACCAGTATGTCCTGTGGTACCCGTTCCACCCATAGCAAGTTCATCTAAAACGGTTTTTCCCATCAATACCGCTCCGGCCTCTTTTAATTTTTTATAAACCGTCGCATCAAAGACTGGAGCATAATTCTTTAAGATATTGCTAGAACCAGTTGTCAAAATATGGGAAGTCGAAAAATTATCTTTCAAAGCATAAGGAATCCCCGTTACAAGTGTATCCTTTTTCTTTTTCATCTTATACTTATCAAGAATCGTAACAAAAGGATTATATTCTTCCTGATATTTTTTAGCAAGAGAAACAGACTTTTCAAACAACTCTTCACTCGTTACTTTCCCCGTATCTAATTCTTTTCTTAAGTCTTCAATTAACATCTTTTGATATTCCATTATTCCACCACCTTTGGTACTTTTACTTGATCCTTTAAAACATGTTCACAATTGGCTAAAACTTCTCCAGTTGTCAAAACCTCACTATCGATCACTTCATCTTGGCGCAGCTTAGCTTCATAAGTGACAAAAGGAAAACGCATTGGCTCTACCTCTTTAATATTAGGAATCTCTCCAATTAAGTCCATCTGTTTTAAAATAATATCAAACTCTTGTTGTAAGGTATCATACTCTTCTTCCTTCATGTCAAACATAAGTTTATGTGCATAATCTTTTAATTTCTCTTTTTCCATCTTCTTTTCTCCTTTCCAAAAGAAAAAGATCCTCTAATCCCAAAAGGGACGAGAATCTTTACCCGCGGTGCCACCCAATTTATTATCAAACTGATAATCGCTTTCTTTGTTAACGAGGATATCCCCGGCTTAGTCTACTTAATTCTTTAAGCTCTCCGAAGTGTTATTCGTGATATATCTTTATTTGCTTTCCACCATTCGCAAACTCTCTTGAAAAGAGGGATATCACTACTTCTCTTCATCACCGATTTCTTCTTTATTTTACTCTTATTTTGTGATGTTGTCAAACTCTTTTCTCTTAGTATTTGCAAAAAGGAAGAAAATATAACTTTTATTATTTTATTCTAGCGCAATCTCAAAAGGATCTTGCTTTGTCCCTGTTCCGCCGGTGATGATGACATTAGACTTTAAATTGAAAGAAGGTTTTATAGAAGCAGGATATCTAATATCCACACTGTTTATTTCTCCACGAGCATAAACCGCTTTTTCTCTTAACTGGCCTTCGGGAGACAAAAGAAAATAATTTGCATTGTTCTCATATCGATCAAACTGCCCAGCCATTAATTCGCCGTATCTTAACAAGCCAACTGGGACTATAGTTGTATTTGATATAAAAGAAGTCATATTAGAATCGACATATTTTGTTAATCTATAATCAAGACTAAAATTTAGATACCAAACCGTGTTTTGTTCAATCATGTCTATTTCTTCTTTTCTTAAATACTTCTCATTGTCTAAATATTCTCCATTCAAGAAACTACCAATAGTAGTATGAATTGAATAATTTGGATTATCACCAAAAATACTTGATACATTTTGTATAGTATCTTCCAAAGCTATTTTAGTATTATTTTTGCTTTCATGGCTTACAATTCGATATAAATTCTCTTCACTCACACCAAAACGAATATACTCTCCACTGTAACGCGTACTTAGCAAAGTACCCGCAATATCAGTATCATTATCCCCCATCAAGCGATAAGGATCATTTACAGTACCATTCCCACTTACTACCATTACATTAGGGTTTAAATTAATCGAAGGACGTATGCCATTCCCAATCGAAACTTCATCAGTACCAATTGCTCCATCATTATAAATTCTATAATTTATCGACGAGTTTGGGGCGGTTATAGCCCACCATTTTAAACCATTATTCAAATAACTATTCGCAGCTCCTGCTTTATTATATTCATAAATATTTAAAAGTCCTACTGCATCTTCTACTACCGTAGCCCCTTCTTCTTTACTAGGTGGTTTACTCGTATCAGTCATCTTTGTTGTATTCCACTTGCTATCCATTTTAATGAACTTTTCAGGCTCTCTTAAATTACCAAGAAAGCCATCTACCGAGGTATCATTTAACCAAGACTCCATATAACTTCCTTCAAAACTAGAATTATTAGAAGAATTATAGGCAATCGCACTAATATTCCATTGAGTAACTAACTTTACACTATTATCACTCGGATCAATGGATACTGCTCTCCATAATTTACCGCTATACCAAATATAATTATTCGGATCACTTCCTGTAATAAAGGTCTGATCCGGATCGCTTGTATCAATATTTCCATTTTGTCCTACGCCTGCAAGAAGCGTCTCAGAAACCGTTTTTCTTTCTTCTGTCTGAACTGCTTCTAACTTTAATTTTCCATAATAAACTTTCCCCTCTGCTTCATTTCCAGTATCAATATCAAGCCAAAGACGTAATTCATAAGAATTCTTTTCCCCCTTTTCTAGATAACTATCTAACAAAAGACCACTTTCTCCTAAGGTACCAATCTTAGAAACGCCATCTTCTTTAATTTCATAACGAATATCATTAACATCTAATGGCTCACAAGAAACCATAGCTTCTGTTTGACAACTAGCGAGTCCTTCTTCATCTTTTTCTAAAGTTAAACGAAAACTAGAGGCCACCCCACTATTATTTTGAATCGTAAAAGTATAAGGCTCCAAGGCTTGCCCATCCACATCTTCAATGGGGATTGCATATTTTAAAACAATTCCCTCACTCGTTGATTCATCTAATATGAAATCAAGATCTCCTACGGTAACCGTTAAGTTCTTTTGCCCAAGCACGGTTTGACTAAGCCACGCATAAGATAAGCCAACTAACAAACAGATCACTAAAAGAATCGAACAAACAATAATAATTTTCTTCTCTCCAATATTTTTTAACTTTTCTTTCATCTCATTTGCCTCCTCGTATAAAACCATCTAAAAAACACAAAAAGAACAAGATCTCGGCATCCCATTCTTTTTATCACACAACGAAAAGGCCTTATTTTATAAGGTAATTCTAAAATGCCCCCCCCCCATTTAACATATAGTTAACTTGGGTCGGACTACTTTTATAGTCAGTTATATTTTCTACACGATTCATATTATCACTACCTTTTCTTCATTATACCCTATGAATAGGAAACTTCGCAAGAAGCAAATAATTACAATTAAATTTAAATCTTTCTCTAAACTTCACTCGTTACATTGTTTCCTACAATCTTTACAATACCAGAAGTTTCTACTGTTTTAGCAGCTAATTCTTTTAATTCTTTATAAGCTTTATCCATCTTTTCTTGTAAAGTAGCATTGGCATTTCTTTCTTTTTCTAGTTCAGCTTCTAAAGATTTAATCTTATCTTCATCCCGATCAATTTTGCTTTGATAATCTCTTTTTAATAGTTCGATTGCATAGTTATGTTCTTTTTCAAGCTCTGTGGTTGCTTCTTTTTTTCCTCTTTCATATTCTCTTTCAAGTTCACTAGAAAAAGCATTTACTTTCGTTTCTAAGTCCTTGATATAAGCTTCTTTCTCTTTGGCATCGCCTAAAAGTTTTTTTGCCTCTTCTTCCATTGCTGCAAGGCTTGCTTCTCTTTTCTTTTTCTCATCTTCCCAAGCATTATTACTAAGTTCTCGTTCTCTTTTGGTTTTGTAAGTATATTCTTCTTGTTCCCGATCACGCTCTAGTTTTAAATTTTTGGCTTTTAAATCATATTCTTTTTGCAAGTCATCCTGTTTTTGTTTATATTCTGCTTCTAATTTTTTTAAATTTTCTGCAATTTCTTTTGTTTTTTCTTCCTTTTCTTTCTCAAAAGAAGCCACCAAATCTTTTTGAGTATTTACGACAATCGTTAAGTTGTTTAATTCATTTTCTACTCCATATAATTCTTTTAATTTTTCTTCTTCTGCTGCAATGGCTTGTTCTAGCTCCTTAAATTTATTGATTAACTCTTGAGAAAATATATTTTGTTCGACATTTTCTTTTGAATGTTCTACTGCTTTTTGAACTTTCTTTTCTTTTTCTTCCTTCACGGGATCAGACTTTGCCTTATTTGCATTTTTCTCTCTTTCTAAAGCTTGATTCAATGCTTCTAATATTTCCGCCTTTGTATTTTTTAATGATATTTCTTCTTTTTTCATAAGTACTTCCTCCTACAAATATAGCGTAACATAATAATATTCTTTTTTCAATCGAACAAAGATCTATTTTTTAAGAAAATAGCGATGCTTTTAGAATTTTAACTTCCCTTTTCTACCCAGTTTTTATAGTCTTTTCCTCGCTCTTCAAAATTTTTATATGCATTATAACTTGCCGCGGCAGGAGACAATACACAACCATATTCTTGATCCGTAAACTGATATGCCTTTGCTACAGCTTCTTTCATTGTTTGAATTTTAATAAGATTTTTTACATTTCCTTTTTAAAAGTTCGTCATATATTTGATAACCAGTATCTTTTAAAAAGATTAAAGTCTTCAGTTTCTTATCATTATTTAAATAGTCTACCAAAGAACTTAAATCAATCTTTCTGTCCATTCCACCTAAAATTAAAGTTTGAATATTAGAAATTGATTTAATACAATTGATAGTAGCTTCCGGGATTGTTGCGATAGAATCGTTATAAAAGTCTATCTTGTGATAGTTACCCACAAACTCCATTCGATGCTCTAAAGGTTTAAAATGATCAATCAGAAATGCAGCTTTGTCTAGAGGTAGATTTAAAATATCACATATGCATAACGCAGCAGCAATATTATTTAAGTTATGTTCTCCTAATAGATTCCTTTTTCTTTTTTTATTATAAACTAAGGCTGTCTCTTATACACATCTGACGCTGCCGACGACTTAATAGGTGT
>ERZ1090866.933-NODE-937-length-10345-cov-5.158989_pt1 | contig 10345 bp, 7 predicted proteins | sample MGYA00478477_ERZ1090866 | MGnify/ENA primary metagenome ERZ1090866 (study PRJEB33644, sample SAMEA5815737) | chicken gut metagenome | biome: Chicken; feature: Gastrointestinal Tract; material: Caecum | place: Ireland | collected 2019-01-01 | study: A study of the... | reverse complement strand
CTACACCTATTAAGTCGTCGGCAGCGTCAGATGTGTATAAGAGACAGTCCCTCGGGCACTTCTGCGAAGGTTACCTGCGGGAATATCTCCGCGTCGCTGCTGGTGGCGGTATAGTCGATTTTGAACGTGTATTCCCGCGGCATCCCGCTGAGCGCCTGTACGTAGAATTTGGGCTCCTGGAAGATGTAATTTCCGTTTTCGTCGAGGACGGGTTCGTTTCCGCTCTCGCCCCCGCGTTCGAGGTCTATCTCTATCCAGTCGTTGAAATCGAGCCCCGTAACGCGGTCTATCGGATTCTCGAAGTGCGGCTGCCCCTTGAAATAGAGCGGAAAGTTGTGAATGCCGTGCAGCACCGGGATGCGGATGGTGTTGCCGGCCATGACCGGTTCGCCTATCACGATTTCGCCGTCGGTACCTTTGTGTTCCGTTATTTCGAACGAGAAGACGGCATTGTAGTCGTTCAGCCCGTCGATGTCGCTGCATGCAGCCAGCAGCAGCGCGAGAAATAATACCGGAAAGAATTTGAAGTTTTTCATGAATCGCGTCTGTACGTTATAACTGTTGCATTGTCACCGCCGGACAGGCGGCGCCGGACTATACCGGTACGTCGAAATCGCGCAGGGCGTCGTTGAGCGATGTTTTCGTGTCCGTGCTCTCCTTGCGCTGTCCGATGATGAGGGCGCACGGTACGCCGTACTCCCCGGCGGCGAACTTTTTGGGATAGCTGCCCGGTATGACCACCGACCGCGGCGGAACGTAGCCCTTGTAGGTGACGGGTTCCGGCTGCGATACGTCGATTATCTTGGTGGATGCCGTTATCACGGTACCGGCTCCAATGACCGCCTCCCGTGCGATGCGGACCCCCTCCACGATGATGCAGCGCGAACCGATGAAGCAGTGGTCTTCGACGATGACGGGAGCAGCCTGTACCGGTTCGAGCACTCCGCCGATGCCTACTCCTCCGCTGAGGTGCACCTCTTTGCCTATCTGGGCGCAGGAGCCGACCGTGGCCCAGGTATCTATCATCGTGCCTTCGTCCACGTAGGCGCCTATATTGACGTAAGAGGGCATCATCACTACGCCCCGTGCCAGATAGGAGCCGTAGCGCGCCACAGCCGGGGGTACGACGCGTACGCCGAGTTCCCGGTAGTTGCGCTTGAGGTCCATCTTGTCGTTGTATTCCATTTCGCCTGCGTTGGTCTGACGCAGTTCCCGTGTCGGGAAGTAGAGTATCACGGCCTTCTTTACCCAGTCGTTCACCTTCCAGCCTCCTTCCCCGTCCGGTTCGGCGGTACGCAGTTCGCCCTTGTCGAGCAGTTCGACCACTTCGTTCACCGCAGCCTGCGTTTCGAGGTTCCGAAGGAGCGTATGGTCTTCCCATACCTTCTCTATCAGCCCCTTCAACTCTTCATGGCCTAAGTTTTCCATAATCATATCTTCTTTGAGATAAAACGATATTCGGGTGTAAACAGGTGTAAAATTAGCCATTTTTTCCGTCCCGCAACCATTTTCTCGTAAAGAAGGGCCGAATCGGGGAGGCAAGTCCCGATAAGTTTTGTATTTTTGTTTGCCGTACCGGTTCCTTTCGGAAGCATTTCATGAACTTAAAAAGATAACCGATGAAGAGAATCCCGTTTTATGTCGCGCTGGCGGTACTGTGCCTCGCAATGACAGACTGTACCTCTAAGAAAAAGATGGAGATTAAGATGAAACCCTATCCGCAGACGGCGAAGGTCGATGTCTCGGATAACTACCACGGCACGGTGGTGGCCGACCCCTACCGGTGGCTGGAGGACGACAATTCCGCCGAAACGGCGGCATGGGTTGCTGCCGAGAACGAGGTGACGTTCGATTACCTTTCGCAGATACCCTACCGTCCGGCCATAGACGAACGCCTCACGGAGCTGTGGAACTACGAGAAGATAGGGGCGCCGACCAAGGTGGGCGACCGCTATTTCTATTTCCGCAACGACGGACTGCAGAACCAGAGCGTCCTCTACATGCTTGACAGCCTCGATGACCCGCAGCCCGAGGTCTTTCTCGACCCCAATGCCCTGTCGGCCGCCGGGACCGCCGCCCTCAACAGCGTTGCTTTTTCGGAAGACGGGAAATATATGGCCTACGGTATCGCCAGGTCGGGTTCCGACTGGGTGGAGATATTCGTCAAGGAGGTCCCCACGGGCCGGGTGCTCGACGATGTCATCCGCTGGGTGAAATTCTCCGGTGCGAACTGGTCGGCCGATTCCAAGGGGTTCTATTACCGCGGTTACGAGGAGCCGGCGAAAGGTTCCGAGCTTTCGGGCCAGAACCAGTTCCAGAAGGTTTACTACCACAGGCTGGGTACGCCGCAGTCCGAAGACGAAATCATCTATGCCGACCCGCTTCACCCGCTCCGCTATTACGACGGTTTCGATGACGGGGATACGGGCAAATACCTCTTCGTAAGCGTTTCGGAAGGAACGTCCGGTACGCAGCTGATGTACAAGCGCACAGGTGTGCGCGAGCCGTTCCGTGTCATCCTCAAAGGGTTCGACCACGAATATGCCGTGGCCAAGGTCAGGGACAACATGCTCTACCTCTACACCAACGAAGGGGCGCCCAACTACCATCTGCTCCGGCTGGATGTCCGCTTTATGCCTTCGCCTGCCGAGAAGATACTGCCCGAGGACCCGAACATGCTGCTGCAGTCGGTGCATTTCGTGGGCGACTACATCTTCGCCATCTACATGAAGGATGCCTCCAGCCGCGTTTACCAATATACACTCGACGGCGACCTGGTGCGTGAAGTCGCTCTCCCCGGTATCGGTACCGTAGCCGGTTTCGACGGGAAGGACGATGCGACAGAGACGTTCTATACCTTCTCCACCTTCACCGCGCCGCCCGCCGTGTACCGCTACGACCTGGTTACCGGAGAGTCCACGCTCTTCGCCCGGCCGGAAGTGAAGTTCAATCCGGACGACTTCGTGACCGAACAGGTCTTCTTCGCCAGCAAGGACGGCACACAGGTGCCCATGTTCCTCTCCTATCACAAGGGGTTGAAGAAGAACGGCAAGAATCCCGTGTACCTCTACGGTTACGGCGGTTTCAACGCCCCGCTGACGCCCGGATTCAGCCCCACGAACATTGCCATGATGGAGCAGGGTGCCATCTATGCCTCGGTCAATCTGCGCGGCGGCAACGAGTACGGCGAGGAGTGGCACAAGGCGGGCATGCTTGCCAACAAGCAGAACGTCTTCGATGACTTCATCGCGGCGGGCGAGTATCTCGTCAGGAACAAATATACCTCCAGCAGGAAACTCGCCATATCGGGCGGCTCCAACGGCGGACTCCTTGTGGGCGCCTGCATGACGCAGCGTCCCGACCTCTTCGCCGTGGCCTTCCCGCAGGTGGGCGTGCTCGACATGCTCCGTTACCACCTCTTCACCGTAGGTTGGGGATGGGTGGTCGAATACGGTTCGAGCGACGACCCCGAACAGTTCGAGTACATTTACAAATACTCCCCGCTTCACAACATCAAGGAGGGGGTATGTTATCCGGCGACGATGATAACCACCGGTGACCACGACGACCGTGTGGTACCGGCCCACTCGTTCAAGTTCGCGGCTACGCTCCAGCAGGCGCAGGGGTGCGACAAGCCGGTGCTTATCCGCATCGACACCAATGCCGGCCACGGTGCCGGGAAGCCGACCGCCAAACGCATCGCCGAGGCGGCCGATATCCTGTCGTTCTTCTTCTGGAATACCGACACCGACTATCGGCCGGTAGCCGAATAGCGGCGGACGTTCCGCAGCAGGACTGCGGCGATATATCCGAACGTATCTCTAAGTCTTCCGCCCGGCGGGGGACTTAGATTTCGTTAGGGCGCGGGGAAGCGTGCGGCCGGTATGCCGTACGTGCCTTTCGTCCGACTTGGGAAAAGACCCTACATAGAGAAAATAATATGGACAATATGAAAGTGTATAAATTCGGCGGCGCGTCGGTAAAAGATGCTGCCGGAGTACGCAACATCGCCTCGATAGTGGGTGCCGAAAAAGGGAGGCTCTTCGTCATCGTCTCCGCCATGGGAAAGACGACGAACGCGCTCGAGGGGTTGCTCGATACGTTTTACGACGGGAAGACCGCCCTGGCGTTGGAGCGCCTGCAGAATATAGTCGATTTTCACAACCGGATAATCGCGGAGCTCTGGGGCAGGCCGTTCCTGCCCGACCGGGTGGCCCGTTTCTATATGGAACTCGAGGAGACGGTGGCTTCTTCCAATCCTGCCGTGCGTGAATACGAGGTGTGGTACGACCGTATCGTGGGGTACGGGGAGCTCATCTCTACTTCCATCGTGTCGGAATACCTCGCTGCGGTCGGTATCGCCAACACGTGGGTGGACATGCGGGAGTGTTTCGTGACGACGGCGCGCCACAAGGATGCGAATGTGGATTTGGAACGGTCGGCCGAGCGGCTCGTTCCACTCGTGGAGGCTGCCGATTCGCGCGTCTATGTCGGCCAGGGATTCATCGGGGCTACTGAGGACGGAGCGCCTACCACGATAGGGCGCGAGGGTTCGGACTATTCGGCCGCGGCGGCGGGATATATTCTCGGTGCGGAGAGCGTGACTATCTGGAAGGATGTGGAGGGTATTCTGAACGGCGACCCGAAGCGGTTCGACGATGTCCGCCATATTCCGGAGATGAACTACCTCGATGCCATCGAACTCGCTTACAGCGGGGCGCAGGTAATCCATCCCAAGACCATCAAACCGCTCCAGAACAGGAATATTCCTCTCCATGTGCGCTGTTTCCTCGACCCTGCGTTGCCGGGCAGCGTCATCCGCGCCGGCGTGCAGAAGAACCGCGAGATACCCATCCTCATCGTCAAGCCCTCGCAGGTGCTGCTGACCGTCCGGGCCAACGACTTCTCCTTCATTCTGGAGGAGCGCTTCGCACAGATATTCGCCCTGCTCGACGAGTATATGGTGAAGGTGAACCTCATCCAAAGTTCCGCCGTGAACCTCGACCTTTGCATGGACCGCACGCGGCATCTGGAGGAGCTCACCGAGCGGCTCCGGCAGGAGGGGTACTATACGCGCTACAATACCGATATGGAGCTCATTACCATCCGCAACTATACGCCTCAGCAGCTCGCCGCGCTGGAGGGGGCGCAGGATGTCTATCTGGTGCAGCGGACGCGCCGCACGCTGCAGGCGGTGAGAAGAAGGGAGGAGTAGGACGATGGAGATACTGAGACAACAGTTTCTGAGACATATCGGCCAGACCTCGCCTTCGCCCATGCTGGTGGAGGTGGCACGTGCCGAGGGGGTGTGTTTCTTCACTCCGGAGGGAAAACGTTATTACGACATCATCGCGGGGGTTTCGGTGAGTAACGTGGGGCACGGCAATCCGGCTGTCACGGAGGCCGTGTGCCGTCAGGCCCGCGACTACATGCACGTGATGGTCTACGGAGAGCTGGTGGAGCGCCCGCAGGTGCGCTATGCCGCCCGCATCGCGGAGTACCTGCCTGCACCGCTCGATGCGGTCTATTTCGTCAATTCCGGTGCGGAAGCGGTGGAAGGGGCGCTGAAGCTCGCCAAGCGCTTTACGGGCCGCCGGCGCATGGTGGCCTGCCGCAATGCGTACCACGGCTCCACGCACGGAGCGATGAGCGTCATGGAGAGCAGGGAATTCTCCGACGCCTACGGCCCGATGCTGCCCGGTGTGGATTGGATACGGTTCAACGAACCGGAGGATTTGGGTCGGATTACCGAAGAGACGGCCTGCGTGCTCGTGGAGCCCGTGCAGGGCGAGGCGGGGGTGCGGATTCCGCAGGAGGGGTATCTGGAGGCTCTGCGCCGTCGCTGCGACGAGGTGGGTACCCTGTTGATTTTCGATGAGATACAGACCGGTTTCGGTCGGACGGGGGAGATGTTCGCCATGTCGAAATACGGTGTGACACCCGATATCGTCTGCCTGGCCAAGGCGCTTGGCGGTGGCATGCCCCTCGGCGCCTTCGTCTCTTCTGGCCGGATAATGGAGTGCATTTCGCATGACCCGGCCCTGGGGCATATCACCACCTTTGGCGGTCATCCCGTCTGCTGTGCGGCAGGGCTTGCTGCTATGGAGTATATTATTGATGAAGGGCTGTTGGGGAGCGTCGAACGCAAGGGGGCGCTTTTCGAGACGCTGCTGGGCGGTCACCCCGCCGTGAAGGGCATCCGTCGCAGCGGTCTGCTGCTGGCTGTGGAGCTCGGCGAGAGCAGGAAACTCTACCGGATAATGGAGCATTTCAAGGAGAGCGGCATCCTGAGCGACTGGTTCCTTTTTTGCGATACCGCCTTCCGTATCTCTCCGCCGCTGACCATCACCGACGAAGAGGTGGCGGAGGTATGTCGGATAGTCGTCGATTGTCTCGACCGGCTGTAAGGGCGGAATTGCCTGCCCTGTTGCACGGTACTTTTCCGTTTGTCCGGAGGGACCGGTTGCGGAGATGACGTTTCGGACAGGAGAGCCCGGCCCCCCCCAGGGGGGGGCGGGGGGGTGGGGGGGGGGGGTTCTTTGCGTTGCGCCACCGGCCCCCCCCCCCCCCCGGGGGGGGGGCGGCGCTTCTCTATTTTTCGGCTGCCGGTTAGCATATGACGGCCGTCGTGTCTGCCTGCGGACGAATTTGTGTGTATCCGTGCATTTTGTCCGCTTTCCGGAAAGGAACGGCACAATAATGGCATGGCGAATCCTCCGAAATGAATTCTTTGTCGGATTTTCAGCATGATATTCATCCGTTTGGTACCGTGCGATTGAATATGCGCAGTGGCATTCTGTCGTTTTTTAATCCGGTAAACATAGTATAGAGGCGTACGGGGTACTTCCGAGGTAGGGGGCCGTGACGAACTGCGGCGGCGGAAGCGCTGCGGCAGCCTCTGCGCGTTTTTGCCGGCTTTCGGCGGAGAGGTTCGGGCGGAGCCTGTTCCAGCGGCCCGGCGGCAAGCGAGGAGGGAGGAGGGCCGGTATGAATAATTAGAAGATTGACTTAAATCGATATATTGATTATGAAAACTGTTATACATCTTTATAATCCGTCGGAGAACGGAGTCGTGGAGTATGGGTTTATCGACTCTCCGTTCGGGAGATGCCTTGCGGCTTTCAACTATTCCGGCCTCTGTTCTTTCGAATTCGTGGATTCGGAAGAGCGGGCGGCTGCTGTGCTTCGGCGGGTGTGGGCCGATTCCTGGGTGGGCCGCAACCGCGCTTTCGACAGGATATCGTTCAAGGAGCTGTTGTATGACGGGAAGAATCCTTTGCCGCTCTGTTTCAGGGGCACGACGTTCCAGTCGGCGGTATGGCAGGCCCTGCTGCGGATAGCTCCGGGAGAGACCATGACCTATGCCGAGGTCGCGGCGGCTGTCGGGTGTCCCGGGGCTGTCCGGCAAGTGGCGTTGGCCATCGCGGCGAACAGATTGGCCGTGGCCGTACCGTGCCACCGCGTCGTGTGCGGCGACGGCGGTGGCGGCGGATACCGCTGGGGCCGGGAGCGGAAGACGGCGATAGTGGGTTGGGCGCGGATGGCGCTGTAGGAGGGATAACGGCGCTGCCGCAGCAAGATGCGGCGAAAACCGCCGACGGTTTGTCCGGTGTCGCGGGATTGTTTATTTTTGTGCGCCCGGAGCATGTTGCGGTGTAGGTGCGTGGCTGTCCGGGGAGGAGTTGCGGGCGATGTCCGTGACGAACGGAAAGAGATGCACCTGATTATGGTACGTTGGATAAAAGGTATTGTGGCGGTCGCGGCCCTCGTGTTCACGAACGAAGTGGCGGCGCAGGAGAGACGTTGCCGTGCGGAATTTGGCGGCGGCGCAGACATAGTAAGCAATTACATGTGGCGGGGACTGCGGGAGGCAGGTGTCAGTTTCCAGCCTTCCCTGTCGTTTTCCGTCGGGGCGTTCTCCATCGCTGCCTGGGGGTCCACCGATTTTGCAGCCGCCTCCTACCGGGAGATGGACCTGACGCTTGCTTACGGGGTCGGTCCGGTAGACCTGTCGCTCGCCGACATCTATTGCGTCTCGCCGGCAGGGGAAAAGCGGGATAGCTACGGCTATTTCAGTTTCGGCAAAGGGTCGCCCCACCGTATCGAAGCGGGCATTAGGTGGCGCATTTCCGAACAGGTTCCCGTCACGCTCGCATGGTACACGACGCTGTTCGGCGGTTCGGATTACAATGCCGCCGGCAAACGGGTTTTCGCTTCCTATTTCGAGATTTCGTATCCTTTCACCTTCAAGGGCATCGACCTGGAGGCGGGTATCGGCATGGTGCCGTGGAATGCCTACGGCGTTTACGGTATCGACCGCGACTTCTATGTGCAGGATGTCCACTTCAATGCCGGGCGAAGCTGGCGTTTCGAGGGGCTTGCCGGACTGGAATTCGGTATCTTTACCTCCGTAAGCTGGAACCCTGCTCTGGAAGATGTCAATTTCACGGGCGGTCTCTCTTTCCGCATGTAATTTCCAGGTCGGTCTCTTGCCGCGGCGGCGGATTCCCGAATGGCCGTTTTCCGCAACGACATACGCAATGGGAAAAATAAAGGTTGTCTTCTGGCGGAGTGAGGTGCCGGAGCGCCTGCGGCTCTCAGACCGGGTGTCGTGGCTTCCTGTCGGGGTCCGTGTCGGACGTATCGTGACGGCCGGCCGTTTCCGGCAGTGTGTGCCTTCTTGTTGCCCGGCGGATGTGTCGTGTGGCGTTTTCGTAGGCTGCTCATCATGTATCGTATCACCGGGAGTGTGACGTCGTCGATGCTCGGTGGTTGCACCTTGTCGGACGAATTGTCGCCGGGCCGACCGGGTAATACGGTGGACGGCAGAAGCGGTTCGTTCCGTTGCCTGTGGCAGGTGTCGTGCGTGGGAGAGCAGAGATACCGGACGGATATGGGACAAAATAATACGGGCCCCTTCAAGGGGCCCGTATCGTTTCGGAACAACAGGGTTTATTCCGCTGCGGTTTCGGGCGTCATGAGAATCTCGATGACGTTGCCATCGGCGAGAATCTTGGAGGCCAACTGTTTGAAGTAGTCGGACGTAAAGCCGTTCACGGTCTCCATGTAGTTCGTATCGAGGTCGTAACCGTAGAGGTGGTAGTTCACGAGGGTACCCAGCCAGTAACCGTTCTGTTTGATTTGGTCGGGATACTGTTTGGTGAAGTACTCCTTAATCTTGCTGAGGTCTTCCTCTTTCACGCCCTCCTCGGAGAGTTTCTGAATCTCGTTCACGATATCCTGCTTGAGCTCGTCGGCCATAGCCGGGTCGGTGTCGAAGATGGTGAAGAGCATGTAGGTCTGTACCGGAGCGAACGATGCGTCGCCGCTGGTCTGTACGCCGTAGGTACCGCCCTTCTCCTCACGCAGGGTAGCCGTGTAGCGGATATCGAGTATCTGCGAGAGGAAGTCCATGGCGAGAATGTTCTCCAACGTGTAGGGCATTTCGCCGGTGAAGATGGTCAGGACGCTGGTCTTGGGCATCTCCATGGCGGTCGAGAAGTGGTTCGTCACCTTGCCCTTCGGATACCGTACGCCGTCGTCTTCCCACGAATAGCCCTGTTTGGTGCTGGGCAGCGAGCCGATGTACTTCTCTACGAGCGGTTTCAGCGTTTCGAGGTCTACGTTGCCCACGATGGTATAGGTGAAGTCGTCGGCATTCCGGTAGAGCTTGTCGTAAATCTGCTGCATCTTGGCGAAATCTATCTGGGAGAGATTGTCGTAAGTGAGCATTTCACGGCGCGGGCTGTGGTTGTAGAGCGTGCTGGTCAGCGTGTCCTGCAACTGGAACATCGGGTTGCTGGCCATGTTCTGGTAAGCCGACTGGAGTTTGTCCATCAGTACGTTGAAGTCGCTCTCGTCGAACCTCGGAGAGGTGAACGACAGGTAGAGGAGCTGGAGCATGGTTTCGAGGTCCTTGGGCGAAGCCGAAGCATAGAAACCGTTGCTGTAGTTACCGATGAAGGGGCTGACGCTGGCCATCTTGCCGGTAAGCTGCTTGCGCAGGTCGCTGGCATTGAACTTGCCCAGACCGGCCATTGCGGTGTAGTCGGGCAGCACGGTAGCCGAAAGAATCTCGTCGTCGGCGAGTACCGATTTACCGCCCTTGGAGATAACCTGCATGGTCACCTCGTCGGCCTTGAAGTCGGTAGGCAGTACGACGATTTTAGCGCCGTTCTTGAGGGTCCATATCGTTGCGCCGAACCGGTCGGTTTCGGTCGTCTTCACCTTCGAGCCTTTGAGTTTGGTCTTGGCCGGAATGAGGGGCTCTATCACGAAATCTTCGATGTTCGCTTCGAGTTCGGCTGCGCGTACCTTGCCGATCGTCTCCTCTATGTGTTCCGAG
>ERZ1090866.931-NODE-935-length-10356-cov-4.794583_pt1 | contig 10356 bp, 7 predicted proteins | sample MGYA00478477_ERZ1090866 | MGnify/ENA primary metagenome ERZ1090866 (study PRJEB33644, sample SAMEA5815737) | chicken gut metagenome | biome: Chicken; feature: Gastrointestinal Tract; material: Caecum | place: Ireland | collected 2019-01-01 | study: A study of the... | reverse complement strand
GTGGGGAACACCAGAAGGGAAAGCGCAGGTGAGCAGGATGATCTTTGAGATAACAGAGGAAAACTTCCGGCGCGAAGTGAGTGGATCAGAACTTCCTGTGCTCCTGGAATTTTTTGCCCTGTGGTGCGGCAGGTGTGCCATGATGGAGGATGTCCTGACAGAGTTTGCCCGGAATAACACCGGAAAGATCAAGGTATGCAGGGCGGACATAGACAGATCTCCTGCACTGGCGGAAAAATTCGGCGTGGAAAAGGTGCCGGCGTTTGTCGCTTTCCGGGACGGAAAGGCGGAACAGGCGGCGGTCGGAGTGGTGCCGTACAGGGCCTTGGAAGAGATCTGTAAAAAAAGTTGAAAAAAATTTAAAAAAGTACTTGCATTATGCAAAATCATGTAGTATACTTAGTTTCGTTCGTGAGACATAAAAGCTTACGAACGAAACAGAGAAATGGCTCCGTGGTCAAGCGGTCAAGACGCTAGCCTCTCACGCTGGAATCAGGGGTTCGATTCCCCTCGGAGTCACTGAACGAAGAAGCATCGCAGAAGCGGTGCTTTTTTTGTGCCCTGAACTGCCGGATGACAGGGGAAAGATAGAGATTATATCATTATAGAAAGAACACATATACAAAAAACTTGAGATTGTGTTTTTCAATGGGATAAGCTATAATAGAGAAGTATTAAAAAACCCCGCAGGGGCATTAGAATTGGAGGAGAAGAAAATGTTAGTATCAGCAACAGAAATGCTTCAGAAAGCAAAAGCAGGCCACTATGCAGTGGGCCAGTTCAACATCAACAACCTTGAGTGGACAAAATCCATTCTTTTAACAGCGCAGGAGTGCAATTCACCGGTTATCCTCGGTGTGTCTGAGGGAGCTGGAAAATATATGGCAGGATACAAGACTGTTGTGGGAATGGTAAACGGAATGATGGAAGAACTCAACATCACAGTTCCGGTAGCTCTCCACCTGGATCACGGCAGCTATGACGGATGTCTGAAATGCGTGGAAGCAGGCTTCTCATCCATCATGTTCGACGGATCACACTACCCGATCGACGAGAACGTAGCTAAGACGACAGAGCTTGTCAAGATCGCTCATGAGCACGGAATGTCTCTGGAGGCAGAGGTTGGTGCGATCGGCGGCGAGGAAGACGGCGTCATCGGTAAAGGCGAGTGCGCTGATCCGGATGAGTGCAAGAGAATTGCAGATCTCGGAATCGACTTCCTGGCAGCAGGTATCGGCAACATCCACGGCGTATATCCGGACAACTGGGAAGGATTAAGCTTTGAGACTCTGGATGCGATCCAGCAGAAGACAGGCGATATGCCGCTCGTACTTCACGGAGGTACAGGAATTCCGGATGACATGATCAAGAAAGCAATCAGCCTTGGCGTTGCTAAGATCAACGTAAACACAGAGTGCCAGATCGTATTCGCACAGGCAACACGCGAGTACATCGAGGCTGGAAAGGACAAACAGGGCAAGGGATTTGATCCTCGTAAGCTCCTGAAGCCGGGCGCAGAAGCTATCATGGCAAAGGTAAAAGAGAAAATGGAGTTATTCGGATCTGTAGGAAAAGCCTGAAAAATTTTGAGAATTACCTAAATAATTTTTTGCAAAGTTTTACTTGCCTTTTTCAAAAGATTGAGGTATACTGTCACACGTAGACAAGAACAAGGGCGTTCCAACATAGCTTGGAGTGCCCTTTTTTCGTAGGAACCGATCCCGGTTTTCTGCGGAAAACCTCCGGGATACTTCTGAGGAACAGAGAGACAGGGTTGCGGCGGCGAAACGTTTCTGCGGCTCCCCGGAATGGAAAAGAAGAAAAAAGGAAGGGATTACTATGAGCACAGAATTAATCAATGTAGCCGAGATCTTCGGGGAGAACGTATTCAATGACACAGTAATGCAGGAACGTCTTCCCAAAAAAGTGTATAAGAACCTGAAGAAGACGATCGAGGAAGGAAAAGAGCTTGATCTTGAGACAGCTGATGTCATCGCGCATGAGATGAAAGAGTGGGCTATTGAAAAAGGCGCAACCCACTATACACACTGGTTCCTGCCGCTGACAGGAGTTACGGCGGAGAAGCATGATTCCTTTATCTCAGCACCGCTGCCGAGCGGAAAGGTACTGATGAGCTTTTCAGGAAAAGAGCTGATCAAAGGCGAGCCGGATGCGTCTTCATTCCCGTCAGGCGGACTGAGAGCGACATTCGAGGCGAGAGGATATACAGCGTGGGACTGCACCTCTCCGGCGTTCGTGAGACAGGATGCGGGCGGAGCGACTCTGTGCATCCCGACAGCATTCTGCTCCTACACAGGAGAAGCGCTTGACCAGAAGACACCGCTTCTGAGATCCATGGAAGCGATCAACAAACAGGCTCTGAGACTCCTCAGACTGTTCGGAAATACTACATCCAAGAAAGTTACGCCGTCCGTAGGACCGGAGCAGGAGTACTTCCTCGTGGATGCTGAGAAGTTCGAGCAGAGAAAAGACCTGATCTATACAGGACGCACACTTTTCGGAGCGATGCCGCCGAAGGGACAGGAGCTTGATGATCATTACTTCGGAACGATCCGCCAGAGAATCGCGGCGTTTATGAAGGATGTCAATGAGGAGCTGTGGAAAGTCGGCGTTACGGCAAAGACACAGCACAACGAGGTAGCACCGGCGCAGCACGAGCTGGCTCCGATCTACTCAGAGGCGAACATTGCAGTAGACCACAACCAGATCGTAATGCAGACACTGAAGAGAGTGGCATGCCAGCACGGACTGAAGTGCCTGCTCCATGAGAAACCGTTCGCAGGAGTCAATGGTTCCGGTAAGCACAACAACTGGTCCATCACAACAGACGATGGAATCAACATGCTGGATCCGGGCAAGACACCGCACGAAAATACACAGTTCCTGCTTGTTCTGACCTGCATCCTGAGAGCAGTCAACAAGCATGCAGATCTGCTGAGAGAATCTGCAGCAGACCCGGGCAACGACCACAGACTGGGAGCCAACGAGGCACCGCCGGCGATCATCTCCATCTTCCTCGGCGAGCAGCTTGAGGATGTCCTGGATCAGCTGATCAGCACAGGTGAAGCTACCCACAGCTTAAAGGGCGGCAAGCTTGACACAGGTGTCAGCACTCTTCCGGATCTGACAAAGGACGCAACGGACAGAAACAGAACTTCACCGTTCGCGTTCACAGGAAATAAATTCGAGTTCCGTATGGTCGGATCACGCGACTCTATTGCAATGCCTAACATCGTGCTGAACACGATCGTGGCAGAGTCCTTCGCAGATGCGTGTGATGTGATCGAGAAATCAGATGATTTTGACAAGGCTGTACATGATCTGATCAAGCAGTACGCTACAGAGAACCAGAGGATCGTATTCAACGGAGACGGATACTCTGAGGCTTGGGTAGAGGAAGCAGAGAGAAGAGGGCTTCCGAACATCCGCTCCATGGTCGAGGCAATCCCGGCGATGGTTACAGATACGGCTGTCAGCCTGTTCGAGAGATTCGGCGTATTCACAAAGGCTGAGCTTGAGTCCCGTGCGGAGATCCAGTATGAGACTTACGCAAAGGCGATCAATATCGAAGCTCGTACGATGATCGATATGGCAAGCAAGCAGTTTATGCCGGCGTTCATCAAATATACGAAGACACTGGCGGATACAGTGAACTCTGTGAAGGCAGCAGGCGCAGATGCATCTGTACAGATGGACTGCCTCAACAAAGTGACTGCTCTTATGGGAGAGACGAAGGAAGCGCTGGACACTCTGATCAAAGTGACAGACGAAGCGGCATCGAAAGAAGAAGGAGCAGTACAGGCGAACTTCTATCATTCCGACGTGTTCCCGGCTATGGAAGCACTGCGTGCTCCGGTTGATAAGCTGGAGATGATCGTTGACAAGGAAGCATGGCCGATGCCGTCCTACGGCGACCTGATCTTCGAGGTATAAGAGAACGGAACAGATCGTACTTAATAAGAATTAAAATACACGAAAGGGCGCGGATTTTTCCGCGCTTTTTCTTATGGAATAAGTCTGCGGCCGGTGCAGAGCCCTGTGGTTTCTCCGCTTTTATTATTGATAAAAAGAAACCTGTGGTCTAAAATAAGACGGAGAACAGGAAGGGAGAACGATAAAATGCAGTCATCAACAGATTTGAGAAGTTTGCTCATCAGGATCGATCACAGGGGATATCCTGCTTACAAAGATACAAAGGGGACATACCAGTTCCCGGGCTATGTGCTGTCCATTGATCATGTACAGGGCGATCCGTTTGCGTCTCCGTCAAAGGTCAGCGTTCATGTGAAGGGAAAGAACGCAGCTTTCCCGCGGGAGCTTTATAAGGATAAGCATCAGAGGACTGCCCTGCAGGATGAGCTGACAAGGCAGTTCGGAAGGAAGGCGGAGCAGTTCGCGTTTAAGGCAAAAGGATCGGGAAAGAGCGGGCTTATCTCGGTGAGCCGGTGTGGCCAGGAAGTGCTGGAGAGGACCGCCTGCGGGATCGATCCGGAGACAGGGGATATCATTCTGCGGATGGAGATCGGATTTCCGGCGAACGGCAGGACGATCAATGCCCGTGAGCTGGAGAAGATCCTGTTTGAATTTGTGCCGGAGTGCGTAAAGCATGCGCTGTTCTATAAAAATATGGATGCGAAGCGGCTGCGCTCTGTCGCTGACCTTGCGGAGGATCAGCACTATATCAGAGAAATGCTGCCGAAGATGGGATTGTGCGCCTTTGTGGCGGACGGCAGTATCCTGCCGAGAGAGTCCGGCATTTCCCCGCGGCCGATGAAGGGCGGAGTGAAGTTCCGGTCTCCGAAGGAGCTGGAAGTGACTCTGGAGCGTCCCCAGAGAGGGAAGATCACGGGAATGGGGATCCGGAAAGGGATCACCCTCATCGTCGGAGGCGGATATCATGGAAAATCCACACTGCTGAAGGCGCTGGAGCTGGGCGTATACGACCATATCGCCGGGGACGGCAGGGAATATGTGATCACGGACAGTACGGCGATGAAGATCCGTGCGGAGGACGGGCGGAGCATCCGGAAGACGGATATCTCTATGTTTATCAATGATCTTCCGAACGGAAAAGATACGGTTGGATTCTGCACCGAGGACGCCAGCGGAAGTACGTCGCAGGCGGCAAACGTGGTGGAGAGCATTGAGGCGGGAACATCCCTTCTCCTGATCGATGAGGATACCAGCGCGACGAACTTCATGATCCGGGATGAACTGATGCAGAGAGTCATCCACAGGGATATGGAGCCGATCACACCGTTCATCGAGCGGATCCGTGAACTTTATGAGGATTACGGCATTTCTACGGTGATCGTGGCGGGAAGCTCGGGGGCTTACTTTCATATTGCCGACACGATCATCCAGATGGACCGCTATGTGCCGAAAGATATCACAGAGTACGCCAAGAAAGAGGCAGAGAGCTATCCCATGCTCACGGGGCCGGAAGAGAAGGCGGAGAAACCGGATTTCCGGAGATGTCCGCAGCCATCTCCTGCATTTAAGGGGAATGACCGGATCAAGATGAAGACGATGGGAAGAGAGTCTGTCATGATCAACAGGGAAACCATCGATCTGCGGTATGTGGAGCAGATCACGGACAGCGAGCAGGTGACGGCGCTCGGGTACTGCGTGCGCTATGCTCAGAAGCATCTGATGAACGGGAGGAAGGACCTGCGGCAGATTGTAGAAGAGCTTGAGCAGGTCATGGAAAAGGGAACGCTTTCCGCGCTCTGCGAGAGCAGTTCGAGCATTGCCTGCATGGCGAAGCCGAGGAGCCAGGAGATATTTGCATGCTTTGACCGCTGCCGCAGCCTGCGCCTGTAGAAGAGCCTCGACAGACAAGTGCATGAGCGGCTAAGAACATGAACAGATAAGAACATGAGCAGACATTATAAAACTGAGGAGAACGACAAATGGAGTTAGTAAACGGAAGACCGGAGAATACAGAAGGGCGTCTTGAAAAGGAGATCAGAGTCTATGATTTCCTTGATTCACTGGGCATAAATTATCAGAGGATCGACCATGAGGCGGCAATGACCATGGAGGCGTGCGAGGAGATCGACAGGACGCTCAGTGAAGGAGAAGAGAACAGTGTGGCGATCTGTAAGAACCTGTTCTTGTGCAACCGTCAGGAGACAGAGTTTTATCTTCTTCTGATTCCCGGGGACAAGCCTTTTAAGACAAAATATCTGTCTGCACAGATCGGTTCCTCCAGGCTGTCCTTTGCGAAACCGGAGTACATGGAGAAGTATCTTGATATCACGCCCGGATCTGTGAGCGTACTCGGCCTGATGAACGACCATGAGAAGAAGGTGCGGCTTCTGATCGACGAGGATGTGCTGAAGGATGAGTATTTCGGATGCCATCCCTGTATCAATACTTCCAGTCTGAAGATCAGGATGGAGGATCTGACAGAGAAGATCATCCCGGCGATGGGGCATGAGCCGACGACCGTGAGACTTTAAAATACAGATGAAATTCGATGTGGTTCCACGATCTGCGCAGGAGGATCCTGTAAAATAACAGAAAAAGAAAGCATGGCAGCAGTGATGTGTGGGCACTATAAGTGATATAATGAAAAAGAGGGGACAGCTTGGAAAGGCTGTCCTCCGGTTTTTCAGAGCGCAGTCCGGATCAACGGTCCGGGACATGAAGGAAGTGGGGATATGAAGAGATATATACGGACAGCGGCAGCGGCGCTGCTGACTCTGGTGCTGGCGGCAGCCGCAGTTACATTCTCTGTGATACAGTGGAACGGATCTGCCGGAAGAACTGCGGCGGATCAGAGCGGCGTCACGGATGATATGGAGACAAGCGGGACGGCAGAGCAGGAGAGCCCTGAAGGCGGAGCTGCCGGTGCGGATGCAGCGGGAACAGAGCGTGAAGCGGCGGAAGAGACTGACGGGGAGACGCCCGGTGCAGGGCAGGCGGCGGACGGAGAGCGGACAATGTACGCGGCGGTCCTGGGAGACAGTATCGCGAAGGGCTATTCCGGAGAAGGAGAGGCGGAACTTGTACCCTACGGCAGCCTGGCAATGGAAGAAATCGCAGAACGGGAAAACTGCGGATATGAGATTGAGAATTTCGCCAGGAACGGGCTGGATTCGGCGGGCATGAACGAGAAGATCCTTACCAGGGAAGAAGTACAGGACAGCCTGGAGAAAGCGGACGTCATCTTTATTACCGTGGGATCCAACGATCTGCTGAATGAATGTAAGCGTGTCGTGCAGGAGATCCTCAACACAGATACAAAGTTTAAAAGCGCGAATGAGGCGCTGCAGGTCCTGGAGGATTCTGTGAAGGAGAATCCGTTTCTTGTGCTGAAGATCATAGGCGCGCTGGGGAGCTGGGATTATCAGTCCTTTGAGTCGAACTGGGTCAAGATGATGGACACGGTGACGGCTATGGAGAAGGAGGATACCCGGATCATAGTGACGAATATTTATAATCCGGTGGCGAATCTGAAGCTTACATCCACGATGAATCAGGTGGTGGAGGATATTATCGGAAATATGAACACGATCATAGATGACCATGCGGGTGAATACGGATACAGTGTGGCGGATACGTTTGATTCGAACGTGTCTGCATATGTACAGTCCGATGGGCTTCACCCGAATCAGGACGGACAGCAGGTCATAGCGGACCTTGTGTTTGAAGAGTTTGAATCCGGGGAAGGAGAGGAGTGATCCACGCAGGAAAACGCCCTGATATGGGCGGAAGTACCGTACAAAACTCTGTCACACTTATAACACAAAACTTTCACACAAATCTGATACCCTGTAAAACGTGAAAAATACGTTAGGGAGGGCAGAACTTTGATAGAAGTAAGGAATTTGGTGAAGAAATACGGAAACCATCTGGCCGTAGACCATCTGGACTTCACTCTGGAAGCCGGAAGGATCTATGGCTTTTTGGGTCCTAACGGAGCCGGAAAATCCACGACGATGAACATCATGACGGGATATCTCGGCGCCACCGAGGGTGAAGTGCTCATCGACGGGCACGATATACTGAAAGAGCCGGAAGAAGCAAAGAAGCATATCGGTTACCTGCCGGAACAGCCGCCGCTTTATATGGATATGACTGTAAGAGAATATCTGCGGTTTGCGGCGGAGCTGAAAAAGATCCCGCGGGCGAAGCGGGAGGAGGCGGTCACGGAAGTGGAGAAGATGGTGAGGGTCAAAGACGTGGAAAACCGTCTCATCAAGAATCTCTCCAAAGGTTACCGCCAGAGAGTGGGGCTTGCCCAGGCAGTGCTCGGTTTTCCGGAGATCATTATCCTGGATGAGCCAAGCGTAGGCCTTGACCCGAAGCAGATTGTTGAGATCAGGGAGCTGATCCGGCAGCTGGCGAAGGGGCATACGGTGATCCTGAGTTCGCATATACTGGCAGAGGTGCGCGAGGTGTGCGACTACATACTGATCATCTCAAAAGGAAAGCTGGTAGCCAGTGATACCCCTGAGAATCTGGAGAAAATGCTGGGTGACGCGGATACCATCGAGATTGAGGTGAAGGCGTCCCAGGCACTGACGAAAGAGATCCTGAAGACGATCCCGGGAATTGAACAGACATCTGTAAAGGCGAGCGGAGAAGAAGGCGTCGCTGCGGCAGTGATCAGAGAGAAAAAGGGAGAGGATATCAGGGAGAATCTATTCCGTACCTTTGCGGAAAAGAATGTACCCCTCCTTACTCTGCAGACGAGAAGGGTAAGTCTTGAGGACGTCTTCATGGAACTGACGCAGAATGAGACTGTGCCGGAAGCGTTCCGGAGAAAACGCTTTGATACAGCGGGAGCAGAGACTGCTGAGGCAACGGCAGAACCGGCTGCCGCGGAACCGGAGGATGAGACGGCTGCGGCAGAGGAACAGGCACCGGCTGCTGCGGAAGCAGTATGGAATGATACAGACGGAGAGGGGGATGAAAAGAATGCTGGCGATTTATAAAAGAGAACTGAAGTCCTGCTTTCAGTCCATGGTGGGGTGCGTGTTTATCGCATTTCTTCTGGCATTTACGGGAATTTATTTTATGGCGTATAACCTGACGGCGGGATACCCGTATTTTTCCTATACACTTTCGGGATCATTGATCGTGTTTATCGTAGGGATCCCGCTGATCACGATGCGGAGCTTTTCAGAAGAGCGGAAAAATAAGACTGACCAGCTGCTCCTCACGGCGCCGGTCAGCCTGGGAAAGGTTGTTATGGGAAAATATCTTGCAATGGTGACTGTGATCGCAATCCCTAATGTGATCTTCTGCTTTTATCCGCTGATCATTCAGTCACAGGGAACGGCCTATCTCAAGGTGGATTACATCTCGATCCTTGTGTTTTTCCTTCTGGGCTGTGTCTATGCGGCGATCGGAATGTTCCTGTCGTCTCTGACAGAGAGCCAGATCATCGCGTTTATCAGTACATTCGGGATCCTGCTTGTGCTTTATCTCTGGGACGGGATCATGTCTATGCTGCCCAGCTCTGCGGTGAGCGTCCTTGTTGGAGTCCTGATCCTGCTGACCGTGGCTGTGTTCTACATCTGGCAGATGACGTCGAACGCTGTGCTGGCGGGAGCGGTCGAGGCGGTCGGAGCCGTGATCGCTGTCGTGCTTTATTTTGTGAGATCGAGCCTGTATGAAGGGCTTCTCACAGATGTGCTCGGGAGACTTGCCCTTGCTGATGTGTTCACGGATATATCGAATAACAATATTGTTGATGTGACAGGCGTGGTTCTGTACCTGTCCGTCATTGCGGTGTTTGTATTCCTGACCGTTCAGGCAATACAGAAGAGACGCTGGAGCTAGGAGGTGCGGGAAATGGACAGAATAAAGAAGACAACTGGAAAGATAGGCGGAATTTTCCGCACAGCCGGAACAAGACACGGAGCTTACAGCGTGGGACTGACGGTCATTGTTATCGCGGTCGTTATTGTGTTTAATCTGGTGATCGGGCAGATACCGGAGGCTTACCGCAACCTGGATGTCAGCAGTACAAAGATTTATGAGATTTCTGATACGACAAAAGAACTGCTGGACAGCCTTGATGAAGAAGTGGATATGAAAGTGCTCGCCGTTAAGGATGAGACAGATGACAGGATCACGACGTTTCTGAGCAGATATGCTTCGCTGTCCGGAAATATCAATATGGAGTGGATCGATCCGGTCCTCCATCCATCGGCGCTGACGGAATATGACACGACGGAGAATAATATCGTGGTATCCTGTGAGGCGACAGGGAAGACGACTACGATCTCCTTTGATGATATCCTTGTTCCTGATATGTATTCCTACTATTATTACGGAAATATGACATATACTTCTTTTGACGGGGACGGCCAGCTCACC
>ERZ1090866.925-NODE-929-length-10385-cov-4.406002_pt1 | contig 10385 bp, 14 predicted proteins | sample MGYA00478477_ERZ1090866 | MGnify/ENA primary metagenome ERZ1090866 (study PRJEB33644, sample SAMEA5815737) | chicken gut metagenome | biome: Chicken; feature: Gastrointestinal Tract; material: Caecum | place: Ireland | collected 2019-01-01 | study: A study of the... | reverse complement strand
TAATAAATGATTACAAAAGGTTACAAAAGAATCATACACGCTTTCCCCCCTGCCGTCAAGCCTTTTTTGGTCGGAGAAAGTCGAACAATACAGCACTTTTTGAAAAGAAAAAAGTGAAGATATAAGAGGTTTACTGAGTTATTTTATATCTTTTTACCCAAATTACACTTTGAAAGCGGGGCTTGCCCTCCAGGGTGAGAAGGAAAATTTCGTGATTTTGCCGTAACAATTCTGTAATATAGGAGCAAATCTCTTCCATATCTCCGCCCAAAATGTCACCACAAAAGGACACTCCCTGCCCGCCGGCAATCACCGGAGGGCGGGAGTGTGGTGCAAAAAGTCGGGGTCAGCCCACGGCGGGGATCATAAGGCGCTGGAGGATCACCGCCAGCTGGGCCCTGGTGGCGGGCCCGGCAGGCTCCAGATTGCCCTCGTCGGTACCGGTAATGAGTCCGGCGCCCACGGCATGGGCCATGCCCTCCCTTGCCCAGGACTGGACACTATCCACATCATTGTATAGATCCAACACGCCGCTGGCCAGTTCCTGCCCGGCATACTGGCTATAGCGGTAGAGGAAGACAGACAGCTGCTCCCGGGTGACGATGCTGCCGCCTCCGAAGGTGCCGTCTCCCAGGCCAGAGGCAATGCCCATCTCCTGAGCCCAGGCCACAGCGTCGGCATAGTAGTACCAGTCCTCCACGTCGGGGAAGGTGCTGGAAGCGGCGGGGGCGGGGCTGCCGGAGAGCCGCCAGAGTACGGCCATCACCATGCCCCGGGTCACCTGCTCCTCCGGGGAAAAGGTGGTGGAGGAGGTGCCGTTCATAATGCCGGCGTCGGAGACCTCACCCACCGCCTGGGCATACCAGGCGTTGGAGGCCACGTCAGAAAAGGCGGCGGCGGATGCGGGCAGGGCGGTGCCAACCGCCAGTCCCAGAGCCAGAAGCCACGCGCAGACCGTTCGTTTCATGTTTGGAGTCACCTGCTTTTCTCTGCCAGCCGGGGTAACCGACGGGCATGGTATTTCGGCAGGCTACATTTTATCCTACTTTTGTTTCTAATCTGTGAACAACCGAGAAAAACTTCAACTGAGCCCCGGTTACATGGCCAGAGCCCAGTTGAGCAGGAGGAGCAGGCCAAAGCCCGGGGCGCCCAGGAGGGCCAGGACCAGAGCGTTGGCCAGGTTGACCCCAAGGGAACAGCCCAACAGGCCCCCCAGAGGACTGAAGGCGGCCAGAGCGCCCAGAGAGACCACAGTGCGCAGGCACAGTCCTCCCAGGCAGCGAATGGGTTCCCGGAGGAGGAGCAGGGCGCCCACCGCCGTCAGGCCCACCAGAAGCCAGGGCAGGGTGTCACCCAGCATGACCATGCTCAGTTCACCTGCCCTTCCAGGCCCTTGACCCGGCGCAGCAGGTAGGCGTACCGGGCCTGTAGGGCGTTGATTTCAAAGACATAGGATTCAATAAGATCAGGATCGTCGGTACCATTGAAACCGGCGTAGGCCTGATTGATGAGGACGCGGGTCCGGTCCAGTCCCTCCTTCAGGGCCCGGAGCTCCCCTTCACGCACGCTCTCCCCCCGACGGCGGAAGAAAAAAATTTTTTTGCGGGCGGCCTCCACCATGGCAGCGCCTCCTTTCTGGCAATTCCTGTTCTCAATGGACTCTATGCTCAGTTTGGACAAATATGACAAGTCCTATACCAGAAAATGGGTGTATCTTCATGGGAGGATGGGACATACTAGACTTGGACAGGCCGAAAGGCTGTCCGCTGGACAAGACCTCTCCTTTTAAGCCGGTGCCGGGTGACGTCACCCTCAGGCGAAAGGCGAAAGGAAAGGTGTTCTCTCCGCGGAAGGAAGAACAGACGGCGGAAAAGCACTGGCGGAGGGTGCCCCACAAGCCGCGCGGGGCCTGGGGGGGCAACCGCGCGGGCAAACGGGCCGGGGTACGGTAAAGCCCCGCCGTCGGCAGCGGCCGGCGGCGGGTCTTCAGCATAAATATGTACACCGGCCACCCCTACATCATGAATAGCTGTAACACTCAATAGGCAGGGGCAGAGGTAGGAATCCCATGGGGCGCTTCCTGGGGCAGCAGTCCCTTAAAATCCCGGTCCAGCCAGGGGTCCAGAGCGGCGCCGCTCTCCACGGCCCGAAAGAGCCGGACGATCTGATTGGCGGCCTCAGGGATGGTATCGGTAAAGCGCCGGGTGAGAAAGTCGTTGCTCATGGCATAGCGGCTGTGGGAGTCGGTGGTGAGGAAGACGCCGCGCAGAGCCCGGAGGGCGGGCAGAGTCCCCACCAGATGGTTGACAGGACGGCTGAGCTTATGACCGGAGAGACGGGCAAAGAGGGCGGTGTCCCGGCACATGGAGCGGTAGCCCTCCTCCACCTGGGCGGGGGCGGACTTGGTGTAGGCGCGGGCGGCCGCGGCAAAGACCTCCATAGACGGCGGCTCAGGCAGGTAGGAGTGTCCCAGGGAGGCCAGTCCCGCCCGCTCCATCAGAAGGCGGTCAAATTCAGCCTCCATGGCCAGATGGGTCACCGGGCCGGCGGCGGCCTGCTGGTCTACCCACTTGTGGCAGGCGTGGTCCAGGGCCAGGTGACACAAAAAACCGGCGGCGTAGCCGGATGCCATGGGCATCCCCTCCTCCAGAGCGCCCCGGAGGCGCTCAAAGGCGGGCATGGCCGACCTGGCATGCATGGCCATCCCCTCTCGACGGACGGCGTTGGGACGCCCCACACGGTAGAAAAAGAGAGGGTCCGGGCCCAGACAGCCCAGGTCAAAGGCGGGCCGTTCCCGCTCCAGGCGCAGACGCAGCGCTTGAGGCAGGCGGTCCAGACACTGGGCGCCGAAGGTCAAATGGGCAAAATAATTGGGCATGGACATTCTCTCCTTTTTGACAACACAGAGGCTCGAATGGTATTTTACCACCATTTCCTCCAAGGGAAAAGTGGAAATTTTACAGCAAGGAAAAAAGGCGTCCGGCGAGCTGAACGCCGGACACCGCATTTGGTTTGTTCAGCCGCCCAAATAGGCCTTTTTCACGGCCTCGTCGTCCAGTAGGGCCTGGCCCGGACCGGTGAGCGTGATGCGGCCTGTCTCCAGAACATAGCCCCGATCAGCCACAGAGAGGGCCATCTGGGCATTCTGCTCCACCAGTAAAATGGTGGTGCCCGCCTTATGGAGGGACTGGATGATCTCAAAGATCTGCTCCACCAGAATAGGGGCAAGGCCCATGGAGGGCTCGTCCAGCATCAGCAGCTTGGGGTTGGACATAAGGGCACGGCCCATGGCAAGCATCTGCTGTTCGCCGCCGGAGAGGGTGCCGGCCACCTGCCGCCGCCGCTCCTTGAGCCGGGGAAATTGCTCGTACACCCGCTCCATGTTGGGGGCGACGGTGGTGTTGGGCTGAGTAAAGGCGCCCATCTCCAGGTTTTCCTCCACGGTCATCTGCTGGAAGACCCGCCGCCCCTCAGGGACCTGGGCCAGACCATGGGCCACCAGCTTGGAGGCGGGGACGTTCTGAATGGCCTTGCCCAGAAATTCAATGGAGCCGGTGCGGGAGCGCAGCAGGCCGGAGATGGTTTGCAGGGTGGTGGACTTGCCGGCGCCGTTGGCGCCGATGAGGGTGACAATCTCCCCCTCGTCCACATAGAAAGAGATGTCCTTGACGGCGTGGATGGCGCCGTAATAGACGTTGATGTTGTCTACTTGGAGCATGCTCATGGTGTCACTCCCCCTTCCCCGACCCCAGGTAGGCCTTGATGACCTCAGGGTCGTTCTGGATCTCGTCGGGCGTGCCCTTGGCAATGATCTGGCCAAAGTTGAGCACGGCGATGCCCTCGCAGATCCCCATGACCAGACTCATGTCGTGCTCAATGAGGAGGACAGCGATCTGGAAGGTGTCCCGGATCTTGACGATGTTCTCCATGAGCTCGGCGGTTTCAGAGGGGTTCATGCCGGCGGCGGGCTCGTCCAGGAGGAGCAGACTGGGATTGGTTGCCAGGGCCCGGACAATCTCCAGCCGGCGCTGGGCGCCGTAAGGAAGACTGCCGGCCTTGGCGTTGGCCAGGTCCTGCATGTCAAAGATACTCAGCAGTTCCAGGGCCCGTTCATGGGCGATCTTCTCCTCCTTCCAGTAGCTGGGCAGGCGGAAAAGTCCGCTGAAGAGGCCGTAGCCAATGTGATTGTGCAGGCCGATCTTTACGTTGTCCTCCACGCTCAGGTTGGAGAAGAGGCGGATATTCTGGAAGGTACGGGCAATGCCCATTCGATTGACCTGCACGGTGGACTTGCCGGCGGTGTCGTGGCCGTCCAGAAGGATGGTGCCCCGGGTGGGCTGATAAACCTTGGTAAGCAAATTGAAGACAGTGGTCTTACCGGCACCGTTGGGGCCGATGAGGCCGGCGATCTCTGTACGGCCGATGGCCATGTTGAAGTCGTTGACGGCGGTGAGGCCGCCAAAGTCAATGCCCAGATGGCGGGCCTCCAAGATGGGGGATTTATCCACATCCCGCTCGGGGATCTTGTTGGTGCTGGGGACTGGCACCAGCTTGGTGGGCTCTCTCTGGGGTTTACTCATGGCCCTTGCCTCCTTTCGCCTTGGCCTCAGCCTTGGCCATGGCCCGCTCCTGGAGCCACTCCTGGAGGCGGCCCTTCAGATTCCGGAAGAAGGAGCTGTTGGTGGCCAGCATGACCAGGATGAGCACGATGGCATAGATGAGCATGCGGTAGTCATAGAAGTCACGGAGGAGCTCGGGCAGCACATAGAGAAGAGCCGCGGCGATGATGGAGCCCCGGATATTGCCCAGGCCGCCCAACACCACAAAGACCAGGACGAGAATGGAGGTGTTGAAGTCGAACTTCTTGGCAGCCAGGGAGGAGTAGTTCATGGCATAGAGGGCGCCGGCAGCGCCAGCCAGCACGGCAGAGGTGACAAAGGCGGTGAGTTTGAACTTGGTGGCGCCGATGCCCACGCTCTCGGCGGCAATGCGGTTGTCCCGCAGGGCCATGATGGCCCTGCCGGAGCGGCTGTTCACCAGGTTGAGGACCACAGTGAGGGCCACCAATACCAGGATAAAGCCGGCGGTGAAGGAAGAGAGCTTCAAATTGGTGGTGACGCCCATGGGCCCCTTGAGAATGGAGATACCGCCCTCGGCAAGATCAAGCGCCATCTCGTTCTGTGTGGAGAAGTGGAGGCCATTTTCATCCACACCGATGTAGAGAATGTTGATGATATTTTTGATGATCTCCCCAAAGGCCAAAGTGACGATGGCAAGGTAGTCGCCGCGGAGACGGAGCACCGGCACACCCACGATGGTGCCGGCAACACCGGCCAGAACGGCGCCAATGACCATGGACACCAGCAGCCGGAGGGGGCCGGAGGGGATGGCGGACTGGAGAGAGAGATTGGCCACCACACCGGAAAAGGCCCCCACGCTCATAAAGCCGGCGTGGCCCAGGCTCAGCTCACCGGAAATGCCCACCACCAGGTTGAGGGAGATGGCCATGGTGACATAGGCACAGATAGGCACCAGCTGTCCCTGAAGGGAGGGGGAGAGGACACCGCCGGCGTTGAGGATCTGGAGCACCACAAAAGCGATGATGACCATGGCATATGTAATGGTATTGTTCAAAAGCCGCTTGCGGCCGGGAGCGATCTTTCTCATAGGGACCACCTCACACTTTCTCCCGCACGGCCTTGCCCAGAAGACCGGCGGGCTTGACCAGCAGCACCACAATGAGCACGGCGAAGACCACCGCGTCAGAGATGTTGGTGTTAAAGGCCTTGGCAAAGATCTCGATGATGCCCAGGAGAATACCGCCCAGCATGGCGCCAGGGATGGAACCGATGCCGCCGAAGACGGCGGCGGTAAAGGCCTTGATGCCGGGCAGAGAGCCGGTGGTGGGCATGAGAGAGGGGTAGGTGGAGCACAGCAGCACGCCGGCAATGGCCGCCAGGGCGGAGCCGATCGCAAAGGTCATGGAGATGGTGCGGTCCACGTCGATGCCCATAAGCTGGGCGGCGGCCTTGTCCTCGGAGCAGGCCCGCATGGCCTTGCCCATTTTGGTGCGGCCGGTAAACCAGGTCAAGGCCAGCATAATGACCACGCAGGCCAGCACGGTGACGATAGCCACATGGGTAATGGTAAGCTGGCCGTCAAAGAGCTTGATGGAGCCGGTGCCCACCACGGAGGTAAACACCTTCGGGTCGGACTTCCACAGCAGCAGGGCGGAGTTCTGGAGAAAATAACTCACGCCGATGGCGGTAATGAGAACGGCCAGAGAGGGGGCTTGCCGCAGGGGTTTGTAGGCCAGCCGCTCAATGACCATGCCCAAAATGGTGCATACGACCATGGCCAGCAGTACACCCACCAGAGGAGGCAGGCCGAACTGGCCGGTGGCGAAGAAGCAGACATAGGCGCCCACCATGATGACGTCGCCATGGGCGAAGTTGAGCATTTTGGCAATGCCGTAGACCATGGTGTAGCCCAGGGCGATGATGGCATAGACACTGCCCAGACTGATGCCGTTGATAAGGTTATTGAGGATACTCAAGGCAAGTCACCTCTTTTTCTTTCTCTCACAGGGATGGCTGTAGGGAAGGCACATCCGCGGTCCAAGGGGGCTGCGGATGTGCCCGCCATACAGACGGGCGGATACATGGTACAGAAACGGGCAAAAAGGGCTGCCGGCGCAGGCCGACAGCCCTTTCTTCAGGGCCATTGATCAGGTCCTTACTGGGTGACGTAGACACCATTCTCGACCTTGACCACCACGGGGGCCTTGGAGACCTCACCGTTCCGGCTCCAGGTCATACCGGTACCGGTCAGGCCGTCCACGCTGATGCCGGGGGTGACCAGATTGCCGGCGTCATCGTACTCACCGGCGAACTGGGCGATCAGAGCCTCGCAGATGTCCTGGGCGCTCATGTCGGCGGTAATACCAGCGGCCTGGCAGGCCTCATAGATGGCGTACATGCAGTCATAGCCGTCAGCGGCGAACTGGTTGGGGATGCCGCCATAGGCGTTCTGATACTCGGTGACGAAGTTGACCGTCCGCTCATCCTCGCCCCAGGCGTTGAAGGGGGTCATGAGCATCAGGCCCTCGGCCAGAGTGGTATCGAAGCCCTCCAGATCCAGGATGCCGTCCATGCCGTCACAGCCGAAGAAGGTGGGCTCGAAGCCCAGGGTCTTGGCCTGGTTCAGAATCAGAGAGGTGGGGGTGTAGTAGATGGGCAGGAACACCAGATCGGCTTCGGCGTTCTGGGCCTGGGCCAACTGCACGGTGAAATCGGCGTTGGTGTCATCGGGGAAGGTGGTCACGGAGACGATCTCCAGGCCGATCTCATCGGCGGTAGCCTGGAAGGCATTGTAGATACCGGTGGAGTAGGCGTCGCCGTTGTTGTAGATGACGGCCACCTTGCTGCCCAGATTGTTATCCTTGATGTAGTTGGCGGCGGTAATGCCCTGGTTGGGGTCGGTGAAGCAGATCTGGAACACATTGTCCTTACCGGCGGTGACGTCGGTGGAGGAAGCGGAGGGGGTCAGCTGGAAGTAGCGGGCGGCATAGGTCTCAGCCGCCACGGCCACACAGGGGGTGGTAGTGGTGCAGCCGTAGATGATCTGGGCGCCGTCGCCGATGAGGGCGTTGTAGGCGTTGACGGCCTTCTCAGCGTCACCCTCGTCGTCCTGGAAGTCCAGCTCAAACTGGAGGCCGCCCAGGGCGTTGATCTCCTCCACGGCCACCTCGGCGCCCTGCTTGGTGGCAAGGCCGTACACGGCGGCAGAGCCGGTCAGGGGGCCAATGCCGCCGATCTTAATGGTGCCGGCGGCAGAGCCGGAACTGGTCTCAACGGGAGTAGTCTCGGTGGAGCCAGACTCGCTGGGAGCGGGAGTAGCAGAGTCGCCGGAGCCGCCGCAGCCGGCCAGAAGAGACAGGCCCAGCGCGCCAGCCAGTGCAAGAGACAAAGCGCGATTCATGTTCATTGTAAAAACCTCCTTTAGGTTGTTGACAATTATAAGCCTGCACCCTGTAAATTGTCAACCGTCGTTTTAACCAACCACGGGAGGGAAATATGTCCAAATTATGAATATAAATGACAATGCCTGCCCTCACAGAAAGCCACCGTCCACCCCGATGACCTGTCCGGTGAGAAAAGCGGCCTGGGGAGAGGCCAGGAAAAGGAGGGTATTGGCCACGTCCTCGGGGGTGCCGAGGCGGCCCAGAGGAGTCTCATTGGCCAGATCCTGCAGGGCTTCGGCCCCCAGATGGGCGTTCATTCGGGTATCAATGACCCCTGGAGCCACGCAATTTACCGTAATACCGGAGGGGCCAAGCTCTCTGGCCAGGGCCTGGGTAAGGCCGATGACACCAGCCTTGGCCGCAGAATAGGCCGCCTCACAGGAGGCCCCGGACCGCCCCCACATGGAGGAGACGGTGAGGATACGCCCAGACTTCCGGGAGACCATGTGGCGGTAAACCGCCCGGCAGCAGTAGAAGACGCCATCCAGGTCGGTGCCCATCAGTGCCCGCCACGCCTGGTCGCTCATGTCACAGAGCAGGCCTGTCCAGGCTTGGCCAGCGTTGCATATCAGAATGTCAAGTTGACAAAAATTCTCCAACACATTGTCAACCATCCGCGCTACCTGTTCCGGGTCGGATACGTCGGCCCGGACAGCCGTGGCGGTGTGGCCGGCGGCGGTAAGCTCCTGAATAAGAGCTAGGGCGGCGTCCTCAGAGGTGTGATAGTGGACGGCTACGGCGTACCCGGCGGCGGCAAAGGCCCGGGCTGTGGCGGCGCCGATCCCACGGCCGGCTCCGGTGATGAGGACAGTCTTTTGATCCATGAGGAAATCCTTTCTCTCTGGTTCGGGCAGGCCGCCCGAGTCATCGTCTGGTGTGGCAGTTCATGCTTATTTGGATATTGAGGATATTGAAATGTCCGTAAAATTCGCATCGCCGTATGTATATAATATTTCTTCAGGCAAATTTGATTTAAGCTGACAGTTAGAGCCTGTCAGCTTAAATGGGATAAAAATTATGATATCATGGTTCATTCTTTGAATGCCAGTAGTTTATTCAGCACAAAGTTGATCGGTGTGGTAATAACAATGGCAACGATAGGGGCTAGAAATTCTGACATAAGGAACCACTCCACAAAGGCATACAGCAAAGCCATTTGGATGATGTAAGTTACACCATAGCAGGCACACATTTTGATAAAGGCTCTTCCATGGGTCTCCTGGCTGTCAGAAAAGACAAATTTACTATTCCAAAAAAAAGAATTCAAAATGCCAACCCCATAACCAGCAGTCTGTCCCAGCAGATAGTATTCTTTTCCTCCAATCCACACCACAATATAATAGACCACCAAAACAACCACGGTATTGGAGCAGCCTACCAAAAGAAATTTGATAAACTGCTCACAAACCGACCACGTCTGATCAGACAATTCCTTTCCAACCAGGCGAAAACAAAGGGAGAGACACCATCTCCCAATTTTCATAAGAAACTCCCAAATCATAGCAATTCCTCATATATCATGGGTTATATTTGCCAAAGAGATTTAAAATCAAAATCTTCATCAGATTGCTGTTTCCCTTGAAGAAACTGATTTTAGTTGGTGTCTTTTCTTTGGCTGGATAGGCCCGGCAGACGGGAATTTCGCATGCCTTCATGCCGAGCTGCGTGGCACGAACAGACAAATAGGCAAGCAGCTCATAGGTGGAAAACACATCCCGAAATACATTTACCCTGGAATCCTCTAAATATTTCCGAGAATAGGCGCGATAGGCGTTGGTGGTATCGGTAAACCAATGTCTGGCTGTAATTGAGATGATGGGGGCGTGAATGAGGCGTACCGATATATAGCGAATCAGGGGCGTGTGAATGGCTTGCCCGCCCTTGACAAAGCGTGAACCCTGTACAAGATCATACCCTTCCTCCAATTTTTCAATGAATGCGGGGACATCTTCGATGCTGTCCTTATCATTTCCGTCAATGGTCAGGATTCCATGATAACCCCGTTGAAGCGCCCACCAAAACCCCATCCTGAGCTGCGCGCCCTGCTTTCCGGTATCCTGCTTGACCAACAGCGTGTTCACATTCAGCGAACGGAGCTGCTTCTCCTCCGTACAGCCGTCCGTAGAGCCACCGTCACAGATTACAATGTCTACGTGGTCAGAAATATGATGCTCCATAGCCCGCTGCAGTTCATGCACGATTCTCTGCCCTTCATTGATAATCGGAATCAGAAGAACATAGTCCTTTTTCTTTTCCTGATATTCTGTATACTCAAACTTCGGGACGCCTGTTATGTTTTTGCAAATCATAGATTTCTCCCTAAATTTATTATGATGAAAATATCCCGTTCACATAGGAAAGG
>ERZ1090866.924-NODE-928-length-10394-cov-9.721250_pt1 | contig 10394 bp, 7 predicted proteins | sample MGYA00478477_ERZ1090866 | MGnify/ENA primary metagenome ERZ1090866 (study PRJEB33644, sample SAMEA5815737) | chicken gut metagenome | biome: Chicken; feature: Gastrointestinal Tract; material: Caecum | place: Ireland | collected 2019-01-01 | study: A study of the... | reverse complement strand
TTTTCAACCCCAACCCCGGGCCCCCCGCTAAAAAATTGGGGGGGGGGGGTTTTGGTTTATAAATTTTGGGGGGTTCGGGAACGGTAAGCCGGGGGGGGCAACCCCCCGCGCGGCAAAAGGGAACGATGAAGAATGGTCATATCAGGCGGACTGCTTTTCGGGCGCGGCGTCGTCGTCCGGTTTTTCCAGCGCCGCGCTCGCCTTTTCCGCCTCGTCGGCGGCGGATTCATAGTGCTGCCGTTCGCTCTGTTCCCACGCGAGGCGGCTGTGCTTTTTCGCGCGGATACGGCTCTGAATAAAGATGGGCAGATATTCCAGAAGATAGAAGGGGGAGAAGAACAGCATTGCGATGCGCTCGCCCACCGAGATGACCTCGAACGCCTCGCGGCTCGCGATCATGGCGAGCGTGGAGTAGGTGAAGAGGAGCAGATACATGATGCCGAAGGGCATTCCCGCGAGGAAGATGAGCGATTTCACCCACAGTTCCGTCGCGCCCTGCGTGGCGTAGAAAACGGCAAGCGCGCAGCCCGCGAGCATCGTGACGATTGTGACCGCCGCGAACATCGCGAGGGGATAGACGCCGTACAGGCATTCGCGCTCCGCCTTGTTCATTTTGCCGCGCAGTTTCGCCTGTTCCTGAATGCGTTTTTTGTACTTTTCGTCGCACTGCACGTAGCCCGTCAGCCAGCGGAGACGGCGGTTGTAGTTGTCTCTGTGCCCGACCGCCTCTTCGGTGTACAGCACCGCATAGGGGTAGTAGAAGGACTTGAACCCTTTGAGCAGGGAATCCAGCCGCAGTTCGTAGTCCTCCGTCAGCGAGCGGTAGGGCCAGCCGCCGATCTTTTCCACCAGACTGCGGCGGATCATCATGCCCTGTCCCGTCAGCGCGAGCGGAATATCCTTTTCAATGCGCCAGCGGTTGCCCAAATCGTCGAGCATTGCCCACGTCAGCGCGGAGTTGTTGGAAAACACCGTGCGTTTCGTCCTGTCCCCGAGGCAGTTTTTCATGTACTTGCGGGTGAGGAAGATGTCGTATTCCTCCCATTCGAGGGCGTTGTTCAGCTCCCGCATATAGGAGGGGGAGAGCACGCCGTCCGCGTCGACGATGACGAACGCGTCGTAGGACGCCAGCTCTTCGGGCGTGAGCGAGTGGAAGAACGCGTCCAAAACGTCGCCCTTGCACGTCTGTTCGGGGACGACGAGCACGCGCGCGCCCATCTCCTCCGCAATGCGGACGGTGGGGTCGTTTTCGTCTTTGACGATGACGTTCACGTCGAACGGACCGTCGTAGTCCTGCCGCCTGATGGAGGCGAACAGATCGCCGATGACGCCGCTCTCGTTGCGCGCGGGAATGACGATCCCGATTTTCCGCTTCTCCTTCGCGCGGCGGTAGGGCGGTTTTTTGAATGCGCATAAAAAGCCGATCAGCCGCGGGAAATACAGCACGACGGCGACGACGGAAAGAACGATATATGCGATGAGAAATCCCCCGTATAAGGTCATAGCAGAAATCTCTCCAAAGTGTTCCTTATTGCATTGCTCACATTATAGCCTATCGCGCGGGAAAATGCAACCCTTTTCCGTGAGTTTGTCATAAAAAAATGTTACTTTACAATTTGGACAAACGCGGCGGCAAAGCGCCGTCGGACAGCCGCGCAATTTTTATACAGATATGAGGAAATTTGCCTTTTCATGCGAAAAATCCCGCCGCGGAAAAAGGGCGCAAAAAAACAGCCGCTCAAAGCGGCTGTTTCGCGTTTTCAAAAAGATGCGGCGGTCAGAACGCGCATTTCTCGGTGAGGAATGCGACGACCTCGTCGGCGGTCATGCGCACCTGCTCCATCGTGTCGCGGTCGCGCACGGTCACCGTGCCGTCTTGCAGGGTGTCGAAGTCCACGGTCAGGCAGTAGGGCGTGCCGATCTCGTCCTGACGGCGGTAGCGTTTGCCGATCGAACCCGCCTCGTCGTAGGTGACGAGGAAGTGTTTTTTGAGCTTTTGCAGCAGTTCCTTCGCCTGCGGCGCGAGACCCTTTTGCAGGGGAAGGACGGCGGCTTTGTACGCCGCGATCGCGGGGTGGAAGCGCATGACGTTGCGGACTTCGCCGTTTTCCAGCGTCTCCTCGTCGTACGCCTCGCTCAGCGTTGCGAGCATGAGACGGTCCGCGCCGATGGAGTATTCGATCACGTAGGGGATATACCGCTCCTGCGTGACGGGATCGACGTACGTCATCGACTTGCCCGAGTATTCCTGATGGCGGCTCAGGTCGTAGTCGGTGCGGTTGTGAATGCCGTTGAGCTCCGACCAGCCCATGGGGAAGTCGTACTGAATATCGCACGCCGCCTTGGCGTAGTGCGCGAGCTTATCGTGGTCGTGGAAGCGGAGGTGCTCCTCTTTGAATCCGAGGTCTAAAAGGAACTGCCACGCGCGCTTTTTGTATTCGGCGTAGTACTCCTGATCGGTGCCTTCCTTGCAGAACCACTGGTGCTCCATCTGCTCGAATTCGATGGTGCGGAAGATGAAGTTCCCGGGCGTGATCTCGTTGCGGAACGCCTTGCCCACCTGCGCGATGCCGAAGGGGACTTTGGCGCGCGTCGTGCGCTGCACGTTGAGGAAGTTGACGAACTCGCCCTGCGCCGTCTCGGGGCGCAGGTAGATCTTGTTCTGGCTCTCGTCCGTCACGCCGCGCGACGTCTCGAACATGAGGTTGAACGTGCGGATGGGCGTCCAATTGCACTTGCCGCAGATGGGGCAGCAGACGTGGTGCTCCTGAATGTACGCCTCCATCTCCTCGTTGGTCATGAGGTCGGGGTTGACCTTGCCCTTGGAGTGCGCCTCGATGAGGTTATCCGCGCGGTGGCGGCTCTTGCACTCCTTGCAGTCCATTTTGGGGTCGGAGAAGGACGCGGTATGCCCGCTCGCCTCCCAGACGCGCGCGTTCATCAGAATGGCGGCGTCCAGCCCGTAGGAGTTCTCGCTCTCCTGCACGAACCGCTTCCACCATGCGCGCTTGATGTTGTTTTTGATCTCCACGCCCACGGGGCCGTAGTCCCACGTGTTCCCCATGCCGCCGTAAATTTCGCTCCCGGGGAAGATGATGCCCCGCGCCTTGCACAGGGCGACGAGTTTGTCCATCGTCACAGCTCTTTTTGCCATTTCAAACACCTTTTTGCATTATTCTTTGATATTATAGCCGTTTTGCGCGGCAGGGTCAAGCGTTCGCGGGGCGCGCGCTATATTTTCAGCAAATAAAACAGCCTTCTTGCGGGAAGGACGGCGGCGAACGCCACGAGAAACCACCCGACGAGTTCCCACGCGGGCGCGTCGGGATAGGCGAATGTGAGCGCGAACGCGCCGCCCGCAAAGAGAAGCCCCACGGGAATGCGCCACAGCCGCCGCGGGAAGGGAACGTCCTTCGGCGCGGGGCAGAAGTCCTCCGCCGAGAGCGCGAGCGCCGCGCCCGCCAGAAGTCCCGCCGCCTGCATATAGTCCGTTTCGGGAAAGAGGGGCGCAAGCGCCAGCGCGAGGATCGCCGCGCCGCAGGCGATCGGGAGCCGCGCGCCGTGCGCGCGGGAGTAGATCAGCTCCCAGCACACGGCGATCACGATCCCGAGGAACGCGCCGAGCAGCACGTCGGTGGGGTAGTGTACGCCGAAATAGAGGCGGGAGCACATCACGAGCAGCGTGAATCCTGACGCGATCGCCCATACCCATGTCCGCCTTGCGCGCGCGGAAACGCCGCACAGGTAGTTGGCGGCGCATTGGCTGTGTCCGCTGGGGAAGGAGACGTTATCGCCCAGCCCGACGGTGGAAAAGAGGGGCGTGTCCACGTCGAGGCGGCTCACCGCGCCCGCCGCATACGGGCGGGGGCGCGCCACAACGAGTTTGAGCGCCACGTTGACGGGCAGCGAGGTGAGCGCCGAGAGCGCGAGCTGCTCGCCCGTGCGCGCGTTTGCGAGCCAATAGACGAGAATGACGACGACCGCGAACACCGTCGGCTCTCCGAAGAGGGAGAAAAATCCGAAGAAATACGTCAGGGCGGGGCAGCGGATGGACTCGAAGAACTGTAAGATCGCCTGTTCCATACGCAAATTATAGCACGTTCCGAGAAAAAATGCGCACGAAACGGTATCATTTTTATGAAAAATATGCTATAATCCTGAGGAGAGAACATTACAGGGGAGACCCGAAAGGAAGAAATATGGCGGAAGCGACGAATTTTATCGAACAGATCGTGGAAAACGACCTCGCGGAGGGCAGGGTCAGCGCAGTGCAGACCAGATTCCCGCCCGAACCCAACGGCTATCTGCATATCGGACACGCGAAGAGCATGTTCGTCAACTTCGGCACGGCTGCAAAGTACGGCGGCAAGTGCAATCTCTTTTTTGACGATACCAACCCTTCCAAGGAAAAGACGGAGTTTGTGGACGCGATCCGCGCCGATATCCGCTGGATGGGCTACGAGTGGGCGAAGGAGACGTACGCCTCCGATTATTTCGATACCATTTACGCCTATGCGGAGCGGCTGATCGAGGAGGGCAAGGCGTTCGTGTGCGACCTCTCGCCCGAGGAGATCAGGGCGACGCGCGGCACGCTCACCGAGCCGGGCGTCGAGAGCCCGTACAGAAACCGCACGCCCGAGGAGAATCTGAAACTCTTCCGCGAGATGAAGGCGGGCGCGTACCGCGACGGCGAGAAGTGCCTGCGCGCCAAGATCGACATGGCGTCTCCCAACGTCAACCTGCGCGACCCCGTCATCTACCGCATTCTGCACGCGACCCATCACCGCACGGGGGATAAGTGGTGCATCTATCCCATGTACGACTACGCGCACCCCATCTGCGACTATTTGCAGGGCGTGACGCACTCCCTCTGCACGCTGGAATTTGAGGATCACCGCCCGCTGTACGACTGGGTGGGCATCACCCTCGGGTTTGACCCCAAACCCCGCCAGATCGAATTTGCGCGGCTGAACATGACCAACCTCGTCATGAGCAAACGGTATCTGAAAAAGCTCGTGGAGGACGGTTCGGTGCACGGGTGGGACGATCCGCGCATGCCCACGCTCGCGGGACTGCGCAACCGCGGCATTCCCGCCGCGGCGATCCGCGATTTCTGCGCCCGCGCAGGCGTTGCCAAGGCAAATTCGGAGTGCGACGTGAGCTACTTCGAGGCGGTCGTGCGCGAGGACCTCAACGCGTCCGCGCCCCGCGCCATGGCGGTCGTCGATCCGCTCAGGCTCGTCATCACCAACTACGAGGGGAGCGAGGAGGTGGACTTCGAGATCAACCAGCTCGACCCCGCCGCAGGCACGCGCAAAGTGACGTTCGGCAGGGAGCTGTATATCGAGCGCGCGGACTTCTCGCTCGACCCGCCTCCCAAATATCACCGCCTGAAAATCGGCGGCGTGGCGCGCCTGAAAAACGCCTATATCGTGCGGTGCGACGAGGCTGTCACCGACGAGGCGGGGGGCGTCACGGAGATCCGCTGCACCTATCTGCCCGAGAGCCGCAGCGGACAGGATACGAGCGGCGTCAAGGCGAAGGGCGTGCTGCATTGGGTCAATGCCGCGACCTGCGTGGACGCCGTGCTCAAACAGTACGATCATCTTTTAAAAGACGCGGAGTACGCGGGGCAGGATTTCTCCGAGCGCATGAACCTTTCGAGCGAGCACGTCTTTGCCGCGAAGGCGGAGCCGTACCTCGCCGAGGCGCCCGAAAACACCGCCTTCCAGCTCATGCGCACGGGCTATTACAAGACCTGCCGCGACGGCGGAACGCTCTGCCTTTCGGAGATCGTTTCACTCAAAGATAACTTCAACAAATAACCGCGGAAAGCCGCAAAAATCTGAAAAGGAGGATGGGGAATGGCTGAATTTTTATCTACGGGGCTCGGAATCGGGATCGTCGTCGGAGTGTGCGCGCTCGCGCTCATTCTCTTCCTGTACGGCGTTTTCCGCCGCTTTTCGCGCTGTTCGTGGCTCTCGTGGCAGATCCTCATCCTCTTCGCCGCGACCTTCCTCCTGCGCTTTCTGCCCGCAAGCGATTCGGCGGCGGTCAACGCCGCGCTTGCGCCCATCGTCCTCTTCGCGGCGGTCACGCTCGTGCTCGCCATTGGCGGCTGGACGCGCCACGGACTGCTCGCCTACGCAAAACGCCCGCCCGCGTTTTTCCGCTTTACCAACCGCTTTCTCGGCGGCGTGACGACCGTTCTCAATTTCGTTACCTTCTTCGTCGTCATCGGCGCGCCCGTTCTCGTCGCGCTGCCCCTGTTCGGCGTGAATTTCGCCGCGCTCGACCCGCTCTACGCAAGCGCGATCTGGACAAATTACGCCGCGCCGCACGCGTTCGACCTCGTCGTCATCGCGGTCTGCGTGCTCATGGTACGCTGCGGCTACCGCGTGGGGCTGATGCGCTCCCTGTGGGCGATCCTCACCGTGCTGCTCTGCTTCGGCGCGCTCGTGCTCGCCATATTCCTTGCCAACAAAGTTCCCTTCCTTGCGAATTGGGCGAACGCCCTCGCGGGGAACTTCGCCTCGCTCGGCTCGTACGCCTCCGTCGTCGGAACGGCGATCGTCGCGGGCGTGTGCTTTGTCGTTCTTCTTATCGTCATCATTCTCATCTCCGCGCTCATCAACGTGCTCATGAAAAAGCTGCGCACGCCCACCGCGCTCCGCGCGATCGACGGCGCGCTGCTTGCAGTCATCTTCGGGGCGATCTTTTTTGCGATCGCCTTCGGGATCGATTTCGGCGTGCACTATCTCACGCACGGCGGGCTGGAAAACGCCTTCGGCGCGATCGCGGGCGCGGCGGGGTCCGCTGCGGAGGGCGGCACGGACGCGTTGCAGGGCGCGCTGGACAGCGTGTCCGCCGTCATACAGCGGCTCGAACAGCTCTTCCTCTCGTCGCCGCTCTCGGCGCGGCTGTATAACTACAATCCGCTGCTCCTTTTGGGGCAGGGATAATTCCCCGCCCGTCGGCGCATACTGAACGCCGAGGAGGGGAGAGTTTTTGGAGGAGGACGCGCGCGATTTGCTGGCGGCGGTCAACGCGCTCTGCGACGGCGCGGGCTGGCGCATTCTGGACGAATCGGAGCTTTCCGCGCTTCTGCCGCACGGCTGTGCGGAGGGGATCGCCGTCACGCTCGAACGGTTGGAGGCGCGCCGTCTCATCGACGTGCGCTATGCCGACGGCGGAACGTACTGCATCAGGTCGCTTCCCGCGGGGCGGGCGTACGCCGCGCGCATACGGGAAGAGGCGGCGTCCGCGGAGCTGCGCGTCCGCCGCGTGTTCCGCACCGCGTTTTTGGGCGGACTTGCGGGCGCGTTCGTCGGCGCGCTGCCGGCGGTGCTCCTCGCGCTCCTGTTGTGAGTGATATATGGCAAACGGAATGCTGCGGAGAGTCAGGGAACGGGAAGTCATGCGCGCTCTTTTAACGCTGTCGGCGGGGAAAGAGCGTTTTCTCGCGTCGCCCAAGGAGATCGCGGCGCTCATGCCCCCCAAGAAAACGCCTGCGGAAGAGGAGCTGGAAAAGGAGCTTGCCGCGCTCGCCGAGAACGGGTATGTGGACTACGTTGCCACCGACCGCAAGGGGGAGCGCACCTACGTGCTCGAACTGAGCCGGAAGGGCGCGGATTATTTCCGCGAAGAGCGCGATTCCCGTCGGCGGTTCGCCCTGCGGATCGCGGTGGCTGCGCTCTGCGGCGCGGCGTCCGCGCTCGCGGGTTTTCTGCTCAAACTCCTGTTTTCATAACGTCCGCGGCGAACTTGCGCGCGGATTTTTTTCTTCCTCCGCCGCGAAACCTTGACAAATTTCCGCATTTGCGCTATCATAGAGAAGCAAACTTTTGTTTGTTTCCCGCTCGTGTATTTCCCCGCCTCCGCGCGGAAAAATGTGCGAATACGTTGTAAACGCGGATTTAAGGGATGTGTCGCGCAGGAGCGGTGGGAGTACTTGCCTCCCTCACAGAGGGTGGGAGTAACTCCCTCAGTCACTTCGTGACAGCTCCCTCGAAGAGGGAGCCAAGGGCAAGGTGCTGAAAAAGCTATAAATCACAGATACAAGGAATGTTTCTGTGTTGCAAAAGGCGTCACTGCGTTATGCCTTTTGTTAAAAATCACTTGCGCAAGGAAGGGTCTCGCGCAAGTAGACCTTGCGTTACTTCGGCTGCGCTCGTGCGCCGCTTCGCGTCGGACAGGCACGTTTTTTGCCGAGCTTTGCCGTTTGCGGCTTTTAAATCACTTGCGCAAGGAGGCTGCGCCTCCGCCCGCGCACCACATTTGCGCACACCTGCGCTTATGGGGAAAGCGTGAAGGCGGCGATGCTATACTGTTGCCATCTATCGCCGCCGAGAGAAAACACATTGTCAGGCATTTATGCCGTGCAATGGGTTGTCTCTCAATATCACGACTTTTTCTTTCATCAGTTTGAAAGAAAAAGTGTGAACGAAGGAAGTGTTATGGAGCATCACGAATTTAAACTGCACGCGCCGTTTGCGCCCACGGGCGATCAGCCGCAGGCGATCCAAAAACTCACCGAGGGCGTTCTGGACGGGATCCGCACGCAGGTCCTCGTCGGGGTCACGGGCAGCGGCAAAACGTTCACGATGGCGAACGTCATTCAGAACGTGGGTCGTCCCACGCTCGTCATCGCGCACAACAAGACGCTTGCCGCGCAGCTCTGGGGCGAGTTCCGCGCCTTTTTCCCCGAAAACCGCGTGGAGTATTTCGTCTCCTATTACGACTACTATCAGCCCGAAAGCTACATTCCGCAGACGGATACCTACATCGAAAAAGATCTCTCGATGAACGACGAGATCGATAAACTCCGCAACGCCGCGACCTGCTCGCTGGGCGAGCGGGACGACGTCATCGTCGTCTCCTCCGTCTCATGCATTTACGGCTTGGGCGCGCCCGAGGAGTTCTTCCGCCTTGGCATTTCGCTTCGCCCGGGGCAGGAGATGGCGCGCGACGACCTGCTCTCCCGTCTCGTGAACATTCAGTATTCGCGCAACGATACCGACTTCAAGCGTTCCACCTTCCGCGTGCGGGGGGACGTGGTGGAGATCTTCCCCGCGTCCAACTCCGAAGTTGCCGTCCGCGTGGAGTTTTTCGGCGACGAGATCGACTCCATCGGCGAGATCGACGTCGTGACGGGCAAGGCGATCAGCTCCCTCAAACACGCCGTCATTTTCCCCGCCAGCCACTACGCGGTGGGAACGGAGCGGCTGCAAAGCGCGCTCTCCATGATCGAAGAGGATTTAAACGGCGAAGTCAAGGCGTTCGAGGACGCGGGCAAACTCCTCGAAGCGCAGCGGCTTTCCCAGCGCACGCGGCACGATTTGGAGATGATGCGCGAGATCGGCTACTGTTCGGGCGTGGAAAATTATTCCCGCTATTTCGACGGCCGCTCGCCCGGGGAGCCGTCCTTTACCCTGCTCGATTACTTTCCCAAAGATTTTCTCGTGTTTATCGACGAGAGCCACATGACCATTCCGCAGATCCGCGCCATGTACCACGGCGATCTGTCGCGCAAGACCAATCTTGTGGAGTACGGATTCCGCATGAAATCCGCCTACGACAACCGCCCGCTCACGTTCGAGGAGTTCGACGCGCGCGTGCCGCAGATGATCTGCGTTTCGGCGACGCCCGCGCCCTACGAATTGGAGCAGGCGGGGCAGGTCGTGGAACAGCTTATCCGCCCCACGGGGCTTCTGGACCCGCCCGTCACCGTAAAACCCACGAAGGGGCAGATCGACGATCTTCTCTCCGAGGTGCATACCGTCGTGAACGCGGGCGGGCGCGTGCTCGTCACCACGCTCACCAAGCGCATGGCGGAGAGTCTGACCGACTATCTGAAAGAGAGCGGCGTCAAAGTGCGCTATATGCACTCCGATGTGGATACGTTGGAGCGCATCGACATCGTCAACGGACTGCGCGCGGGCGAGTTCGACGTTCTGTGCGGCATCAACCTGCTGCGCGAGGGGCTGGACCTGCCCGAGGTGCGCCTCGTCGCCATTCTCGACGCCGACAAAGAGGGCTTTCTCCGCAGCGAGACGTCGCTCGTGCAGACGATCGGGCGCGCCGCGCGCAATGCGGAGGGGCGCGTCATCATGTATGCGGACAGCATGACGGGGAGCATGGAGCGCGCCATCGGCGAGACCAACCGCCGCCGCGCCATTCAGCAGCAGTATAACGAGGAACACCATATCGTGCCCAAGACCGTCGTCAAGAAGGTCGCCGAGACGCTCGCCGTCACGGGCAAGGCGAAGAAGCCCGCCGAGATCAAGAAGGCGGATATCCCCGACGAGATCGAAAAGCTCAAAGGGCTGATGAAGGCGGCTTCCGCGCAGCTCGATTTCGAGCGCGCGATCGAGATAAGGGAGCGGATTGCGGAG
>ERZ1090866.917-NODE-921-length-10409-cov-5.910083_pt1 | contig 10409 bp, 3 predicted proteins | sample MGYA00478477_ERZ1090866 | MGnify/ENA primary metagenome ERZ1090866 (study PRJEB33644, sample SAMEA5815737) | chicken gut metagenome | biome: Chicken; feature: Gastrointestinal Tract; material: Caecum | place: Ireland | collected 2019-01-01 | study: A study of the... | reverse complement strand
ATCAAAGTATAAACAAAAAGAGGTAAACTGTATGAATAAGGTTCAAAAACTTTTCAATTCAATTATGCTTGCTTTTGTGCTGATTTGCTTTGCTGCCGCAGGGCTGCATTTTTCTGACAAAAGAACAAGTCTGACAAGCAGTGCCGAAGGGCCAAACTATGAGCAGATTTCAAACGATCTGCCACAGTACCTTGACATTACTCTGCCAGACAGCGGCGACGCGGCAAATGCTGTTGGACATGTGGGAAATGAGATATTCTTGATGCAAAGCGGCAGTAATGTCAATTTGTCAATCGCAAAGAATGATTTTGTGACAAACCCAAATCCAACCGATGAGAACGATCCTGAAAAAAACTATGCTTATATTCCTGATGATGCGTCACCAGATGAATATTACTATTTCAGGTTTCAAAATGACATGTCGCTGTACTTTAATTTGACAAACACTGAAATTGCAGCCGGAGCAACTGGCGAGAACCTCATGCAAGGACAAAGCATTGAAAACTATCGTTTCGAAAGTGAAAAGCCTTTTGTGCCAAATGGACAAACTTTTGCTCCGCAGAAACTTGATGTTGATTTCAAGCTGAACACTAGCATATCAGATGAGGAAATGTTTGACGGCAATACAGTTGCTTTAAACCGCGAAGGCTGCTATACTTTGGTAATTTCAGTCAACTACCTCTACACCAATAATGGCGGCGTAACTTTTGTTCCTGGCAGTGCGACAATCAACTACACTTTCATGATGTTCAACAGTAATACATATTTTGATACGGTTACCGGTCTGCCAAACATACAGCCTAATGCAAGCATACAATCGACAACCTTGACGACCTCTGACACATACTCAATGATGTATTTTTACAACTATGCATATGCGCTGGATGTAAACAACCTGCCATCATTTACATATGCCCCTGATATTTATCAAATTACAGTAACCTATACAGATATTGACCAGAGAGTTTCAACAGTAAGCGTCGTTTATCGCGATGGACAGTTTGTGCAGCTTGACAGTGAGGGAAATGAAGTCAGCCCAAGTTTTGTTCAAGCAGTGATGTCTGGCGAAGAGGCAAGGCTGATTATGTTTGACCTGGGAAGCTATGACCTTTCATTCCAGTACCTTTACAAAACCAATGTTGATGGTGTTAGCAACATTTATGAGCTGCCATTAGCCGATGAGCTTGAAGGCAACAATCAGCTTCAAAACAAAAGCCAAAGGTTGTATGTATATGGCTATCAGGCAGTATACTCAGACCTTGCGAACATTGACCCATCGACCAATCAGCCAAGTGCGGTTGAGTTGAAGACATTTGACCTTGATACCACAAAATATGTTAAAACTGCTGATATTACAAGTGCAATGAACAGCTATCTTTATGTCAACAAGCTTGGCTATGAAGGCGATAACCTGTATAACAATATAGATGAAGAATCACCAGCATATTCTTCAAACTTAAACAGTGATGATCTTAAAGATATCGCAACAATGTACCTTAATGGCGTTGATGAAAGCGGAAATGTAATCCGTGATGAAAATGAAGATGGCATTGCAGATAAAGTCGAGCCTGTATCAACCAATCAGACACCTGTTAAATTCTTGTCAAATGCCATTCTTTCGACTAATTTCAGCTATTATTACAAAGTAAGCGAAGGTGAAAACGGTTTGGAGCTGTCTAATGGCAAGGTTTTTGAAGGATTTAATCAGAGCGAACCTGGCGTGTATCTGTACATTGTGCAATATCAGTATGACAACTATATGTCAGAAACAGGTACGCTGCAAAGAGAGTACTTCCACTATCAAGTGTTCTATTTTGAAATCACCAACACAATACCATCAGTGACCGTACTTGACAGCGACTTTGATGAGGTGTATACATCTGGATTTACAAACAAAAGCGTATACATTCTGAACAATGCAAGAAACAATGAGTTTGACGCAAATGTGACCATTACCCTTTCGGCATATGACTATTCAACAGGAAGCTATTTCTTCAATGACACAACAATTACCGAGCTGAGCAGTTATGGCTTCGCATATAGACAATTTGAAATGAGTGTTGAGGAAGGCGATGAAGAGTATAACGAAAATGTCGGCGGCAAGTATGGCATCTTGATTGACAACAGCAGCAGATATGCAAACGCGCTTTTCACCGTCAAAATCAATTCTGTAAACAGTGAAAAACCAAGCGTAAGAACATTCACCATTGATACAAATGAAATTACGATAAGAAATCCTCGAAACGTAAGCTATTCATCAAGCACAACATACCGAATTGGTAACGAGATTTCATCATATAACACAAACAACCCATTAATCTTTTCATGGAACGATAAAGCAAGTGGTGCGGCAACTTATGGGCAAGTGAAATATTTGCCAATGACTGAAATCAACTACTACTCATCACAAACGAGTGAATCTACATTATCTCAACTTTTGTACTACTGGGTGAACAAGGGTATACTGCCAGTTTCGTACAAGATTGACCTTGCTGCAAGCAGCTCATGGACTGAGTATGCAAACTCAAAGCAATTTACTTCGACAATTGACGCCACATATGTAAAATCAAATAATGGTTTTTACATTCTTGAAGTTTATGACCAGGCAGGCAACAGCAGTTTTGAAATTTATCTGATTGACAACAGCAGTCCTGTATTCGTACTGCACTCAATGGATAATATGGGTGAATTGCGACAAATTTTGACAAGTGGCGGAAGCCTGTCTGTCCCAGAAGAAATTTCCACTACACTGACTGTGGAGTGGGCAGAAAACAAAGCGATTTATATTGATAATATTGAGGAATATACCAATATTACTCCTTACCCTTACACAGAAGATTATACCAGCGCTTTAACAAAACTTAGTCAGCTTCTGTCAAGTTTTTTCAGCGTAACACAAAACAGCGACAACCTTTTCAGTGTAACCGACATCAGCACACCAACCGTCAATGAGGGCAGCTCAGCAAGCTCTGATCAGGTGTCAACGGGCATTACAAATTATAATGGAACTTACCTGAAAATTGGCATCAATGACATATCTTATATAAAATCACCTGATACTGACACATATCAGCGATACCAAGATATATCAAGATTTGAACTTGACCTCATCAACGACCAGGGCATGGCAAACGAAGGCACATACAAATTCCTGTTGAGAGATGGTTCAAATACCATGTCATACAATAATGAATTGTACAACTACACAAACTATCCAAGCGGATTCTTGACATTCAATATTACTTCGGACGATGCAAAACTGACGGTATATCGTCAGGATGGCGACGAACGAGTAAACCTTGACTATGCAAGTTTCAGTTTGAATGGCAACCTTTACTCCTATGATGACAACGGTGAAACAGTCTATACTCACCTGCCACCAAGCAGCACGACAGAAAATGGCGATGAATATGTAGAGAGCGATTTGACATACAAATTCACCTACTTCACTCCAATAAATGCTGATGATGAAATTTCAGTATCATTCATACCTCGCTCAGAAAAGGGCTCGGTTTTGCAGTCAGTATACCTAACATACTATGAGTATGAAAAGAAGTATGAGAAAGTTGACGGACGATATTATTACTACTATGATATCAAAGATGAATACACTTTGAGAATTCCTCTTTATGAATATTCCAGCGATGTTGTAGTGGAGGAAGGCGAAGAGTATACACGAGAACTTGGACTTGGTACAGGAGGATCGCTTCTTGCAGGAAGATATGTAATCGAAAGAGAGTATGTTCAAGACAATGAAACAAGCCAATACGACTTTTTCAGAAGAACAATAACTTTTGACGTTGATGATTTCAGTTTGATTTCCCAACGCGAAACAGTACAAACCGAAATAGGGCCAGACGGCGAGCAGGCATCATCACTTGAAAGCATTGTAGGCGGCGATATCATTTTGAGTATGTACAGCGGAGAAGGCAACTCTTCAATACAAGTTTCTTTCCCATCATACAATGAATCAGGCTTGCAAAACGGTTCATTTTATACCAAAGAAAGCTTTGGTGAAAACGAAGACCTTTCAATATACTCTGTTGCAGGCAACAAGCTGCCAATGAGCTTGTATGTACCAAAATACAAATATACTGTAATGTCACAGTACAATGAAGACACAAACAGCTACTCGGCTTCGTACAACAACAATCTTTCATACTATGGCAAAGCGCAAGCAAAACAAGACGAAGGCGATGGACTTTGGTATGTATATGTAGAAGGCGTAAAGCTTTCAGAGGCATACCAAAGCCAAGAAGCAGCACAGCAGTACATTGAGCAAAACATAACAATCAAAGACTATGAGTTGAAAGTTGAAGTGATTGCCAATGTGGTTGAAAATGGACGGACTATAACAAAGTACTACTACTCAAACGGGAATGTTGCAAATGGCTATCTTCTGCTTTATGAGGTAAGCGAAAGAAATCAGCAAGTTCCTGAAAATGCAACTCCTGCTGAGCCGTTCTATTTGGCAGGCAGCTATGTTGTAACATTGTATCAGTCAAGTCACGCAGGCACATCCAGTGCATTCTATGACCTGTATAAGTTTGGATTTGAAATTGTTTCGCAAGAGCCAGATTTCACGCTGATTGGGTCTGACGGGTATGAGATTTCATCAGTTGGCAACGAGAGAGTAAGCGGCAATACTGCCGATGTGTACTACACAAATTCAAGCGAGATTACCGTTCAATGGGAAATGCCAACCAGTCAGTATATGGCAAAGATTGATGAAGATCACATCACCATCAACTCCTATCCAAACAACCGCGACCTGTTTGAAGTTTCTTCGATTGAAGGAAGCGGAAATATTCGATATTTGACAATCGAATGCGAAAATCTTTTGAACACAGCAAACAGCTATTTGACCATTTACATGCAGTATGAAGGACACAACAGCACGTATTATAACCAAGCTATAAAGAGGATCTACTTTGACCGATCAGCACCTATGTCCAACCTGCAAACACTGATGAGCGCAACCGAACAGGCGACGACAATACTCACACGAAACTACCAAGAATTGAATATGCGCAGGTACGCGAACTATGATAATGTTGAGCAAGATTTGACATCAGTCGACCAAGTTGCAAACATGAGCTATTCATACTCAGCCGACACAGGCGCAATGAAGTACTACGGCTATGTTGTCACAACTGACTTTTTCAATAGAACACTGGTAAACACTTTAAGTAATGCAACAACATTCAGATATGATACTCAATATATCTACTACACTGAAATAAACTCACTTGAAACCTACACGCAAGTGGACAAAAATTCATTCTCAGCAACCAACTATTACAGGCTCTCAACCAATGGCGACAACGAGCTAGTTGCCGGCTATTATGAAATTGTAGAGATGGACTATGCTGGCAATATGGTTGTGTACGTTGTGAAACTGATTGACTCGTCTTTCGAAGAAGATGAAAACATCAATCCTGTTGCACTTACCTACACCAACGACTTATTTACTGAGGAAATTGATATTTTATCCGCAGAGATTACCAATGGATTTAATATTTACTCGAGCAGCGGATTTACCCTGCACTCGCTTTCATATCAGTCAGACGATTGGTGCATGGTAAGCATTAGGATTGCAGGACAAAGCGCCATCAGATACATGGCCAGCCCATGGCTTGAAGATGGATATGTTTATAGGATTGTAATCAGCGCCTCTGGCATGGAAATGACGCCTATTGCACTTTCATCAATATTCGAATCAGTCGACTCATCTGCACAAAAGCATAGCATTACCTTTTCAGACAGAATTGGCGGCAGTTTGATCAACACGTATCTGTCGATCATGGACGCTAGCATTACAACGCAGAAAGTTGAAGACCCGAATCATACAAGCGCGATACTCAACATCAGTGTGCCAACGCTTGAACAATATCAATCTACAACTTCAAGCTACATCTTCCCAACACAAATCAGAATTTATCAGTTTGACAATTCCAGCGATGACAGCTGGCGTGAAATCATGATTGCAAACCAGCAACCTTATGGTACATGGGTGCCAGCAGAGGGATATGTTGATGTGCAATACATCACTTTCACTTACATCAACAGCACCACACTTCAAATACGCGTGAACCTTGGCGCTGCAAGCTCGCAAAAAGTCAAGTATGAAATCGTCGACAACTTTGGCAAAACAACACCCGTGATACAACTTGCAAACGAAGTGTCATACAGAGAAATCAGTGGACCTGACACAATTTACCAAATCACTGAAAGCGACAGCACAGTTACATATCTGTCGAATAAAGAAATCCGATTCTCGTACAACACCCTGCTTTACAATGTAACAATTTACAATTCAGATAATGAAGATGTAACAAGATCGATAGAATACGATCCGCAAAGCAACAATATCAGTGTATACAAATTCAAGTCGCCAGAAGATGCAAATGTTTGGGACGTGTGGTACAGAATTGTTGTGACTGACACAGAAGATGGCGAGTCAATTAAGACCATTCAAGTCAGACTTTATTACGCTCTGCCGTATCTGTCAGGCAATGCGACAGATGTAACGCAAGGCGGAATAACCTTTGTTGACAAAAACAATACTGTATTGGCGCTAGAAGAGTTTACTGAAATGCCAAACACCACTGTATACTTCAATGGCCGACCATACACAGCGACAGCTCAGGCTGTAACAACATATTCACAAACAGTTCGTGTAAACTTCCCTGATGGCAGCGCGCACAATTATGAAGGCGTGTACCATTATCGTGATGGCTATTCGTACAGCGTATATTTGTCAAATGACAATGGTCAAACCTGGTCGAATGTTACATCATCGCACTACTCTAATGGCGGCTGTGCACTTTCAGGGACTGGCGAGTATTGGATTTTGATCAAATATGACAGCGAGGAGTATTTCACCAATTTGTGTCAAATTTTCAAGGTTTCAATACTGGATTCATCGACATCATACTATTACATCACAGTCGACGGACTGCCAGTAAGCAAATCTGAAATGAAGTATACCGACCGCAACGGCGTTGAACATGACACAAACTATATCGTAAGCGTAAGCTATGATGATAAATTCAACCGCATACAGATTGTTGCAAATGAAGACCTTGACGTTTCAATCAGCGCGCCTACTGTTGAGTACACGGACACAGACATATGCGTTGAAATTTACAACTACGTATGCAGTGAGTCACGAGGCGATTTCACTATCATTTATATTGAGCCAACAAATGATATCCTGTCTGAGTTTACATATACGACGACATCTGGTCAGACAGAGTCACTTGAAACAGAAAGTTTCGTCTTTGTAGACGCAAACAAGGACACCGAGTCTACATTTGACAGGCTGAGGCTTGATTTTACTGCATACTACGGTATTGAGCAGAACAAAGTCAATATTGAAGTAAATAAGCTTTTCAATGGCTCATATGTAAAAATCAACCCTACCATTTACCCTACAAGCGAAAACAAGTCATACATTTATCTTGATAAAGCTGGAACATATCGCATTAGGCTGTACGACTCTTGCAACCCTGCTAATGTTCAAATGTTCCAAAACAGCCAGTACATTGACTTGATATTCTTGAATACTGTGCCTTTCACTGTCACATACACCGATTCCCTTACAGGCGAGCAGAAAATGACAGAAAGCGTCAACAATGCCGTTTACAATGGCAATGTAACGCTCAACCTGACCAATTTGGCATCGTACTATTTGGGTTCGGGATACCCTGTAATCAGCGTAAAACTTAATGGCAGAGATTATACTGGCTATCAAGTGCAAGATTACAGCTATTCGTTCTCTCAACCAGGATATTACTCAGTGACATTCACAGCAACAAGCAGGTATGGCACACCGCTGAGAGAGGAAGAGTTCAATTTCGTGCTTATGAACGAAAATGAATCAAGGTATGCATATGAATTTGTTCAGTACAGAAACTATTACATTGAAAGCGTGATTAAAGATGGTGTTGACATCACGCAAAACCTTATCAATATCGGCAATTTTGAAACTGTCAATGTTGATGGCAAAACATATCTTTCACAGCTTTTGATCAACTATCTTGATTCAAAAACTGGCTCAGGAAGATACCAAATCACAGTCAACACAAATGACAATTCTCTTGGCGCTGCGGCAGATCAAACATTCACTTTCAAATTCTGGATCAATATGAACACGCCTCCTCTTGAAATTTCACTCAAAGAGGGCGACAGTACAACAAAAAATATCACTGTACGGTTTAATGTCGCAAACTTGTACAATGCAATGGGCGATTGCTATATACAAATCGGTTCAGACAGATATGAATTTACAAGCGAAAATCTTGGTGACTATGGCGAAAACTATGTAATCACAATTCAGAATACAGGAACATACTTCATTCAGGTATATTCGATGAGTGGGCAGCTGATGTACTCATACAAGGTAATCAAATCAGAACCGCTGAACGCATTTGCAATCATTGCAATCGTGATCGGTGTTGCTGCTGTAATTGCGATTGTATGGATCACCATTTCACTGAGAAAGCGTCAAAAAGTAAAATAAACATGCTTATTGATAAAAACAAAAAAGCTTCTGTAAAATTGCAGAAGCTTTTTTCATTATCAATGTCTATGTCTAACCTAAACAGACCCTATATTTAATTGTCAAGACCTTAATGGACTATAAAAAAGCATACAGTTTTTCTGTATGCTTTGTATGTTGTTGTAATTTTTACATTACAACATTGATTTTTACACCGCGACCCATAGTTGAAGCGATAGTGACATTTTTCAAGTATTGTCCTTTTGCTGCCGCTGGTTTTGCTTTGATGATGGCTTCAAGAACTGTATTGAAGTTATCGATAAGCTTTTCTTTACCAAAGCTTACTTTTCCAATAATGACGTGAACATTGTTTGTTTTGTCAAGTCTGTATTCAACCTTACCAGCTTTTGCGTCATTGATAGCCTTTGTAACGTCCATTGTAACTGTACCGCTCTTAGGGTTTGGCATCAAGCCTTTTGGTCCAAGAACGCGAGCTACGCGACCTACAAGACCCATCATATCTGGTGTTGTGATACAAACATCAAAATCAAGCCAACCGCTTTGGATTTTGGCTATCATATCTTCTGCGCCAACATAGTCTGCGCCAGCCTTTACTGCATCATCGGCTTTATCGCCTTTTGCAATGACCAAAACTCTGAGCGACTTGCCTGTTCCATGAGGAAGTATGCAGACACCGCGAACTTGCTGGTCAGCATTTCTGCCATCAACACCAAGTCTGATGTGAAGTTCAACTGTTTCATCAAACTTTGCTTTTGGCATTGCAAGCAGAGTTTCAACACCTTTTTCAATGTCATATGACCTTTCAGTCAAAATTTCATTTGCCTGTTTGATTTTCTTTGTAACTTTCATCTTTTCCTCCCCTAGTCAACCACGGTTACGCCCATACTGCGAGCTGCACCAGCAATCATTGACATAGCTGATTCAATAGATGTGCAGTTAAGGTCTGGCATCTTTGTTTCGGCAATCTGTTTGATTTGCGCTTTTGTGATAGTTCCGACTTTTGTTTTGTTTGGTACTGCTGAACCCTTTTCAAGACCAATAGCTTTCATAATCAAAATAGCTGCTGGTGGTGTTTTGAGTTCATACGTGAATGACCTGTCTGCGTAGATGGTCACTACTACTGGAATTTTGAGTCCTGCCTGAGCGGCGGTTTTCTCGTTGAATTCCTTTACAAAGCTTCCAAGGTTGATTCCATGTGGTCCAAGTGATGAACCAACAGGAGGTCCCATTGTGGCTTTGCCTGCATCGAGTTGCAATTTTACAACTGCTGCGACTTTCTTTTCTGCCATTTTTATCCTCCTATGAGTGGTTATATTGAACTTTGGCAAAAGTTCTCCCACGATTTTGACAGTTTATTGTCATGACGGACAATATTTCTTTGCGAAAAGCGCGAAATATAAACTATGTGATGTTGATTTGCTCACGATGTTTGCAAATCAATTTGCTAAACGCAAATCCGCTTAATAGCGGCATCACAGTTTGAATAAACATCCGCTTCGCTCAAATGCGTCTTCGCCGCGCTTGGCTCAGCGTCCGATAATATCAATTTTGTGTTATATGTTTGCTTTACGAACTTGTGACATTTCAACATCAACGGATGTTTCTCGGTTGAACAATTCAACATTGACTGAAACATGACCCGTTTCGGTGTCTATTGCTGTAACTGTACCGATTTGCCCTGCAAGAACGCCGTCAATGATCTCAACTTTGTCGCCAACTTTAAGGTCAACGTCAACTTTGATTTTTTCAAGTCTGAGGCGAATTATGTCATCATCAGTAAGTGGAAGTGGTCTGCCGTTTGGGCCAACAAAGCCAGTGATGCCGCGTGTACGAGTAATATTGTGCCAAAGGTCATCGGCATATTTTATCTTGACCAAGATGTAAC
>ERZ1090866.914-NODE-918-length-10429-cov-45.083671_pt1 | contig 10429 bp, 9 predicted proteins | sample MGYA00478477_ERZ1090866 | MGnify/ENA primary metagenome ERZ1090866 (study PRJEB33644, sample SAMEA5815737) | chicken gut metagenome | biome: Chicken; feature: Gastrointestinal Tract; material: Caecum | place: Ireland | collected 2019-01-01 | study: A study of the... | reverse complement strand
CCCCGCGCAATCCAGACGGTACTCGGTCACTTGGAACCTTGCTTTCAGTATACCGAAAATCCGGGCCGCCCGCAAGGCAGCCGGCGGTGTGCCGCTCGTGATATTTTTTCACGATGAGGCTCACAAAAACGTCGGTGGCATCCAGCTCCCCGGCAAAGACGCTCCTGACAGTGATGCTCGTTTGATTCTTCCCCATAGGTCCCACCTCCCGCTCAGTCCCGGCCCGCTTCACGGCGGGCGGCTTTTGGCTTTCGGAACTCGTCCAAAACCTCGGGCGGTATCCGCTCCAGCAGGGCCAGGGCGTCCTCGTAGTCGCGCCGAAGCTGGGTATCTCGCAGCTCCTTGAGAACGCTGGTCTTGGTGGCGGCTTCCAACGACTGCTCTAGCTCGGCATTTTTCTTTTTAAGGCATTTGTTTTCGGCTTTGGTCCGGGTGAAGGTCACGCCGTACTTGGAAAGCTGAGTCTGCATCTTTTCCACAGCCGGGATATATCCGTCCAGCAGCTTGGAGATTTCGGCGGCTCGCTTTTTACTATTGAGAGGTCCAATGCCGGTGAGCAGTTCGTCCAGCTTTTGGCGCTGCTTGTTGAGGCGGGTCATCTCCTTAAAGATGCGGGGCGGGATATGGTCGCGGCCCGTCTGGCTGGCGCTCTCGCCGCGCTCCAGGTCGGGATACTTTTGGACCATATGTTCCCAGAACTTGTCCTGCCACCAGGTCAGCTTCTTTTTGTTGCCCACGATGTCTTTGGCACTCAGGCGGCCGTCCGGCGTCAACGGGACAAAAGAAAGGTGCATATGGGGCGTTTTCTCGTCCATATGCACCACGGCGGATAGGATTGTTTCTTTGGCTTGCTGTTTTTCGAAGAAGTACAGGGCCTCGGTAAAGAACGCTTTGACCTCAGCGCGATTTTTTTCCTTAAAGAAATCCGGTGTAGCGGTGAACAGCACTTCCACTACCCGGATGCTGTCCTTCCGGGTGCGGCAGCCGGCGGCGCTGATCTGTCGCTCGGCCTCGGCGCGGTACCTGCCGGAAGGTTCGATGAGATGGAAGTTGTATTTGCTGCGGGAGAGGTCAATATCTGGGTTGCTGGCGTAGTTTTCTTTCCGGCGTTCGTTATGGGCCTCGATATTCGTGATCTCGGGGCCTTTGTACTTGGCGAAGCGCATGATGGCGTAGTGAGGTTGTGTCAAGGGCAGCCCTCCTTATTTGAAGCATTTTCATGTTAAAGGCGGTCATACAAAAAGCTCCTTTCTTTTTTGAAAATGAAAGCGGCCGGTTTCAAGCAAAACCGACCGCTTTACACTGGTAAACAATCTTCTATATGGCTATATGGCGCGTTTTGGGTAAAACGCTATGTACGTGCGTACAGACTTGGTACATACGTACATAGCGAAAAGGCTAAAATCCCTCATATACAGAATCCTTCGAAAATTTCAGTAGCCGCTACCAAAATTCTTTTTTCTATGCCCTCCGGCTGTATGCTTTGACGAAGGTTTGTGATACAATAGAGTAAAGTCCCAGCGCAGAAGGAGGGCGGAATCATGGAACAGAAGAAGCGCGGTCGAGGCCGGCCGAAAATCGATACGCACATTACCGAGACTTATGCGTCCAGCAGACGGCAGGCTGTCAATGCTGTGTACATGTATGAAGGCGTCGAGTTGATTTCGGTAGCGGCTACCGAAATTCCAGACAGCCACCTTTTGTGGCGCTCGGATGCCTCCACCCAAACGGCAGGCGGGAAGCAAGGCGTTCTGGAGCAGCTTGGACGGATGCTTATCCAGGACAAGTTCAGTCAGGACGACTGCATTACCATCGCCAATTTTGCGATTCAGGCGCTGAAAGCAGGGCACACTTCCAGAGAGATCGAAAAGGCGATCCGTAAAGTCCGGCTCACGAACAAGAAAGCCTCTGCCGATCCAGAAAACGAAACACTGAACGAAGCGGCAGTAAATGCGCTGGACGAGCTGCGGTCGATGGGAGATACAGGCGATACGGGCCTGTAAAAGGTTTGCCGCTCTCCCTGCATGAGCTTCCTGCCCCCTTCCGGCGGCGTTGTCCGGCTCGCTCCTTCAGGAGGTCCTGGCCGGGTATTCCATGCAGACGGTCGTTCGGTTCTCAAAGTGCAAACAGGCAATGGAAGCAAAAAATCGCTACACAAACAGCCCGGAAAAGCTCTCCCTTCTCGGGAGGTTCCCAGTTCTGTTTTATGTAGCGATTCAATTTGTTCTAAAACTGCTCCGATTGCTCTGAATGCTTTGAGAATCGAGCTAAAATATCGATATCATTTATTTTTCTGTATTCAATTGTCTGGTGAGTATATTATGGGTTCGCGCAGGATGTCAACGGATTTTTACGATGGCAAAACAATTTCGGCGAGGTGCAGCAGAATGGACTGAAAATTTCAGCATAACGCCAAACGCAACGAAATATCGGGACGAAAAACGAGAGTGATATACCTTTGCTCCACAGAGGGCGAAAGGCTGGCAGACGAGTGCAAACCGCACCATCTGCCAGCCTTTCTTTGTCGTTGATACTCCCCGCAGAGGCATCTCGTGCGCCAAGAGGATAGCCCGAAACCGTCCCATCCCGCCGCCCTCTCCTTCGCAAAGGTATAACACACTAGACTTTGCAAGCAAAGTCGTGTGCCACGAAACCCCGGCGCGGTTTCTTTGGATTCTTCCGGCCACGCCCGCCCCGCTACATCAGCGGTGCGGCCAGGCGCAGCAGCTCCTGGAACAGGCGGACCGGCAGGGAGGGGCGGCAGTCGGCAAGGGTCAGCTCCTGGCTGGCGGCCAGGGTGCGCTGGAAGTCCGCCTTCACCTGCGCCACCGCCGGGCACTGGTACAGCGCCGTGCCACACTCAAAGTGCAGGTAGAGGCTGCGGTAGTCCAGGTTGACGGTGCCCACCGTGGCCACCTCGTCGTCCGAGACGAAGATCTTGGCGTGGAGGAACCCGGGGCTGTACTCGTAGAGCCTGACCCCCGCCTCCAGCAGGGGGCGGTAGTAGGCGCGGGTGGTCATGTGGACGATCCACTTGTCCCAGTGGTGAGGCGTGATGATGCGGACGTCCACCCCGCTCTTGGCCGCGAGGGCCAGGGCCGAGATCATGCTATCGTCCACGATCAGGTAGGGGGTGGTGATGTAGACGTAGCGCCTGGCCCGGTTGATGATCTGCATATAGACATGCTCGCCGGTGTTCTCCTTGTCTAGCGGGCTGTCGGCGTAGGGCTGGACGAAGCCCTCTCCGCCCGCCGGGGCGGGGCCGGGGGCGAAGGCCGCCAGCTCGTCCCCGGCGCGGCTGGCCAGGCCCCACATCTGCAAAAACATCAGGGTCAGGCCCCAGGCCGCGTCCCCGCGCAGGCAGATGCCGGCGTCCTTCCAGTGGCCGTGCTTCTCGATGGCGTTGATGTACTCGTCCGCCAGGTTGAAGCCGCCGGTGAAGGCGGTCCTGCCGTCGATGGAAACGATCTTGCGGTGGTCGCGGTTGTTCTGGATGGAGGACAGCACCGGCCGGAAGGGGTTGAACACCCGACAGTCGATGCCCTCCGCGGCCAGCCGCCGGGCATAGTCCCGGGGCAGGGTCAGAAAGCTGCCCATGTCGTCGTACAGGACCCGCACCAGCACTCCCTGCGCGGCCTTGCGCCGCAGGATGCCGTGGATGGCGTCCCATATCTGCCCTTCCTGAATGATGAAGAACTCAAGGAAGATGTACTTCTCCGCCTGTTCCAGCGCGGGCAGCAGGGCCGCGAAGACCTCTTCGCCCGAGGGGTAGTAGTCGCAATGGGTGTTCTGATAGACCGCAAAGCCCCGCGCCTCCAGGTAGCGCAGCTGGGGCGCGCGGGCGGGCAGCGCGCGGCAGGCGGCCCGGCAACCCTCCGCGCCGCCCTGCAAAGGGCGGCTGGCCTGTTCCAGCCGGGACAAGCGCCGGTCGGCCCAGCGGGTGGACCGCTGGAAGGAGACCAGCAGATACAGCAGCCCGCCGAACACCGGAAAGACTAGCATTAGCACCACCCACAGCAGCTTGTAGCTGGGCTTGTCCCTGCCGCTGACCACCCGCAGCCCCACCAACACGCTGAGCAGCCGGAAGGCCGCGTTGGTCCAGCGGGCCAGCCGGCTGGCGTCGCCGATCAGGCCCACCAGCAGATAGATCTGCAGCGCCAGCAGCAGGATGACGAACACACGCCGGCGCAAGATCTGCCGGAACCATCGTTTGCGCATACCGTACCTCTCTTTCGGTTTGTGAACATTCCCGCCCGGCGCTTGCCCCGTCCCGCCTTTTTTGGTATACTATGTCAAAAAATGTGGACGGGAGGGGTTTTGTATGCCGGAAGCCAATCTGACCAAGCGGGCCTTGGCCCACGCCTTCAAGGAGCTGCTGCAAAAGCAGCCCTTCGACAAGGTGGGGGTCAGCGACATCTGCGACGCCTGCGGGGTCAGCCGCAAGACCTTCTACTACCACTTCCAGGACAAGTACGCCCTGGCTGAGTGGGTCTTTGATACCGAGATCATCGCCCTGCTGCAAAAGGCCGATACAGCCGACCGCTGGGCGCTGATCGACGCGATCTGCCGCTATCTCTACCAGAGCCGCGCCTTCTACGCCCACCTGATGCAGTACGACGGGCAGAACGCCTTCCGGCGGCACTTCCAGGAATTTCTGTTCCGGGCGGTGGAAAAGTACCTGCTGCCCGCGCCGGGCGAGATCGACGCGGTGGCCGCCTGCTACGGCATCCCGGCCCAGACGGCGCGGGACTTCTACGCCCACTTTTTGGCCGACGCGGTGCTGGTGGCGGTCTTTCACTGGCTGGGGGAAGGGGCGAAGCTGCCGCCCGAGCAGTTCGTCGCCCTGCTGCACAGCACCGAGGGGCTGATCCACATCCAATCCAACCAGCTCGAGCAGGAAAAGGCTGGCCGGGCCACCGAAAGCTGAACAGCACAAAGGGGGCAGCGCGCCGCGCCGCCCTCTTTTTTGCGCCTATTCGCCCGGGGGCAGCCGGGCCTCCCGGCTGCGGACGTCCTGCCGCAAAAGCTGGTAAAAGATGGTGGCCAGGGGCACGCCCAGCAGCATCCCCCAGATGCCCCACAGCCCGCCGCCCACCGTGATGGCCAGCAGCACCCACATGCCGGGCAGGCCGATCTTCCGGCCCACCACGCGGGGGTAGATGACGTTGCCCTCGACCTGCTGCAGCACCACCAGAAAGACCAGGAACAGCAGCGCCTTGGCCGGCGAGATGAACAAAAGCAGCAGCACCCCCACCGCCCCGCCGATGTAGGCCCCCAGGATGGGCACCAGCGCCGTGACCCCCACCACCACGCTGACCATGCCGGCGTAGTCCAGCCGCAGGACCGTCATGCCCGCAAAGCACAGACTGCCCAGGATCACCGCCTCCTTGCACTGGCCGGCCACATAGTTGTCAAAGACTTCGTAGACGATTGCCGCGACACGGCCCAGCGGCCCCTGCCAGTCGGCGGGCAGGTAGACCCGCAGGCAGCGCCGCAGCTGGGCCAGCAGCTTCTCCTTGCCGCTCATGATATAGACCGAGAGGGCCAGCGAGACGAAGGCGGTGGCCAGGGCCGACACGACGCTGGCCGTCACCTCGACGATCTGGGGCAGAAAATCGCTCAGGGCGCTGGTCAGGCTGCCCATATAGCGATCCACCAGAGCCATCACCTCGCTCAGGTCGATGCGGCTGAGGCCTAAGGCCGCGGTCAGGCGGTTGAGGGCGTCCTGCAGGTCGTGCAGGTAGAGGTCGGCGCTGCCGGCAAAGCGCAGCAGGTTGCGCACCACCTCGGGCGCGACGATGCCGACCAGGGCCGCCAGCAGCCCGAAGGCCAGCAGGTAGACCGCCACGATGGCGCAGACGGTAGCCCGCCGCGCCGGCAGGCGGAGCTTGCGCAAAAACCAGCCCCGCAGCCGCTCGAAGGGGTGGTCCAGCACAAAGGCGATGACGATGCCGAACACAAGCGGCCGCAGCAGCCCCAACAGCAGCCCCGCCGCGCGCAGGATGTCTTCGATGCGCAGCACCACCAGCACCAGGCCGATGGCGTAGGCGATGGTCCAGAGGACGTACTTCCAGTTTTTCGCGTCCATACCCCTCACCCCGCCTGCCGCGTTTTGACAAAGCGGCGCAGCAGCGCGCCCAGCGGCGTCCGACGGAAGGAGGCGTCGGTGGGCGTCTCGCAGCCGCCGCGGTACTCGGTGACGGTACCGTCCGACAAAAGGCCCACAAAGCAGCCGTCCCCCGAGATGCAGCGGTCGGCGTACAGGCAGTCGCGGTAAAAATCCAGCATCAGGGTGGGGTAACGCTGCCGCAGCCGGGACTCGACGGCGTAGTCGTAGACCGCCGCGCCGGCTTGGTCCCCGGCGTCCGGTGCGGCGACGAGCAGTGCCGCCACCCCGGCCCAGGGCATGATCTGCCGCGCCCACACCCCGGTCAGGATCTCCTCCACGTCGCCGGCGGCGGCGTAGTGGCGGTAGAGCAGGTAGGGCATCCGCTTCGCGCGCAGCCAGTTGGCCTGTTCCTGCCAGGCGGGGGCGGCGGTGTCCAGCCCGACCAGCAGGTTGTTGCTCACCAGACGGCTGCCCAGCGCAAGGCGGGCGTCCGCCTCCCGCGGCAAAAGCAGGCAGAAGGCGCAGTCCCGGCTGGCGGCGGCAAGCTCCAGCGCGCGCGTCACCGAGGGCTGGTCCCGCGGCAGCAGAAAGTAGCTGTAAATGCCCAGCTCCATCCCCTCCAGCACCAGGCGCAGGTAGTCGCCCCCGGTCAGGCTGCCCGGCCAGCGGGCCATCCGCAGCGTCAACGCCCAGGGGATGTTATGGCCCCGCCGCGCCTCCTCGGCGCGGATGGTCCTGGCCCCCTGGGTCAGGCTGTTCCAGCCCAGGTTCATCCCAAAGGCCATCAGCCGCTCGGCGTCCACCCGGCGGACGGTGTCCTGCACCAGGGCGTAGTAAGGGCTGTCCTTCTGGCGCAGCATCTGCTGGGCGATGCCCAGGAACTTCTGCTGCAGCGGGCCGCTGGCCGTCTCCCGTCCCAGATCCACCAGGTTGCGGATGGTTCGCTTGGGATCGGTCTGGATGCCGTACAAACTCCGCCGGACGATGGCCTCGGCCATGCTGCGGTTCATTTCAGCGTGCGTCATATCGCCCACCTCGCATCGTTGCTGTTTTGCCTCTATGATAAAGGCGGCGGCCGGAGGGGCATATGGACACTTTCGCCTTTTTGTAGCAAAAGGAAACAGCCGCGCCGCTTTATGTAAAAATGACACACCCGCCCCGTTCTGCCCGGTGACAGAAAAGCCCCGCCGTTTTACACTGAGCACAAGCCACAGGCGCAGCGCCCCCGCGGCGCCGCAAGATCAGTGTAAAAGCGAGGTTTCACGTTATGAATATCACCGATAAAACCAAGAACGCCGCCCTCGGCCTTGTGTTCAGCCAGGCGATGGACTATCTGGAAAAGGACCCCGAGACCAACATCCCCAAGCTGATGGACATGGTGGACAAGCTGATGCCCGCCGGCTGGTACGCCAGCCAGCGCTCCGCCATTCGCCGCGCCATCGAGGAAAAGGGCAACTGGTACCAGCTCATCCTCAAGCTGTACGAGCTGGACGCCGGGGTGCGCAAGGCCTTCTTCCAGAATTTCATCCTGAACGCCAGCCTGTTCGGCAGCGCCACCCAGGATGAGACGGCCGCCCGCGAGGGCTGCAACGTGCCCTGGGCCATCCTGCTGGATCCCACCTCGGCCTGCAACATGCACTGCACCGGCTGCTGGGCCGCCGAGTACGGCAACCGCCTCAACCTGACGCTGGAGGAGCTGGACTCCATCGTGACGCAGGGCAAGCGCCTGGGCACCTATATGTACATCTTCACCGGCGGCGAGCCGCTCGTCCGCAAAAAGGACGTCATCGCCCTGTGCGAGAAGCACGCCGACTGCGAGTTCCTCTCCTTCACCAACGGCACCCTGATCGACGAGGCATTCTGCCAGGAGATGCTGCGGGTGAAGAACTTCGTCCCGGCCATCAGCCTCGAGGGCTTCGAGCAGGCCAACGACGGCCGCCGGGGCGCGGGCGTCTACCAGAAGGTGCAGGATGCCATGGCCCTGCTCAAGCGCCACGGGCTGCCCTTTGGCCTCTCGACCTGCTACACCAGCTCCAACTGGCAGGACGTCTCGAGCGAGGCGTACTTCGATCAGATCATCGACGCGGGGGCGCTGTTCATCTGGTTCTTCCACTACATGCCGGTAGGCAACGGGGCCGTCCCCGCCCTGCTGCCCAGCCCCGAGCAGCGTGCCGAGATGTACAAGCGCATCCGCGCCTTCCGCCAGAGCAAGCCCATCTTCTCGATGGACTTCCAGAACGACGCCGAGTATGTGGGCGGCTGCATCGCCGGCGGCCGGCGCTACCTGCACATCAACGCCCGCGGCGACGTGGAGCCCTGCGTGTTCATCCACTACTCCAACGCCAACATCCGGGACTGCAGCCTGCTGGACGCATTGAAATCGCCCATCTTCATGGCCTACCACGACGGCCAGCCCTTCAACGAGAACATGCTGCGCCCCTGCCCCATGCTGGAGAACCCCGAAAAGCTGCGCGCCATGGTCAAGGCCACCGGGGCCAAGAGCACCGACTACGAGGCCCCCGAGACCGTTGACGCCCTGTGCGACCGCACCGCGCCCTACGCCGCGGCCTGGCAGCCCACCGCCGACGCCCTCTGGAGCGCCTGCGCCCGCTGCCGCAGCTGCGGGAAGGCGGAGGGGCAGTAAATCCGCCATCGCATAATATAAGACCGCCTCTGCCTTTGCCGCAGGGGCGGTCTTTGCACAGAAGAAGGAACGTATGACTGCAAAAAAGAAACAGATGCTGCTGACCGGCCTGCTGGTGCTGCTGGCCCTGACGGCGCTGTCTGCCGTGCTGCTGCGGGGCACGGGTGTCGGGGCGCTGGACGCCCTGCGGGCGGTGCCGCCGCGGTCGCTGGCCCTGCTGGCCGCACTGGAGGCCGGCTACCAGCTGCTGGACGCGCTGGCCTGCCGGACGGTGGTGCGCACCCGGGCGCCGGGCTTTGGGCTGCGGCAGGCGTGGGAGGTAGTACATTTGAATATCTTCGGGGATATAGCCTCCTGCGGGGCGGCGTCAGCCCCCATGCAGAGCTACGCCCTCCACCGCTGCGGCCTGCCGGTGGGGGCGGGCCTGGGGCTGATGACGCTGCGCTATGTCTTCCACAAGCTGTCGGTGATGCTCTACGCCAGCGCGCTGCTGGCGGCGCAGTGGCCCTGGCTGAAAGAAAGCGGCAGCGCCGCCACCCGCTACCTGGCCCTGGCCTATCTGGTCAGCGCGGCCATCAGCGTGGGGCTGGCGCTGCTGTGCACCTGGGGCAGGCTGCAGCGGCTGGCCCTCCGCCTGGCCGCCCGCCTGCCCGACACCGGCAAGTGGGCCGGCCGCAAGGGCAAGCTCTGCGCGCAGCTCGACGCGCTCTACGCCGAATCCCGGCGGATGCTGCGCAACAAAGCCTGCTGCGCCAGGCTGCTGGCCCTCAACACCGTCAAGCTGTCGCTGCTCTGCGCCATGCCCTGGGTCTGTATGCGGGCGCTGGGCCTCCCCTGCCCGGGCTTTGCACAGATGCAGCTGCTGTCCAGCCTGATGCTGCTGCTCACCGGCGTGCTGCCCAACGTGGCCGGCGTCGGTCCCACCGAGTTTGCCTTCCTGCTGCTGTTCGCCCCCTACGCGGGCCAGAGCGGCGCGGCGCTGGCGCTGGTGCTGTACCGGGCCTTCACCTATTATTTGCCCTTTCTGGTCAGCATCGGGCCTTTCTGCCGGATGGGGAGGTGGTGAAAAGAGAGGCTGCTGCGACGTTTTGCGGGGTCCGGTAAACAAAAGCTGCGGCACAGGTTTTGCCTGCGTCGCAGCCTTTTCTTTTGTGCCCCGCCGCCCCGTCTGGATCGCGCTTTTCCTTTCGTAAAATTGTTACAATTAGTTCGGCATCAAGTGCTTCATGCCCTGGCTCTTCGAGCCGGGGTTGTCGCTACCATACCCTTCCAGCAGGTTGACGCCGCCCCACACGCCGAGGCCAGCGCCCAGGGCAACAACGAGGGTCTGAAGGACTTCGATTGCGGAGTTAAAAAATTCCATGGTAGTTTCCTCCTGTATAAAAAGAACTTACGGCCGGTCGGATACACACCTGAAATCTCGTTTTTTACGGCTGCCAACCGCAGCGAAGGCTGATTTGCCGGTGTATCCTGGGGCCTGGGGTAAATAAAACGCCCTCCCAGAGCAGGGAGAGCGGAACGACTATTTATGGCCCGTTTACTCCCAACGGACCGGTTCTTTCTCCCAATCTATGGTGCCTTTGGGGAGGACGTTGTCAAGATATTCAGAGGGAATATCTTTCGAATTTTTGCCTCAAAAATTGGCGGTTTTAACATCATCCAGCATCAAACGCTTC
>ERZ1090866.907-NODE-911-length-10474-cov-5.405797_pt1 | contig 10474 bp, 9 predicted proteins | sample MGYA00478477_ERZ1090866 | MGnify/ENA primary metagenome ERZ1090866 (study PRJEB33644, sample SAMEA5815737) | chicken gut metagenome | biome: Chicken; feature: Gastrointestinal Tract; material: Caecum | place: Ireland | collected 2019-01-01 | study: A study of the... | reverse complement strand
GCTGTGCCCTGGTAAGCCCTACCTGGACAGAAATGGCTGCAAGGATCGCGGATGGCGAGACGATCAAATTCCTCATCTTCAATCTTTCAGAGACAACTTATACATCTTCCGTCCTGCCTCCGCTGTTCCTTGTATGGATTCTTTCTTATCTGGAGCATTTTGTAGAAAAAAGACTGCATGAGAACATTAAATCACTGTTTACACCATTGATCTGTCTGGTCATCATGGTTCCGCTGACGATCCTTCTGATCGGACCTCTTTCCAGCCTTCTGGCAACAGGAATCGCCAACGGATATAATACATTGTTTAACGCATTCCCTGCACTGGCAGCAGCTGTAATCGGCGGCGTATGGCAGGTGATCGTAATCTTTGGTGTTCACTGGGGAATCACACCGGTGGTGCTGGCAAACTTCGATATGTATGGAAGAGATTCTTTCCAGGCGTTCCAGACCATCGCCGTTGTAGCTCAGATGGCAGCAGCCTTTGGAGTGTTTATCAAATCCAGAAACAAAGAATTTAAGGGCGTGGCTCTTTCTTCTGGTATCACAGGTATTTTCGGAATCACAGAGCCGGCGATTTATGGTGTTACCCTTCGTCTGAAAAAACCATTTGTCTGTGGATGTGCAGCCGGAGCTGTGGGAGCCATTGTAGCAAGCTTCTTCAATTCTTACTATTATGCTTATGCAGGACTTCCTGGACTGCTTACGACAGTGAACGCGATCAACCCGGATAATCCGGCTTCCTTCCTTGGAGAAGCAATCGGATGTGCGATTGCCATTATTGGAGCCATTATTCTGGTCCAGATCGTAGGATTTGATGATCCAAAACCGGAAGAAGAGGAAGAAGAAGCGCTGCCGGAGGAAAAGAGCAGCAGTACAGCCAGCGGAGCTCAGACACACAAAGAAGTATACGCTCCGATCAAAGGAGAAGTGATTCCTCTGAAAGAGGTAGAAGATGAAGTCTTCAGCAGTGAACTCATGGGAAAAGGAGCGGCGATCAAGCCGGAAGAAGGAAAAGTTTACGCACCGTTTGACGGAACAGTAGAAAGCATTTTCGATACAAAACATGCCATGGGACTGAAATCGGATGATGGAGTGGAACTGCTGATCCATGTCGGAATGGATACGGTAAAACTCAATGGAGAACCATTTGAATTGAAAACAGAAGCAGGAAAGAAGATATCCAAAGGAGACCTGCTGCTGGAGTTTGATATGAAGAAGATAGAAGATGCGGGACTCCCGCTGGTAACACCGGTCATTGTGTCAAATACAGACGATTATACGGATGTACTGGCATATCCAAACGAGAAAGTAGAACCAGGTGATGCATTATTATCTGTAATCGAATAGGAAAAATTATCTTAGGAGGAAAAGAAATGAGCAGATTACCAGAAGGATTTTTATGGGGCGGTGCTGTCGCTGCCCATCAGTTTGAAGGCGGATGGAATGAAGGAGGCAAAGGACCGAGCGTTGTAGACGTTATGACAGCCGGAGCCAACGGAGTTGCCAGAAGAATCACAGATACGGTAGAAGAAGGAGAATTCTATCCGAATCATGAGGCGATTGATTTTTATCATCACTACAAAGAAGATATCGCTTTGTTTGCGGAAATGGGATTAAAATGTTTCCGTACGTCCATTGGATGGACCAGAATCTTCCCAAACGGCGATGAGGAAGAACCCAACGAAGAAGGACTGCAGTTCTATGACGATGTCTTTGACGAACTGCTGAAATATGGCATCGAGCCGGTCATCACCCTTTCCCATTTTGAAATGCCTCTGCATCTTGCAAGGGAATACGGCGGGTTCTATAACCGCAAAGTAGTGGATTATTTTGTAAAATTTGCGGAAGTCTGCTTCAGACGCTACAAAGATAAAGTAAAATACTGGATCACATTTAATGAGATCAACAATCAGATGGATACTAACAACCCACTCTTCCTCTGGACCAATTCCGGCGTTATGCTGAAAGAAGGAGACAATCCGAGGGAAGTCATGTTCCAGACAGGACATCATGAACTGCTGGCGAATGCTCTGGCAGTGAAAAAATGTCATGAAATCTGTCCGGACGCAAAGATCGGATGTATGATAAGTTGTGTTCCGATTTATCCGTATTCCTGCAATCCGGATGATATTATGGCAGCAGAAGAAGCCATGCATCAGAGATTTTTCTTCCCGGATGTATTTATGAGAGGACATTATCCGTCTTATGCAAAGAAAGAATTTGAACGGGAAGGCTATCACATCGTCATGGAAGAAGGGGATGACAAGATTCTGGAAGAAGGTACGGCGGACTTCCTTGCGTTAAGCTATTATATGTCTACGGTTGTTAAAGCTGATGTGAAAAATGAGAATCTGGAAGGTGTTGTCAATGGCGGACTTCCGAATTCTGTGGATAACCCTTATGTAAAAGCCAGTGACTGGGGATGGCAGATCGATCCGGAAGGATTAAGATATTCCCTCAACATACTGGCAGAACGATATGAGAAACCGCTGTTTGTTGTGGAAAACGGATTTGGAGCCGTTGATCAGATCGAAGAGGACGGAACCATTGACGATCAGCCAAGAATCGATTATCTTAAGAGTCATATCGAAGCGGTGAAAAAAGCAGTGCTCCATGACGGAGTGGATCTGATGGGATATACACCGTGGGGCATTATTGACCTGGTATCTTTTACAACAGGTGAAATGAAGAAGAGATACGGAATGATCTATGTAGACCGTGATAATGAAGGAAACGGAACCATGGAGAGAAAGAAGAAGAAATCCTTTGACTGGTTTAAAAAAGTAATCGCTTCCGATGGAGAAGAATTATAAAAGAAACAGCAGCTTAAAAGGAAGAGCCAGGAGTAAAATCCTGACTCTTCTTTTCTTTATGATTTTTTATCAGGTGTGTGCAGGCCGTGCATGCTGCAGCTGCTTTCCAGCCCCCTCTGCTTCAGATAGTAATCACCCCAGTCATACATGGAACGAAGAAGAGGGATAATGCTTTCTCCCAGTTTTGTCAGGGAATATTCGACTTTCGGCGGAACGACAGGGTATACTTCCCGGTGGATCAGTTCACTGGCTTCCAGTTCCCGCAGCTGCTGGGTCAGCATCTTCGGGGTGGCGGCAGGAATCCTTCGTTTTAATTCACTGAAACGGAGGGTCTGGTTGACCAGATGCCATAAGATCAGAGATTTATATTTCCCGCCGATCAGTTCCAGTGTTGTTTCCACAGGACAATAGCAGGGGTTTGGTTTTGTAATATGTTCCATAGGGACCTCCTTTAGTATCTTTTTAGGTACTATATTTCTTTTAAGTACGTTCTTGCAATTATAATCATTAGTGATAAAATCATAACATGGAAAGAGAAAAACGGCAAGGATTGAAAAACAGGAACTGTACAGGGATCGGAAGCAGAATGAAATTTGCGGATGAACAGGCTGACAGGGGCAAAAATATGAAAAATATAGAAGGAAAGCCTTTTCTTTCTGTTCCATTTGTAGTAGCATAAAAAGGATTGAATATATGAATGATGCAGATCATTCTGGAGATGGAGGAAGTATGTTAGAATTAAAAAATATATCATTTACCGTCTCTGATGAAGAAAATAGAGACAAAGAAATTATAAAAGACATCAGCCTGACACTGGAAGATGACAAATTTATTGCCATTACCGGTCCTAATGGAGGAGGAAAATCGACGCTGGCGAAGATCATTGTGGGAATTGAGAAACCGACGTCCGGACAGATCATTTGGAATGGACAGGATATTACCAATCTCAGCATTTCAGAGAGAGCGGATCTCGGAATCAGTTTTGCATTCCAGCAGCCGGTCCGTTTCAAGGGAATTACTGTATTTGATCTGATCAAACTGGCAGTTGGACATCAGATTTCCAGATCAGAAGCCTGTGAATACTTATCCGAAGTAGGACTCTGCGCCAGAGATTATGTAAACCGTGAAGTGGACGCAAGTCTTTCCGGAGGAGAAATCAAGAGAATTGAGATTGCCACGATCCTTGCCAGAGGAACGAAACTTTCTATTTTTGACGAGCCGGAAGCGGGAATTGATCTCTGGAGTTTCCAGAATCTGATCCAGGTATTTGAGAAGATGAGAAGCGATATTAAAGGTTCCATTCTGATCATTTCCCATCAGGAGAGGATTTTGAGAATTGCGGATGAGATCATCGTCATCGCGGACGGAGAAGTACTGGAACATGAGAAAGCAGAGGAATTTCTTCCGAAACTGTTAAATGATACAGAAAGCAAAGACGAATCCTGTCACTGCTGGAAGAAGGGAGGATGTTAAGATGGATATTAAGATCGATCCGATTCAGATGCATCTGCTGGAAGAAGTCTCAGGGCTGCATGAGATTCCGGCAGGAGCCTATAATATCAGAGCTAATGGAAAGGGAATTGCGAGAAACAGTTCAGCCAATATCGATATCATTCCGAAAGATAATGGAACGGGAATCGATATTAAGATTAAACCGGGAACAAAACATGAGAGTGTGCATATTCCGGTAGTACTGAGTGAAGCAGGACTGACAGAAGTTGTATACAATGACTTCTATATTGGAGAAGGAGCCGATGTGACGATCGTAGCCGGCTGTGGAATCCACAATGGAGGGAAAAAGAACAGCCAGCATGACGGAATCCACCGGTTCTATATAGGAGAAAATGCCAGAGTCCGCTATGTAGAAAAGCATTATGGAAGCGGCGAAGGAACCGGCGAAAGGATCATGAATCCGCAGACGATCGTTGAGATCGGAAAGAACGGATATATGGAAATGGATACCGCGCAGATCAAAGGCGTCGATTCTACCAAACGTCTGACTAAGGCAAAACTGGCGGAAGGGGCGACATTTACCGTTATGGAACGTCTCATGACCCATGGAAAGCAGTATGCGGAGAGTGAATTTGAGGTTGATTTGGATGGAGATGATTCCGGAACTCATATCGTATCCAGATCTGTGGCAAAAGATTCTTCCAGCCAGATCTTTATTTCCAAGATCCATGGAAATGCCAAATGCAGCGGACATTCTGAATGTGACGCGATCATCGTGGGAGGTGCGAAGATCAGCGCTATTCCGGAAATTACGGCAGACTGCTCTGACGCTTCCCTGATCCATGAGGCAGCGATCGGCAAGATTGCCGGAGAGCAGATTATTAAGCTGATGACCTTAGGCCTGACAGAAGAAGAGGCAGAAGAACAGATCATCAACGGATTCTTAAAATAAACAGGTTAAAAAAGGCGCCTTTTTGTATGGCGCCTTTTCGGATACATAAGATTCTTTTATCTGTTATAATAAGAAAAAGGAAGACAGGAATAATAAAAAGAAAAAGGAGTATGAACCGGATGAATCAAAATTATACTGTAATCAAAAAAGAACCCATTGAAGAACTGGATGGAACCGGCTGGCTTCTTCGTCACAAAAAGACAGGAGCAAGAGTGGTCGTGATTTCCAATCAAGATGACAATAAAGTATTTCAGATCGGATTTAAGACGCCGCCAAAAGATGATACAGGAGTTCCGCATATTCTGGAACATTCTGTATTATGCGGATCCAGGGAATTTCCGATGAAAGATCCCTTTGTGGAACTGGTCAAAGGATCTTTAAATACTTTTTTGAATGCCATGACATATCCGGATAAAACAGTATATCCGGTGGCAAGCCAGAACGACAAGGACTTTTTCAATCTGGTCCATGTTTATCTGGATGCTGTATTTTACCCGAATATTTACCAGAAGCCGGAAATCCTGAAACAGGAAGGATGGCATTATGATCTGGAATCCGCAGATGCGCCGATTCATTATAACGGGGTTGTATTCAATGAGATGAAAGGTGTGTTTTCATCTCCGGATCAGCAGCTGGCAAGAATTATCCAGAAATCTCTGCTTCCGGATACTCCGTATGGATTTGAATCCGGCGGAGACCCGGCTGCGGTGCCGGATCTTACCTATGAAGGATTTCTTGATTTCCACAGAACTTACTATCACCCGTCTAACAGTTACATTTATCTTTATGGAGATATGGATCCGGATCAGTATCTGGAATTTATCCATGAGCATTATCTGAAAGATTTTGATGAAAAGACGGTGGATTCTTCCTGGAAGCCGCAGGCGCCGTTTGATAAACCGAAACGGGTGGAAGAATATTATCCGATCGGAGAAAACGATTCTGAGGAAGAAAAGACTTATTTTGCATACAATGCAGTCATCGGCACCAGTCTGGACAATGAGCTGTATCTGGCCTTCCAGATCCTGAACCGGGCACTGTTTGGAGCACCGGGAGCTCCGGTGAAGAAAGCCCTCCAGGAGGCTCAGATTGGAAAAGATATTTCCAGTTCCTATGACAATGGAATCGAGCAGCCGGTTTTTTCTGTCGTTGCACAGGAAGCCAGGGAAGATCAGGAAGAAGATTTTGTACGGATCATAGAAGAGAATTTAAAGAAAATCGCAGACGAAGGCATTCCGAAGCGAAGCCTGACCGCGGCGTTCAATTTTTACGAATTCCGATATAAGGAAGCCAACTTTGGCCGTTTTCCAAAAGGTCTGATGTACGGGCTTCAGATGTATGACAGCTGGCTTTATGATGATGAAAAACCGTTTATCCATATCAAGACCAATGAAATTTTTGAGATTTTAAGAAAGAAGATGGAAGAGGGATATTTTGAGGGGCTGATCCGCACCTGTCTTCTGGACAATCCTCATAAATCCGTTGTGGTTATGAAGCCGAAGAAAGGACTTCAGAAAGAAAAAGATCAGCAGGAAGCGGATAAATTAAAGGCATACAAGGAATCTCTGTCAAAAGATGAAATCGATGAACTGGTGAAAGAGACAAAACGTTTGAAAGAAATCCAGGAAACGCCGTCCACAAAGGAAGAACTGGAGAAAATACCGGTTCTGGATATCGAAGATATCCGAAAAGAAATCAAGCCGCTGAACAATCAGGAAGAGGAAGCCGGAGGCGTCAAAGTCCTGTGGCATCCGTATTTTACCAATCAGATCTGTTACTTAAAGCTGGCTTTTGATATGAGCAGTGTTCCAATGGAACTGGTGCCGTATGCGTCTCTGCTGACGGAAGTGCTGATGGGGGTAGACACAGAGAAAAGAAATTATCAGGAACTGGGCAATGAGATCAGCATTGAAACCGGAGCCATCGCGGCTTCCATGGATGTGCTGCCGCGTGGAAAAGATGATTTTCTTCCGATGTTCACCGTGAAAACAAAATGTTTCTATCCGAAGACCCAGAGAGCCTTTGAACTGATGGAAGAGGTTGTCTTTGAAAGCAGACTGGACGATAAGAAACGTTTAAAAGAAATCATGGGACAGATTTATACGAATCTTAAAATGATGCTGACGGAAAGCGGACACAAGACAGCGGCCAACCGGGCCATGTCTTATTTCTCCGGATATGCGCAGTATAAAGAAGAAATCCAGGGAATTTCCATGTTTGAGTCCATAAAGAACTGGTACGAGAATTTTGATGAAGAATACGAAAATATCGTAAATGGACTGGAAGAGGCAAGAAAAGCAATTTTCCAGAAACAGAATCTGATCGTAAGCTACACAGGAAAAGAAGAAAAGCCGGAATTTATGGCAGAAAGTCTTTCTCATTTTGCAGAACGTCTGTATCCGGATCAGGAGAAAACATCCGGTGTTCATGTGGCATGCCATCAGAGAAATGAAGGATTTGCCACAGCAGGAGGCGTCTGCTATGTTGCCTGCGCCGGCAATTTTATGGATCAGGGCTTTGAATATACCGGAGCGCTGAAAGTTCTGCAGATGATCTTCTCCTATGAATATTTATGGATCCAGCTGAGAGTTAAAGGAGGAGCCTATGGCTGCATGTGCAGTTTCGGAAATCAGGGCGATTCCATGTTTGTTACCTACCGGGATCCAAATCTCACGGAGACTTATGATGTATATGAACATGCCGCTCAGTTTGTAGAGGAGTTTGATGCAGATGAGCGCGATATGAAGAAATATATCATCGGAACGATCAGCAGCATGGATATGCCAATGGGACCGGACGATATGGGAGCCAGAAGTTTTAATGCCTATCTGATGGGAAAAACAGAAGAAGAACTGCAGAAAGACAGGGACCAGGTGCTTGGGTGTACAAAAGAAAAGATCAGAGCGCTTGCTCCTCTGGTAAAAGCCGTTGTGGATGCGGGCAATCGCTGCTGTATCGGAAACGAAGAAAAGATCCGCCATGCTGAAAACTGTTTTGGTGAGATCAGGAATTTACTGTAAGAAGAAAGGATATTTATGGAACACGTATTCAAATCAGGATTTGTAACATTGATCGGACGCCCGAATGTAGGAAAATCTACGCTGATGAACCGTCTGATCGGGCAGAAGATCGCCATTACATCCAGCAAACCTCAGACTACAAGAAACAGGATTCAGACAGTGTATACGGATGACAGAGGACAGATTGTTTTTCTGGATACACCGGGGATCAACAAGGCCAAAAACAAACTGGGAGACTATATGCTCCAGGCAGCAGAGAGAACGTTAAATGAAGTTGATGTGGTTTTGTGGCTGGTAGAGCCAACGACATTTATCGGCGGAGGAGAACGCTATATTGTGGAACAGCTTTCCAAAGTAAAGACGCCGATCATTCTGGTCATCAACAAGATCGATACAGTGGAAGAAAAAGAAATCCTGGAAGCGATCAGCACTTATAAGGATGTGCTTGAATTTGCGGAAATCATACCGGTATCCGCCCTGAAGGGAAGAAACACCCAGGATGTGATCGATACGATCTTTCAATATCTGGATGAAGGACCGATGTATTATGATGCGGATACGGTTACCGATCAGCCGGAGCGTCAGATCTGTGCGGAGCTGATCCGTGAAAAGGCGCTGCGGTGTCTGAGTCAGGAAATCCCTCATGGAATCGCGGTTGTTATTGACTCCATGAAAGAAAGAAGACACGGTCATATCATTGATATTGATGCTACGGTAATCTGTGAAAAGGATTCCCACAAAGGAATCATTATAGGGAAAAAAGGCGCCATGCTCAAGAAAATTGGAAGCCAGGCGCGGACAGAGATGGAAAACCTTCTGGATACGAAGGTGAATCTCCAGCTTTGGGTGAAAGTGAAAAAAGACTGGCGGGACAGCGATTTCCTGCTGAAAAATTACGGATACGATAAGAAAGAAGTTTGATCATGGGACAGGAAATCAAAGTACTGGGACTTGTGCTGCAGGCAGGGAATATCGGGGAGTACGATAAAAGAATCGTACTCCTGACCAAAGAGCGGGGCAGGATCTCTGCTTTCGCCAGGGGAGCGAAAAGAGCGACCAGCCCTTATGCAGCGGCATGCCAGCCGTTTACTTTTGGAACATTTTCTCTGTATGAGGGAAAAAATTCATTTAATGTCATGTGGGCGCAGGTGGATAATTATTTTGAAGAATTGAAAAAGGACCTGGATCTGATTTATTATGCCAGTTATTTCAGTGAATTGGCGTCCTATTTAACCCGGGAAAACAATGATGAGATGCAGATTTTAAAACTGCTGTATCAGAGTCTGAGGGCATTGGAAAAGAAGACCATACCGCCGGCTTTGATCCGGCTGGTGTATGAGATCAAGGTCATGGCGTTTTACGGACTTGGAATGGAAGTGTTTCAGTGTGTCAGATGTGGAAAAACAGAGAATCTGACGGGATTTCAGCCTTCTGAAGGCGGGGTGGTCTGTTCTTCCTGCGGAAAGGGAGAACTTTCCGTATCTCCGGCGACCCTTTACACCCTGCAGTTTATTTTGTGCAGCCCGGTGGAAAAACTTTATACATTCCGGGTCAGCAAAGAAGTGCATAAAGAGTTAAAAGATATTACGAAAGCTTTTTTAGGAACGCAGATTCATCATGAGTTTAAATCTTTGATTTTCCTTCCGGAATCATGATCCGTACATAAAAAACAAGGCTGCCACAGATTTCTGGCAGCCTTGTTTTTTCTTACCCATACAGGGGAAGATTATTTACATAAAATACGCAGAACTTTAACAAATTTTTCTTTGTCTTCTGTTGAAAATTTTTCAAGAAGACGAAGGATTTCTTTGTTCAGCACATTATCCTTTTCACCATTTTCATTCGTCTCAGGACGAAGAAGATAGTCAATGGAAACATTCAGGAGTTTTGCATAGTAAGATAAGACTCTTAAGTTCATCTTGACACGGTCATTTTCGATGTTGCTGATGAAAGCAACTGTTACGTCCAGCGCGTCTGCAATCTGTTCCTGAGTATAGCCTGCTTGTTTACGTAAAGTCTTCATTCGTTTACCAACATTGGTATAATCAATTTGATACATGGTCTAATTCCCTTTCTTCATATCTCCTAAGTAGTTAATATAAGCATTATAATATAAATAAAAAGAAAAAGTAATATCCAATTAGTATATTTAATATATTTAAAAAAGGATGGCAGAGGTGAATTAGAACTTGAAAAAATACTCATTACAAGATACAATGGAACAATATAAAGAAA
>ERZ1090866.905-NODE-909-length-10480-cov-5.738993_pt1 | contig 10480 bp, 10 predicted proteins | sample MGYA00478477_ERZ1090866 | MGnify/ENA primary metagenome ERZ1090866 (study PRJEB33644, sample SAMEA5815737) | chicken gut metagenome | biome: Chicken; feature: Gastrointestinal Tract; material: Caecum | place: Ireland | collected 2019-01-01 | study: A study of the... | reverse complement strand
TCGTGGGCTCGGAGAATGTGTATAAGAGACAGTGTCTACCCCTGCCATCTGATCCTGTTTCAATCCACGTGACCACTGGAAAAGTCCTACGGAAACTGCGGTGTCGTTTCCATATTTACCGTCCGGATCTCCGTTATTAGACACTCCATGTCCAAGTTCTTGTGTGATTAGGTCTCCAACGAGAGTATCGAGCCTCATCTGAAGCCATTTCACGACCTGGCCGGTGCTTCCTACAGAAAGTCGTCCTGTTGTGCCATTAAGTTTACCGGCTTTCAGTAGAATCTTTTTGACAACTTCGCTGGTGCGCTTTCCTGCAATTCCATCGAGAGCTAAAGGACTCCCATTGTCATCAGTGATTCCGTCCGCATTTGCGGCTTCCTGAAAGCTGAGGACTGCTGCTGCATCCATTTCTCTGGTATCCTCTTCGGGTTCATTGATTTCTCCTGGTTCTCCATACCACTGGTCAAGATCAACATTTCCAGATATTCCAGGAACAGATCCCTTTCTGGAATACTGCCATCCGATTTCCCCTACATTCGGGCGAAGGCTTTCATGAATTGTTCCATCATCCTTTGAAGGGTATCGTGCAATCCAGTATTTTGCATCCAGACCGCCGCAGACGTTTTTATACCAGTCGAGATTACAATAAATACCGCATTCATATCCAGCATCACGGATCACCTGCATCCAAGCATTGGCGATCTCCTTTACCTTGTCATTTCCAAGAGCGCGGAGCACACCCCTTTCCAGATCAAGCCATACCCCCATATCGAGCTTTCTTCCTTCAAGAATGTCAAGCACCTCTTGCGCTTCTGCCTGTGCTTCTTCTACGGATAGAGCATAACAATATCTGTAAACTCCGACAGCGATTCCGGTTCTGCGACAGCCAAGATAATTGTGCTCAAAGGTCAAATCTTCTCCTTTGCTGTTCGCAATTCTGACAATAGCAAATTGGATTCCAGATTCAACTACTTTTACCCAATCCGGATAGGTTTGATATGCGCTTACGTCAATTCCATTAATCATAAAATTTCTTCCTTTCTATAAAAAATGGTTTATAAGTTATTTTTTATAAATTAATTTTGTGTACTAACTCAAAATATGTCTGACTTTGAAGACGATCTGTCCGGTAAACAAAATAAAATATCCAATCAGACTTTTAAATTTACACCGAATGATGCCGGTATTACTACCTCTTCAATACAGTGTTTCCGGTATGGGAATGTCTGTGTTGTTACAGGTACATTGATGCCTAATCAGGCAGGAACGCCACTCACACTTGGGAGTTTTAATGTACACCCAACACAAGATATTACATTCCCAATAACTGGGTATGAAAAAGTGGCAAGTTATGGGTCATTAAGTACATCAGGTGTATTTCAGTGTAACATTCCAGGAGCAATGGCAAACGCGCATTGCGCTATTAATTTTGCATTTTTAACCGCCTAAAATATTTATCAATTATTTACACACGACAAGAATCCGAATGTTTACAGCACCGCTGAATCCTGGTGTGTTAAGCTCCCAAACAATTAGTTCCGCTGATGCTGCCGTCCCGTTTGTGATCGAGCACGCAAAAATATCGTTTACCGCCAGGCCATTGACGGATGCGAAATACAGCGCACCACCTAAATCAGATAAATCATCTTCCCATATTGCAGAGCCGTTGGCAAATTGCAATTGCGCCTGTAGAATTCTAAATTTATACCCGTCTAAAAAACCATCGACTTGATTTTTGTCATAGCAATTGGAAATCTTTTGATTTAGTTCATTAACCGCCGAAACCAAATTTGTTTTTGCAGTAGTAGTCAATCCGGGCAAGTCACCTATATTTCCGTCAACCTCATTGATTGCTACAACGAGATCGGTTTTTGCAGTAGTAGTCAGATTTGTTTTTTCACCAATATCACCCTGCTTTGCGTAATAAGCCGGAAGTTCTCCGCCAAGCTTGTCAGCATCCAAAATGGCTTCATCTTCCTGCCCTGGGGGAATTACGGTTTCATTGTCGACAAATACATACCCTTCTTCATCGAATTTCTGTGCGCCATGAAGAACGCCGTATTCATCTACTGTCACAGTCTTACCATCCGGTTTTATAATTCCAGGGGTAGTAGAAGTTGCCTGTTTTGCACTGATTGTTCCGTCCGATGTAACGTCTATGGTCGTCCCGTCCGGCTTTACAACACCAACTTGGGTAGTAGTGGCAACAACTGCACCGGTAGCTGCTTGCGCTTCATCTCTGGCTTGTTCGGCGGCTGTTTTTGCGGCTTCTGCCTGTTCTTTGTAGTATTTACTGTTATCGATATCACTGCCTTCATATTCAGAATCACCTACGGCCCATCTTTTAGAATCTTTTGAATAAGTCAATGCATCATTCGCTGCTGTTTGAGCCTGATTTTTATATGTCAAAATATCGGCCCGATAATCCGGGTCTAAATGGGTCTCGTTTATGCTTCCTGCCTTCACGGATGCTGTTACGTGGTAAGCTCCTTTCCCTGATTCATCCTCTTCGGAAAATTCTTTTTCAAAAGCGATGGTATCGGAATCGTCAAATACATAATCTTTAATAAGTTCAGATATATTGCAAGTCCATTCTGTCCCATCTTCGGTTGTCATGGTTAAAATTCCATCTTCGGACAAAGAAAAAGAGACCGGAATCTTTTCAAGATTTAAGTCCCATGTAAAAGTTGTTCCATCCAATTGTTTTGCTGTAATGACTCCGGTATCGACGTCTATTGTCAAACTAGAGATCATGGAGTTCGCTGTGCTCAAATTTAATTTCTGGGCATCCATCTGGATCATTGCATTATCCACTTCATTGCAGAAAACATCAATTTTATTTAAGTTGGTGGCACCAAGCGCCGTAGCTGTAGAAGGTCTATTCTGCCAGTTTATCCGATTGTACTTTTTCTCCGACCAAATCGCCATCTATTTTTTCCCCCTTCTCAAAAGTCTCTCCAGGTGTCCCGGAATCAAGGATATTTGCTAATTCTGCCAACATACGAATATTAGATGTCCCACTAACGGTAATTGAATTCAAAATCGCCGCAGCTTTAAGCATGCTATCACGATTATAGGTAAGTGTTTTCATTCTTCCATTCCTCCAAAATTTTCAATCTATCGTTTTGCTCTTGGATGAGTTTAAGCATAGAAGGTATCATTATGCGAGTCTTCCATGTTTCCGGAACTCCATTCTCATATGATACAGCCGATGGAAATACCTTTAAAACATCTTCTGCTAAAAATCCGATAATTTTTTTACCAATATTAGGATCATTATCTCTTAAATATCCGTCTTTGTAGGTAAACGTTACGACTGGCAAATTATATAAAGCATTCGGATTCATTCCTTCAAAATTGCCTGATATATTTTCTTTATATCTTTTTGAAGAAGATGACACTCTGTAAAAATATCCCTCTGAAGAAATATGGATATTAGCCTCATCCTCTGTACTATGTCTCCTCGTCCAGACAGATTTAATTGCACCATCAGCATCAAAATAACCTAGATTGTCAGAAACTGTCATAGCAAATGTGGAATCGTCAATGCTTGAATATGTTCCCATATAAAGTCTAGGCATACTTTGACCTATATCATAATCCAATTTTATATAATACCCAGACTTTGCGAGCAAAAATCCTGTTCCCCCAATTCCGAAATATGCATTTGCCGAATTCTTAAGTTTTAGTGGGTAATAACTTTCAGAAAACCCATTTATTAATACATCTCCATTAAAAGTACCTCCCGCACTATCAAGCGTACCGCCAAACGTGGCATTTCCATATTGGTCTAATTTAAAATTAGAACTATCAACAACAAGTCGATTCCCAGAAATCGCAACTCTTCCAGATTCCACAGATATTTGTGAAGAAACATCTCCTTTACTGACTTTTAATTCAATCTGCCGTGCATTCACAGTAATCCTTGATGACAGACTGTTTTCCGAATTTGTAGCACGCTGAACTTCTGCTGTTATGCTATCTGCATTTAGTGTTATTCTTGATGATAACTGACCTTCAGCCTCTGTCGCTCTTGTAACTTCGGCCTGGATCTGACCTGCCGTAATGGAAAACTGTGATTCTGTGTACTCCTGAAGATTTGTAACTCTTACAGAGACTTCTTCCACGTTCTTTGTTATAACAGCAGATTTCCCTTCTAGCTGTATAATTTTTTTGTTGAGAGTAAAGTCGTTTTCTCTAATTTCATTTCCGGTAGCCTCTATCTTATCTCGCATGGCTTGGCAACCGGAAGTAGTCCTATTCATGACGAATGTTTCTACGAGATCATCTTTGGTTGGAACAACAATTGCGTCTCCGACTTCTACCCAGGGCATCCCATTACAATTAAGAGAAGCCGGACGATATACCCGTCCTTCAATATATGGAAGAATAGATTGTGCAATAGTCAGAAGTTCCTGAGCGCTTTTCCCATACACAAGGAAATTTCCCTCTATGATATAGACATTGTTTCCTTCTCCTACACTGGCGCCCACATCTCCTTCTTCCTGACGAATGGTTATGCTGTCTATGCCCTCTACAAGATAGTCTTCATAGGTCATCGGCTGCTTAAAAGTCGATATAGTTTCCGTAGGTACTCCGTCTCCACCGTACTCTGTTGGGTATAAAGATTCCTCCGGGTAAAGTGTTTCTGATGGGTATAAGCCTGTTTGCTGCAAATAAATATATTTGAGCATTCCCGTTTTATCAACATGGCCGAAGCATCCGTTGATTTCGCAGATTGCCTTTAATACATCTGTACCCGCTAATTCTTCTGGATCTATTGTCTTTGTGACCTGCATAGAATCCAAAATAAGAGATTGATTGTTTTGAGAAATCCCGATATAGGAGCACAATGAATCCCGGAAGTTCTTTAAGGTCATTGGGAATGATAAGTTGTTATACCACGTTGCCACATCCACATCAAACCACCGCATTCGATCATAGGCAGTGATCTTTCTCCTTCTTCTGTCGGACTGGCGCACAAAAGATTCCACGGTATAGATTCCCATCGACATTTCATAACCGCCAATCTCAACAATTAACGTAAATTCCTTTCCGGTAATATCATTGTTTACGTCTGCTACTGTTATTTGGAGTTCTGCCCCTTCACACGATCCAAATACCAAATCTTCGTCGCTGGACAGCGCTTCTGTAATTTGCAGTGTTTCCGAAACAATTCGGTCATTCTCAATCACAAGCCAAGGTTCTCCATGCTCAGAAGGGAACAAAGACTCTTCTGGGAAAAGAGTTTCGTATGGATAAAGGCTGTCTATTGTATCGTTATAAAATTCTAGCCGGAATTTTTTATGTGCTTCTGCGGTTATATTGTCTGATCGAAAAAGATTTTTGATTTCTTCTGGGATCGTGAGCATGCTTATCTCACCTCCCCGTATTCAATAAAAGCGAACCGCGTTTCTGTGAACATAATGTTGTTTGTTTCTTTATCAATCATATATGGAACCCAGGAAACATCCGGTATATATGCAGTCCCGGACTGATATCTCATTTTTCTTGGATTCCAGTATTCAATCGTGATGGAATTGTCGTGGTCGTTATCAGGAATAACTGCTAACACCTGCGCCATATCCTGAAGCCACATATGCGGAGTGCTGAATTCTATCTTCGTAGCCTTTGCCGGAAGAATATTCCGGTGGAATACACCATCATTATCTGTATAGTCGTCCAAGTCGGTTTCCTGATCCGGTGTAACCGTATATGTCTCGGCTCGAATATATTTAGTTGGAAATTCGACCCCATTGATCTTCAAAAGCCATCCTTCAAATCCATACATTAAAAATCTACCTCCTAGATTTTAGAGGTTAGCGACTAACTCAAATATCAGCCGGTAAAAACAAAAAGCACCTGCGTTTATGCAAGTGCTTTTCTTTATACAATTATAGGTAAAAACAACGTCCCGTGGGTGTTCATATTTTGAATTCTGAAACCATATTGCCATGCTTCCAGACCTCAAATCCAGCAAGAAAGACTTCTTCGGGAGAATAATAAGGTAATGGTTCTTTGCGGTTTAAGATCATATGGTACGCCATTATGCTTTCGCTCAGGTCATTTTCTGTGAAAAAGTCCGTCTCTTCCTGCGTGTCGCCATTGGAATAGTGCGCCACAATTTTATATTGCAGTTTCGATTTTAAGTCCTGGCTTATCAGTTCTTCCGCATATTCGCTTAAACTCTTCCCCTGTCGCTTTGCCTCCTTTTTTGCGCCCTGAATAACATACTCATCTTTAAAACCAATGTTTACATATTTTTTCATTTTGATTCCCCCGAAATTATATCAAATTATTCTGCTCATAATCCGTTTCACATAATCGTGATCCATGACAGAATCCGAGATGCCGTTTGAATAAATCTTTCTCACGTCCTCTATCGTGTTTGGATGGATTGATTTTAACTAGCCAATCAATTCCTCTCGGCTATTAAGGACTATGCTCTTATGTTGATCTCTGACAAAATCAATTCTGTATCTCATAGCGTCATATCGTGATCTCCTTAAGTGTTGTTGAAAAGAAGTATCGCTTGTGATCTGATAGATTTATCAGAAGGAGACTTCTGGTGGCGAACAAGAGTAGGCGTGCTCTCCAAGGTAATCGCTTACTCTTATTTTTTTATGGCAGAATCATACTGAATTTCGATCCCTTTCCTGATTACCTTTGAACGATCACTACCTTGCAGTTTTACTAGATAGTCCAGTTTATTGATCGTTTCGCTATCCATTCTTGCCCGTACTGTGGTGTCTTTTGGTGCGTTAGTAATCTTTTGCCCTTTTTTGGGAGACACTTCTTTCCCTCCTTTCAATTTGTGGCTACATTATAGCATTGTGGCTACATTTTGTCAAGATGTCTAAATAAAAAATTGGGGCTATCGCACTAGAAATTAGTACGATGCCCCTTTACGCCATAACCATTATTTCCCAACAAATATAATTTTGTCGCTGTTCCAGAAACTAATGCTGTATTCAAGTTCTATGCTTTCTGCATCTACAGGAATCTCAAAATAGACAGATCCTTGTGTTGTTCTCCCAGATGACAATGTGGCATCTAGACCGCTTTCATCTCCGAGCCATGTCTAATCCACTTTTTGGTTATCAGCGTAGCACTCCCAGTCCATCATGCTAGAAACTGCCTGATCTGTATCGGAAATATTCTCAAAATTGAATTCAAATCTCCAATACTCATATCCGTCTTTCGGCTGTAAAAATTCATTCTCTTCCTGATACTGTTCTGCGGACACAAACGTAATTCTGAGATTGTCCGTTTCAACAACATCTCCAACATGGAAAACATTGCTTACCTCTTCGGAATCGGCGCTTTCTTCAACATCCTCAGAGACTACATCGCCAGATTCATCGGAACCCGTATCTTCCACAACCGTTTCCTCGGCTTCATTAACACTGGAAACATCCGATTCTTCTCCGCCACCAAAAATCACTCCGATTAAGATAAGCAGAACAAAAATTACCGCGATTACGATTAAGACAGTCTTTAGACAGCTCCCCTTTTTCTTTTGTTCACTCATAGGTCACTTTCTCCTTTGTATTTTAATGTGTATATTATAGCACACATTTCACATGTGTGCGACATTATTGTAGTGTTTTGGGCAAAAAAATAGAGGGCGGATCTGCCCTCTAAAATGCCACTTTATTAAAGAGTTCCATAAATGTATCTGAGTAGTACAGCGGTTGTACCTCCCGCTGATTATGCGGAGACACTGCATTTTCTCCATATTGAAGCCCTTTTTCGGTTAATGCCTTAAATTTTTTTATTCCTTTCCCGCCGGACGACTGACGCTCTCTTTCTTCCAAATATCCGTTTTCAACAAGAAGTGTATTGAACTTCACAGTGGATACTCCGCATTGATTTTCTTTCAAAAGTGCCGTCAAGGACTTCATCTGTCTGTTCCCGTTGTGTTCGTATTTGGGGAGAAATCCGGTAGGGATATTAAAATCTTTGCACATATTCTTGTACATAAGAATACGACTTGCATCATTTACCCGGAGATCATCAGCGACAAACTTGACCATAAAGGCTGATTGCTCTATTTTGCTTTGCCCAGATGAATACGATCCTGTTCTTCTGATTGACGGAATAATTTCATCAGCCACTTTTGCCTGAAACTTTTCGGCCACCTCATTTTTCGCTTTCATAGCGAGACGGTAGAAGATGTTCTCAGGGATGTATTCTGGACACATTTCTCTGTAATTAGTTCCGTTGCAGGAAGTTGCAACGCCCAAATCAGTAAGATACTTGTGTACAGTATTCCATCTCACGACCTCATTACCACTTGTGGCAACGGTTACAAATCCCAGCCCTCTCGACACGGTCTCTAGTTTTAAATATGCTACTCCGTTTTTCTCATAACAATCTACTCCTTCGATTGTCATTATTTCCTTTTCCCTAATCAGAGCTTTATCTTTCGTAAGGTTTTCTGCGTAATTCATGTATTTTACCTCCCGATTGATATGTTTTGACCCCGGAGCAATATGCCCCGGAGCCAGTATTTCCGTCCATTTGTAACATGTTCCATCACATGTACGCATTCCGTTCAATCGTAGCCAGTCCCATCACTGGCGGAAGAGGAATTACAAAACAATTGCCACAATTTAATAAATTCTATATCGTGAACTGTACGTCATCGGAATTATATTCCAGCAAATCCGATTTTTCCAGTTCTTCGATATGAGCGCCTTTGTCCCCGTTGAGTAGCCTTAAAGATATCATCATCGCCGATCTGCACCGGATTCTCCTGCAATGCCTGAGACTGAGCCTGATATACGGCATCACCAAGACGGTTATAGTCAATGAATCCATTTGCCCCAAACATATGGCTTAAGGATTCCTGCATTTCTGTCTGGAGTTTTCCAGTGTTGATGGGAGTGGGAGTGAACTGGTATTTGCTTCGGTCGATGGAAACATCAATTTGAGGCATAGAAAATCCTATATTTGAAATTTTATCCCCAAATCCGATAATTGAATCATAAATATCTGAAAACCGGTCAACAATACCATTTCCAAGTCCAATCGTAAATAAATCTCCGATTTCAAACGCTGCTTTGGAAGGAGAATGTTCGTCAAGACCATCTCTAAATCCATCCAAGATTCCAGAGCAAAAATCCTTTATTTTGTTTCCGATCCAGCCCACCATATTACTAATTCCGTTCCAGAGTCCGCGAATGATATCTTCACCAATTCCAATCATATTTTCTGGAAGTTCGCGGAAGAAGTCTGTTACTTTTGAAACAATTTTTGTCACCTGAGTTCGGAAAAAAGTAACTGTATTGTTTCCCCATGCCACGATTTTATCTTTAATCTTTATAATTGTGTCATATACATTTCCAGGAAGTTTTGAAAACCAAGTTACCACATTCGAAATGGTTTTTGTTGACCATTCTTTAAATGATGAAAATACTTGAGTTCCCCATGATGCAAGATTCTCTAAAAAAGTGATAATGGCATTATAGATTTTGCCGGGGAGTTCAGAAAACCACGTTACGACGTTCGAAATGATCATCGGGATTTGAACCGTTAAATAATCATAGATATCTATTCCCCAATTAACAATTTGCGCAAGAGCCTGTCCAACGGCATATCCGATTTTGTAGGGAAGTTCATTGAACCAGTCCCACACATCCGTCAAAATTGAACCGATTTTTGCGGGTATCACAGACATATATGATATAAAACCATTCCATTTTTCTATCGTATATGTCTTCAGATTCTCCCATATCTCACCGATTTTTTCTGGTATTGACTGGAAGAACGGAATAACAGTTCCAGTGAAAAAGTCAGGTATCGTAACTGTGAAAAAGTTCTTTATTTCATCCCAGTTTAAAACAATCGCAACAATTCCAGCTATTGCTGCTATAACAGCCCCGGCCACGAGCGCTCCAGCCGCAGTTACGCTAATTCCAAGCGCAGCAGCAAGTGAAGTTATCGCTCCAGTAATCGCTCCCGGCAATGTGCTGGTCAAGAATGTCATTATAGGAGTGAGTATAAATTTTGACAATAATTGTGTGATTGATGCTCCGCTAAGTCCAGACAGACTTCCGACTACTGAATTACCCGTGAAAAGTTTTACCAAAAAGCCCCCAATATTGATGCTTGCAAATGCATTGGCAAACGCTGTCGTTAGTTTTGAAATAAGAGTTTTTTCTAAAGTTTTTAAAATATGTGCACCAACAATTATATTTCCTATCTTCCTAATTGTTAATGTTCCAATAATCAGCGCTACCGTTTCAACATCGAGTTCAGAAAAGAAATTTCCAATTCCGCTTAAAATCGCTTTCCAGTCAAGATTAGTAAAAGCGGTTTTTATCATTTTCCATACCCCTTGAACCCATGTATTTATAGTGGCTGCCAATGATTGGAAATCAAACGTCTTAAAAAACTCATTAATTCCGGTCGCTATGGAAAGCCCAAGGTCTGTCTCTTATACACATCTGACGCTGCCGACGACTTAATAGGTGTA
>ERZ1090866.899-NODE-902-length-10549-cov-4.942443_pt1 | contig 10549 bp, 6 predicted proteins | sample MGYA00478477_ERZ1090866 | MGnify/ENA primary metagenome ERZ1090866 (study PRJEB33644, sample SAMEA5815737) | chicken gut metagenome | biome: Chicken; feature: Gastrointestinal Tract; material: Caecum | place: Ireland | collected 2019-01-01 | study: A study of the... | reverse complement strand
GAGATGTGTATAAGAGACAGGTCGGGCAGTGCTCGCCGGACATGGGGTATACCAGGGAACATGCGCACGCCTTGGATGTTGCCCAAGCGCTTGGCAGAGTGCATGATCCGCAGACGGCGAAAGCGATGTCTGGCGGTATGGGATATTCGCCTATGCGTTGACTTTTTTTCGATGGTGACCCTTTAAAAACAGAAGGAGGACCAGGGCGGCACCGCCTGCCCCGGCGGCCAGGACCCAGCCTTGAATACCAGGGGAGGTGTGGTCCAACAGCATGACCTGGCCTTGAAGGGGGGCCTCCAATACCAGGTAGCTGCCGTCGGTCCGGCTTTCCGCCAGCTGCCAGACTCCGTCCACCAGCACTGCCGCGGCGGGGCGGTCCACGTCCTGGGCCCGGAGCCGCAGAGTGACGGAGTCGGCGCCGCAGCCCGTCACAGTGTAGGCGTAGGCGGTTACTGGGGCGTAGCCGGACAGCGGGCTGTCGGGCAGGGAGAGAACTTGGGTGGTCAGGGCGGCGTCAGGGGAGAAGGTGCCCTGGGCCAGCAGATTGGGGATGGGCTCCCCGGAGGAGAGGGTGGTGACAGGGGAGGAGAAGGAGATCTCCAGCACCATGGACCGCCGCAGGTCCTGGGTAGGGAAGTCGGGCCAGACGCCGAATTCACCATCCTTGGCCGGTGCCGCGGGCACCTTGGAGAGGTCCAGGTCGCCGCCATACTCGAAGGGGAGCTCCGCTACGGTCCGACCGTCCACGACAAAGGTATAGGAGAAGGTGAGAAAATCGGCGGGGATGCCGGAGAGTTGGGAGAAGGAGGCGAAGTCCAGCCCCTGGGCGGCCTCAGCCACATCCACTCCGTCCAGACCGAGCAGGTCCTCCAGCAGGTAGCGGTTGCCGGTAAGGGTGCCGTCGCTCTCGCCGGTGATGGCCCCCAGGGCCTCCCCGTCACTGTCACAGCGTACCATGACCCGGCAGTCGGTGAGATCGCCGCCCAGGCCGGTGACGCCGCCCAGCCAGCTGCCGCCGGTGAGGTCCACCAGGGCGGCACACCGGGTCACGGCCCCCTTGGTCTGGCCGGCGATACCGCCGCAGTAGTCGGTACCGGTCTCCACAGTGCCCCGGGCGGAACAGTCCAGGATGGCTCCCGCCTCACACCGGCCGGCGATGCCGCCGGCACAGTCATTCCGAGTGGTAACGGCACCGTCAAAACGGCAGTCCCGGACCACAGCCCGAAGGGTGGCGTAGACGTCGGTGAGGAGCTCCATGTCCTCCAGGGTGAAGGTCTCTTCCGGGTCAGACTCCAGTTCGGTGGCCACGGTGCCCACAATGCCGCCTGTGTTGGAGTCCCCGTCCACCTTGGCGGAGACAGTACCGCCCCGAATCAGACCGGGGCCCTCGGTGACCTCCTCAGCCAGATCGGAGATGGTCAGCTCGGGGTCCTGTCCCAGTTCGTAGATGGCCCGGCGCACCCGCTCCAGAGAGTCAATGATCTGCGAGGCAGTGGTGTGGAGGGCTTCGTTGTCGGTCCCCGCCGCCTGGGTGATCTGGTTAACCTGGCTGCGTATGATGGTGAGCTGGGCATCGATGTCGTCGGCGGCGGACTGGCTTTTGGCGCCCAGGGTGTCGGTATAGATTTTCACAAGCGAGCGGATCTGGTCACAGCCGGTCCCCACCGTGTCCAGATCCCCTGAGACCTGGCTGGAAAAGCGGTCGGAGGCGTCCAGCAGATGGTCAGCGGCGTCAAAGAGGTGGTCGGCGGCCAGGTTGGCCTGCTCCCGGGCGGTGTTGAACTCCGCAGAGGTCTCATCGCTGATGGTGTTCCACTGGTGGGTGAGGTCGGCAACCAGGTCGGAGATGGCGGCAACAGCGGTGCCGATGTCGCGCACATGGCCTCTGGGGTTTAGAGAGGGAGGTGAGAGGCCCAGGGCGCCCCCAAAGTCTCCGTCTCCCACCGCCTGACCCACGTCGTGAACATAGAACTTGAGGTCTTGTAGTTCCTGATCCATCTGACCAAAGGCGTTCTGGATGCTGACCCCCTGCCGGTGGATGTCGCTGGCAGTGGTATCCAGGGCCTCAATGGCCTGGGAGAGCCCCTGTTCCGTACTGGAGAGCATGTGATCCATGGCCACACGGAAGTTGTCGGTCTCCTTGAGGAGAGTGTCCAGGTCGTCGTTGACGGTGTACAGGAAGTCGTCGGTGTTCTCACTCAGGCGGTCCAGGGCGTCACTGATATCCTGGGTATAGCCGTAGAGCTGGTCGGACATGGCCTGGAAGTCCTGGTGCCCCTCTGTGCCGGCGTTGTGGGCACGGTCCTGGATCTGGCCCATGGCATCTTCAATGACCTGGACATCGTCCAGCCCACGGGCGGTGATGTCGTTGACCTGGTCCACAAAGGTGCCCATCTGGTCAAAGAGGAGGGCCAGACTATCATTGATCTGGTCCAGCGGGGTGGGACCGTAGGTGAGCTGTGTGTTGGGCTCAAACTGGCCGGCGATGCCGCCCACGTCCTTGCGGCCCTGGACGGCCCCGGTGTTGGTACAGTTCAGGACACTCCCGGACTGGAGTCCCACGATGCCGCCTATGTTGTAGCCCAGATGGATGTAGCCCACGGCGCCGGTGTTGCGGCAGCCCTGGATGGTGCCCCTGGAGAGGCCGGCAATGCCCCCCACGCTGGTGGGCGGGTCCTGGTCGGCGGCGGTGTTGATCTCGCCGCTGTTGGCGCAGTTTTGAAGGGAGCCCAGGTTTTGTCCGGCGATGCCGCCGGTATTGGTGGCGCCGGAGACAGCGGCAGTGCTGACACAGTCGGTCAGAGTTCCGCTCTCGCCATTGAGGCCCACCAGTCCCCCCACATCCTGAACACCGGTGGCGGCGCCATTGGCGGTGCAGCCGCGAACGGCGCCGTAATTCTCACCCGCCAGCAGGCCTACCTGGCCGGCGGTGCCGCCGGGGGCCACGGCCCCTTCCACAGTGAGGTCCTCCACCACCGCGGTCGCAGTGAGGGTACGAAAGAGTCCCATGCGGGAGCCCTTCTGGGTGAGGGAGAAGCCCTGGATGGTGTGGCCGTTGCCCAGAAAGGTGCCCTGAAAGATGGGGATGGCGGTGAAGCCGCTGCCGCTCAGGTCGATGTCGGCGTCCAGGGACACGGTGAGGCCCTGGGACCAGGTATCCCGGGTACAGTTTTGGGCGAAGTCCAGAAAGTCCTCCCGGCTGCGGATGACCAGGTCGGGGCCCGCCGCCAGGGCCGGAAAGAGCTGACCGGAGAGGAGGGCCCCCGCCAGCAGCAGGGCGGCAAGTCGTTTCAGCTGTCTCATGTCTCATCCTCCTCCTGGGAGCGGTCCAGCTCCTGATATTTGCTCTCGATGAGGGCGTCCACACTGCCGTGGATGACACCCTTGAACTCGCCGTCCACAAAGCCGGCTACATGGCCCCGGACGTGGCCGTCCAGGCGCATGGTGCCCTGGTTGAAGCGCTGCTTCCGGTCCCGGTTGAGGGTGATGGCGGTGCGCTCAATGAGGAGGTCTCCCAGTACAAGCATCTGGGGCAGCACGGTCATCACCAGGAAAATGGAGGTGACGGTGCCCCGGCCGAGCGCCTGGCCCACAGAGCCGATGGTGGCGTCGGTGGAGATGCCGCCGATGAGGAAGCCCGCCACGGCCATGATGGTGCCCGAGGTGAGCACAGTGGGGAAGCTCTGACTCAGAGAGGCCACGGCGGCCTCCCTGTGACCCATGGACGCCTTGAGCTCTAAGTAACGGTTGGTGATGACGATGGCGTAGTCGATGGTGGCCCCCATCTGGATGGAGCTCACCACCAGATAGCTCAGGAAAAAGAGGTTGGTGTCGGTGAGCACCGGGACGGAAAAGTTGATCCAGATGGAGCCCTGGATGGTCAGCACCAGCAAAACGGGCAGGCCGGCGGACTTAAAGGTAAAGAGGAGGATGACCATGACGAAGAGGGCGGTGAGCACACTGATCTTCAGATTGTCCCCTGAGAAGGAGCTGGCCAGATCGAAGGCGTTGGTGGAGTTGCCCACCAGGATGACGTCCTCCCCGTACTGGGCCTGGGCGATGGCCCTGATCTGGTCCAGGAGGGCATAGGTCTCCTCCCCCTCAGTGGGAATGTCGGCCACAAAGACCAGCCGGGACCAGTTTTCGCCCCGCAGCTGCTTCAGGCCCAGGTCCAGCTCGGTCCGGAGGTCCTCCACCTCCTCTTCCTGGTCGGCGGTGAGGTCCACCACGCCCTTGTCCTTCTGCTCCAGCAGGAACTCAAAGATGTCGATGAGAGGAACGGCGTAGTCGTCGGGGTTCTGGAAGATGGCGCCGTACTCCTCCACGCTCAGGCCGTAGGCCTGGTAGAGGAGGCGGCAGAGCTCCACGTCCACCCCGGAAAGCTCCGAAAATTGTCGGGGGGTGAGGGCGTCGGTGAGCATACGTCCATCCTCCACCTCAATGTTGGCAAGGCCGGTGGCCGAGGTGACCGGCCCTAAGGCCTCCACCTGCCGCAGGACGGTCTTCTCCTTGTCGTAGTCGCCCCGGGGAACCAGTACGGCGATGGTGTTCTTCTTGCCAAAGGTGTCGGTGACCTTCTCGTCGGCGATGCGCCAGTCGGGCTTGTTGTCGAAGTCGGCATCGTTGGTGTCGAAGACGTACTCACACCGGCCGGAGAGGACGGCTCCCGCCACCAGTACCACCAGGAAGATAGGGGGGAGGACGTAGCGGAGCTTGAGTACCCCCCGGCCCCAGAAGTCAATGCTGGGTACCAGGTTTTTATGGCGTGTGGCCTCGATGGGGCGGCTGAAGAGCATGAGCAGGCCCGGCATGAGCAGGAAGACGCAGAGCATGCTGCACACGATGCCCTTGGCCAGAACGATGCCCATGTCGAAGCCGATGCGCAGCTGCATGAGCATGAGGGCCACAAGGCCGGAGATGGTGGTGAGGCTGGAGGAGGAGATCTCCACAATGGCCTTGCTCAGGGCGGCAATGTCGGCCTCCCGGGGGTCCAGTCCGTTGTCCCGCTCCTCCATATACCTGTGACAGAAGATAATGGCGTAGTCGATGGCCAGGGCCAGCTGGAGCACCACGGCAATGGAATTGGTGATAAAGGAGATGGTGCCAAAGATGAAGTTGGTGCCCATGTTGAGCACCGCCGCCGTGGCGAAGACAATGAGGTAAACGGGTACCTCCATGTAGCTCTTAGAGGTAAAGAGGAGGACCACCACGATGACGGCGGCGGCAATGAGGAGGATGACCGTCATCTCCTTTTGGAGGCTGGCCGACTCATCACGGCCCACCTGGGTGGAGACGGAGACATCATAGCCCGCCAGGGCGTCCTGGGCGGCCTGAAGAGCGGTCACCGCCGCCGGGTCGTCCTCAGGGGCGTCAAAGGTGACGGAAAAGAGGGCGGCGGAGTCGTGGTAATGGTCGTCCGTCTCATCAAAGACGACACCTGAAATGCCGGGCAGGATCTCCAGCTTGTGAGAGAGCTCCCAGGCGGTGTCCAGGGGGATGTTGGAGACCATGAGGTCGGCGGTCCCCAGGGTGACGAACTCCTCGTCCATGAGGGTGAGGCCCCGCCGGGTCTCGGTGTCGTCGGGGAGGTAGGAGGTGATGTCGTTGTTGATCTCCACCTTGTTGATGGAGGCAGCGCAGAAAAGGAAGGCCGCCAGAAAGATGAGGTAGAAGGCCTTCCGTTTGTCCACAATAAAGCGGGCGAGCTTGGTCATCAGGGTTTCCGTGTGTTTTTCCTGGTCCATGGGGGATCCTCCTGGTCAAAGGGCGGGGATGAAGCGCTCCAGATGGGAGAGGAGACACTCCTCGGAGACGGGTTCTTCGCTGTCCAGCCACCAGCGCAGCAAAGCCAGCATGGCGCCGGTATAGAACCGGGCGGTGATCCGGGGGTCGGAGTCGGGTACGGTGGCGTGGAACCGGGGGTGAGAGAGCAGACGGCACAGGTCCTCTGCCGTCTGGTCCTCCAGCACATGGGCGTCCACGTCGGCGCCGCTGTGCAGGCAGGCCCTATAAAGGTCCCGCCTGGACTGGAAAAAGTCCAGCACATTCCGGGCGGCGGTGAGAAAGTAGTCCCGGGCCTCCCCCGACCAGTCCCGGGGCAGACAGGCCTCCACACACCGGCGCTCCACCCCCAGCAGCAGATAGCGCAGCAGCTCCTGCTTGTCGTTGAAGTGGGCGTAAAAGGTGGTGCGGTGGACCATGGCCCGCTGGCAGATGTCGGTGACGGAGAGGCTCTGATAGGGCCGCTCTACCAGGAGCTCCTCCAGGGCCTTCACCAGGGACTGCCGGGTGCGGCGCTGCCGTAGGTCCAGATTCTCTTCTTCCCCGTGTGTCATGTACATACCTCCAATCGCTTCCTCCGGGCGGTACCGCCCGGCGTTGTCGTCCGCATTATCATACGCCTATAAACAACAAGTGTCAAGTTAAAATACATATGTAGATTTTAAGGACAGAAAAGTGGGTGGGGACTGCGGAAAAAAATCGTCTGGGCGCTTGTAATTTCATTTCGGATGCACTACAATAGAGCGCGACAATTTAATAATGGGAGAAGAAGTTATTTTGTTGTAACGCTGTCCCCTGGGACAGCGGAAGGAGAATGGGCAATGAAAAAACGGATTCTTGCAGTTTTCCTGGCGGCGGCCGCTCTGGCGTGTTCACTCAGCGCATGCGGAGGAGCAACGACTCAGACGAGCGCCCCCAGCGACGAAACTACGCCTTCTTCCGGGGCGCCCCACGCCAATGAACTCAACGTGGGGATCGCTCAGGACCTGGATGATAGTCTTGACCCGTATCAGATGACGGCCGCAGGAACTAGAGAGGTTATGTTCAACGTCTTTGAAGGGCTGGTAAAGCCCGACTCCAGCGGGAACTACGTCAATGCCGTCGCCTCCGACGTCTCCATTTCGGAGGATGGCTTGACCTACGTGTTCACCTTGCGTGACAACGTGGTCTTCCATAACGGCGCGACCTGTACTCCCGACGACGTGCTCTATTCCTTTGAAACCTGCGCCGCTACCTCGGTGACTTCCGCCGCGGTGGAGGCGCTTTCTGCTGTCACCAGCATGACGGCAAGCGGCAATCAGATCACCATGGTCCTGAGCGCCCCGAACAGCGATTTCCTCAGCTATGTGGCCAGCGTGTACATCGTGCCCGCCGGCTACACAGAGCAGGCCACCCAGCCTGTGGGCACCGGCCCCTTCAAGTTTGTCTCCCGCAGCGTCCAGGAGAACATCATCCTGGAGAAGCACGAGGCATACTATGGAGAGCCAGCCCATCTGGACAAGGTGACCTACAAGATCTATGAGGACAACACCGCCCTCTTTACCGCCCTGGATTCCGGGGCCCTGGACCTGGTGGCCCACCTGACCGTGGATCAGGTGAACAACCTGAGCAACGGCTACCAGGTGCTGGAGGGGACCATGAACCTGGTGCAGGCCCTCTACCTCAACAACGCCGTGGAGCCCTTCAACAACGAGAAGGTGCGCCAGGCCCTGTGCTACGCGGTGGATGTGGACGCCATGCTGGATCTCACGGCTGAGGGCCATGGCACGAAGGTGGGCTCCTCCATGTATCCCGCCTTCACCAAGTACTTTGACCCCAGCCTGGCCGACGCCTACCCCTATGACGCGGAAAAGGCCAAGTCCCTGCTGGCTGAGGCGGGCTACCCAGACGGCTTCTCTTTCACCATTACGGTGCCCAGCAACTACCAGCCACACGTGGATACCGCCACGGTGCTGGTGGAGCAGCTGGCCGCTGTGGGGGTGCAGGCCGAGATCCAGCTGGTGGACTGGAACACCTGGGTCAACGATGTCTACGGCGGGCGGAACTTCCAGTCCACCGTGGTGGGCTTCGACTCCAGCACCCTCAACGCCAGCGGCATGCTGGCCCGGTGGGTGAGCGACAACGACAAGAATATGATCAACTACAATAACCCCGATTACGATGCCGCTTACGCCGCCGCCCAGGCCACCGTGGACGACGAGGCCCAGACCGCATACTACAAAGAGTGCCTGCAGATCCTCAGCGATACGGCGGCCAACGTCTATCTCCAGGATTTGGCCGACTTTGTGGCCATGCGCCCCGATCTGGAGGGGTATGAGTTCTATCCCCTCTACGTGATCGACATGTCCAAGCTCTACTATACCGACGCCGCCTGATCCCAGACGGCGCCGGACAGGCAGAAAGGAGGCGGGGAGATGAAATATGCCGCGAAAAAATTCCTCACTCTCATTATTACATTGTTCATTGTTTCGCTCCTCGCCTTCCTGGCCTTTCAGATCATTCCCGGCGACCCCACCACCAAGCTCCTGAGCACCGAGGCCACCGAGGAGGCCAGGGCGGAGCTCCGGGCCCAGCTGGGGCTGGACCGGCCCATTCCCGTGCGCTACTGGGAATGGCTCACCAACTTTCTTCGGGGTGACATGGGGGAGAGCTACAGCTACCACATGCCGGTGTCCGACATGCTGGGCGAGAAGCTGGTCATCACCTTCCTCCTCACCATCCTCTCCTTTGCCTTTACCATCGTGCTTTCCATCCCCCTGGGCATTCTGGCCGGAAGTGTCCGCAGCGGCTGGCTGGACGGGCTCATTACCGCCCTGGACCAGGTGGTCATGAGCATACCCGCCTTCTTCATCGGCATCCTCTCCTGTTTCTTCTTCGGCATCATGCTCCATATTTTCGTGCCGGGGGATTTCGTCTCCTACACCCAGGACTGGGGGGCCTTTCTCAGCTATCTCATCCTGCCCGCTCTGTCCATTGCCATCCCCCGCATCGCCATGACGGTGAAAATGCTCCGCGGCGCCATCCTCCAGGAGATGGGCAAGGACTATGTCCGCACCGCCCGCAGCCGGGGCGGCGACCGGGGGGGCATCCTCCGCCGCCATGTGCTGAAAAACGCCCTGATCCCGGTCATCACCTTTCTGGCGGTCTCCGCCGCTGAGATCATGACCGGCACCATCATTATCGAGCAGGTCTTCACCATTCCCGGGGTGGGCCGGCTCCTGCTCTCCAGCATCTCCAACCGGGACTTTCCCGTGGTCCAGGCCATCGTGGTCATCATGGCCGCCTGGATCGTCATTGTAAACTTTGTAGCCGACCTCCTCTACCAGCTGGTAGATCCCCGGCTCAGACTGCGCTGAGGAGGTCTTCTGACGATGAAAACAAAAGGGAACCCCTTACTCTATATCGGCGGCTTCCTCAGCGGAGTGATGACCGCCCTTATCCTCGTGGGCTACGTATGGACCCCCTACGGGCCTACCGCCATGGACGCCTCGGCCAAGAACCAGGCCCCATCCCTCCTTCACCTGCTGGGCACCGACAACTTTGGCCGGGACATCTTCAGCCGGGTCCTCAGCGGCGCCGGGACTTCCTTCCTCATCGCCGTGTGCGTGGTGGTCATCGGATGTGTCTTCGGTATCCTCATCGGCAGCCTGTGCGGCTACTACGGCGGGCCCGCCGATGTGATCCTCACCCGGGTGTGCGACTCCATCACCGCCTTCCCCAGCATCCTGCTGGCGCTGGTGGTGGTGAGCATCATCGGCCAGGGGACCTACAATGTGATCTTTGCCCTGGGCATCCTCTTCATCCCCAGCTTCGCCCGCATCGTCCGGGGGGAGTTCACCCGGTGCCGGGACCTCAACTATATCCGCTCCGCCCAGCTCATGGGGGTGGGCAATGTGCGCATCCTGTTCTGCCATATCCTGCCCAACACCATTCCCGTGCTGCTGAGCGCCATCACCATCGGCTTCAACAACGCCATCCTCAGCGAGGCCAGCATGAGCTTTCTGGGCATCGGCATCCAGCCACCCTACGCCAGCCTGGGCTCCATGCTCAGCGACAGCCAGACCTATCTGAACAGCGCTCCCTGGTATGCCCTCAGCGTGGGCGGTACCATCGCGCTGCTCATCCTGGGTTTCAGCCTCCTCAGTGAGGGGCTCCAGCGGCGGGCCCGGCAGGGCCGGGAGGTGTGACTGTGGGAAAACTTTTGTGCGTCAACGATCTGCGTGTCCGTTTTCTCCGCGCCCGGGAGGGACGCCCCGCCGTGGACGGTGTCTCCTTCTCCCTGGATGAGGGGGAGATCCTGGGCCTGGTGGGGGAGTCTGGCAGCGGCAAGACCGTCACCGCTATGAGCATCAGCGGCCTGCTTCCCCGGCGGCTGGTGGAGGTGGAGGGGAGCATCGTTCTGGCCGGAAAGGAGCTGCTCCAGTGCGGGGAGGCAGAGCTCCGGCAGATCCAGGGGGACGACCTTTCGGTGGTCTTCCAGGAGCCCATGACCAGCCTGGACCCCCTTATGCGCATCGGTCCCCAGGTGGAGGAGAGCCTTCTCCTCCACACAAAACTGGGGCCCCAGGCGCGTCGGGAGCGGGCCTTGGAGGCCATGGCCCAGGCCGAGCTCCCCGATCCGGCGGAGCTCTATGAGAAGTATCCCCACGAGCTCTCCGGCGGCATGCTCCAGCGGGTGATGATCGCCGCCGCCATCATTTCCCGTCCCAAGCTGCTGCTGGCCGACGAGCCCACCACCGCCCTGGATGTGACCATCCAGGCCCAGATC
>ERZ1090866.897-NODE-900-length-10560-cov-4.901761_pt1 | contig 10560 bp, 5 predicted proteins | sample MGYA00478477_ERZ1090866 | MGnify/ENA primary metagenome ERZ1090866 (study PRJEB33644, sample SAMEA5815737) | chicken gut metagenome | biome: Chicken; feature: Gastrointestinal Tract; material: Caecum | place: Ireland | collected 2019-01-01 | study: A study of the... | reverse complement strand
TATAAGAGACAGCACGGGTATCGATTATGAATTCTATAAAGAGACGCTGAACGCGATCGCGTCCGCGAGCATGGAGGACAAAACCAACTATCTTGCCAAGGCGAGCACTTATTTCGCGATGTTCGACGAAATCACGTCCACGGACATGATCAACAAGGCGAATGCGTTCTATAAGAAAATTTACAATCTGCACGGGCAGATCGCGGCGGAGTGGGAGAGCTCGCTGACCGGTGACGATGCGCTCCGGGACGAACTCGTCGAAACCCTGCTCAGTCTCAATCACCTGATGGTGACGACGTTTGACGAACGGTTCAACGTAGGGGTCACCTGGTGCCCGCTGCTGGATAAATACAACTCCGAAGCGTCCAAGGAGAAATATCAGGCCTCGTATGAGATCGAGACGGAAAACGGATATACGGTGACGCAGAACGAAGAGAAATGGTGGTACAGCGCGGGCATTCCCAAAAATCCCTACCCGTCCTACCATATCGACGACAACGGGTACAGCCCGATGGTCTATTCGTGGATGCAGTATGCGCACGGCGTGACGGGCAATCTGTACTGGTCGACGACTTTCTATCTTGAACGGGTTTCCGAAAACGGCCAAACCGTACAGAACGCGTTGCAGGATTATTATGAAACGGCCATGCGCTTCCCCAGCACCAACGGGGACGGATTCCTTCTCTATCCGGGCGCGCCGTATGGCATTTACGGTCCCGTGGGCTGCATTCGTCTGGAACAGCTCCGCGACGGCCTGGAAGAGTACGATATGCTGTACGCGCTGGAAGAATATTATGCGGACAAAACGGGCGCCGATTTTGACAGCGTGATGAGCCTGCTTTATAACAACCTCTTCACCGGCACCCGCGTCGAAACGGACGGGGATACTTATGAAGCGATGCGTTCCACCCTGCTTTCCATGCTGGAAACGGCGGAAAAGACCGGCGTGCTCGTCCTGGATGTAGAGACGACGGAAAACGACGTGGATGCAAAGGTATTCCTTCCTGCGGGCGTTTCGGCGACGTTCAGCGGCGAGCAGGCGGGAGAGACCGAAACGGAAGGCGGCAAGATCGTCACGGTCAGACAGACGCTGAGCGGAAAAGTCAATGATTTCACCGTTCTTTCCGGCGAAACCGGCTTCTCGCTCGATCTGGGCGCAGAGCGCAAGATGATCCGCGGCGACGAATTGCTGGGCACGCTGGAAACAAGCGCGGGGGATTCCGCGGAGAAAGCGGAATACGAAGGCCAGACGGTGGTGCAGGTGAATCTGGCGGCGAAAGAGACCGGTTCGCAGGAGCTGTCGTTCGGTTCGGCCGTTTACAGCCTGATCGGTTCGGAAACGGAGCGCGTGACGCTCAGATTCTACAGCGATACGGCTTGCAAAGTCACGCTGTATATCGAAGGCAGAACCAATCTGTCCCTGCCGGTGCTGACGGCCGACGTCGCGGCGGGATATAACGAACTCACGCTGGCGGCAACCGGGCTCAACTGGTCGTCCATCGGCCAGCTGAAAGCGATGTACATTCAGTTCGGCGAAAGCGGGGACAACACCGCGCGGGTGATCCGGCTGGTCGAGATTGAGATTATGTAAGGAGGAGAAAGAGATGAAAAAGATAGCATCTTTTGCGTTGCTCGCGGCGTTGTTGCTTTCCGGCACGGCGGGGTTTGCCGCCTGCGGCGAAAGAACTCCGTCCGACAGTTCGGATTCGGTATCTCAGCCCGATATTGCGCCCAACAGCGTGCTGCTGTATGACTTTGAGGAATATGTGACGGATGTGGAACCGCTGATTCTGCTCAATTATTTCGGAAAAGTGACGCTGAACGAAGACAAACAATATGTCCGCAACGGTTCCGGCTCCCTGCGCATTCTGCCCGAGGGCTGTCCGTCGGAAAATTCTTCGCTTTTGCCGACGCTGAAATTCCCGATGAGCCTCGAACGGGCCGATCTCCCGGAAGGGGATATTTCCCAGCTCACCCGGATCAGCGCGGAGGTCTACAACGCGCAGTCCGAACCCGTCACCATGTACACCCAGCTCCAGTTCTTCGGCGGCGACACGGCGAATACGGAAAAGCACGAGCTGGCGCCCGGCTGGAACACCGTGCTCGTCAGCGTGGACGCGCAGGTGCTCGGGCTCTCGTACGACATTACGAACTGCAAAGGTCTGCTCTTCTCCTTCGAGCTGAGCGAACAGGCCCCCACGCTGTATGTGGACGACATCATTCTCTACAAGACCCAGACGCCGTACACGCCCATGGAAATCACGGTGGATCCTTATGAGATCTGTTCCTTTGACAAACTGTATCAGCAGTATGTCGTGGTGCCGAACGCCAATTTCGCCAACTGCACCGCGGAGCTGTCCATCAACACCGATCTCAATTATGCGCTGAAAGGACGTTCCCTCAAAGTGCAGATGAAAGGCAACGACGGCACCTTCCAGGTGGGCGATTCCTCCAACTATTCCTATACGGGATTCTCCCTGTCGGAGGGCTTCATGGAAAAGGTGAACATGGACCAGTATGACGAGTCGATGAACTTTTCCTTCTGGGTGTACAACACCGGCAGTTCCCAGCAGCGCCTGTTCATTCATTTCTACAATGCGGAAGGGGAGCGCTATGCCTCGGTGACGAACATCTACGCGCCGGCCGGCGTATGGTACAACGCCGTGATTCCGCTGTCCCAGCTCACTTCCGGCACGTCCAGCACGAGTTACCGGAATGCGGGTGAAATCTACATCAACTGGGAGATCAACACCCTCAACGAGGACCGGGTGCTGTACTTTGACGAATTTGCCGTGACGGGAGATACGGAAGCGGAGGCCTGAACTTATGAAAATCGACGTTTCTTTCTGGAATTACACCAGGCAGAACGCGTGCCGCACCTCTCCCCGGGAGATTGTGAAAGAATGGAAGGAATTGGGCATCACCACGGGGTTTTCCTTCCGTTATGATCCGGAAGAGGACAGCAGGGAAGAGATGATCGCACTCATCGGGGAGTGTGAAAAAAACGGACTCGACCTGATCGTATACGATCTGCGCGTGTATTCCCCGCCCGATAATTTTGACGAACGGGAATACGCCGCGCGGGTGCGGGCGGCGTTGGAGGATTTCGGCGGCTTCCCCGCGGTGACCGGCTTTTACCTCGGCGACGAGCCGAGAAAAGCGCAGTTTCCGAATTATCGCCGGGCGATTGAAATTTTCCGTTCGCTGACCGATAAACTTCCGTTTATGAATTTCAGCTGGTGCGACGCCCATCTGAAAGATTTTCCGGGCCGGGAGGAATACGCCGCGTATCTTGCGGGATTTGTCCGGGAAACGGGCCTGAAACTCGTTTCCAACGACCGGTATTCCTGCCTGCACGCCCGCGATTACGAGCCGGGGTTCCGGGAGACGGGCATCGACAAATATTTTGCCGATCTCAATTTGTTCCGCGGCGTCGCAACGGCCTGCGGCACAAAGTACTGGACCTCCCTCTGTTCGGTGGGGCACTGGATGTACCGCGCCCCCGGCGAAGCGGACATCCGCTGGCAGATTCACACCGCGCTGGCGCACGGCGCCGAGGGGATTCAGTGGTTTTTCCTCTACCAGCACCGCTTTGCGGACGATTATTGCAGCTATCCCGTCGATATTTACGGCAAGAGGAACGCCGTGTTCGGGTTTATCTCGCACTATTGCCGCACGCTCAACGATTACACGGCAAAATTGCTCGGCGATTTTTCCTTCCGCAGAGTCTGGCATACGGGCAAGAGTTACGGAAAGACCCCTCTTTTGCAGCGCGGGGATGCCGATGTGTTCATTTACAGCGATCACGGCCAGAACGGCATTCTGTCCGAGTTCGGCAAAGGCGACGAACGGAAATACCTCGTCGTCAACAACGATCAGGAATACCCGGAAGTCTATTTTATAGAGGATAAGGAAGGGAAGAAATACCACGTCTGGCTGCCGGCGGGCGGCGCGCATGTGGTGGACCCTCAGCGGATGGTTTGAGAACCGCGAAAAAACGCCGGAAACCCGGCCGGCACCGGAAACCGCGAAAGGCAGGACGAAACGGGATAAGGCGGGGAAACGCAGATAAGGCGGATTCAGGATAAGAAAAAGCAAGACGAGATAAAGCAGGACCAGGCAAGATAAAGCAAGACAAAGCAAGATAAAGCAAGACAAAGCAAGACAAAGCAAGACAAAGCAAGACAAAGCAAGACAAAAAAATAATGAAAAAGGAGAGAAGCAATGGCAAAGAAATTCTTCGGATGGCTGGCGACGGTTTTGTTCGCGGTTACCTGCCTGCTGATGGCGGCGTGTACGGGCGAAGTAAAACCGGGTGGCGATGACGGCGAGCTGGTTCTCACCGGCTTTGACGTGCCCGCGGAGACGGAAGTTTCGTACGGTTCCATCTATACGATTCCCGTCTATGTCGTCAAAGATCAGAACGGCAAGCTGTACACGGTGGAGTATGTCGTCACGAACGGGGATGACACCGTTTCCGTCGTCGGCGGACAGATCAGAATTGACCGGAGCACCGATTATCTGATCACGTTTACGGTCATCATCGGCGAGGGGGAAAATCAGCAGAAGAAAACCACGCTCAAAGTCATGGACGCCGACAAGCCCAAGGTCTCCCGGAAAGGCATGCAAAAGAGCGATGTGGTCGGGGAGACGATCGCTTTTCCGGAAATCGAAGTGACGGACAATCTCGACACCGGGCTGACGGCGACGGTGGAAGTGAAACAGGGCGACACGGTGGTGCTTTCCGACGTCAAAGCCGATTTCAGCCTGAACGAACGGGGCGCTTACACGCTGGTGGCGACGGCCGTCGACTCGGCCGGAAACGAAGGCACGGCGGTGGCGGACTTTGTTGTCCGGAATCAGCCGTACACCGGAGAAATCGAGGACTTCTCGGACGAATACGCGGCGTTCAGCGTCAGTCCCAAAGCCAATTACGGCGAAACGCTGACGGGCGAAACCGCGGAAATCGGCGGGGTGACGGCGTATAAGGTGGCCAGCACCGATACGACGGGCGCGAATACCAAATATCCCGGCCTGTCCCTGGCGCCGAGAATTTCTCTCGAAGCGATCAAGGAACTGAAGGAAGCGGGCTTTGACGCCGTCACGATGAATCTGTACCTCGAAGACACCCAGTCGAGATACCTGTATCATAAGTGGGCCTATACTACCGACGAGGAAGGGAACCCCACGGGGCACAAGCAGACCAATCTGGGCTCGATCAGAAACAACGTCTGGACGGCGGTGACGCTGGACCTCGACCTGTTCATCGGCGCTTATGACGACATCGCTTCGGGCGAGATCCTGCTCTTCTATTTCGGCAACGATCCCGAATGGACGACCCAGACGGAATTCAACTACTATGTCAAAGACATCTATGTGACCAGACAGCTGACGGACATCGCGATCACCGAGAGCCTTTCGGAAACTTACGACAAGGGCGCTTCGGTGGACCTGTCGGGAGTGACTGCGGCCAGCGCTTCCGCGGCGGACGCGGGTTTTGAACTCTCCGTGACCGATCCGGCGGGGAATGTGCTCGTGCCTCAGGGCGGCGTCGTTACGGCGGAGGAATACGGCGTCTACACCGTGACCGCCCGCCCCGACGCGGCCAGCAAGCGCTATCTCGGCGAAAGCAGCGTCACCTTTGCGGTGCTTCCCACGCTGGAAGTCATTGAAGAGAAAATGGAAGGGATCATGACGGCGACGGATATGACGGACGCCGGAGTGATTGCCGACGCGGCCCTGCTCGCCAACTGGCTGGATCTTGTCGGTCAGGTGGAAGGCGGCGAAACGATCGATATGTTCCGTTACTATGCGGCGATGAATCTCACCAACGACGCCGCGCTCAAAGCGGAAGGCAACAAACTTATGTACTTCGATACGGCTCTCGGCGCCGCGCAGATTTCTACTTCCTTTGTGGCAGGAAAGGATCCGGAAACCGCCGTGGCCACCAAGGAATACATCTTTGTAGATCAAGAAACGACGTACGACGGCAAGCCCACGACCAAGATCGGGTTTGACGACGTGAACGGCGGAAAGGAGACCTGGTGCTGTCCCTTCTACGTCACGTTCGCTCTGCCCGCTTCGGCGGATCTGAGCGGTTATTCGCACATCCGGTTCTATCTCAAAGGGTATTCTTACGAGGCGGACAGACCGGTGGAATATGCGGTGCTTTACAACGGCAAGCGATTCATTCAGCCGACCGTGCTGACGACGGGCGAGTGGACGGAAGTGAGAATCGATCTCGGCGCGAACGGGATCACCGACCTCAGCAAGCTGAAAATCGGGTTCTACACCAAGGACGGCAGCAACGAATGGGGAACGATCTGGAACAATTCCGACAAATTCTATGCGCACATTTCTTCAGTGTACGGAATCATTGCGGTGGACGATGTGACGATCGATTCCGCGTTCACGGCGGAAGAGACTTATGACCTCGGCGACACGCTGGACCTTTCGGGATTCAAAGCGGATTCCGCAACCTATCCGGGGCTCAGCTATGTTTACGAGATGGAATATAACGGAAAGACGGAAACGCTTCCCGCAAGCATTACTTTCACGACTCCCGGCTGGTACACGCTGAAAGCGATCGTGAACGAAGGGGATTACACGGGAACGACCAGTGTCCGCTTCTACGTCAACGGCTCCGAAGAAAAACCGACGGTGGAAATGATTCAGGAGACGATTGAGGCAATTCTCGCGGCAGAGAATAAAGAGGACGCGGCGATCGTCGAAAAAGCGGAGCTGCTTTCCGCCTGGCTGGATCAGCTGGATACGGTGTACGGCTCGGAAGTGCTGGATATGTTCCGTTACTATCTGGCGATGACCCGTATGGAAACCGAGGAAGGAAAGCTGGTATACTTCGACAGCGAACTGGGCAAAGAGCAGATTTCGCTGGAATACAACAAGAATGTGCCGGTAGAGACGAAGAACGGCATTTCGCTGGATACTTCCACTACGTATGACGGCAAACCCACGACCAAGATTTCGTTCACCGACGTCACGGGTTGGTTCTCGCCCTTCCTCATCAACATCGATTCGTATGACGAGAACGTCGACCTCGGCGATTATGTGTATCTCCGTTTCTGGCTGAAAGGGTATTCGGGGCTGATGAATAAGAACCGTCCGCTGGAATATGCCATGCTGTATAACGGAAAACGGTTTATCGAACCGACCGTTCTTACCAACGGCGAATGGACGGAAGTCACGATCGACCTCAAAGCCAACAATATCACCGACCTCGGCGGGCTGACCCTCGCGTTCTATTCGCTGAACAACGGCGACATCTGGGGCTCGCTGGAAAGTTCCTATTTCTATGCGCACATCACCGCGATTTACGGCGTGCGGGCGGTTTCCGATCTGCAGCTGAACGGCGAGTTCCCGACGGCCAGAGTGTTCAGGACGGGCGAAGCTCCCGACCTTGCGAAATTCACCGTCACCTCGGCCGCGAATCCGGATCTTGTATATGAATACACGGTAAACGGGGCACCCATGTCTGAGGCGAATCTGAATGCGGAAGGCGTATACGAGCTGAAAGCGACGGTCGCCACGGAATGGTATTCAGGCGAACTCAGCGTCACCATCCTCATCGCGGATACATCCAAGGCGTATGTGATGGCGGAAGCGGAATCGACGATTTCGCAGATCGTGCCGAGAGGTTACGGGTCAGACAAGACGGTGAATTCCTATCTCGCGGATTTCAACGGCCGTAAGGCGATCAAAGCCGTCTGCGATCCGGAAGCGGGGGCAAATGGAAACGCGTATAAGTGGCCGGGCATCGACATTCACACCGCGCTGACGAAAGAACTTCTCACCGAAATGAAGGCGCTGGGTTATACGACCATGGTCATTCCCGTGTATATCGCCGATTCGAGCGTTTCCTCGCATACAATTCATTACGGGGCGACCGGCAACGAGAAGATTGCCACCGTGACGACGGGCGAATGGACGGAGCTGGAAATTCCCATCGACACTTTGATTTCCAGTTACGATTCGACGTTGAGTAACTACTTCTTCTACATTGAAAATTCCAAGAACGGAAGCAACTATTTCACCTATTACGTTTCGGATATCACGCTGATTCAGAAAGCGTAACAGGCAAAGAGAAAGACGAATTCTAAAAAATGACAGGTCCGCCCGCGGATTTCCGGGCATGCGGAATCTGCAATCCCGGGGACTGCGGGCGGGCCGGTAAAAACAGACAAAAAGGAACGACACATGAATAACTGGTTATACGGCAAATATGTCGCGCACAGAGGACTGCACACGGACACGATCAGTGAGAATACTTTACAGGCTTTTGAAAATGCGATTTCGCACGGTTATAACGTGGAACTGGACGTGCAGCAATCGAAGGACGGCAGACTTGTCGTCTATCACGACCTGAATCTCGGACGACTGACCAACTGCGACCGGGATGTATCCGAAACGGATTATGAAACGCTTACGAACAAAGTGTTCTATCGCCGGACGGGGCAGGGAATTCCCGATTTTTCGTCGGCGCTTTCCGTCTGTCAGGGGCGGACGGGCGTGATGATCGAAGTGAAGAAATGCGCTTACGAAGCGGATGTGATCGATATGGAACCGCAGCTTCTGCGCGTCCTGCGCGAATACAAGGGGGATTTTATCGTGAAATCCTTCAATCCCTTCACGGTGCGCTGGTTTTTGGAAAACGCGCCCGAATTCACCATCGGATTTCTTTCTGAATACGACAAGCTGGAGGATTATCAGGAACACAGCCGGCCGGTGGTGGAACAAATCCTGTATACGGGAAAGCGGAAAGCGGATTTCTTCGATTATTGTGTCGGAAAAATCGGCAGTCCGCTCTGGAACAGCGTGCACGGAAAAATGCCCTGTTTTGTCTGGGTGGTCAGGAATCAGGCGCAGTTTGACGGCTGTAAAAAGGACGTCTCCAACATCATTTTTGAAGATTTTTTGCCGGAGGCATGAAAATGTTTACTTATGCAGTGGTGGGATTCGGCGCCCGGGGGCGCAAATATTCCGCGCTTTTGAAAGAGCGCGGCGCAAAGCTGGTCGCCGTATGCGACTGCGATCCGGCGGTGTTTGCCGTCGCCCGCAAGGACTACGGCCTTTCGGAGGACGCGCTGTTTACCGATTACGAATCCTTTTTCTCGAAAGGGAAGCTCGCCGATCTTCTCATCGTCGCCACGACCGACCGCGAGCACACCGGCCCCGCGGTGCGGGGAATGCGGCTCGGGTATGATATTCTTCTGGAAAAGCCGATAGCGACTTCGTGGGAGGAATGCGATCTGATCGAGCGCACGGCGGAGGAATGCAGACGCCGGGTGATCGTCTGTCACGTCCTGCGGTATTCTCCTTTCTTCCGCAAGATCAAACAACTCATCGACAGCGGAAAATACGGCAAGGTCGTCACCATCAACCACACCGAAAACGTCGCTTATTGGCATTTTGCCCATTCGTTTGTGCGCGGAAACTGGCGCAACGAAGCGGAGAGCACGTTCATGCTGCTGGCGAAGTGCTGTCACGACCTCGACATTCTCGTCTATCTGATCGGCTCGAATTGCCGGGCGGTCAGTTCGATGGGGGCGCTGTCCTGGTTTACGCACGACAACCCGGAAAAGGGCGCGGATTTTTGCTTTGAATGCAACAAGACGGATTGCGCCTATAACGCGCAGAAATTTTATCTTGCCAATCCGCTCTGGGTGAAATTGCCCTGTCTGCCCGAGGAAAACCGGGAGCAGTTTATTCTCGATTGGCTGAAAGATCGCAAGAATCCGTACGCGCGGTGCGTGTATGCCTGCGACAACGACGTTGTCGATCACCAGATTGTCAATATGCAGTTTGCGGGCGGCGTCACTGCTCATCTTACCCTGACCGCTTTTACCAATGAATTTTACCGCAATATCAAGGTCTGCCTGGAAAAGGGCGTGATCGAAGGGGATATGCGGGAAAAGACTCTGCACGTCCGTGCATTCGGCGAAGAGGAAGAGGTGATCGAACTGGGAAAGGAATTTTCCGGTTCGCACGGCGGCGGGGACGAGGGGCTCATTCACGACGTCTGCGAGATCATGGAAGGGCGCAAGCAGTTCAGCGACACGTCGATCGGGGCGTCCATGCAGAGCCATAAAATCGCGTTTGCGGCGGAACGAAGCCGACGGGAAAACGGCGTTTTGCATGAAATCCGCTGAATAAGTGGGACTTTTCAAAAATTTATTGCATATGATTGCATAATTTTGTGAAATACAGTCCAAAGACAGAAATCCGGGGAGATTCTCAGAAATTAAAAACGCATCCGGCGCTTATAAACGAAGAGACCTCCAAAGTCCGGACAAAAATCAAATCGCATCATTCGGGACTGAGTCCGGTATTCAACCGGACTCAGTCCTTTTAATCGGAGAACTATTCTTTCGTACTTACGGCAGTCGGTATATTCTCTCGGGCGGCGGATGAAGTCGTCCGCCGCTTCAAACGTTTCTCCGCAAAATGCCCGTTTCCGCCCTGCATAACGCGGAATTTGGGCGTAAGGTATTGACAGTACAAAGGATTTTCTGTATAATGTAATTTATAAAGGGGTTAACTGCT
>ERZ1090866.892-NODE-895-length-10596-cov-4.146286_pt1 | contig 10596 bp, 6 predicted proteins | sample MGYA00478477_ERZ1090866 | MGnify/ENA primary metagenome ERZ1090866 (study PRJEB33644, sample SAMEA5815737) | chicken gut metagenome | biome: Chicken; feature: Gastrointestinal Tract; material: Caecum | place: Ireland | collected 2019-01-01 | study: A study of the... | reverse complement strand
TCTACACCTATTAAGTCGTCGGCAGCGTCAGATGTGTATAAGAGACAGATCAACCTCCAACGTCGTAGGGTCGACCGACAGCTGTATTCCCTCGGTCGTGGCTTTCAGAGGCCCTTCGGGGTCGATTTTGACCGCCAGTTGCTGTTGGTTAGTGAGCTCGAGACTGTCCGGTTCATAGGCGAGTGTCAGGGCCTTATTGGTGACGGTAATGGGGGCCGCGGTATTGACCTTCAGGAGGTTGTTTTGGACGGCCAGGGGTCCGTTGGGGTCCAAAAACGGCGGGTTGAGGGACGGGTTTCCACCGGAACCGCCGCCTCCTCCTCCTCCTCCTCCGGTAGAGCCGTTTTGGAGCCAAAAGGGGTATACCAGGTCCAGCTCGTCATTTCCGTTGGCGGTCGCGCTCGGAGCGGGGGTCTGCATTTTCGGCACTTTCGAGGCGTCTCGCTCGCCATCGCCGCCCGCAGGCCGTTTTCGGGAGCCGATTTGGCCAAAGGAGAAGGCGTGAGGAGTGGAGGTCGCCATGTCGGAGACGGAGTCGCAGGCTCCTAAAAAATATTGGTTGAAAGTCAACGACCAGGCGATCGTGAGGTTTGCGCAACCCCTAAACCCCGGTTACGTCTTTTGGATCAAAAGACGGTTTCGCGCGCGCGTGGTGAGCGACGGAGGCGAACGCGTGACAATAACGAGGCGGGAACCGTTCAGCGAGGCTGAATTGGAAGAACTTTATTGCGAAACAGAGCACCGTCAGCAACGGGTAAGCCGCGGAGAGGGACTTCACCAGTCCCAAAATACGTCCTCGTACGCGTTGGTGCCTTTGTAGATGGCGCTGTACTGCGCGGGAAAGTCCCGCGGATTGGGGCTGCTGAAAGGTCGGGGCACCACGGCCGGCAGGAAGGTGGTCATGAACTGCCTCCGCGAGTACACGCCGGGTTCTTGCACGACTTGGCTGGGTCCCTGGGTGCGGAGGAAGTACTTGTAGGTATCCGAAACCACTTCGGCGTCCTCGGGAAGCCCGTTTCCCGCGAGAGCTGTTCCACACCATCGCGGCGGGCGCCCCCCGGCGCGTCTTCTCCCCGGAGGCACGTGTCCTAGGACACCTCCCGAAAGTTGTACTCGACCTTCGGTGAGACCACCCGCGAGTTGCATCCGGCCCTCGGCGCCGCCCGAGAGCTGAACCCGTTGAACTCCGGAAGGGTCCACGGGGTACACGGCGGACTTTGGAAAGCCAGAGTCCAGCACGTTGGCGGTGATGTAGGCGGTTTCCCGGGCGTTGGCGAAGGGTTGCTGGTCTGACTCAGCTTCGAAGCGTTCGGTGATGGCGCGGGTGGCGGCAGGGCTTAGGGTGTGCCGTCTTATCTCGTCCGCCGCGTAAGCGAAACTGTTGCCTCCGGGCACCACCCAGTTAATGGTCGCTCCGTAATTCTGTTGCGCGCCGGCGGGAATCCCGGAGAGGGGGTTGTATTTCCACACGTACTCGGTAGGAGTGGCTTCGAGGAGGTTCATGATGTTGCCGCGGGCTCAGTCACGCGGTCTGTAGCGCTATAAAAGAAGCGGGATTAGGAAAGGGATTTCCACAGGTGCAGGATTTTTTCCGCATCTGTCTTAAGCTTGGTGAGTTTTTGCTCGTCCTTGACGTAGTGTAACTGCCGAGTGATGCTTTCCCGGGTGCGGTTGCGGATGGAAACGCGCCGTGAAGGGTCGTTTTTGGCGATATTTTCGATTTCGACGAGCACGTCGAGGATGTTGGCTTTCAAGTCTGCGACCTCGGGAGGGACCAATTCGAAGGACGAGTCGGTCCGCGGCGTATTTTTGGGGCGTTTTTTCGGCGGGAGAGGCGGAGGGAGCGTGTCAGATGTGGTAGCGGGAGCCGCTAAGAAGGAAAGGAGAAAGAAAAAGCCGACGATCAGTGATCTTCGTCGGGAAGTTCTAGGAGTTTGCGGGCGTAGTAGCCCAGTACGGTGGGCGGTACGAAGATACCGCGCGCTCTCTTTAGGATTTCGGCCGCCAGCCTTCGGTCGAAAACGGCGTCGCGGAGCGCTTGGCAGATCGCCACGCGGTGCCTGACCCAGCTTCTATAGTTACCTCGAGGACGGCGCTTTTTGGACGCGGGCGCGGTCTCCGCGTCTTTATCGGATTTGGCTCTCTTTCGGATCGGAGGCCTCTTCAGCTCCTTCCCGGGCGAGGATGCGGAGCGGCGCTTGCGGTTCCGCGTCCCGTCCAGAGGCAGCGAGGAGGGCCGCGGTGGGATATTCTCTTTCTCCATCTCTTCGAGGTCCTCCTCCTCCTCCTCCTCCGAGATGGTACTCAGATCCTCCTCGGTGTCCCGGCTTCCTAACGTTTCTCCGTCTGATTCGCTCACTTCCAGGTCCTCCGCCACGGGCGAAGCCCCCACGAACCGGGCGTCCGTAGGGAAGGGAACGGCGTTCTCGGGTTCCGGAGGGTCTTCGGTAACTCTGATTTTCTCGTCCAGCATCCTCTGAGCCATATCGGCCGTAGTTTGACGCGAGAGCAGCGTCCCCGTAGTCGCTCTGGGAGTCCGGGTCTGCAGCAGGGCAGGCAGACCGTAGAGCCCTAGGAGGTTTCGGCGGCGCTCGAGCTCCTCCGCAGGTACTGGCGGCAGCGGGCGGTAGAGGCGCTCCGCCGGAGGCTCCAGGACGGTTCTCTGCCCCGACCGAAGTGGTGAGCGTTTCGCCGGTCTGCGGGTCTTTGTAGAGCCCCTTGCCTCGGGTGAGGAGAAACTCCTCCCTGGAGGCCTGGATCTGACGAATCAGAGAGAGGATTTCCGGACTTTCCGTGACGCAACCGGTGTGATTTTTGGTGAAGGAAGAGCGGTTTTCGGGAAAGTGGAACACGGTGAAAGGATGGAAGTCCTCGGGCACGAATTTATCGAGATAGGCGTTGGCCCAGAGTTCGGGCGTGAGCCTGAAAGATTTGCCTTCGGCGCTGCGAATCTCGAAAGTGCCGATAGCGAGCACTTCGTTGTGCAGAGCGACGTTATCCGCCGGCATGCGGTGCGGGCTGCAGAGATTGCAGGGGCAGTAAGTGCGGTGCTGCGGCACCTCCGCTTCGCTCTCGGGCGGTTCCCACAGGTATCCTCCGTGGTTGGTGAGGAAAAAGGCGATCTGGAGGAGGTAGACCTGGTCCCAGAGCAGAGGGGCGCTTTGCCGGAAAGCCAACGGGACGAAATCGGAGGGGTAGAACGGGGCGGCCATGGAGGGGACGTTCGACCTTTCGGTGACAAAGTGCCGAAAATCGGAGATCTGGCTCTGCGTAACGAAGTTGGGGAGGGCTTTCCGCATTTCCTCCGTGAGCCTGTCCCCGTCCATCAGGATGTCGACGATGGCCTTGCTGACCTCGGTGACGCTTCCGAGGCCGTAAATGGCGCGTCGCTGACGCGTAAAGGCTTTCGCGTAGATGTCCAGGGTGGTATCATCGATGGCTTGCTGCCACATACCCATCGCGGTTTGCCAATTGAGGACCAAGAAAAGGTAGACGGTGTCGAGCACGTAGTCCTCCTTGTCCCTGCCTTCGAAAAGCTTGGCTGACGTGCAGTTGTTGAGCGGGTCGTTGTAGGTGACACCGTGGTAGGTAGCGTAGTTGCTCAGGTTCACTTTGGCCGTTTCGCGCACTTGGGCCACGAAGCCGTGATGAAGGGTGTGATGGAGCACTTCTTGGGCTTTTTTGACGGAGGAAGGCTCTCGGAAGACGCGTTGCATGAGCTCGAGCAAAGCGGTGTACCGCACGGCCATGGTAACGACGGCCCTCCTTTTGAGCATCGCCTTGTAGAGTTCCTCGCCTCTCATTCTCTGCTCTGGGTCTACGATCAGGCGCAGTTCCTCGTCGCTCACGCAGGGGGCGACCTGTTCCGCCTTGTCGTTTTCGTTTGCGAAAGGTTGGAGCAGACACTCCATGAGCATACGCGATATCTTGGGAGGCATGTGCAGGGAAGGGTAGCTGAAAAAGCGGATGTGTTCACCGCGCATCTTAGCCCACTGCAACCGCGATACGTCGTCCTTGAGAGGGACTAATTTGGCATCTGTCAGCTCTGTTACAGGTACCACTTCGTCCCCGAGCCCGTCGTCGGATTGGACGTTGAGACGCCAACGAGGTAAGCGCTTGAACACTTTCATGTCGCGGCAAGCTTCTAAGAGCTGGCTCCCGCTGCGGTTGGCTTTGCAACTCGCCGGAATGGGCGCCGTGACGGCGAAAATGTGGTAGTTCGCGATCGCTTTGGGGCGCATGAAGGGCGGATAGAAGTTAAAGCGCACTTCGCGATATTCCGGAGGGGCGCGCATATCGGGGTTAAAGATGTAGCGCTCGAGCTGGTATTGCACGCTATCGACGCAGAGGGGCACGTCGCGTTCCTGCTCGGGTAAGGCGTCTTTCAAAGCGCCGGTGAGCATCATGGCTTGCCGTTGGAGGCATTTGTCGAAAGCGGGCTGAGCGGTGGCGGCGGGGACGGCGGTCTCTCCCTCTTGTTCGTCTTGCTGCTCCTCTTCGTCTACCCCGTCGTCGGTCGACGGAGCTTCCCCAGGACCGTCGGAAGGAGCGACGCTGCTAGCTGGCTCACCGTGATCGCTGTCGCCGCGATCGCGAACCAGTTCCAGGGGGGTGACGGGAGAGGGGGGTGGGTCTTGTTCGGACACCGAAGGCGGCGGTGATCGATCAGGTCCCCCATCCGCCGAATAGTATCCGCTATCCTCGTCAGAATTTCTTCCCTCGTCCTCTCCGTCGTCACCGTCGTCATCGGGCTCGCCGTCGGGTTCCCCGTGGCTTTCGTCGGTGCCGATCGGCGAGAGATTCGCCGCTTCGATGACGGTGGAAGGGGTAGACTCGGGTGTTTCGTCCTCCTCCTCCTCTCCGTCTTCTTCCTCGTCCTCGTCCTCTTGCTCCTCTTCTTCTTCTTCTTCTTCTTCGCCGCTGTCCTCGCCACCGCTGTCCGAGTCGATGTACACGATGACGGCTTCCGCGGTAAGGTCTCGAGCTGGTGTGCCGGGAGAGCTCTCGGCGGACGCCTTTGGTACGTCCTCGTCCGATTCGGGACTCTCCCCAAGGGTATGCGCGTCATCCCGGGGATTTTCGGTCCCATTGTTCTCGCCGTCGTTTGGCAGCAGCTTATCGTCTAATAGCTCTTCCGCCACCCGATAAGCGGCTAAAATAGCCCTTTCTTCGCCTAAAGTGTCGATGAGCACACTGACGGCGTTATCGACGGGTGCGGTTTCCGCATTGAGTGTAAGGAAAGCACCGTAGGCGTCAGCCACGTACCGTTGGATAGCTTCCACGAACCGCCGCCAGCCGATCTTCTCCTTGACCGTGGCGAAGACGAGGCCTAGCGTGGCCACGGCTTTGCGCTCTCGGGCGGCCTGCATGATGCTTTCGCGTCGATTCCGGCCTTTTTAGGAGAATCAACCGAAGTAGGAACCGCGATGTCGGCGGCTGCAGGGCGAGAAGAAGAGTGGGACGCGAGCTCCGACGGCGAGGACCAGCAAGCGCCGAAGAGGCGGACGCGCGAGAAGACGCCGATGCCCGGGTCGGACGACTCGGAGTCGGATTGGCGGCAGCGCCCGAAGTCGCCCACGTCGACGGCTCGTCGAGGTAAGCGGCGTGGGGACGCGTCTTTCGCGACCTCCGAGCGCATAAGAGTGAGGAGTGACATCCCACGGGCGCTTTTATACCGACTCTGGGGTCTTTAGGCGGGGTTTCGCCGTTGACGTCGATTCTTTTTCGACCAATAGGTCAGCCCTCGAGGGTACAAAAGAGGAGACTGGAGATCGAGGAGGTATTCTCCAGTTCGGAGGAGAGCTCTCCGGGTGACGGAGAAGAGGAGCGCGGCGGAGCGACGGTCGCCATGGTGAAGGATTCGAACGCGAAATCGACCAAGAGAGCGGTCGCGGAGATGGACGACGAGGACCTCGACGTCCAGGCTGCGGAGACCGCGCCCAAAGGGGGCAAGAAGAAGGGCCCGAAGGGGGCTCCTTCCGCGGCCGCGGCCAAGAAACCGCGCAAGGAAAAACGGCCGACCGTCGCGGTGAACGACACCGACGAGGAGGAGGATGAAGACGCCCTCGCGGCCGCCGAAGAGGCTGAGATGGCGGCACCGCGGCGAAAGAAGGCGTCCGCCGCGCCGCTGCGCAGCGATGACGAAGACGAAGACGAGGAGGGTATCGAGAAGCCTCTGAACGATCCCGTAGAGTTTGGCGCTCAGAAGGCCATGAAGTTTCTGACAACGCTCTGCGATCGCCTCGACTTGAGGTGGCAGGGATGTACCATTAGACCCGACGACGCCATTTGGACCAAGCTGGGAGGTACCTTCGTGCGCAAAAGACACCCCGAGTTTCGACTTACCTTTTCGAGCTTCGACTCCTTTCACAATCAAGTGGGTCGTTTCGTGGCCGCCATGGTCTACGGCATGGCCGATCTGGAGCCTAAGTTCATTCCCGGCGGCGCGCACGTCTGGCGCCACGGATGGGAGTTCGGCACGTGCATGCCTAAGTGTCTGCACGGCTCCGCCATGTTCACTAAGCCTCGCACGGTGGAGCTAAATCCGACCAGCGAAGCGGGAAAGCGCGCCATCGCCGAGCAGAACGGCCAGGTGGAAAAGAATCGTTTCGGCAAGCAAGTGGTGGTCCTCCGCTTCGAGCGCAACGCGGTGTGCGCCAAGGATGCCGAGCACAGCGGTTTCCCGTATCCGCACGCGATCGGGAGCTGCGGCATGGTGTTCTCGGACGCGGCTAAGGCCGTGAGCGCCATGCGCCACGATCTCGAGTGGACCAAAGCCCTGTACCCGAACGCCGAAAAGCGTCGCGCCGAGGAGCACATCCTCATCTCCACCAACTGCAACTGCAATTACGCCGCCCAGAGCCCCATCAGCGGCCGCCAGGTCTGCCGCATGACCCCGTACAAGCTGAGCGGCACCGACGACATCGCCTCGGATACGGCCCGCGCCCGCGCCGACATGAAAGCGCACAAGAAGTACCCCCATACCATGGTCTTTACCTGCTGCAACCCTCAGTCTCCGTCCGCGACCGACGGGTCCAACGGTCGCTCGGGTCGCCGTAACACGGATAAGACCTGCGCCTGGCGCCTGTCCTCGATGGATCTGCGCCACGCCTACGTGTTCGCGACCGAGCTGGTCGTGTCCGCTACGGGCGTGCAGGCGCCGACCCACGTCCCCGAGTTCCGTTGGCACGACCGCTTCGGATTCAAGACCGAGGTGATCGCTCCCGTCCAGCCCTTGGACGCCGGAGACCCTTTCGCGTAAGAAGCAAAGGAGACGACAGGCCCAGCGCAGCCGTTTGGCGAAGGGTGTTCTTTATTAGAACGAGTGTACAAATAATAAAGTTAAATTTTAAAACGAATATACACGCGTCAGTGTCGCTCGTAGTGGTTTGTAGGCACCGTGTCGAGGGCCGTTTCCCGTTTGAGCTCTTCTTCGTGGGCGCGGAAGTACGGGTTCTCTTTCATAAACCAATAGTACATGCGCTCCTGGTTGCGGTGCAAGATTTCCCGAAACTCCGGTTTGTACATGTTGGCGTGTTTTACCCCGATCACCGTGTCGATGATGGGGTTCCCGGCCATGGGGCGCGTGTGGTAGCGGTCAAACGAGGCGATGAACAGCGCGCTGAAGAGCCCGCAGGCCGCCGAGCAGGGGCACTGCACGGCTTCGGTCGAGCGGACCAGCTCGAAACACCTGTCGGGCTGCCTCAGACCCGTCCGCCGCAAGAACGCGTCGTACTTGACCTTGTACAGGTTCCACAGTTCCCTGTCGGACCATCCGAACGGATCGAACATGTAACATTTTCGCCCGATCGGATCGAAGGCGAAGGCGATCCAGTGCATGCCCCCCGAGGCTCGGGACCCGGTGTTCACGATAGCAGAGGCCGGACGGTGGGGATCGAGGAACCCGGGAAAGGATTTGTCGAACACGCCCAAGAACCGGTGCCGGAGTCTCATCGCCCCGACGAGCTGGTTCAGCTGACTTTCGGTGGTTCCGGCCATCTAAACGGTAGTACGGGCACGATCAGGCATTTACACAGCGTTACCGGTCGCGAAAGGCGTACGGAAGTAGGCCATCGCCAGCACGTTGCGTTCGGGTTGGTTCACCCGGACCATGTCGAACACGCCGTAGAGCATGTACACGTACGTGTTCTCGTCCATGGGGTCCAACTCGAAGTTGATCACCATGCTGTGCGAGTTGTTGGTGTACATCGGATTCTGACCCAGGTCCGTCAGTTCGCCCATGTACATGAAATCGGAGCTGAAAGGCACGGTCCACAGGTAGTTGTCGCACAGGAATTTCTTGTAGTTGACGATTTGCGTGGACGGAATGGACTCGGTGCCGATGAGCGGGTACGGCCAATTGGCGGGCCAGGACTCTCCCTGCTGCGCGCTGTACACGGGCCAGCTGCGCGGCGCGATGTAGCCCGAGTTGTTACGCACCGCGTCCTGACCGGTCTGCACACCTCCCGCGGCCGGAGGAAGGGTGGGTTCGTAAGTGGTGAGGTCGAAGAGGGTAGAGTCCTGGAAGTTGGGACCTTGACGGGTCATGGGATCGAAATTTCTCAAAAAGTCGTAGTGGAAGTACTGACGGTCGGGCCAGAACCGATACCCGTTGAACACGTAATTGTAGTTGGTGGCCATCTGAATCAAATACCAGTCCTTGGTGATGTCGCACTGGGACATCGTGAAGCCCTCTGAGTCGATACCGACGTTGCGCTTGATTTCGAACAGGTTGGGGGCCAGCAGCCGGTCGTTGCCCGGCCAGTTGATGGACGTGTCGAAAAGCACGCTCATGTTGCGGAACGTGTGGGTCAGGTAAAAGGTACCGTCCGAGTAGGGGATAGAGCCCGAGTACTTGAAGTTGATGTCGTACTGAGCGCCGATCTGCGGCGTCTCGGACGCTTTCACCCGAGTGAAGGACCATCCTCTCATTCCCTCCCAGGTTCTGGCGGGGATGTTAATGGTGAGGGCGGTGGAGCCGGCGGGCACCTGGTAGAGCGCGTTCTTCGCGCCCAGATAGTCCGCGAACGTCTGGTCGTTGGTGGCGTTCCTCAGCATCAGCTCGAGCTGATTGCTGGTGTTGTGGTCCATGGGCATGAAATTGGCCATCAGGTTCACTTCCGAATAGACGATAGAGGCGCCGTCGGCGCGCAGGTCGTTCCCGAGACTGGACTGCAGGATCATGTTAGGATCCTTTCTGAGCACCCACTCGTACGTGTAGGTGCCGGGCAGCAGGAGCAGATTCTTGATGGCAAAGTATTTCTGAGGCACCTGAATGTGGAAACGGCAGTATCGGCTGTTTCCGAGCAGTTGGGAGCGGTACTTCAGCCCCCAATTGCGGTGGTGGTTGAAGGGGTTGACGTTGTCCATCTGGTCGACGGACCATCTGGCCCCGATGTTGGTAAACAGATCCACCACGTTGGTCAGGGGCACCCTCCTGTTCATGTACGCGTAAGTGGTGGGGTCCACGTTATCGGTTTCGGGGTCGAACCCGGAAATGTTGTACTTGTACTTATCGGGCAGGTAGTCGGCGATGTTGGTGATGATAAAATTACGCCGCTGGGAGGCCGCCAAATCGATCTCGTAGGAAGGAACGGTGCCCGCGTTGAGGTAGGTGGTATATGTACCCGTCAGCTCTGCGCCTTTGTCGTTAGTACCGTTAACGTAAACTTTGACACCCGCCAGCGAAATGTTTGACGAGCTGATGGGGCCCTGACCTGTACCCTCTGGCGAGAAGGCGTACGTGGGCACGCCCTCCTCGTAACCGTCGTTGTTGAACACACGGACGTCGTGGTCGTACTGATCCACGGCCTGGTTCCAGAGAGCGAAGTAGTGATGCCTGGACATCATGTCGGCGAGCATGTACTGGTAGCTGAGTTCGGTGTTACGGTCCTGCAGTTCTACGACCACGTTCATGCCGGACCGCTCGGAGTTCAGGGTGCCGGAGCACACGCCGGTATCGTGGTACAGGAGGTTGATGAAATTGTCACGGAACCCGATGTAATTGGGTCTGTTGGCCTTCATCACCCCGGTATTGACCGTTCCGTACTCGATAGGAGGCGGGATCAGGAGACTGTCGGGGTAAGTCAGGCTATCGGTAAAGTCCTCTACCCCCATCACACCCAAATATTTCGTGCTCCCGCTGTCCATGACGTAGTAAGGTGTTTGCACCAGAGACTGAGAACCGTCGTTCTTCAGGGGCTTGACGTACGCCCCGTAAGCCAGACGCGTGTTCTCGCTGGATACTTTCGCGAAGCGACCGGCTAGACCGACCTGAGCCGCTAGCGTGGTGCTGAGCGCCCCCATTTCGCTAATGCCCGGACCCGAGTTGGGATTAGGGTAGCTGCCGGAGACGCTGGCGACGACGGCGGCTGTTTCCGCTGCGGCCGTTTGAGTGGTATTCTCATAGGGGTTAGACATTTGCCCCGTGATGGTTGTCTTGTTGCCGTCTTCCGCGATCCAGTTGTTAAAGAAGGCTTCGCGAGGGGCCAGGGGGTTGTAAGCCGTGCCGCCGTAAGGCTTGAAGGAAGGACCTCTGTCGAGCACCCCTTTGATGTCGAAGTAGGTCGCTCCCATGTCCAACACCCAGCTGTCCCC
>ERZ1090866.890-NODE-893-length-10610-cov-5.981904_pt1 | contig 10610 bp, 6 predicted proteins | sample MGYA00478477_ERZ1090866 | MGnify/ENA primary metagenome ERZ1090866 (study PRJEB33644, sample SAMEA5815737) | chicken gut metagenome | biome: Chicken; feature: Gastrointestinal Tract; material: Caecum | place: Ireland | collected 2019-01-01 | study: A study of the... | reverse complement strand
GGCCCAGACGCCCGGCTCGCCCCCCAGAACTTGGTGGACAAGCGCAAGCTGGAGATCTGCACCCCGGACGTGACCATCCAGGTGTCCCCCGACCGGGGCGCCCTGGTGGAAACCCGGATTATCGACGGGGTGGGATATATCCTCATCCGGGCCGAGGGCGGCGTGGAGGTCAACGGGGTGCCGGTGCGGCTGGCCCGGGAGCAGGACGCGCCGCAGTAAATTATTGTCCGAAAAACAGGACAGAGAAACCGGATAACCCCCAGAGGGGAAAAGAACTGGCCCCAAGGGGAATCTATTGCTTGACAACCGGGGGATTTCCCGATATACTTAACTTGTCATGGGACCGTGTGCTCCATGCAAATACTTCTCTGACCACCCAGTGCGCTGGGTCAAGGCCATACGGACAGCCGGGTCAACTGCCGAAGGATGAAAAGCCGGGCCGTGTTTTCAGCTTGGGCGGGAAAAGCCGCCGGGCCGGGCGTTCATCGTTATTGATTGAGTTAAAAGCTCAATTTTATAAGTTGGTCACTTTATAACCAGCGCCCTGTGCGCATCAACTTGTAAAAGGTCAATAAGCGTGGTAAAAGTGAGTTTATTTGCACTGGAGACCAAGATGGACGCCTTCCGCGGGCAGCCCTAAAAAGGGGCGCGCGGGTTGCTCCCGGACGCTTTTTTAAAAAACCATGGATTTTACAGGCGGTGCGCGAACAGCGCACCGTTTTTTCATTTTCTATCGAAAAGAGGTATGGGGTATGGGAGAAAAATTGCGCCTCTATGGGTTCAACAATTTGACAAAGGCCCTCAGTTTTAACATTTATGACGTGTGTTACGCCAAAACGCCCCGGGAGCAGCGGGACTATATCGCCTATATCGACGAGCAGTATAACTCTGAGCGCCTGACCAATATCCTCACCACCCTGACGGATATGATCGGCGCCAAGGTGCTGAATATCGCCCGGCAGGACTATGACCCCCAGGGGGCCTCGGTGACTATCCTCATCGCCGAGGGCTCTATGACCCCGGCGGGGGATACGGTGCTGGGCCACCTGGATAAGAGCCATGTCACGGTGCACACCTACCCCGAGTACCACCCCGAAACGTTCCTGGCCACCTTCCGGGTGGATATTGACGTGGCCACCTGCGGGGAAATCACGCCCCTGTCCACACTGGACTATTTGATTGGCTCCTTCGATTCGGACATCATCACCATGGACTACCGTGTGCGGGGCTTCACCCGGGACTTGGACGGCAAGAAGCTGTTCTTGGACCACGACGTGGTGTCCATCCAGCACTATATCGACCCGGAGATTTTGCGCCGGTATGACGCGGTGGACATCAATGTGTACGAGGCCAACCTGTTCCATACCAAGATGATGGTGAAGGACATCGATTTGCAGAACTACCTGTTCAATACGGACGTGTACGAGCTGCCGCCCAGAACCCGGCTGGAGATTATGCAGAACCTGCGCCGGGAGATGATTGAGATTTTCAGCGGCAGGAATATCTACTGAGAAAAGAGGAGAGCCACGCCGGAGGCGCGTAAAAGTTCTTTCGGCGGTTTTCTTTCAAGAAAACCCTAGCCTTACAAAGCAAAGCGCGGCTTTGCGGGAAAAGAGCGTGGGCCCAAGCCCGCGATAGGGCGCTGGGCTGGCTCCCGCCGTGTTTTCCGATGGGTCTCAGAAGACCGCGCCGGCGAGAAGACCCACATTTGTACGTTGCGTGGCCGTTCGCCTGTATTTTCATTTTGCTATAGGGGGGATACCGATGCTTTCACAAGAGCGCGCCCCAATTTATGAGGCGCTTCAAGAATTTGAAAAACGCCGGGTGGTGCCCTTTGACGTCCCCGGCCATAAGCGGGGCAGGGGCAACCCGGAATTGACCCAGCTGCTGGGGGAAAAGTGCGTCTCCATGGACGTCAACTCCATGAAGCCCCTGGACAACCTCTGCCACCCTGTCTCCGTCATCCGGGAGGCCGAGGAGCTGGCCGCCCAGGCCTTTGGCGCGGCCCACGCCTTTTTGATGGTAGGCGGCACCACCTCCGCGGTGCAGGCCATGATTCTCTCCGTGGCCAAGCGAGGAGAAAAGATTATCCTGCCCCGGAACGTCCACCGCAGCGTCATGGGGGCCATGGTGCTCTGCGGGGCGGTGCCCGTCTATGTGGACCCCGCCTGCGACGACCGGCTGGGCATCCCCCTGGGCATGCGCCGGGAGGACGTGGAGAACGCCATTAAAAAACACCCCAACGCCAAGGCCGTGCTGGTGAACAACCCCACCTATTACGGCATCTGCTCGGACATCCAGGCCATCGCCAAAATGGCCCACGACCACGGCATGCTCTGCCTGGCCGACGAGGCCCACGGCACCCACTTCTACTTCAGCGACGAGCTGCCCATGTCCGCCATGGCTGCCGGCGCGGATATGGCGGCGGTGTCCATGCACAAGTCCGGCGGCAGCCTCACCCAGAGCAGCCTGCTCCTCTGCGGCCCCGCCATGCAGGAGGGCCACGTGCGGCAGATCATCAACCTGACCCAGACCACCTCCGGCTCCTATTTGCTGCTTTCCAGCCTGGACATCTCCCGGCGGAACCTGGCTTTGCGGGGCAGGGAGGCTTTCTCCCAGGTGGTGCGCTTGGCCGACTACGCCCGGGAGGAAATCAACCAGATTGGCGGGTACTACGCCTTTTCCAAAGAGCTGGTAAACGGCGACAGCGTCTTTGATTTTGACAGGACCAAGCTCTCGGTAAACACCTTAAACGTGGGCCTGGCGGGCATTGAGGTCTACGACCTGCTGCGGGACGAGTACGACATCCAAATTGAGTTTGGCGACTTGGGCAACTTCTTGGCCTACCTGTACATAGGGGACAGGCCCAGGGAGGTGGAGCGTCTGGTCAGCGCCTTGGCGGAGGTGCGCCGCCGCTTCGGCAAGCCGGACGCCGCCGGGCTTATGCGCCAGGAGTACATCGACCCCCAGGTGGTGCTCTCCCCCCAGGACGCCTTTTACGCGGAAAAGCAGAGCCTGCCTTTGGAGGAATCCGCCGGGCACGTGTGCAGCGAGTTTGTCATGTGCTACCCGCCGGGGATTCCCATCCTGGCACCGGGGGAGCGGATTACCCCCGAAATCGTGCGGTACATCCAGTACGCCAAGGAAAAGGGCTGCAGCATGACCGGCCCCGAGGACCCGGACATCCGCCGCCTGAATGTGTTGAAGGGAGTGTATTGACCCATGGAGTTTTGGTTTTCCGAAATGCACACGCCCCATGTCAAGCTGTCCATCCGGGTGGATAGGCAGCTGTACAGCGGGAAAAGCGAGTTCCAGCGCATCGATGTGTTCGATTCCCCGGAGTTTGGCCGGTTCCTCACCTTGGACGGCTACATGATGCTGACGGAAAAGGACGAGTTCATCTACCACGAGATGATTACCCACGTGCCCATGGCGGTGCACCCCCATGTGGAGAAGGTGCTGGTCATCGGCGCGGGGGACGGCGGCGTCATCCGGGAGCTGGTGCAGTACCAGGATTTGCAGCACATCGACATGGTGGAGATAGACCCCCTGGTGGTGGAGGTGTGCAAAAAGTACCTGCCCAAAACCGCCTGCCGCCTGGAGGACCCCCGGCTCACCATCCACTATGAGGACGGGCTGAAGTTCATCCGCTCCCGGCAGGAGGAGTACGATTTGATCATTGTGGACTCCACCGACCCCTTCGGCCCCGGCGAGGGCCTGTTCACCCGGGAGTTTTACGGCAACTGCTACAAGGCATTAAAGGAGGACGGCATCCTCATCAACCAGCACGAGAGCCCCTTCTACCCCGGGGACGCCGCCGCCTGCCAGCGGGCCCACAAGAACATTGTGGAGAGCTTCCCCATCAGCAAGGTGTACCAGGCCCACATCCCCACCTACCCCTCGGGCCACTGGCTGTTTGGGTTTGCCAGCAAGAAATACCACCCCTTAAAAGATTTGGATGAGACGCGGTGGAACATGCGGGGAATCCCCTGCCGGTACTACACCACCACGCTGCACAAGGGCGCGTTCTACATCCCAGCCTATGTGGAGGAGCTTTTAAAACATGTTGAGAAAGAATATTGAGACCTTCCTCTCCTGCGGCAACGAGTGGCAGGAGGCGGGCACCGTCCTGTTTGGCGCGCCCTTTGATTCCACCACCTCCTACCGGCCGGGCTCCCGGTTTGGCAGCAGCGCCATCCGGCGGGAGTCCTACGGCATTGAGAGCTACAGCCCCTACCAGGACAAGGACTTGGAGGACATCGCCGTGTTCGACAGCGGCGACATCGAGCTGCCCCTGGGGGACGCCGCCCTCTCCCTGGCGCAGATCGAGGAGCGGGCCTCCGCCATTTTAGAAGCGGGCAAGCGGCCCTTCCTGCTGGGTGGCGAGCACCTGGTGACGCTGGGTGCCTTCCGGGCGGCCTTCGCCAAGTACCCGGACATCCACATCCTCCACTTTGACGCCCACGCCGATTTGCGGGACGACTACCTGGGGGTGCAGCTCTCCCACGCCTGTGTGCTGCGCCGGTGCTGGGAGCTTGTGGGTGACGGGAAGATTTTCCAGTTCGGCATCCGCTCGGGAGATAGGGAGGAGTTCCGCTGGGGGGCTTCCCACGTGAATACCCACAAGTTCGACTTGCACGGCCTGGAGGAGCGGCTGGAGCAGCTGGGGGACACCCCGGTGTACTTCACCTTGGATCTGGACGTGCTGGACCCCAGCGTGTTCCCGGGCACCGGCACGCCGGAGCCTGGCGGCGTTTCCTTTGAGGAGCTGCGCAAGGCTGTCACGTTGGTGTGCCAGAAAGCCAATGTGGTGGCCTGCGACGTCAACGAGCTGAGCCCGCCCTACGACCAAAGCGGCGTCAGTACCATGGTGGCCTGTAAGGTTGTCAGGGAAATGCTGTTGGCGCTGAACTAAAAGAAAACAACCGCGAAGCGGCGTAAAAGTTTCGCCAGCCTTTTCAAAGGCTGCGGGGTGTGGGGCAGCGCCCCACGACCGAAAGCAAAGCGCAGCTTTGCGGGAAAAGAGAGATAGGCCCAAGCCCGCATGCGCCTGCAAGGCGATAGGGCGCTGGGCCGGCTGGTTTCCGCCGTGCTCTCCGGTGGGGTTCAGAAAACCGTCCGGGCCCTTGTTTACAGGCCTGCGGCCCGGTATGACAACGGCCCTGGTTTTTCCTCCCGGCTGCGCCGGTTAAGACCTTGGGGGCGCTGCCCCCAATCCCCTGCAAACTTTTGAAAAAGTTTGATCAAAACTTTCATGCGCTTCGCGATATTCATTTCTAAATTTTTCTACATTTTTTTCATTACATTGTGTGCCGCGCGGGCGAGCCGACCTCTCGATGGAGAGAGCGAAGTGGAACGAGTGATAACGCGACTCGTCCCGTCCGGCCACGGACAAGGAGTGTTTCTCATGAGCAAAGTTCTCATTATCGGCTGCGGCGGTGTGGCCAACGTGGCCATCCGCAAGTGCTGCCAGTGCGATGACCTGTTCACCGACATCTGCATCGCCTCCCGCACAAAATCCAAGTGCGATGCCCTCAAGGCCGACCTGGAGGGCAAGACCAAGACCCGCATCACCACCGCCCAGGTGAACGCCGACGACGCCTCCCAGGTGGCAGCCCTCATCCGGGAGTACCAGCCCGACCTGGTGATGAACATCGCCCTGCCCTACCAGGATTTGGCCATTATGGACGCCTGCCTGGAGTGCGGCGTCAACTACCTGGATACCGCCAACTACGAGCCCGAGGACCTCTCCGACCCCGCCTGGCGCGCCAACTACGAGAAGCGCTGCAAGGAGGAGGGCTTCTCCGCCTACTTCGACTACTCCTACCAGTGGGCCTACAAGGAGAAGTTCGAGAAGGCCGGCCTCACCGCTTTGCTGGGCACCGGCTTTGACCCCGGCGTCACCCAGGCCTACTGCGCCTACGCCCAGAAGCACCTGTTCGACCAAATCGACACCATCGACATCCTGGACTGCAACGGCGGCGACCACGGCTATCCCTTCGCCACCAACTTCAACCCCGAGGTGAACCTCCGGGAGGTGTCCGCCCCCGGCTCCTACTGGGAGGACGGCCACTGGGTGGAGATCCCCGCCATGAGCATCAAGCGGGAGTACGACTTCGACCAGGTGGGCCAGAAGGACATGTACCTGCTCCACCACGAGGAGATCGAGTCGTTGGCCAAGAACATCCCCGGTGTCAAGCGCATCCGCTTCTTCATGACCTTCGGCCAGAGCTACCTCACCCACATGAAGTGTTTGGAAAACGTGGGCATGCTCTCCACCGAGCCTGTGGAGTTTGAGGGCCACAAGATTGTCCCCATCCAGTTCCTGAAGGCCCTGCTGCCCGACCCGGCCACCTTGGGCCCCCGCACCGTGGGCAAGACCAACATCGGCTGCATCTTCACCGGCAAAAAGGACGGCCAGGAGAAAAAGGCCTACATCTACAACGTGTGCGACCACCAGGAGTGCTACAAGGAAGTGGGCTCCCAGGCCATTTCCTACACCACCGGCGTGCCCGCCATGGTGGGGGCCATGATGCTGCTCACCGGCAAGTGGAACAAGCCCGGCGTCTACACCGTGGAGGAGTTCGACCCGGACCCCTACATGGACGCCCTGAACCAGTGGGGCCTGCCCTGGCAGATTGACGAGAACCCCGCGCTGGTAGACTGAGATGACACAGCTGAACACCCCCTATTTCCTGGTGGACGAGGGGCTTTTGAAGAAAAATCTGGAGCTTCTCCGGCAGGTGCAGCAGGAGGCGGGCTGCAAGATCCTGCTGGCGCAAAAGGCCTTCTCCATGTTCGCCTGCTACCCTCTCATCAGCCGGTATCTGGCCGGCACCACCGCCAGCGGCCTGTATGAGGCCCGCCTGGGCCGGGAGGAATTCCCCGGGGAGGTGCACGTGTTCTCCCCCGCCTACCGGGAGGAGGAGTTCCAGGCGCTGCTGGGCCTGGCGGACCACTTTGTGTTCAACTCCCCCAGCCAGCTGCGCAAGTACGCCCAGCGGGCCAAGGAGGCGGGCAAGCAGGTGGGCCTGCGCGTCAACCCGGAGTGCTCCACCCAGGAGGGCCACGCCATCTACGACCCCTGCGCCCCCGGCTCCCGGCTGGGCACCACCCTGGCTAATTTCGACGAGAGCTTGCTGCCCCTGTTGGACGGCCTGCACTTTCACACGCTGTGCGAGCAGAACTCCGACGACTTGGAGACCACCGCCCACGCCTTTGAGGAGAAATTCGGCCAGTACCTGCCCCGGATGCGGTGGCTGAACCTGGGCGGCGGCCACCACATCACCCGGGCGGACTACGACATCCCCCGGCTGGTGCGGGTGGTGAAGCACTTCCGGGAGAAGTACGGCCTGGAGGTTTACCTGGAGCCCGGGGAGGCCGTGGTGTTAAACGCGGGCTTTTTGGTCTCCACCGTGCTGGAGATAGTCCACAACGGCATGGACATCGCCATTTTGGACACCTCCGCCGCCTGTCACATGCCCGACGTGCTGGAGATGCCCTACCGCCCGCCGGTGAAGGATTCCGGCAAGGCGGGGGAGAAGCCCTACACCTACCGCCTGACAGGGCCCACCTGCCTGGCCGGCGACGTCATCGGGGACTACTCCTTTGACCACCCCTTGGCAGAGGGCAGCCAAATCGTCCTGGAGGACATGGCGCTGTACACCATGGTCAAGACCAACACCTTCAACGGCATGCCCCTGCCAGCCATCGTCCTGCGCCATGAAGACGGCACGGTGGATGTGGTGAAGGAGTTTGGCTACGAGGACTTTAAGAGCCGGTTGAGCTAAACGAGAGGCGCCGCGAAGCGGGATAAAAGTTTTTTGGTCAAGCTTTTTTTCAAAAAAGCTTGCGGGTTGCAGGGCAGAGCCCTGCGGCCTTGCCCTTTACTGGCGCAGCCGGAAAGAAACCAGGGGCCAGGGCGCACGCCGCCGAAGGCGGATAGCCCGCAGCCCCGGCCGGCGGGACGGAAACTTTCCCCTTTGACAGAAGCTCACCTTGCGGAGTTTCCGCCTGTATCCAATAAAACAAAAGGACACCCAATTTCCTGGGTGTCCTTTTTTTGCGTGTGATAGAGGTGGCTTATCCCTTCAAAGACTCCACAATGGCGTCCTTCAAGGCGTCCAGCTGGGCCTTGCTGTCCTCTTTCAGGGAGGACTTCACCGTGACCACGGGCTCCAGCAGGGTGATGTTCTTCATGCTCTCCAGCTCGGCCTGGATGAGCTTGCCGGAGGCGGGGTTCCAGGTGCCGTTCTGGATGATGCCCACGGTGCGGTTCTGCACCAGCAGGGCCTCCATGTCGTGGATGAAGTTGTACATGGCGGGGTAGATGCTGTTGTTGTAGGTGGGGCAGGCCAGCACAATGTGGCTGCACCGGAACACCTCGGAAATCAAGGTGGAGACGTGGGTGCTGGATACGTCATACACGGCGATGTTCTTCACGCCGGCTTCCGCCAGGCCGTTGGCCAGCAGATTGGCGGCGTTCTCCGTGTTGCCGTACATGGAGGCGTAGCAGATGGCCACGGCCTTGTCCTCGGGCTCGTAGCGGCTCCACAGGTCGTACTTGCCCAGCAGGTAGCCCAAATCGCTGCGCCACACCGGCCCGTGCAGGGGGCAGATGGTGGCGATGTCCAAGCCGCCCAGCTTCTTCAAGGCCGCCTGGACCTGGGCGCCGTATTTGCCCACAATGTTGGAGTAGTAGCGGCGGGCGTCCTCCAGCCAATCCTTGTCGAAGTCCACCTCGTCGTTGAACAGGGCGCCGTCCACCGCGCCGAAGGTGCCGAAGGCGTCGGCGGAGAACAGGACCTTCTCGCTCTCCTCATAGCTGACCATCACCTCGGGCCAGTGGACCATGGGGGCGGTGTAGAAGCGCAGGGTGTGCTGGCCCAGCTCCAGGGCGTCGCCCTCCTTGACCACCAGGGCGTGGCTGTCCACGTCGAAGTCGTAGAACTGGCGAATCATCTGGAAGGTTTTGGCGTTGCCCACAATCTTCAGGTTGGGATAGTAGGGCAGCAGCATCTCAATGGTGGCGCAGTGGTCGGGCTCCATGTGGTTGACGATGAGGTAATCCAAGGGCTTGTCCCCCAGCGTGGCCCGCACGTTCTGGATGAACTGCAGCGCGATGGAGGAGTCCACCGTGTCCAGCAAAGCGGTTTTCTCGTCCAAAATGACGTAGGAGTTGTAAGACACCCCCCGGGGGATGGGGAAGAGGTTCTCAAACAGGGCCAAGCGGCGGTCGCTGCCGCCCACCCAAACGATAGAGTCGCTGATGTTTCTTGTATAGACCATGGCTTGCTCCTTTCCAAAGATGGCGCCAGGGACTGGCCCGCCCCGGCAGCCGTGCTTTTCCCCAGGGCGTGTGCTGGGCCCCGGGCTTTTCGTTAAAGAAGTATCAACTAAGGAGAGGGTACCATATTTTCCGCCCGTTGGCAAGCGTGGAAAGGCCCCTTGGGAAAGGAAATTTTCGGCCCTGGTTCCCCGCCCGGACAATCGGCTAAATCCAGGTTTTTCCTGGGGGAGAATCTGTTTATTTCCCATAAAGTGTGATAAAAGATTGACAAAGGCGAAAAATGGTAGTATGCTATGGGCGAAAGAGATAGTTTAAGTCTTAAACAAAAGTCTTAAACCAAGATTGAGGGAGCGGCACGGCGCCCAGAAAAAGCAAAGAAACGTAAGATGGAGTGTGAAGCATGAAATTCAAGTACCGCTGGTGGGGAAAGGGCGACGTGGACGCCTCGATAGGCATCTTCTTCGACGGTTTTTCCAAAATCCTTTCCGCCACTGGGATTATGCTCTTTGTGTTCGGCATGCCGGCAGACATTGTGCTGGGGAAGATTGTGCCCGGTGTGGGCCTGGCCATTTTCGCCGGGAACCTGTGGTATTTTTACGAGGCCTGGTCCCTGGCCAAAAAAGAACACCGCCAGGACGTGACCGCCCAGCCCTTTGGCATAGGGGCCTCTCAGCTGACGGGCTGGCTGTACCTTATCATGGGGCCTGTTTATTGGCAGACTGGCGCCGCGGAGCTGGCCTTCCAGGTGGGCCTGGCGTCCTCTCTGATTGGCGGCATGATCGAGGTGCTGGGCGGCTTTATCGGCCGGTGGATCGTCAAGGTGGTGCCCCACAGCGCCTTGATGGGCAACATGGCCTCCTCGGCGCTGGTGTGGCTCTCCTTTGTGGGCATCGCCATGGTGTTTGACAAGCCCCTCTACGCGTTGCTGCCCTTCTGCATGGTGGTTATCGACTACCTGGGCAAGGCGGACAAGCGCTTTCAGAAAATCCCCACCGGCGTGGTGGCGGTGGTGCTGGGGGCCGTCATTGCCTGGTGCGGCGGGTACCTCACCTGGGATAACTTCACCGCCTCCTTCTCCAACCTGGGCTTTTACCCGCCCACCTTCTGCGGCGGCGACATTGTGCAGGGGATGAAAGGTATTTTCCCCTTCCTGCCGGTTATCATCCCCTTGCAGATTAACAATTTCCTCTCCACCCTTCAGGGCATCGAGGCCGCCAAGGCGGTGGGGGACAGCTACCCGGAGCGCCGCTCCATGGTGATGGACGGCTGCTCTACGATGCTGGGCAGCCTGTTCGGGAACCCTTTTCCCACCACGGTGTAC
>ERZ1090866.889-NODE-892-length-10614-cov-8.490293_pt1 | contig 10614 bp, 10 predicted proteins | sample MGYA00478477_ERZ1090866 | MGnify/ENA primary metagenome ERZ1090866 (study PRJEB33644, sample SAMEA5815737) | chicken gut metagenome | biome: Chicken; feature: Gastrointestinal Tract; material: Caecum | place: Ireland | collected 2019-01-01 | study: A study of the... | reverse complement strand
TATAAGAGACAGGAAGGAACTTCTTGCCAATCCCGACAGAGAGGCGCGCGGTACAATAATAGAAGCTAAGCTCGATAAGGGTATGGGTCCCGTGGCCAGCGTACTCGTGCAGAACGGCACGCTGCACACGGGCGACAACATAATTTCAGGCATGGTAACAGGTCGCGTGCGCGCCATGATAGACGACAAGGGCAGGCAGGTTAAATCGGCAGGTCCTTCCACGGCGGTATCCGTGCTCGGCTTTGAGGAAGTACCCAACGCGGGCGACTCTATTTACGCCGTTTCCCAGGAACTTATGAAGCAGGTCATCGACGAGAGAAAGAGAAAGGAGAGCGAGGCGCGCGTACAGCAGACCTCGAAAATCTCGCTCGACGAAGTGTTCGGCAAGATTGCAGAAGGCAATATGAAGACGCTCAACCTCATAATCAAGGGCGACGTGCAGGGCTCGGTAGAGGCTGTAAAGCAATCCGTGCTCAAACTCTCCAATGACGAGGTTCAGGTAAAGGTAATCCACAGCGGCGCGGGCGCGGTGACCGAATCGGACGTAATGCTCGCCGATTCCTCTAACGCAATAATACTTGCGTTTAACGTTCGTCCCGACGCAAAGGCCAAGGCTCTTGCAGAGCGCAGCAAGGTAGACATCCGCACATATCGCATAATCTATGACCTCCTCGACGATATGGAGGCCGCCCTCAAGGGTATGCTCTCGCCCAAATATCACGAAGTTTACCTCGGCAAGTGCGAAGTCCGCCAGGTATTCCGCATCACAGGCGTTGGCAATGTAGCAGGTTGCTACGTTCTCGAAGGCAAGATAGTGCGCGGCGGCAAACTGCGCATCTATCGCGACGACGTTCTCGTGGTTGAGGGCAACGTTCAGCAGCTCAAGCGCTTCAAGGACGATGTCAAGGAAGTGGCGCGCGGATTTGAATGCGGTTGCTCAATCGAAGGCTTCAACGATATCAAGGTTGGCGACATTATAGAGTGCTACATGGTGGAGCAGATTCCCGCCAAGCAGTAACGCATAAATTTTTATAAAAAAGCGCAACCTCTCTGTGCAGAGCGTAAAATTTGTTTTAACTGCAATGAGCGGCTGAATTGAATTGTATTGATTTTTGTTCTGCGCTGTTCGGGTTTTATACAAAATCCGCCTGCGGCTTTGCGCAGGCGTAAACAACACGCCTGCGCAGGCTTGATATAAATCAGGCGTGAACAATGCGCCTGCATTTAATTGATATAAATCAGGCGCGACCAAGACTCCTGCACAGAATTGATAAAAATATAAATATTTTAATAAACAGTGTCTGCGGCGCCTGAAAGCAGTAAATTAAATGCGGTAGCCGCGGCAGGGCGGCGTTTGCTCCGCCCGGGAGAAAGTTATGAAAGGTTTAAGGGGAGAAAGGCTGGCAAGCGAATTCCAGAAGGCAATTTACGAGGTCATCTCCCGCAGATTGCGCGACAGGGTTCCCGGCCTTTCGGCAATAATAAGCGTCACGGGTGCAGACGTTGCGCCCGACCTCAAGACGGCCAAAATATATGTGAGCATATTCGATAAGGACGAGCAGAAAAAGCTTGCCTCGTTCGAGACAATAAAGGAAAACGCAGGCTTTATCCGCCACGAACTTTCCGGTATGCTGCGCATACGCACCGTCCCCGTACTCACGTTCATTCTGGACGGCAGTATGGAGTACGGCGCTCATATAGACGAAATTTTAGGTAAATTAAACGTAAAATCGGAAGATGAACACTGAAAATGCGTTGGCGGCAGTTGCCGCACAGATAAAAAAGGCGCAGCGCGCCGCAATATTCTGTCATTCCCGTCCGGACGGCGACTCGCTCGGCAGCGGCCTCGGGCTTCAGCTTGCCATGCTTGCGGCGGGTAAGGATGTATGTTTTGTCTGTGAAGACGTCCCTCCCGAAAAGTTTTTTTTCCTCCCTCAGATGAAGGGTGTAAGTACAGAGCTTCCTGAGGGCGACTTCGATTTGTTCATAGCCGTAGACTGCGCCGACGTGTCCAGAATGGGTAAGTTTGGCTATAACTTTTCCAAATTCCGCGGCGAAACGGTAAATATCGACCATCACATATCCAACACTGCCTATGCAAAAAACAATCTCGTCAGCGTTTGTTCCGCCACGTGCGAGGTTATGCCCGCGGTCATAGAGGCCGCAGGCCTTGAAATCTCGCCCGAATCGGCCAACGCGCTCATGCTCGGATTGGTGACAGACAGCGGCAGTTTTACTCATTCCGACGTAACACAGCACACCTTCGAGGTTGCCGCACGCCTTCGCTCGCTCGGCGCGGACGTCACAAAGATAAATTACGAGATGTTTTCCCGTCAGAGGAAGGAGCGCGCACTGCTGTTTTCAAAGGTGCTGTCCACAATGCGTTTTGCACTTGAGGACAAGCTTGCCTTTATCACCGTAACAGACGAGGCTATAAAAGAGACGGGTGCAGTACGCAATATGACGGAGGGGTTCGTAGATTATCTCCTCACGATAGACGGTGTGGAAGTTGCCGTAGCGCTCATGGAAATGAAGAAGGGTCAGTATAAGGCATCGCTGCGCAGCAAGGGTGCAGACGTAAACGCCGTTGCGTCAGGCTTCGGCGGCGGCGGACACGTGCTCGCAAGCGGCTGTATGCTCTTCGGCGAATATGAAGAGGTTATAGAAAGGCTCACCTACGCCGTATATCAGCAGTTATGAGCGAAAATTTATTTACCCGAACGGGATTTATAAACGTAAACAAGGAGCAGGGTGTGTCCTCGGCGCGCGAGGTGGCCGTAATAAAAAAGCTGACAGGTCTGCCCTGCGGCCATATGGGTACTCTTGACCCGATGGCAAGCGGCGTTCTGCCCGTTGCCGTAGGCAACGCAACCAGGCTGTTTGACTATTTTTTATCTAAGCGCAAGCGCTATCTTGCCCAGTTTACATTCGGTATTCTCACCGATACGCTCGATACAACGGGCAAGGTGATTGCCGAAGGCGGCAGGATACCGTCAGAGAATGAAATAGCAGAAGCGCTGCCCAGGCTCACGGGCGGTATTATGCAGGTTCCTCCTGCGTACAGCGCAAAGAGCGTAGGCGGCGAGCGCGGATATAAACTTGCCCGTGCAGGTAAAACGTTTGAGCTTGCCCCCAAGCTTGTAAGCGTTGGCGAATTTATTTTGAAAGGCCGCGTAAAAGAGAATGTTTTTTGCTTTGAAATAGAGTGCGGCAGCGGAACGTATATACGCTCGCTTGCGCGCGACCTTGGCGAATTGGTAGGCACATATGCCTCAATGAATTCATTAGTCCGTACAAAAAGCGGATGTTTTGAAATTGAAAACTCGGTTGAAACGCGGTGTCTTAACCGCGAAAATATATCAGATTTTCTTGTCCCTGCAGACTCCGTTCTGCCCTACCCGTGCAAAACTTTGGATGCTCGGGAAGAAAAATTATACCTCAACGGCGTACCCGCCCCGTGCGGGTTGCCTGAAGGGCTGTACAGGATCTACCGTCAGGATGGCTCGTTCCACGGCGTGGGCTTTTCCGATGGCACAAATTTAAAATCGAGGTTAAAATTATGCCAGAAATAATCAATTATAACAAGGACGATTACAATTTTCCTTCACTTGTCGTACTCGGCTGCTTCGATGCTATACACGCGGGGCATGCGGAGCTGTTAAAAAAAGCCAAGCTCCAGGCCAAGATAAACGGCCTCGATCTCGGCGTAATGATGTTTGCCGAAGGCAAGGGCGGAAGGCAGGTCTATTCGTTTGAAGAAAGACTTTCATTCCTTGCTGCATACAATGTTAAATTTGTTCTGAAGATAGACTACACCGACGAGTTCAAAAAGACGACTGCCGCCGACTTTTTACATAATCTGGAGGAGCACATCAACGTCAAGGCGTATATGAGCGGTAAGGATTTCCGCTTCGGCGCAGGCGCTAAGGGCAAGAGCTCCACTCTTAAAAATTATGCCGACGACGAGGAAAACGGCGTTTGGTATATGTCCGTCAAAGACGTTGCAATCGATGGCGAAAAAGTAAGTACCACGCTTATTAAACAGTGCCTCGAGGCTGGAGAAATACAAAAGGCGAACAAACTTCTCGGCCGCGAATATTTTGTTTCCGGCGAGGTTTGCGAAGGCCACGGCCGCGGCACGGGCCTCGGCTTCCCTACGGCCAATATCGTATATCCTGCAAATAAAATTGTTGTCGCTCCCGGTGTGTACGGAGTAGAGGCCGAAATAGACGGCCAGGCTTATAAGGGCGTTGCAAACTGCGGTCCCCGCCCTACTTTCGGCGAGGATGCAACCGTGCTCGAAGCGTATTTCGAGGGACTTGACAAGGAAATTTACGGCCAGAATATAACAATCAAATTTATCAACTTTATCCGCAAAATACGCAAGTTTGAAAGTGCAGAGGCTCTCTCCGCACAGATAGCTGAAGATGTTACTAAGATAGGCTCTCCTGACAATCTTTCTGAAGAGCCTGCAACCGAAGAGGTTGCTCCTGCAGAAGAAGTGGCAGTTGCGGCAGAGGAAGTAAAGGAAGAGCTTGGAAAAGCTCCCGCCGAGGGCGATATGGTAGAGGTCGTAGAAGACGAGGTGGAAACGCCTGCCGAAGAACTCGCCGTTGCCGCCGAGGCTATAACTGAAGACAAGGAGACCGCTCCCGCAGAGGAGACTCTTCCTGCTGAAGAAGTTGCACCCGAGGAAGAGTGCACAGACAATGCCGAAGAGACTGCAGAGGATGTAGAGGTTGCGGCAGAAGAAGTAAAGGAAGAGCTTGAAAAGGCTCCCGCCGAAGGCGAAATGTTAGAAGTTGTGGAGGACGAGGTGGAAACGCCCGCCGAAGAACTCGCCGTTGCCGCCGAGGCCATAACCGAAGACAAGGAAGCCGCTCCCGTTGAAGAGGCCGCTCCTGCAGAAGAAGCCACTTCTGCGGAGGAAGTTGCTACCGCTGAAGAAACAGACAATGCTGAAGAGACAGCAGAAGATGTAGAAGTTGCGGCAGAGGAAGTAAAGGAAGAGCTTGCAAAAGCTCCCGCCGAGGGCGAGATGGTAGAGGTCGTAGAGGACGAGGTTGAGACGCCTGCCGAAGAACTTGCCGTCGCCGCCGAGGCTATAACCGAAGACAAGGAGGCTGCTCCCGCAGAAGAAGCTACTCCTGCGGAGGGAGTTGCTCCTGCTGAAAAAACTGCGCCCGCTGAGGAAACTGCACCCGTTGAGGAAGCTGCGCCCGCTGAGGAAACCGCACCAGCAGAAGAGTGTACAGACAATGCGGAAGAGACTGCAGAAGAAGTGGCAGTTGCGGCTGAAGAAGTAAAGGAAGAGCTTGAAAAGGCTACTGCTGAGGGCGAAATGGTAGAAGTTGTAGAGGACGAGGTTGAGACGCCTGCCGAAGAACTCGCCGTTGCCGCCGAGGCCATAACCGAAGACAAGGAAGAAGCCGCTCACGCAGAGGAGAACGTTCCCGCTGAGGTAGCCGCTCCTACTGAAGAGTGTACAGATAAGGCTGAAGAGCCTGCGACCGTTGAAGAGCCTGCACTTGCAGATGCAGTTTCCGACCCTGAGGGCGAGGAGAGCGTGGCAGCCGCACCTGCCGAAGATATAGTTGTAGAAAAGCTTGTTGCAGAAGTGTTTGAAGAGAGTGCAGAGCCTCAGGACGAAGAGGACAGTGCGGAGGAAGACGCTCAGACCGAGAGTGTTGGAGAAGGTGAGGCTGAAAATGCTCAGCCTTCCGAAAAGAAGAGCAAAAAGCGCAAGCGCAGCCGCGGCAAGGCCGACCGCAGGAGAGGAGACACCCGTAAAAGATGATAAAGTTCGGACCGAGCGGAAACAGTGAAAGCTTTTATGCCATGGGCTACAAGCACACCGAGCAGGCGGCAAAGTATGTAAAGGATTTCGGGCTGGATTGCTTCGAATATTCCTTTGGCAGGGGCGTAAATATGTCTGAGGGCAAAGCCATATCGATTGGCGAGGCCTTCAAAGAGCAGGAAATAGAAATTTCCGTACACGCCCCCTACTTCATAAATTTTGCAAACCCCGCAGACGAGGCCGCTCAGAAATCTTACGGCTATGTTCTGGACAGCGCCAGGTTTTTAAAACTCTTTGGCGGCAAAAGGCTGGTCTTTCACCCTGCGGCGCAGGGCAAAGCCTCCCGCGAAGACGCCGTAAACCTTACCGAGGAGCGCCTCAAAGTGCTTCGCGACTACATCTATATGAACGGCCTTGAAGATTTGTATTTCTGCCCCGAAGTAATGGGAAAGCTTGCCCAGATAGGCACGCTTGAAGAGGTGGTAAGGTTCTGCAAAATCGACCCCGTATATATTCCGTGCGTCGATTTCGGTCACCTTAACTCCCGCGAGCAGGGCAGTCTTAAAACGGTTGAAGATTACAAATCCCGCCTTGAATATATGATTTCCGAGCTCGGGTATGATAAGGTAAAGTATTTCCACGTGCATTTTTCCAAGATAATGTATGGCGGGAAGGGCGAAATAAAGCACCTTACCTTTGCGGACGACGTGTACGGACCGGAGTTTGAACCGCTTGCCATTGCTTTGAAGGAGCTTAAGCTCGAGCCGTATATAGTGAGCGAGTCGGACGGTACCCAGGCAGAGGACGCCCGCACAATGAAGGAAATTTATAGCAGTTTAAAAATTTGAGGTTTTATGCCTCAAAGGTGCATTAAAACACAACTATACTTATATATAAATTTGACATATCGCACCGATTTTGGTAAAATAGCTATGTAATGCGGATAAGCAAAACAGCTATAAAGTACAATGCGTGCGGCGTTTGCGCAGTATTTACGTTTGGCCGCGGCGCACGGCAGGAAGTATAAAATGCTTATAGATCGTTCAAAAAAGATTTTTGAAGAGACGGGTGCGGACAAACTCGTTGTAACCGCCCCCGATTTAAGGTTTTATCTGACGGGTTTCGCCAGTACGGACGGCATGGTCGTTACCGATAAAAACGGCACAGTTTTTTATACCGATTCTCGCTACTCCGAGGCGGCCGAGGCCGCGCTTGAAGGCACGGGTATCGCCGTAAAACAGCCTCCCGAGGGCGGCTATCTCCCTCTGGCGGAGGGTGGCAAGGTAGCGGCGGCGCTTTCACGCATCACCGCTAACGAATATATCGCGCTGTCTGCCCGCTGCAAGGAAATAACCGATTGCACGCCGGCTTTCGTAAAAGCCATGGGCGTCAAGGAAGAGAGCGAGCTCGCGTGCATCAAAAAGGCGTGCGAGATAACTGACAGAGCCTATGCAGACCTGCTCGGCGCGTTCAAAGAGGGTATGACCGAGAATGAGGCCGCAGCTGAGCTTGAATATCGTATGCGCAAGTACGGCGCAAGCGGCACATCGTTTGAGACAATAATGGCATTCGGCGAGGGCAGCTCCGTTCCCCATCACGAAACGGGCAGCCGCAAGCTCAAATTCGGCGATATAATTTTAGTGGACTTCGGTTGCAAGTGGGGCGGCTACTGCTCCGACTGCACAAGAACGCTGCTTTTCGGCGACGACGGCAGGCACGAGGAATTTAAAAAGGCCTACGCACACGTGCTCGAGGCACATATGGCTGCAAAGGAGAAGATAACGGACGGCATGACGGGCAAAGCCGCAGACGCCGTTGCAAGGGACGTGCTCAAAAAGTACGGGCTTGATAAGTACTTCACCCACTCGCTCGGCCACGGCATAGGCATAAACATTCACGAATTCCCTCGTCTTTCCCCCAGAAGCGAAGACGTCCTCCTGAACGGAATGGTATTTTCCGACGAGCCTGGCGTATATTTCGAAGGCGATTTCGGAATAAGAATAGAGGACAGCATAGCACTCTGCGGCGGTAAAGTGGTTTCACTCACCGATTCCGATAAAAAGCTCACCATTCTTTAAGCTGCTTGGCGCATAAAACGGATAAGTTTTTTGCGTTAAAAACATATCAATTCAAAACGATTAAAATTATTTTTATGGAGATAGATTATGGCATCAATTTTGGCAGGCGATATACGCAAAGGTTCAACATTTGAATATAACGGCAAGGGTGTGTACACCGTAACTGAGTTCCAGCACGTTAAACCCGGCAAGGGCGCTGCATTCGTAAGGGCTACGCTTAAAAACGTCGTAACCGGTCAGGTTCTTTCCGACGTAACCTTCAACCCCACGGCAAAGCTCGAAACGGCTCAGGTTGAAACGCGCAAGATGACCTATTCCTACACGGACGGCGAGTTCTATTATTTCATGGACCCCGATACGTTCGAAATGATTACCCTGAATTTAAGCCAGGTAGAGGAAGCTCTGAAGTACATCAAAGAGAACGATACCGTTACAATGAAGTTCCTTTCCGGCACGGCATTCTCCGTAGAGCCTGAAAACTTTGTAGAGCTCAAGATAATAGAGTGCGAACCGGGCGTAAAGGGCAACACGGCAACCAACGTAATGAAGAACGCCGTTGTTGAAACCGGCGCAACCATAAAGGTGCCTATGTTCGTTGAAGAGGGCGAAGTTATCCGTATCGATACCCGCACTGGCGAATACATGTCGCGTGTCGGCAAGTAATTTTTTATGAAAGCCGTAATTCAAAGGGTGAGGCACACCGCGCTCTATGTGGATGGCAACCTCATCTCTGAAATACCCTTCGGGCTTGCAGTTTTTTTGGGCGTAAAAGAGGGGGATACCGACGGCATGCCGGCAATAATGGCAAAAAAAATTGCGGGACTGCGCATTTTTGAAGACGATAAGGGCAAGATGAATCTATCGGTGAAGGATGTGGGCGGACAGATACTGCTTGTTTCGCAGTTCACGCTGTATGGCGACTGTTCGCACGGCAACAGACCGAGTTTTTCGCACGCGGAGCGGCCTGAACGGGCAAAGCTTCTCTACGAACGCACGGCCGACGAGTTGCGCGCATACGACCTCACCGTAAAGCTCGGCGTGTTCGGAGCCGATATGAAGATAGAACAGTTCAACGACGGCCCTGTAAGCATAATTTATGAAATTTAACTAAAAGGCAGGGTTAAATCCTGCCTTTTTTAATTTTGCCTGATAAATTTACAGCTATGGAAATAAAATATTTAGGTACAGCTGCAGCAGAGGGTGTACCCGCAATGTTCTGCAAGTGCCCCGTATGCGAAAATATCCGCGCAATGGGCGCGGGCGAATTCCGTACACGCACCCAAGTCCTCATTGATGGTGCGCTCTCGGTGGATTTTCCGCCTGAGGCGTTTTCGCACGCGCTTAAGTACGGCTTTTCGTGCGCAGACATAAATTTTCTGCTCGTTACCCACTCGCATATGGACCACTTTTATGCGCACGACTTTATTCTGCGCGGCTATCGCTATGCGAGCGGTTTTTCACAGTCTCTGCACATCTATGGCAATGAAGAGGTTGCAGCCGTCTTTTCTGAATGTACGCGCAGGGAAATGAAGCCCGTAGTTGCGCCTAATGTGGTAATGCACACCATATATCCGTACAACTGTTATACTGTCGGACCGTACAGGGTGCTTACTCTGCCTGCAAAACACTGTGTTTCAGAGCAGGCAATGTTATTTTACATTGAACGTGAAGGCCGCGGCTATCTTCATATGCACGATACATCGCTGCCTGAAGAAGACATATATGCGTTTTTAAGGGAGAACGGTGCGCACGCAGATATAGTCAGCCTAGATTGCACATATGCCGCGCGCACGGGCATATCTCGCCCCAGGCACATGAACATAGAGGACTGTATGGCTGTCACGGAAAAGCTTCTTTCATTCGGAGTATGTTCTTATAACAGTAAATTTGTGGTTACTCACTTTTCACATAACTGCAACCCGCTGCGTGCAAATCTTGCCGTGCTGGAAAAGGACTACGGAGTAATTGCCGCGTATGACGGCCTTGAATTAAAGGTATAAGTTATGCACATTATAAAGCATTTTGCAACTATAACACACCACCGCATGCTGGTCTGCAAGTACTGTTTTAAGGCAGGGCTGATATGGCGTGGGCTTGTTCACGACCTATCCAAATACAGCCCTTCAGAGTTCTTTGCGGGCGCGCGGTTTTATCAGGGCAATATGAGTCCGCAGGTAAAGGAAAGGATTGTGATAGGCTATTCAGCGGCGTGGCTTCACCATAAAGGGCGCAATAAGCACCATTTCGAGTACTGGCGCGACGTCGACAAGACGGGTAAAAATGCTCCTGTGAAGATGCCTGCAGTCTATTTCGGTGAAATGATATGCGACCGCGTTGCGGCGAGCAGAATTTATTTAAAGGATAAGTACACTACGCGCAGCGCGCTTGAATATTTCAAGCGCAGGACGGACGTCGGATATATGCATCCTGAAACTGCGGAAAAATTGCGTTATTTTCTTACTCTTATTGCAGAAAAAGGGGAAGAGGAGGGCTTTAAGGAGCTGAAAGCGTACATAAAGTCAGAGCGCAAAGTGGAGCGTGCCCATAGAAGAGAGCTTATAAAATCATATAAAAAAGAGGCTGGCTCAGTTAAGAACAATGTTTAAATTCCAGCCGGCTGTAATAAAATAAATTTTTTAAGCTTAAGAGCGATAAAAAGTGAAGTTAATATATAAAAATGCTTGTGTTAGTGGCAAATTTTTTGATATAATATACAAGTAAGTTCGGGGTATTAGCTCA
>ERZ1090866.880-NODE-883-length-10673-cov-4.208231_pt1 | contig 10673 bp, 13 predicted proteins | sample MGYA00478477_ERZ1090866 | MGnify/ENA primary metagenome ERZ1090866 (study PRJEB33644, sample SAMEA5815737) | chicken gut metagenome | biome: Chicken; feature: Gastrointestinal Tract; material: Caecum | place: Ireland | collected 2019-01-01 | study: A study of the... | reverse complement strand
CACCTATTAAGTCGTCGGCAGCGTCAGATGTGTATAAGAGACAGTATATACACTGTTTTGTAAACATAAATTTATGATTTAAATGAAGAGATCCCCGCCGTACAGCAGGGATCCCTCGATGAAAGGAGATATAGAAATTACTCGCGTCTTAATGCGTCTATCGGACTCATTTTAGCGGCTTTTCTTGCAGGATAAATGCCAAAGAATAATCCAACGCCGCAGGAGAACAAGAGCGCAACAGAAATAATGCCGATATTGATATTCGGCTTGATATCAATGATGGAGCAGGCAAGATAGGCGCCTGAAATACCGATCACAAGCCCGATAATACCGCCGATCAGGCAAAGAATGATCGATTCCGTTAAGAACTGCAGCGTGATTGTTTTGGTTTTTGCGCCCAGAGATTTTCGTATGCCGATCTCGCGCGTTCGTTCCGTAACCGAAACAAGCATGATATTCATAACGCCGATACCGCCTACAATAAGCGAGATTGCGCCGACGCAGGCAATAAATGCCGTGAGCACGGATACGATAATATCTACCAGTTCAACATAGGTTGCCATATCTTCCGCGGTATACAGATTATCCGCATAATTGCCGTGCGCGGCTTTGAGATAGTTTACGGCAGCATTGCCGATTGCGTCATTATTTGCATCCTCTTCCCCGATTACAAATACTGAAGAAACGGTTGGCGCAGTGCCGGTCAACCTGGAAAGCGTGGTGCAGGGCACAAACAGGGCGATCGTTAAGCGGTCTCCCGTCTGGAACATCTCTCCGAAACTGCTGCCGCCGCCAACACTGCTCACAAGCGAATCGATATCGGCAACACCGCAGATCCGCATCTTCATGGTTGAGCCGGTGGAGGAAACGGTCAGATACTGACCGACAACATCTTCATATCCGAACGCCATATCGGCGCTTGCGGTGCCGATCACCGCGATGGGGCTGGAGGCGTTATATTCTTCCTCCGTAAAGAATCTGCCGTATTTAGCGCCGTCCGGAAACATAAACTGCACATCGGAATTTACGCCGATGATCATAACGGTAGCCTCTTCTGCCGAAGAATCGATCGTGGCGTTTGCAAAGCCCATCATCATGGGAGAGCAATGATCCACGCCGTTTACTCTTTCTTTGATATTGTCAATATCATCAAGCGTAATATAATCATTATCCTGCGCCTGGGTTGCGTCTACGGAAACCAGCACGGCATTTGCGCCCATATCCTCTATAAGAGAAACGATATAATCACGAACGCCCGTGCCCGCGCCGATGATCATGATAACGGAACTGATACCGATGATGATACCAAGCATCGTCAGCAAAGAACGCATCCAGTTTGCGCGGATACACTTGATTGCAATTTTAAAACTTTCTGAAATATTCATAACTCTGCCCCGATTATTCCGTGGTTACCCTGACTTCAAAGGTATCTTCCTCATAATCGGAAGACGGTGTTGCCACGATCTGATCACCAACCTGAAGGCCATTTGTTACCTGATATACGGAATCGGAAACAGCACCGGTTTCAATCAGCGTTTTGGTAACGGTTTTGTCTTCTGCATTATAAAGATAAACATACGTGCCGGTCTTTTCCAAAACGATCGACTCAATGGGAACGGTTATGATATTCTGATAGTCGCCGACCTGAATCTCTACATCCGCATCAAAGCCGGCGATAATATTTTCGTCCGCATTATCAACAGAAACCTGCACTTCAACGCCGGCACCGGTAGAAGTTAGACTGGAAAGACCGCTGATACCGGCAATGGAACCAACGCTGTCCAAAACAGAGCCGGAGGAGCCGCCCGTTGCAACCGGCGCCTTGGAAAGGACTTCGCCAGTGTAAGTGCCGTAAGCGGACGTAATTGTAGCCGGCATGCCGACTTTTACTTTGTGTACATCGTATTCGCCGAGTGAAAGCGTAACCACCATGGTATCCAGATTCTCAAGCGTAATGCCGGAGGAAAGCAAACTCGTCTGCTCGCCGGGATAAATATCACATGCGGTAATCGTGCCGTCAAAAGCGGCAGTCCAGCCAGCCTCAAGTTCTGAGCACGCCTCCTTTACGGAATCCAGGGCACTCTTGGCGGTGTCCATAACCTGTTTTTTGGCATAAACCGTGGTGTCTGAAGCATTGAGTTCATAAAGCTGCTTCTGGGCATAAAACGCGGCAAGGCGCAACTCTGCCGCAGTCAGCTGCACACTGGGGCTGTCGGCAAAAGATCTGCCTATGGCAGACCAGTCCACACCGGAAACTGCCGCCTCTATCATATCTACAGCGGCGCCGCTTTCGATCAGGAGTTTGGTTTCATCTATAATGCCCTGCTGGATCGCATCAGAAACCGCAGCGCCGACAGCCTCGGCGATCTTATCCGGGGAATAATTGCCGCTTTCCAGCTCCGCTGAAATCTGCTCCATAACAGTGCGCATCATTTCATTGGTCTGCTGAACATCATCAGACAATGCATTTATTGTTTCAACGAGGTCTGTAAGTGCCTGCATCGCGCCTTCAATCGTTGGCGGATATGTAACAGGCTCTGAAGTGGTGGATTCCGTTGTGGAAGTGGAGGTTTCGGACGGAAGTGTAGAGTCTTCTTCCGCCGGCTGGGTTGTGGTTGTTGTGCTTGGCAGTGTAAAACTCGGTCTTACGGTAGTATAAGCCGTTTCGCCGCCCAGCTTTTGCACCTCTTTTTCAAGATCGCTGATCTCCTTATTGAGCGCGGCTAAGTTGTTTTTTGCGGTTTTCTGATCGCTGACCGCCTGTTTATAAGAGTCTCTTGCCTGCCGGTATGTGCTGTTTAGGCTGCTCACCTGAGAATCCAGAGAAGATGTATCAAAGGTGGCAAGGAGATCGCCTTTTTTGACCTGGTCCCCCGTTTGCACGAAAACTTCTTTAACGGTTGCAACGGCGCCCACTTTATACTCTTTAGTGGAACCGGCGGAAACCGTGCCCGTTGCGCTGACCGTTTCATTGATCTCTCCGGTGCCGATCGTATTTAAGGTTACGGCAGTTTTGCCGCTGGAACCTGCAGCCACGCCAATCACGGTGCCGAGAATCGCAACAACAAGCACCACTGCAACAGCAATAATAATTTTTTTCTTTTTACTGGTTTTCTTAACTGTAGCCATTTTCAAGACCTCTGAAAACATAAAATAATAAGGGGCGAAAAGAAAAATGTACGCACTTCCCTTTAACACCCCTATAGTATAATTCCTATTTGTATAAATGTCAACAACTAATTGTAATTTTTTAGGATTTTTAACCGTTCGTTCACAATTAATTATTATTTTTCTCCAGCGCGGCAAGTGCACGCCTGCCGATATCTTTGCGGTAATGTTTGTTTTCAAAATGGATCTGATCCACTGCCGCATATGCCTGATCCAGCGCAGTCTGAAGATCAGAGCCAAGCGCCGTTACGCCGAGCACTCTGCCGCCGGAAGTAACCAGTTTACCGTCTTTAATTGCGGTGCCGGCGTGATAGACGGTAACGCCGTCCAGCTGACCGTTTGCCAGCCCGGTGATTTCCAGCCCTTTCGGATAAGATTTCGGATAGCCGCCGGAGGCGATCACAACGCAGGCGCAGGCATCGTCCGACCATTCTATATCCAGATCGGAAAGCGTTTCCTTCTCGATTGCCTCAAAAATATCTATAATATCCGTCTTCAGGCGCGGAAGAACAACCTGCGTTTCGGGATCGCCGAACCGGCAGTTATATTCTATTACTTTCGGGCCTTTCGGTGTGATCATCAGACCGAAATAGAGACAGCCTTTAAAGGTTCTGCCCTCTTTGTTCATTGCCTCTATCGTGGGGATAAATATCTTTTTCATACATTCATCTGCCACTTCGGGCGTATAATACGGATTGGGTGAAACCGTGCCCATTCCGCCGGTATTCAGACCCTTATCTCCATCCAAAGCGCGCTTGTGATCCATGGAAGACACCATAGGTTTCACACATTTGCCGTCCGTAAACGCCAACACGGAAACCTCGGGACCTGTGAGGTATTCCTCCACAACAACGTGATTGCCGCTTTCACCGAAAATCTTGTCCTCCATGATCTCCTTAACACCCGCTTCAGCCTCTTCCATGTTTTCGGGAATGATAACGCCTTTTCCCAGGGCAAGGCCGTCTGCTTTTATTACCGTTGGAAATTCATTTTTCTCTTTAATATATGAGATCACATCCGCAGGATTGTCAAACACTTTATATTCCGCGGTGGGAATATTGTATTTCAGCATCAGATTTTTGGAAAAAACCTTGGAGCCTTCAATGATTGCCGCCCTTGCGTTCGGGCCGAATGTTTTGAATCCTGCTTGATTGAGCGCATCCACCATGCCCATAACAAGCGGATCATCCGGCGCAACAACAACGAGATCCGCACGGATCTGTTTTGCCAGCTCCACAACGCCGTCTATATCCGTTGCAGAAACAGGATAACACTCTGCGTCATAAGAAATTCCGCCGTTTCCGGGGCAACAGGCAATCTCCGTTACCTTGGGGGATTCTTTGATCTTGCGGATCAGCGCGTGTTCGCGGCCACCGCCGCCTACTACAAGTACTTTCATATTGAAACTGCCTTTCTTAAGATAAGTTTGCAAATAAAGATCCGGAAAATCACTTATTTTTATTCACGATCCTTGTTTCTTCCGTTTTGGTCTCCAGATCAATAAATCGTGTGAACAGAGAAACTTTATTCTCTGCATTCAGATGATCCCAGATTACAGCGGTAAACTCGTCTATATCGTTTGTATCTACGCTGACGGGGACAGGTTCGCCCTCAAAAGAGGGGATCGGATCACCGTCACACTTATACGTGTGAATAAAATGCGCCAGACCTGCCTCTGCCGGGTACTCGAAGAAGAACCGTAAGCACTGCGGCTTGCCCATATTGGATTTGAGGATGGAAAGCACATAATCGCCGTTTGGCTTAACAACGCCTGAAATTCTTGGTGTGTAATTCGGCGCGTCCGGCTCAAATTCTCGGGTCAGAAGCGCATGGCGGTAACAATGGCCGTCTTTCATATAATCATAGATCGTATCGGTTTGGTCTCCGTTTGTAACGATTGTTTTTCCGTCCAGTTTCAAAACAGGATTATAAATGATCAGGCTGGGATCCGTCATTTTAGATTCATCAAACGCCTTGGTGCGTATACCGCCGCGGTCGTTTTCCTCAAAGACCCTGTTTCGGCTGTTTTCACTTCTGCCCATGATAAAATAGGCGATCACGGCATATTTGCCGTTTGGGCTTTTGCCGAGAACGATTCCCCTGCCGGGGTAGGAATTATCCGAAAGAAGTTTTGCAAGATTTTTAATTTCCATAAGTTCACCTTAAATAATTTCTGTTTTATTGCCTATGATGCGGATCCTGCCCTGACAGAACAGGGATACCGCCTCGGGCAGTATTTTCCATTCGCATTCCTGCATAACGCGTTTTTGCAGACTCTCCGGCGTATCTCCGTTTAACACAGGCACTGCCTTTTGCAGGATGATCGGGCCGCCGTCGCACTCCTCGGTAACGAAGTGAACCGTTGCCCCGGTAAGTTTTACGCCTTTTTCCAACGCCGCTTCGTGCACATGCAGGCCGTAAAACCCTTTTCCACAGAAAGAAGGGATCAGCGCCGGATGCACATTCATCATTTTCCCGGGAAATGCCTTAACGATCTGTTCGTCCAGAATCGTCATAAAACCGGCATAAACCACGAGATCCGCCTTTCGGCTTAGCAGTTCCTTGGTGATTGCGGCAGTATAGGAACGAATATCCGGATATTCACTGCGCGCAATGACCGCCGATGGAATATTCGCCTTTTCCGCCCGTTCCAGCGCATACACGCCGGGCTTGGAGGAGATTACGCAGGTGATTCTGCCGTTTATGATCTCTCCCCTATTCTGCGCGTCAATCAGCGCCTGAAGATTGGTTCCGCCGCCGGAAACAAGAACGGCAATATTCAGCATAGTTCAACACCCTTTTCGCCGGCTTTGATCTCGCCGATGACAGCCGCCTGCTCGCCGCAGGAATCAAGTATGCTTACAGCTTCGTCCGCCTTATCGGAATCAACTGCTATCACAAGACCGGTACTCATATTAAATGTATTATACATATCTCTTTCAGGGATATTGCCGACTTTCTGAATCAGTTCAAAAACGGGCATTTTAAAGCATTTGTCTTTCTCGATCACGGCGGTAAAGCCGTCTTTCAGCATACGGGGCACATTTTCATAGAATCCGCCGCCGGTAATGTGGGAAATCGCGTTTACACGCACACTTTCCATAAGTTTCAGAAGAGGTTTAACATAGATCCTGGTTGGAGTTAAAAGTTCCTCGCCAAGCGGTTTTTCAAGTTCATCATATTTTTTGGATATAGTTTTTTCATTGATATCAAAAACTTTTCGAACAAGGGAAAATCCGTTTGAATGAACGCCGGAGGACGCAACGCCGATCAGCGCATCGCCCGCTTTGAGATTCTCCCCGGATACGAGCTGATCTTTCTCGCCGATACCTACGGTGAAGCCGGCAAGATCATATTCCTCATCCGGCATCAGACCCGGATGCTCGGCGGTTTCGCCGCCCACAAGCGCGCAGCCTGCCTGAACACAGCCGTCTGCCACGCCCTTTACGATCTGCTCAATTTTTTCCGGATAGTTTTTGCCGCAGGCAATATAATCCAGAAAGAAGAGCGGTTTCGCGCCGCTGCATGCAACATCGTTTACGCACATTGCCACGCAGTCGATCCCGATCGTATCGTGTTTATCCATAAGAAAAGCGAGTTTAAGTTTGGTGCCGACGCCGTCCGTACCGCTGACAAGCACGGGATTTTTATAATCCGAGGCGCCCAATTCAAACATTCCGCCGAATCCGCCGATAGAGCTGATCACGCCGGGGATCTCGGTTCTTTTCACATGTGATTTAATGAGTTCAACAGACTCATAGCCCGCCGTAACATCCACGCCGGCGGCAGCGTAACTATCGCTGAAACTTTTCTGCATATTTTCTGCCTTCCCCTACTCAGATTTCTTTAATTTTTTCCTGAAGCGCCTTATCTTTTTCGATTACGGCGTCCGCCATCTCTTTGCTCATTGCCTTTAATTTTGCTGCAAGCGCTTCGTCGCCAACGGCAAGGATCTCCGCCGCAAGCAGCGCTGCGTTTTTAGCGGCGTTTACGCCAACAGTCGCCACCGGAATTCCGGGCGGCATCATAATGGTTGCAAGCATAGCGTCCATGCCGTCCAGCACTTTGGCAGAGCACGGAATGCCAATGACCGGAAGCGTGGTGCTTGCGGCAAGAACACCGCCGAGGTGCGCAGCCATTCCTGCCGCCGCAATGATCACGCCGAAGCCGTTATCCGCGGCGTTTTCGGCAAATGCCTGCGCCTGTTTCGGCGTTCTGTGCGCGCTCATCACTCTGACTTCAGTTTCTATATTCAATTCCTTCAACTGTTTGATTGCCGGGGTAACAACGGGCAAATCGCTGTCCGACCCCATAATGACAGCCACTTTTTTCATGAAAGATACCTCCTTTTATACTGTAATATTTTACATGATATATACTTTTTTTTCAATAGATAATTAAAAAAAGAAAACGGGCAAAACAAAAGGAGCGTTCTATGAACGCTCCTTACTATTTTATACAAGCTCGATGAAACACATCTCCGCAGCGTCTCCGCGGCGAGGACCTGTTTTGATGATACGGCAATAGCCGCCGTTTCTGTCCTCATACTTAGGTGCAATCTCGTCAAAAAGTTTTTTCACAACGTCTTCCTTCGTTACATAAGCAAGAACATGTCTTCTTGACGCGAGTGTGTTTTCCTTGCCGAAAGTGATCATTTTCTCGGTCATGGCACGAACTTCTTTGGCTCTGGTAACGGTAGTCTCAATCCTGCCGTTTTCCAAAAGGTGAGTAACCATTCCTCTGAGCATAGCCTTTCTGTGATCAGTTGGTCTGCCCAATTTTCTGGTACCTGGCATAGAAATTCCCTCCTTTAGTCGTCATCATGACTGAGCGAGAAGCCGAGTGAAGCGAGTTTCTGAACCACTTCATCCAGGCTCTTGCGCCCAAGGTTTCTGACTTTCATCATATCTTCTTCGGATTTTCCGATCAAATCTTCTACTGTGTTGATGCCCGCTCTCTTCAGGCAGTTGAACGAACGAACCGAAAGATCAAGTTCCTCGATCGTCATTTCAAGAACTTTTTCTTTTCCGTCCTCATCCTTTTCCACCATGATCTCCTGATTGCCGACTTCTTCAGAGAGGTCTACAAATAGTTTCAGATGGTCGTTGAGGATCTTAGCGGCAAGCGACGCAGCTTCGTCCGCCGGGATCGTGCCGTCCGTTTCCACATCAAGAACGAGTTTATCAAGATCCGTCTGCTGGCCTACACGGGTATTCTCAACTGTATAATTGACCTTAAGAACAGGCGTATAGATAGAATCTATCGCAATGGTGCCGATAGGCAGATCCATAAGCTGCTTGTTGCGGTCACACGGAACGTAACCTCTGCCGCTGTTGGCAGTCAGTTCCATAACAACCTCGGCGCCATCCTCAAGATAAGCGATATGAAGATCCGGATTCAGAATCTCTACATCAGAGCCGTGTTCAATGTCACCGGCAGTGATCTCGCCCTCGCCGCTTGCTTTAATATAAAGCGTTTTCTGATTTTCATCATGTATCTTAAGAACAACGTTTTTCAGGTTAAGAACGATCTCCGTTACATCCTCCTTAACGTGGGGGATCGTGGAGAACTCGTGTAATACACCATCAATCTTAACGGAAGTGATCGCGTAGCCCGGAAGAGAGGAAAGAAGAACTCTTCTCATGCTGTTTCCGAGCGTTGTGCCGAAACCTCTTTCAAGGGGCTCCACCACAAATCTGCCAACGCTTCTGCTTCCCTGAGTAGATAAATCTACTATCTCGATATTCGGCTTATCAATTTCAATCATTTAAAAGCCTCCTAAAAAATATTTCTTCAAAATAATAGAAAAGATTAACTATTATTTAGAATAGAACTCGACGATGAGGTGTTCCTCAACAGGCGTTACGATTTCTTCTCTTTCCGGTGCTCTGAGGATCTTGACCTGCATAGCGTCCTTATCCGCTTCCATCCACTGCGGAACGGGGCGGGAGCCGTTGCTTTCTACAAGATTCTTGAACTCATCGGTGGTTTTGCTTGTTTCTTTAACGGAAACAACATCACCTGCTGATACGAGATAGGAAGGAATATCTACCTTGTGCCCGTTTACAGCGAAATGAGCATGATTTACAAGCTGGCGAGCCTGCGCTCTGGAGCTTGCAAAACCGCTTTCATAAACAACATTATCAAGGCGGCTTTCACAAAGCTGAAGAAGGTTTGTACCGGTAACACCGTCTTTTCTTTCAGCCATAAGGAAATATTTGTGGAACTGGCTTTCGGAGATGCCGTAATAGCGGCGCGCGCTCTGCTTTGCGCGCAGCTGCATACCATATTCCGAAGCTTTTTTACGATTTTGACCATGCTGGCCGGGCGCATATGAGCGGCGCTCGATTGCGCATTTACCTGTATAGCATCTGTCGCCCTTGAGGAAGAGCTTTTTGCCCTCACGGCGGCAAAGCTTGCAGGCAGGTCCTGTATATCTTGCCATATCAAGTAACCTCCATTAAATACTATACGCGGCGTCTCTTAGGCGGACGGCAGCCATTGTGCGGGATAGGAGTAACATCTTTAATAAGAGTAACCTGAAGCCCTACCGTTTCCAGCGCTCTGATCGCGGATTCACGGCCTGAGCCGGGGCCCTTAACGTAAACTTCAACAGTTTTCATACCGTGCTCCATAGCGGTTTTGGCTGCTGTTTCAGCAGCGGTCTGCGCAGCGAAAGGAGTTGATTTTCTGGAACCCCTAAAGCCCATTTCACCGGCGGAAGCCCATGAAACGGCATTACCCTGCATATCCGCAATTGTAACGATGGTGTTGTTGAAGGTTGACTGAATATGAACTGTACCACGCTCAATATTTTTCTTTTCACGACGTTTACGTGTGGCAGTGGTCTTTTTGTTAGCCATACTTGCTGTTTCCTCCTACAATTATTTCTTCTTGTTTGCTATGGTCTTTTTAGGACCTTTTCTTGTGCGGGCATTGTTTTTGGAGGTCTGGCCTCTTACGGGCAGGCCCTTTCTGTGACGAATGCCGCGATAGCAACCGATTTCGATCAATCTTTTGATGTCAAAAGCGACGTCTCTGCGAAGATCGCCTTCAACTCTTACATTCTTATCAATGTAATCACGGATTTTGGAAACCTCATCCTCGGACAGATCTCTGCAGCGAGTGTCCGGATTGATTCCCGTTGCGTTGATAATCTGAGTAGCAGTAGTTCTGCCGATACCGTAGATATAGGTAAGGCCGATTTCTACTCTCTTATCGTTTGGTAAGTCAACACCTGAAATACGTGCCATATTACTGTTTACCTCCGATTATTAATTCAGGATCAGCCCTGACGCTGTTTGTGCTTTGGATTTTCACAGATGACCATTACTTTTCCATTGCGCTTAATAACTTTGCATTTATCGCAGATTTTCTTAACAGAAGGTCTAACTTTCATTTGGATATCCTCCTTTAATTACTTCGAGCGCCATATGATACGACCTTTGGTAAGATCGTAAGGAGACATCTCGATGGTTACCTTATCACCGGGAAGGATTCGGATA
>ERZ1090866.878-NODE-881-length-10679-cov-8.252353_pt1 | contig 10679 bp, 9 predicted proteins | sample MGYA00478477_ERZ1090866 | MGnify/ENA primary metagenome ERZ1090866 (study PRJEB33644, sample SAMEA5815737) | chicken gut metagenome | biome: Chicken; feature: Gastrointestinal Tract; material: Caecum | place: Ireland | collected 2019-01-01 | study: A study of the... | reverse complement strand
CATACTTCTGATACATGGTCCATGCAACAGTGGATGCTGAGGCAGGACCTTTCCCAACCAGAGCCGCCGGAACCTGAGACTTTATGATCACAGGCTTTTCTGTATCGCCGAGCCCTTCCTTGCAGGATGGGCATCCGTAACTCTGGCTGTAGTATTCGATCACTTTACAGGTGGCAGGAATGAATTCCAGTTCCCGGCGGACATACTCCTCGCCGATCAGGACCATCCGCGCACCGCATACCGGACAAATCTGATCTTCTTCCGGAAGAGGAATCACGACTTTTTCAACCAGATGCTGGAATATATCCAGGTCTATGCAGACAGCAAAGAGAGTGATGTTCCGAAAGATAAAGGGAGCAAAAATGCAAGGGAACTATACAAATATCTGTGGAATAACCGAGAGGGATTAATCCCGTACCAGGAAAGGGGGATTGCCCTGCCTGCCGCACCGGAAGGGATCCTGTATAAAAACATGGGAGTGCAGGAGAACCAGAACTGTACGGCGGTCACAATGCGGATGAAGCACCGGAGGATGAGATGGTCCATACATGGGGCGAATAACATGGCAAAAGCCTTGTACCGGAAAGAGAACAGGGAACTGATCGATACGATAGAACGGTATACAGACGGTCTGGTATTCACCATGCAGATGAAAGAAATCATCAAAACGCTGAGTGCAGCGAAAGCACCAAAGAAAGACGGAAAAGGGAATCCGTATGTAGGTGCCATCACACATCATATGCCACTTCTGGATGTAATGCAGACGGCATCAAGAAAAGCGTTTGAAAGAGCCTTCTGCTAAAAAAGGATGAAAAGCAACGGAGAGAAGTCCGGAGTAAGCTGTCTAAAAATAAAAGAAAAAGGCTGACATTGACAAAATAAGGAAAAGTGCCAACGATTACTTGACACATACGATCAAATATCTTGAGTTGCTTTTTAAATATGATGATGCTATAATGGCACAAGATACTGAAAATATGGAGGGAAAAAAGTGAATACCTACTTAGTGACCGGAGGAGCCGGATTTATTGGATCAAACTATATTCATTATATGTTTAAAAAGTATGGAGATAATATTCGGATTATAAATGTAGATAAACTGACCTATGCAGGTAATTTAGAAAATTTAGCAGACATTGAAAATAGAGATAATTACACATTTGTAAAAGCAGATATTTGTGACAGCGAGGCTATAAGCAAACTGTTCGAAGCAAATGACATTAACAGAGTGGTTCATTTTGCGGCAGAAAGCCATGTAGATAGAAGTATCAAAAATCCGGAAGTTTTTGTAAAGACAAACGTATTGGGCACATTGGTTATGCTGAATGCTGCCAAAGCTGCATGGGAACTGCAAGACGGCACGTTTAAACCAGACCATAAATTTCTCCATGTTTCGACAGATGAAGTATATGGTTCTCTGGATGAGGACGGCGGATATTTTTATGAGACGACGCCTTATGCGCCTCACAGCCCTTATTCTGCCAGCAAAGCTTCTTCTGATATGCTTGTGAAGGCATATATGGATACGTATCATTTTCCTGCCAATATTACAAACTGCAGCAATAATTATGGGCCGTACCAATTTCCGGAGAAACTGATTCCTTTGATGATCAATAATGCGCTTCACGGGAGAAAACTTCCGGTGTATGGTGACGGGAAAAATGTCCGTGACTGGCTCTATGTGGAAGATCATTGTAAGGGCATTGACATGGTGCAGGAAAAGGGGCGCTTATTTGAAACATATAATATTGGCGGGCATAATGAGAAGCAGAATATTCAGATTATTCATATCATTCTTGATACGCTGCAGCAGATCCTTCCAGATTCTGATCCGCGTAAAAAGCTTGCCAGTGAGAAATTAATCACGTATGTAGAAGATAGGAAGGGCCACGACCGCCGCTATGCAATTGCGCCGGATAAAATTAAAGCAGAGGTAGGCTGGTATCCAGAAACAAAATTTGAGGATGGTATCCGTAAAACAATTGCCTGGTATCTGGAGCATGAAGCATGGATGCAGCGTGTTACAAGCGGAGATTATCAGAAATACTATGATGCGATGTATAATCAGAAATAAAAAAGACAAAGTATGATGTTGGCAAAAATGCAGTGCTGGCTTTAGGACATGACACTGCTTTTTTGCGTATAAAGAAAAGTTATTAAAGTAGGAGGTGTATTTATGAAGGGTATTATATTAGCAGGAGGCTCCGGAACCCGGCTGTATCCGCTGACAAAAGCTATTTCAAAGCAGATTATGCCGGTTTACGATAAGCCGATGATTTATTATCCGTTATCCACTTTGATGCTGGCGGGAATCAGGGAAATATTAATTATTTCTACACCGAGAGATCTGCCGGTGTTTAAAGAACTGTTTGGAGATGGGCATCAGCTGGGCCTGTCTATGTCTTATGCAATTCAGGAATATCCCAGAGGGCTTGCGGACGCGTTTCTTGTAGGGGAAAGTTTTATAGGGAATGATAAGGTTGCCTTGGTATTGGGAGATAACATCTTTTATGGGCAGAGTTTTTCCAGAGTGCTGCAGGCGGCAGCTGCCAGGGACAAAGGCGCCACGATTTTTGGTTATTATGTAAAAGATCCAAGAGAGTATGGAGTGGTAGAATTTGATGAGAATGGAAAGGCGCTTTCAATCGAAGAAAAACCCGAGCATCCCAAATCGAAATATGCAGTTCCGGGGCTGTATTTCTATGACAACGATGTTGTGGAAATTGCCAAGAATGTAAAACCGTCTCCCAGAGGCGAGATAGAAATTACCAGTGTCAACAACGAATATTTAAGACGAGGAACCCTTCATGTTGAAACCCTTGGGAGGGGATTTGCCTGGCTGGATACGGGAACTCATGATTCTTTGCTGGATGCGGCGGATTTTGTGGCTGCATTCCAGAAAAGACAGGGCCTGTATATTTCGTGTATTGAGGAGATTGCGTACAAACGAGGCTTTATTAATAAAGAACAGCTGATTGCTTTGGCTCAGCCATTATTAAAAACTGCTTATGGGCAGTATTTAGTAGATATTGCAAACGGATTATAATTGAAAGGAGACAAGTATGAGAGTTCTGGTTACAGGAGCCAATGGCTATATGGGATCCCATGTTGTAAAAGAGCTTTTGGATAGAGGACATGAGGTATTAGCACTGGATATCAATTATGCGAATGTTGACCAGCGGGCAGTTTTATTAGAGGGAGATTTGTTTTCCGGAAGCGAGACAATCTATAAAGAACTGATGGAGCCAGAGGTTTGTATACATCTGGCTTGGAGAAATGGATTTGTGCATAACGCTGACAGCCATATTCTGGAATTACCGCAGCATTATTTGTTTTTGAAGAACATGATTCAGGGAGGCCTGCGGCATTTGATTGTGATGGGCACTATGCATGAGATTGGATATTGGGAAGGTGCAATAGACGAAAATACACCGGCAAATCCGCAGTCTCTTTACGGGATTGCCAAGAATGCGCTGCGACAGCTGGTAACAGAACTTGCTTCACATAATGATGTATGCTTGCAGTGGCTCCGCGGATATTATATTTTGGGAGATGATCTGAAAAATAATTCTATTTTTTCAAAATTGCTGAAAGCGGCTATAGACGGACAGAAAACATTTCCATTTACCACAGGAAAAAATTTATATGATTTTATTAGTGTGGAAGAATTAGCTCGGCAGATCGTAGCTGTCTCCGAACAGACAGAGGTGAAAGGCATTATAAATTGCTGTACTGGCAAGCCGGTTTCTCTGGCGGACCGGGTAGAGCAGTTTATAAAAGATAATCATTTAGATATTTCTTTGGAATATGGAGCTTTTCCGGATAGAGAATATGATTCACCGGGTGTATGGGGAAATCCTGAAAAAATACAGAAAATAATGGAGAACAGACAATAAAGGTAGAGGAGGGATAGGATTATGGGAAAAATATCAGTAGAAACCTGTAAGATAGAGGGATTAAAGGTAATCACACCTACAGTCTTTGGGGACGAAAGAGGATATTTTATGGAAACTTATAATTTTAATGATTATAAGGAAGCAGGGATAGATCAGATTTTTGTTCAGGATAATCAGTCCAGTTCGAAGAAAGGTGTATTGCGGGGCCTTCACTTTCAGATACATTATCCGCAGGACAAACTGGTTCGCGTTGTTAGCGGAGAAGTATTTGATGTAGCGGTTGATCTTCGGAAGGGATCGGATACATTTGGGCAGTGGTATGGCGTACTGCTTTCGGCGGAAAATAAGAAGCAATTTTTTATCCCTAAAAATTTTGCTCATGGTTTTGTGGTTTTGTCAGATCATGCAGAATTTGCATACAAATGTACAGACTTTTATCATCCCAATGATGAGGGAGGGCTGTATTGGGCAGACCCGGAGATCGGAGTGGAATGGCCGATGCCGGAGGGGATGAGCAGGGAAGATCTAATTATTTCGGACAAAGATCATAAATGGTCCGGATTAAAGGAATATATGAGAGAGAATCTTTAAACAGAGGAGCCAGTACGATGTCTAAGAAAAAATTACTGCCAATTCTTTTGCTGCTTATGATATTTGTGGATTGGCTGGTGTTCCGATTTGCCCCTGAAAACTTGAATGATTTAAAATTAGAAGTTACTGTAAATTCTGATGAGGCGGGAAATTTTCAGATTTATTATTCGGACAGCGGGGATTTTTGGACAGACAAAGTGGCAACGGCAGCCTACAATTTGCCGGGAGAAGATAAAAAGTTAATTTTCAACTTGGGAAACAGCGCGTACAGGTATTATCGAATGGATTTTGGAGATTCGGATGCTGATATTTCTATTTCAGCTATGAAGTTGGTTTGTGGATCGAAGGAAGAGACAGTGTCGCTTTCGAGTATTCTGAACAGCACGGATCGGCATTCTATTTCGGAACTGCGTATGGACGGAGAAAAGGTTTTCCTGGAAGTGGAGGGGAATGATCCGCGCTGTATTCTTCAGATGGAACATTTTGATCAGGCGGCTATTCGGAATTTTATAGAGGATGCGTCATGGTCAAAAACATTTTTGATGCATCTGCTGGTTTGTATAGCCTTTGATATTATATTTGTTGGAATCTTTTTAGCGGGTCACCATTTAAAAACTCTCATTAAAGAATTAATTCAAAATAGAAAACTGATTCTAAAACTGGCTGTAAATGACTTTAAGACAAAATATGTAGGCTCTTATCTGGGGATTATCTGGGCATTTATACAGCCAGTGGTCACAGTAGTTGTGTATTGGTTCGTTTTTTCTGTGGGATTGCGTGTGGTTCCGACAGGAAATGTTCCTTTCGTGCTTTATCTTGTGTCTGGCCTGGTTCCATGGTTTTTCTTTTCAGACAGCCTAAGCGGGGGAACCAGTGCCCTGATAGAATATCAGTATTTGGTGAAAAAAATCGTATTCAAAATCAGTATGCTGCCGGTAGTAAAACTTTTATCGGCAATGTTCGTACATCTGTTTTTTATTGCAGTGGCGCTGTTTATTGCCGTCCTTTCAGGGTATTTGCCCGGATTGTATACATTACAGCTTTTTTATTATATATTCTGCAATTTTGTTCTCTCGCTGGCGCTTGTTTTTATAACGTGCTCGATTGTAGCTTTTTTTAGAGATATTACACAGATTATCAGCATTGTTTTGCAGGTGGGAATTTGGACTCTGCCTATTATGTATAATTTTGATGTGATTCCAGAAAAACTACAGTTTCTTTTTAAACTGAATCCGATGTTTTATGTAGTAGATGGATATAGGGAGTCTATTATATATGGAGGCTGGTTTTGGGATAAATTTTATGAAACAGTATGGTTCTGGTTCATTACAGCGGTTTTATTTGCTGTTGGGACAATGGTATTTAAACGTTTAAAAGTACATTTTGCGGACGTGCTGTAAAAAGGATGGATAACATGACGGATATTGCAATTAAGGTTGATCATTTAAGTAAAATGTATAAACTGTATGACAAACCCTCAGATAGATTTAAGGATTCAATGGGATTTGGCCGCAGAAAACATAAACAGTATTATAAAGAGCATTATGCGCTGCGTGATGTATCGATGGAAGTACGACGTGGTGAAACAGTAGGGATCATCGGCACCAACGGGTCTGGAAAATCTACGATTCTTAAGATAATTACAGGTACATTAAATCCCACAGAGGGTAATGTTACCGTAAACGGGAGAATATCAGCCCTTTTGGAATTAGGTGCCGGTTTTAATATGGAGTATACTGGGATAGAAAATATATATTTAAACGGCACCATGATGGGATTTTCTAAAGAAGAGATTGATGCCCGACTGCAGGGGATTTTGGATTTTGCGGATATTGGTGAGTTTGTCAATCAGCCGGTTAAAACATATTCCAGCGGTATGTTTGTGCGGCTTGCCTTTGCGGTGGCCATTAATATTGATCCGGAGATATTGATTGTTGATGAAGCACTTTCGGTAGGAGATGTTTTTTTTCAGGTTAAATGTTATCATAAATTTGAGGAATTTAAAAAACAGGGAAAGACAATTTTGTTTGTAAGCCATGATCTCAGCAGTATCAGTAAGTATTGTGATCGTGTGATTTTGTTGAACAAAGGTCAAAAAAGGGCAGAAGGCGAACCTAAGATAATTGTAGACATGTATAAGCAGATACTGGTAAATCAGAATCCAGAAAAAAAGGAGGAGCCAAGCCGGAACGAGGAATTGCAGTTCCCTGAAAATGGATTCTGGAAAGAGTATCTCAAACTCAATCCGCAAAGCTTAGATTATGGTGATAAAAAGGCAGAAATCATTGATTTTGCTATAATTGACGATAAGGGGAAGATTAACTCAAACATTATTAAAGGGCAGGAATTTGAAATCAAGATGAGAGTCTTGTTCCATTGCACTGTTCAGGAGCCTATTTTTGCCTTTACAATTAAGGATGTGCAGGGAACTGAAATAACCGGAACAAATACAATGTATGAAAATATACCAAGCGGAACAGTGGAGGCAGGAGAAGAAAGGACAGTGACATTTCGCCAACGCATGGATTTACAGGGGCGGGAGTATTTACTTTCTTTGGGATGTGTTGGGTTTGCTGATAATCAATTTGTGGTGCATCACAGACTGTATGATGTATGCGATATATCTGTGATATCTCAAAAAAATACAGTGGGTTATTATGATATGAATTCTGAGATTGAGATAAATTAGAATATGGAGAATGAATACATGAATAGCTTAAAGGAAGAAAAAAAGCGGCTGGTAATTTATTCTTTTTTTGATAATGTGCAGTTTGTTGACGACTATATTTTAGAATTTCTCGTGGGAATAAAAAAAGCGGTGTCATATGTAATCGTAATTGCGCCGAAGGGATTGAAGAACCAGGAGAGAACGAAAATAACTCGGTATGCGGATGAGGTTGTATATACAGATACAAGCGGGAAGCAGAACTATCAACAAGGTATTCAGCATGCGGGATACAGCGCGCTGAATAATTACGATGAAATAATTTTATGCAGTAATGAGTGGTTTGGACCTTTGTACCCGTTTTCAGATTTATTTACATTGATGCACGAAAAGAATAGTGATTTTTGGAGCGTCAGCAAAAAAAATGCTGTATCATTTATTGCATTTTCAAAAAGAATTATTTTAGAATCGCACTTTCGGAAATTTTGGGATCGAGAGTATGCAAGAACAGAAATGATTCAATTTTTTTTAAATGCAGGATACAAGTTTAAAACTTACGTGGAAGATACAGATGTAGAATCAGCCATTGTAACAAAAAAATGTCCGATAATTTCGAAAACTTTTTTTTGCGGCAGTTACGATATAAATTTTGTTAACAGGCATACGGATTCCACAAAATGGATGATGAATTATATTACAGAAAAAACACCGTTTGACAGCGGATTGATTTGGAAGTATCTGATCCGCACACAGAATATGGCTGATATTAAAAAGAATATGCAGTTAAATTATGTTGTTTCTTCAAAAATTCCGCATGCGGAGGAAGGGCACATGAAAATTGCATTGGTTCTGCATATTTATTTTTCCGATTTGGCGTTGTACTGCAGAAAATATGCCGAATCAATGCCGGAAGGAACGGATGTATATATCACTGTTCCGGATAAACAGAAATTAGAAGAAGTAAAAAAGGCCTTTGAGAATTTCCCTTACCATACAGAATATAGGATTACAGGAAATCGTGGAAGAGATGTTGCGCCTTTTGTCGTGGGCTGTAAAGATGTTATAGATAAATACGACTTAATATGTAAAATGCACGACAAAAAAGTTTTTCATGTTCATCCGATGTCTTTGGGACATTCCTGGTCATATAAATGTTTTGAATGTCTATTAAGAGATAAAACCTCTGTGAATAATATCATTGCGTTGTTTCAAAAAAATCCGTATTTAGGAATGGTTTGCCCACCTGTACCAAATCATGGACCTTATTATCCAATTACAGGAAAAGGAGAATGGGGTAGCAATTACAGTGTAGTAAAAAAATTGGCAGAAGAGCTAAGACTCCATGTAGATATCAGTAGTGAAAAGGAACCTGTAGCGCCCCTGGGATCCATGTTTTGGGCAAGAGCAGAGGCGTTAAAGCCATTGTTTGCGCATGATTGGCAATACGAAGAAATACCGGAGGAACCATTAGCCGATGACGCTACAATTTTACATGCGATAGAGAGAATTTATCCATTTTGCGTACAAGAAGCAGGATATTATACGGCTTGGGTTATGACGGATCATTATGCCAGAATCGAACTGGATAATTTGGAATATCTGAATCAGGGCTTGCTTCGCGCAGAAATGGAGAAATCCGGAAAGCTGCCGTTCCATGATATGTTGGAAAAGATTCGGAATAGAAGATCTGAGATTTAAGGAGAAGGCAATGAAATTAGATAAGAGTCAGGTTCAGCGTTGTGCCATTTTTCTTTTTTTTGATAAAGATGGCATTGTGGATAAATATATAGAGAATATGCTGGCAGACCTTCAAAAAAATGTAGATTATTTATTAGTAGTATGCAATGGATTTGTAGATTTTCAGGGATTGAAAAGATTAAAAAACGTTTCGAATGAAGTTTTATGCCGGGCTAATTTGGGATTTGACGTTGGCGGATACAGGGAAGGCCTATTCTATCTTGGATGGAAAGAACTTGAGAAATATGATGAAATTGTTCTGATGAATTATACATTTTTCGGCCCGCTGTACCCATTTAAAGAAATGTTCGATACAATGAGTGAAAGAGATGTTGATTTTTGGGGATTAACTAAGTTTCATAAGGTAGATGGCGATCCTTTCCATGCTATTTCTTATGGGTATATTCCGGAACATCTGCAATCACATTTCCTGGTATTGCGCCGCGAATTCTTTATGAGCTATCAATATCGGGATTTTATCATGAATATGAAAAATCCGAATTCATATACAGAATCAATATGCAGTTATGAAGCGATTTTTACCAAATATTTTTCTGATCTGGGATTTCAATGGGCTGTCTATACGGATTCCACAGAATATGAAGGCTATTCATTTTATCCGGTTATGTTTTACGCAAAAGATGTAATTGAAGAAAAAAGATGTCCCATTATTAAAAGACGTTCGTTTTTTACTGACTATACAGATTTTCTACTGAATACATGCGGTGAGGCTTCGGTGGAAGCGTATGAGTATATTCGTCAAAATAACTTGTATGATACGGATTTGATTTGGGAAAACATACTTAGACTGGAAAATATGACAGCAGTGCATCGTTCATTGCATTTAAACTATATCCTAGAATCATATGGAACGGAGTATGATTGGACAGACCACATTGCACTTATTGTGTTTTTAGATCATAATTTAGAGAATATGCGGGTATATGAAACCCTGAAATCTTTTTCTGAAACAATAGATTTATATATTTGTTGGATTTATGAGAAAGATCAGGTGGATTTTGGAAAACAGCTGCGTGGGGAGAGTACGCAAAATATTGATTATATAAAGGCGGTATATGAAATGTCCGAAAAGTTGCAAGGCCAAAATTATGATTTTGTAGGAGTGCTTTGTCTGGACAGTGAAAGAAGAAATTGGGAAAATCTTTTTGGAAATAAATATATTATTGGAAACATGATTGAGGCATTTAAAAGAGATGAAAAACTGGGAATATGTATTCCGCCATTACAAATAGATGAAAAAAGTTATTTACAAATAGCAGATGGATGGGGAAACTATTTTTCAAAAGTAAAAGATATTTTGAAGCAAAAAGGAGTTTCTGTAAATATTTCTGATAAAGAGAGACCATTAAGCCCTCAAGAAGGGACATTTTGGATCAGAGGAGATTTATTTTTCAAGGTGGTTCCGCAACTTTTGGAAGAAGAAAAAATACCCGCCTTATTGGCAATTCCTTTTTTGGTGCAAAATATGGGATATTATACAGGCGTAGGATATAATGATGATTTGATTAGTGATTCAATTACAAATCAGGATTACATTTTGCGGGAAAATAACAAAATGTTATTCAAAAATTACGGACCTACGTATCAGCATTTAGTTGTAGACCGGATTAAAAACGACGATTTTTCTGCTGGAGAACAATAATTGTATAAAAATGAGAAGGTGCACATATGGAAGAGAAAATAGGAAAAGTGAGATTAAATTACGATTATTATGAGGGGAAAGATTTATATAATGATGGAGACGAAATAGAAACTAGGATACTCAATAT
>ERZ1090866.872-NODE-875-length-10696-cov-18.612630_pt1 | contig 10696 bp, 15 predicted proteins | sample MGYA00478477_ERZ1090866 | MGnify/ENA primary metagenome ERZ1090866 (study PRJEB33644, sample SAMEA5815737) | chicken gut metagenome | biome: Chicken; feature: Gastrointestinal Tract; material: Caecum | place: Ireland | collected 2019-01-01 | study: A study of the... | reverse complement strand
CCTGTCCTACTGGGCCCGCGCCGGCGAAATGCTCGGCGCTATGGACGAGGGCAGCTATGAGCCCATCAGTTCCGGCTCTGGTACGTCCGTGGTCTACGACCTGAGCGGCCTGTCCTTCAGCCCCAAAATCGAGATCCAAGGCGACACCGACGAGGACGCCCTGATCCGAAAGCTGCGGGATCTGGAGCCGGAGTTCATCGACTTCATCCTCGAAGCACTCGCAAGAAGGGAGGGCGGTGCCTATGTCACAGCGGATAGTCGGCTATATTGATTACACTGCACAGGGCGGAGACACCTTCGACAGCATTGCGCTGGCAGCATATAACGAGGAGCGGATGGCGAGCACCATCATCGACGCCAACCGCGACCTCTGCGACGTGCTGATCTTCGAGGGCGGCGAGGCCGTGCGGATCCCCATCGTCGAGACCGTGGAGACGCCCGACACCCTGCCGCCGTGGAGGAGGTGAGCCTGCCCCGTGAAAATCATCTACGAAGGCACCGATATTTACCCCGAGATCAGCGTCCACCGTTGCTACCATGATATGTACGCGGACAAACAGAGCGACGAGCTGCTGCTCAAGCTCAACGACACCCGGGAGCTGTGGGACAGGTGGAGTCCCAAGAAGGGCGACACCATCGCGGTCGAGGAAGGCGCCGCCAAGACGGGCAAAATGTTCGTCGAGAGCGTCGTCCCCGAGTCCGGCCTCATAACCCTGCGGGCCTACTCGGCCCCACAATCTACCAAGGACAAGAGGAGCAAGTCGTGGGAAAAGGTCAAGTTCCTGCAACTGATCCAAGAGATCGCCGGCCGGCACGGCCTCACGGTCGAGACCTACGGCATCACCGACCAGACCTACGACTACGTCGAGCAGAACAACCTCCCCGACTTCGCTTTTCTTCAGGCACGCTGCACCCTCGAGGGCGCGGCTTTTTTAGTCTATGACGGCAAGCTGGTCGTCTACGACGAGGCATACATGGAGGGCCAGCAGCCCGTCGACACCATCACCATCACGCCGGCCAACGACTTCGAGTACCGGGACGAGGGCGCCTACGCCTACGGCTCGGCCGAGGCCGTCAACGGCGGCCTGACCGGCACCTTCTCGGCGCCGGCCGGGGGCGACAAGGTGCTGCGCAAGGTCCTCCCCTTCCGCATGACTGACCAAGCAGAGGCCGACCGCTTCGCCAAGGGCCTGCTCCGGGACGCCAACAAAGAGGCGACCGTCGCAACGCTCTGGACGGGGACGCTGCTGCGCGAGTACGCGGCGGGCTCCGTGGTGACGCTCTCCACCGAGGGCGTCGCCTCGTGGGACGGCACGGCCTTCGTGAGCCGGATCCGGCACGACTACGTCAAGACCCGGAGCAAGCTCTATCTGCGCAAGCCTCTGGAGGGATATTGACCATGCCAAACAGCAACACCCAAATGATCCAAAAGGGCAAGATCTCGAGCATCGAGGGCGAGCCCGACAGAAACGGCGACAAGACCACCGCCCGGGTGCTCCCGAGCACCGCCGACAGCCTCGTCACGAGGCCGCTGACGATCCCGTGGTATCTGCGCGGGGACATGGGAAACCTGAGCCCCGGCGTCGAAGTCGCCTACGCTATGTTCGAGGACGGCACCGGCCTGATCCTCTCCCGTATGGACGGGGAGTGGCCCGGCATCGTCCCCGGCGACATCACCATCAAGAAGGGCGCGCTCACCGTGCAGGACAATGGCGTCAGCGTACCGTCGGCCGATGTCACGGCCAGCGGCATCAGCCTGAACAGCCACACCCACACCGCACCGCACGGAGAGACAACCGGCCCGCACTAAGAAAGGAGGCCGAGCATCATGTCCGTCATGGCATCGTGGAACGGCAAGACATGGGGCGTCTCCCCCGAGCGGATCGCCGCCCTGAATGGCGTCTCGGCCAGCGTGGAGCTGGACACCGAGAACAGCGACGACAAGGCGGGATCCCCGGCCACCAAGACCAAGGCGCTCAAGCTCCAGAGCATGAGCTTCGACTTCGATCTCGGCGTCGCCGTGGGCTGCGATGTCCGCGGCGAGTACGAGTCGTGGACGGCGCTGGTGGGCCAGTACGCCCCCTTCTACCTCGGCGGCACGCGCTTCGGCCCGGCCAACCTTCAGCTCACTGGCGTGAGCCTCGGCGACACGACGGTCGACAACTTCGGCCGGATCCTCAAGGGCAAGATCACCATCAACCTGACGGAGTTCGCCGAGGAGGCCAGCAGCAAGAAGGCGACCGCCGGCAGCTCCAACGGGGGCAGCTCGTCCCCGGCCGGAGTCTCCACCGGCGTCGGCCCGCGCCTGAGCGCCATCACCGTCGGCGCATCCAGCAGCGACAAAGCTGCAAAGAAACCCAACAACACCCAACTGACCTAAAGCGAGGTGATCCCATGAAAGCAAGCGGCAACGCAGCGCCCGAGACCTGCGTGCAAAACCTCCTAAAGACCATCCGCGGCGAGGTGCCATACGAGCGCATCAAGGGGATCGACCGCACCCTGATCGACAAGCCGAGCGGGACGGCTGCCAACGATCTGGCCGCCGACGTGGAGTTCGTCGTGGAAACCTACGAGCCCCGCGTGCGCCTGAGCTCGTCCGATCTGGTCACTCTGGTCGCGCAGACCGGCGACTTCGAGCTGCGGGCCAGTATTGACAACAACACACTCTGAAGGAGGTGAACAGCATGAGCGACGAGACCAACACCTACGGCGACGACATCCACCTCACCACCACCGACGCGACGACCATCTACAACACCCTGATCGCTGCGCTCGAAAAGGGCGCCGGCGAGCCTCTGTACCCCGGCGACGAGCGCCGGATCTTCGGCGAGGGGCTCGTGGCCGTGTTCGTCGCCCTCTACAACAGCCTCGACGACACCGGGCGGCAGACCCTTCTCCGCTATGCGCGGGGCGAGGTGCTTGACGCTATCGGCGAGCGGCTGGATGTCCACCGGCTGGAAGGATCCCCGGCAAAGACGACCATGCGCTTCTCCGTGAGCACGCCGCAGCCCAACAACATCATCATCCCGAAGTGGACGAAGGTGACGCCGGACAGCGACCACTACTTTGCCACCGACGAGATCGCCGTCCTTCAGGCCGGCGCCTACTCCGTGGAGATCCCGACCTCGGCCGTCAGCAACGGCACCGAGTACAACGGGTACGCCCCGGGCACCATCACCACCCTCGTCGACCTGATCCCCTACATCGAGAGCGTCACCAACATCACGGCGACGGCCGGCGGCGACGACGGCGAGCCCTACACCGAGGAAGGCGACAACCGGCTGCGCGAGCGCATCCGGCTGGCGCCGGCGTCCCGGTCTACGGCCGGGCCGGAACAGGCTTACATCTACTGGGCCATGACGGCCGACAGCTCCATCATCGACGCCCGGGCCGTCAGCGAGACGGAAACCATCAGCCGCACCCTCACGGTCTACGACGGCCACGCCTTCATCGGCGGCGGCCGGCTGCTGCCGGACACCCTGATCGTCAAGGAGCACGGGGAGAGCACGGCCGGCGTGGAGGACACCGACTACACTGTGGACTACACCGACGACCTGCTGACCATCGAGCTCAAGGGCGCCCTCACGGACGCCACGAGCCTCGACATCACCATCACCCGCACCCTCGAGGGCTGCGTCAAGATCGTCCCCCTGCTGGAAGGCGGCGCCGTCCCCGACGAGAGCATCCTCGAGAAGGTGCTGGAGGCGTGCAACGCCTCGGACATCCGGCCGCTCACCGACGTGGTCACGGCCGTGGCGCCCGAGGTCATCACCTACGACATCGAGATCGTCTACTACACCACCCCCGAGACAGAGGCCGAGGTCGTCGCCAATGTGGAAGGCACCGGCGGCGCCATCGACCGCTACAACGAGTGGCAGGTGGGCGCGCTGGGCCGGGACATCAACCCCGACCAGCTCCGCAAGCGGATCCTCTGCCCGTCGTGGGGCGAAAACCTGACCGGCGCCTTCCGTGTGGACGTGACCAAGCCGGTCTACACACCCGTCAGCGACACACAGGTCGCCAAGTTCAGCGGGCACCTGACTGTCAGCCATAAGACAGAGAGCGAGGTGGTCTAAATGCGACTCAGCGAAGTCGAGATGATCAAGCTCCTGCCCTCATGGATGGCGCAGGACGGCGCCGACCGCGGGCTGGCCGCCGGCTGCGACACCCTATCCCGGGACGCCTTCGCCCGCCTGAAGCTGCTGAGCAGGTGGGACAAGATCGACCAGCTCAGCGAGGCCGAGCTGGACGAGATGGCGTGGGAGCTGAACATCCAGTGGTATGACAGCACCGCACCCATCGAGACCAAGCGGGCCGTCATCCGAAACAGCGATCGCGTCTATGCCAAGCTCGGCACCCCCTACGCCGTGGCGCAGATCATCGCCGACTACTTCGGCACCGGCGAGGTCAGGGAGTGGTATCAGTACGGCGGCAAGCCCTACCATTTCAAGGTGCTGAGCGATAACCCGGGACTCGTCAACGAAAACCTCGACCTGTTCCTCTCGCTGCTGCGCACCGTGAAGCGGCGCAGCGCATGGCTCGACGCGATCCTGATCTGCCTGACCGGCGAGATGTTCCTTTATGCCGGGATGGCTGTGCGAGAGCACGGCGAGGAGCGGCACGTCATGGGGACGGACGAGATCCACCTCTATCACGGGGCCGCCGTCCACGACAACAACCGGGAGACCGTCACCATCGGCACCAGCGTCCTCGCTTCAGACTAAGGAAAGGAGAAAGACATGGCCGCATTTATCAACAACGACATCACCGCCGCGGGCCTTCTCGTTCTGGCGAAGGGCGTGGCGGGCCAGCAGATCAACTACACCAAGATCGTCCTCGGCGACGGCTACCTCGAGGAGGGCCAGACGCCCCGCTCCCTCACCGGCGTGGTCAGCCCGAAGGCGACCATCGACATCACCAAATGCGTCGTGAACGGTGACGGCACCGTCACCGTGGGCGGCGTGTTCACCAACGACCAGACCAACGACGGCTTTTACTACCGCGAGCTCGGCCTTTATGCGGACGATCCCGACGAGGACGTGGGCGAGGTGCTGTACTGCTACGGCAACTGCGGCGACCTCGCCGAGTGGATCCCGCCGACCGGCGGCGCCACCATCGTCGAGAAAACCATCGACATCGTCACCGCCATCGGCACGGCCACCAACGTGACCGCCTACATCCCCGCGGACGCCTACGCCACCAAGGAGGACTACGAAAACTACAAGGCCATCGCCCTCGCGGCGCAGGCCACGGCCAATCAGGCCATCCTCCTCGCACAGCAGGCCGTCGGGATCGCAGAGCAGGCCGCGGCCGCCGTGGTCGACCTGAGCAACGTCGTCCAGCAGAACACCAGCAAGATCACGACCCTGTGGGACGCTGTGTTCGGCGACATCACGACCAACCCCTTCCAGATCACCTTTGCCAATCTGGACGGCATCACCCTCACCTCTGGCGTCTGGAACGCTACGCTTCAGCGCCTCGAGTGCTAAGCCGTGGACGGGTACGGCTACACGCCGATCCCGCCCGCAGAGGCGTCCTGCATCATCGCGCACCTGTTTGTCGAGCTGGCGCCGCCCTGCTCATGCTGCAAGCGTGAGGACGGCGTGATCGTCATTCAGGGCACCGCCTACGACGGCACCGGCGCGAGGATCACCATCAAAGGGGAGGAGGTGAGGTACTACGGCAAGCAACGGACACTCGCGGCCATACGAGCGGGCCAATGTAGGCCGCCCGCCCTTCGGCCGTGAAAAGCTCCCGGAGATGCAGGTCATCAGCGACGCCAAGGAGCTCGAGAAGCACACCTACATCAAGACGCGCAACCCGAACATCTTCCCCAAGAAGGAACGGCTCGGGCTGGCGCAACGGATGATGAACGAGGCCAGCGACCTCGTCGCCGACCTGATGGAAGCCAACGACCTGTTCCTGACCGACCCGCAGGAGCGGGAGCTGCGATACCGGGCGCAACGCTCGGCCCTGCGCAACTGCCGGAAACTGATCCACCACATCGAGCTCGCCCATGAGATCCTCAGCGGGCTCGGCGACGACGCCTTTGCACACTGGTCGCGGATGGCGGCCGGCGTCAAAAACCAGACCGCCAAATGGTACAAATCCGATAAAGAAAGGGCCGCCAAGATGGACGCGCAGGCGCGTCACCAATAGGCAGCCCGTGGGGTACGCCTTGTTTTTTCGTGCCGGGTCGGCCGGCAACGCCCGCGGCGTCAGGAACGATGGCACGCTGAACAGGAACAACGCCTACAACGGCAACAACGGCCTGCGCCCCGCTTCGATGGATAGCCCGACTTATTAACCGGCCGGAGACGGCCGGCGAACACTGTGCACCATCATCCAAGGAAGGCGTATCCCTCCCGCACCCGGCGCCGTATGACCGGCCCGGCCATGGGTAAACACAGGACTGCCGATGCTCCCGGCGGCGCACGCAAAGCGTGGCCGGAGCTGCCGACGGCAGGGATTTTTTCACATGGAGAACATCGTCAACAGCTTCAACTCGCTATACAAAGCATACCGCAAGACCCGCTGCGGGAAGCGGGACAACCCCACGGCCATGCGCTACCGCATGGAGGCCATCGAGCGCACGGCCGACCTCTCTGACCGCCTCCAGCGGCGCGAGTACACCTTCGGGCCCTACTACCCCTTCAAGGTGTACGAGCCCAAGGAGCGGCTCGTCCTTGCCATAGACTTCGAGGGCAAAGTCGTCCAGCACTCGCTCTGCGACAACGTCCTCGAGCCAGTATTCTCCCGGCGCTTCATCCGGGACAACTATGCGGGGCAGATCGGCAAAGGCACCCACGACGGCCTCGACCGTCTGGCCGGCGCCATGCGCCACTACTTTTTCAGCCGGAAGGCAGCAGACGAGGAGGCCCGGCGGGCCGCCGGCCTGCCATACCGGCCGATGGAGGAGTGGGACTACGCCGAGGGCTGGGTGCTGAAAGGTGACTTTTCCAAGTTCTTTTACACCCTGCTGCACGCCGTCTGCTTCGAGAAGGCCCGCAAGGCTCTGGCCTTCCTGTCTGACGAGGAGCTGATCGACTTCGTCGAGTGGCTGCTCTGGATCGTCATCGACAGCACGCCAGACCCCGGGATCCCAATCGGCAACCAGTCGAGTCAACTGCTCGCCCTGCTCTATCTGGACGACTTCGACCACTGGCTGCGGGATGACCTCGGCCTCGTCTATGGCCGTTACATGGACGACTTCTACATCATCAGCGGCGACAAGCTGCTGCTCCGGGAGATCCTCAAAAAGATCGAGGCATACATCAAGCCGCTCGGCCTTCGCCTGAACGGCAAGACGCAGATCTTCCCGCTGAAGAATGGCATCGACTTCCTCGGCTTCCACACCTATCTCACGAGCACCGGCAAGGTGGTCAGAAAGGTGAGGGCCAAGAGCATCGACAACATGAAGCGAAAGATCCGCAAGTTCCGCGGCCTCGTGGACAGGAAGAAGATGACGCTCGAGAGCGTGAGCCAATCCTACGCAAGCTGGACGGGCCGCATCTCGCACGGCAACACCTACCACCTGCGGCAGAACATGGACGCCTATTTCTTCGCATACTTCCCGGAGCTAAAACCTACCGAAAGGAGACAAGACTCATGCCTCAAACCCTCGGAAGCCTTGCCAACAAGGCAAAAATCAAGTTCGGCAGCCTCTACGGTGCGCCGATCATCTGGATCAAGGCCGACAAAAACCACGCCGGCTACCCCTCCAACAGCGTCACCCTCGTGACCAACCAGATCATCAAGCTGCTGTGCTTCGACGCAAAGGAGAGTGCTAACGGCAACAGCGACCGCCGAAACTACGGCAACAACCGCTACATCTACTCCAACCTGCGCCAGTGGCTCAACAGCGACGCCGCCGCAGGCCAGTGGTACACCGCGCAGCACAGCGCAGACGCACCTCCGAGCTCGGGCAACGTATGGGACGGCTACAACCCCTACAACACCATCGCCGGCTTCCTCAACGGCTTCACGGCCAACGAGCGGGCCGCCCTGCTCGCCACCACCATCACCGTCGGCAAGAGCTCCACGGACGGCGGCGGGACGGAAACCTGCGTGGACAAGGTTTTCCCCCTGTCCTGCACCGAGGTCAACCTCTCGGGCGACCATGTGTGCGGCAGCAAGCTGGCGATCTTCAGCGACAACTCCAGCCGCATCGCTACCGTCTCGGCCTCGGCCGCTGCCAACTCCAACTATGATGTCGACGCCAATCGGGCGTGGTACTACTGGCTGCGGGACGCCTATGCCGGGTCGGCCGGCGGCGCCCGCGGCGTCAGGGTCGATGGCGCGCGGGGCAGGGGCGACGCCTTCGGCGGCAGCGACGGCCTGCGCCCCGCTTGTAATCTGTCCTCTGATCTCCTGGTCTCCGACACCACAGACTCGGACGGCTGCTACACAATCGTCTACAACCAGCCGCCCACGGCCCCCGGCACCATCACTGTCCCGAGCGAGGTCATCGGCGGCGAAAACCTGAGCATCTCGTGGGGACAGTCGACCGATCCCGACGGCAACCTCGCCGGCTACAAGCTGGAGCGCAAGGTGGACGACGGCACATGGGCGCAGATTTACAGCGGCAGCTCCCGGAGCTACACCGACTCCATCACCTACGGATGGACGAGCGTGCAGTACCGCGTCAAGGCATACGACACCGCCGGGGCCGAGAGCGCCTACACCACCAGCGCCGTGCGCACCGTCACCAACAACCGGCCGCCCGTCATCAGCGGCAGCGACACCGACCTCGGCAGCTTCACCACCACGCCGCCCTCCTACGAGTACACCGTCACCGACGCCGACGCCGACGGCCATCAGGTCACGGTCGTGGAGAAGCTGGACACCACCACGCTGCGCACCTACACGGCCACCCTCGGCGACACCAACGAGCTCGAGATCACGGCCGACCAGTGGCTCAAGCTGCTGAACGGCGACCACGCCCTGACCATCACCGCCACCGACGCCAAGAACGAGAGCACCGTGCGCACCCTGTCCTTCGACAAGGCCATGCACTCGGTCGAGTTCGAGCAGACCGTGGCAATGGCGGCCGATGATATGCCGACCAAGGCCCTCGTCAATATTCAGGGCAGCTTCCCGACCGGCAGCACCCTTCAGGTCTGGATCTGCAACAACGGCAACGACGCCGAGCCCACATGGGAGGACATCACCACCAAGGCCCTGACCAGCCAGAAGCACTTTTTCACCAACCAGACCAAGACCGCCGCAAGCTGGGGCGTGAAGATCAAGGTCAAGCTCCTGCGCGGCTCGGCCGAGGGCGACTGCTACATCCAGTCGGTCGGCGGCAACTTCGCATAAACCAACACCCCAAGACCAGAAAGGAGGAGCAGCATGGTCTACTTCATGGAACACAGCATCAAAGCCATCCACGAGAAGGAGCAGGCCGCCGCCGGCGGCGGGGGCGGCACCTCTCCCGAGGACAAGGAGCGGATCACCAAGCTCGAGGACGAGCTCGAGGATCTGTCTGGCGCCATTGAAAGGGGGCTGACCACACGAGCACCAAGTACAGCGGCCTCGAGGCCGCTCTGCGCAGCGCCCGCATGACCTTCACCAGAGAGGCGAGCGCCGGCGACCTAACCGGCACCGAGATCGTCGCCTGCGAGGATCTGCTGCCTGCGTGGACGAAAGAGGGCCCCAAGGGGGACGGCAGCCACGATTTTGTATTATCAGCTTAAAGAGTTCGCTGATTACCTTCTAGAAAACAACCTGGAAGATGAAATTTACATTTCGATATTCGAGAACGATATTGGAGTTAGAATGCTTCCAGATGATAATGACAACTGGTGCGGCGGAAACGGGAACATGATTGCCGTAGACTACAAAGGAGATATTTTCCCGTGCCTACGATATATGGAGAGCTCACTTGGGGACGATGTTCCTCCCTTAATTATTGGCACAGTAAAAGACGGAATCATGACCACGCCAGAGCAAACTGAGTGCGTGAAGTGCATGAAATGCGTAACGCGCAGAAGTCAGAGCACGGATGAGTGTTTTAACTGCCCAATCGCTAAAGGATGCGGCTGGTGCAGCGCGTATAATTACCAGGAATTTGGAACGCTCGATCATCGAGCAACGTACATTTGCGAGATGCATAAAGCACGTGTGATGGCAAATTGCTATTTTTGGAATTTCTGTTATATCAAGGACCACAAAAATAACGCTTTTCGGCTCAATATTCCCGACAAATGGGCTTTGAAGATTATAGATTCAGATGAGCTCAATATGTTAAAAGAACTAGCAAAGGAGTAATGTAAAATGGCAGAAAAGAAATTCGTAAAGTTCGCTGATGGTTCCGTTATTGAAGCAACGCAAGTATCGTACAGCATTCAAACTCTGCTCGAGGAAAACAAGCACCAGCTTATTATCCAAGTAGACACGAACAGCGCCGAAAATAAAACCGATGAGCTGTTTAATAAGATTACAGCAAACGGAATGAAAAATATTACAGTTTTCAGCGACGAAGAATGCAAAAATCAGATCTTTGAGGCGGGTGCATACAGCAAAATTGACAGCATTACCGCTAATGTTCGCGCCATTGGACTTCTTTATACAATTTCTCTTGCAGAATAAGGTGATGTTTTGAAACAAGGTATTGACGTCTCCAAACACAACGGCAAAGTGGATTGGCCCACCGCAAAAGCGGCGGGCTTAAATTTTGCCATGCTCCGGTGCGGAT
>ERZ1090866.871-NODE-874-length-10702-cov-5.246830_pt1 | contig 10702 bp, 8 predicted proteins | sample MGYA00478477_ERZ1090866 | MGnify/ENA primary metagenome ERZ1090866 (study PRJEB33644, sample SAMEA5815737) | chicken gut metagenome | biome: Chicken; feature: Gastrointestinal Tract; material: Caecum | place: Ireland | collected 2019-01-01 | study: A study of the... | reverse complement strand
GGGGTGGGGCGGGGGGGCGTGTTGTGGGGGGGCGGGGGGGGGGGGGGGGGGGGGGGGGGGGGGCCCCGCGCGGCCGTGCCGGGTTTTTGACGGCTGCGGGCGGGCGATGCGCCCTTCGATCGGCGCTTTGCAGGCGGGGCGTGTCATATTTTGTGCGAGGCGCATAGCATGGAGTAGAACGCATACGTTCTTTTTTACGGAGGTAACCCATGTCGTTTTTTTCCAACTTTTCTTCCGATCACTGTCCCGGTCCCATCACGGGGAATCCCATGACGGGGCTGTGCGAAAAAGTGTGCATTCAGGCGGAAAAGATCTTTGATGCGGGCATCATTCAGACCCGCCTTGAAAATTATACGCTCACGCTCACCGACCTGACGCCCGAAAATCCTACATATCCTCTGACCTTCGTGAGCGCGCGCTCGCTCTCGGGAACGGGCGTCGTCTCGAATGTCACGGTGGACCGTCAGCCCGATTCCAACTGCGCCCGCGTCCAGGCAACCGTCACCATCCCCGTCGAAGTCGTCTACACGGACGCCAACGGCACGGAGGGCAAGGCAACGGCCTCGGTCGTCCTCAATGAGGACGTCCTCCTGTATGTGCCGCCCATGTCCGTCATGCCCTCCACGGTGACCGCGGTCGCAAGCTGCGTCGTGCCGGAGGGGACGTTCAACGCGCAGAACAACTCCTTCACGGTCAGCGCGTGCGTCACCTGTATCCTCAAGGTCGCCATGCAGGTGGAATTGCTCATTCCCGCCTACGGCTATTGCGCCATTCCGCCCGCACAGGAGTACTCGCAGGAAGTCTGCTCGGGCTTCTTTGAGCTTCCGCTCTATCCGCAGGGGAAGGGCTGCTGCAAGAAGTGAGTACGCGCTCCGATCTGCCCCGAACTGCGCCCCCGCGCTCTGCGGGGAAAAATACGGCGCATCGTGCAATCTGCTGAAAACCGCTGGGCGCCGCGGCATCGGCCGCGGCGCACAGTTTTATTTTTTCCGAACGAGAAAGGGCATTGCGCACCGCTCCGCCGCAAACCGACGTCGTCGAAGCGGTGCGCCGTAAACCGACGTCATCGAAGCGGTGCGCCGTAAATTTTCGCGGGACACGCCTGCGTGGCACGGTTTTACGGGAACGTGTCAGCCGTTTTCCGCAAGGGCGGGGTCGCCGAGCACCGTTTCAAAGCCCGTATAGGTGACAAATCCCGCCTTGCCGCCCTTGGGTTTTCTGACGTTGCGGACGGGGCAGCAGTCGACGGGGATCTTGCTGCCGTTGCCCTCCGAGTATCGGGCGCCTACGCCCGCCGCGAAGGCGAGCACGCTCTGCGGGACTTTTCTTCCCTGCGTGCGGATGACGACGTGGGCGGAGTGCAGATTGCGTGCGTGCAGCCAGAGGTCGTCGGGGGCGGCGGCGCGCACCAGGCGGTCGTTCTGCACGTTGCTGCGTCCCGCATAGACGGTGAATCCCTCCTTTTCAAAGGTGCGGAAGGGGGTCTCCGTCTTTTTCTTGCCGCGCCGCTCGGGCTGCTGTGCGCGGAGAAGCCCCTCGCCCGTCAGCTCTTCCTCGGCGGCCTTGAGGTCGTCGGGGACTTCCGCCTCGTTGAGAAGCGGGACAAGGCTCTGCAGGTAGTCAAGCTCCCGCCGTACCTCCGCCTCCTGGGGGGCGAGCGCTTCCAGCGTGCGCTTTTGTTTCTGATAGCGCTTGAAATATGCTTGGGCGTTCTGTGCGGGCGTGAGCCGTTCGTCGAGAGCGATCTTCACGGTGCCGCCCGCCTCGTCGTAGTAGTTGACCAGTTCGCATGCCTTCATGCCGCGCGTGAGCGCGTAGAGATTGGCCGTCAGGAGTTCGCCCTTGAGGCGTACCGTCTCGGCGTCGGCGGCGGAGCGCTGTTTTTCAAGAATCTGCGCGAGCCGCTTTTCCTGTTTCTTCTTCGCCTGCGCGACCGCGGCGAGCAATCTTCTGCGCGCGCCCTCGAGTGCGGCCTTGGCGCGCTTTTTCCGATAGAAGTACGCCTGCGCGGCGGAGAGCGTGTCAAAGGGGAGGCACCCCGCATGACGGCGCGCGAAAAAGTCGGTGACGTTCCCGTGATTTTCCGCCACACAGGGGGAAATTTCGTCGGAGAAGATGTAATCGTGCACAAAGGCGGCGAGGTCGCCTCCCGGGTAGGCGGCGGCGATCTCCTCGGCCGTGCAGGGGGCAAGCCCCGCCACGCGCGTGAAGAGGAAGTGCGCGAGATCGCCCTCGGGCGCGGCGCACAGGCGCGAAAGCGCCGTGCGGTCGGAGGGATTCACCTTGTCCTGGGGCGTCGGCGGGACGTACTTCGCGCCGGGCAGGATGAGCCGTTTGCAGTTCTCGTCGGCGGCCGTCGTCTTGAGCGCGCCGAGAATGATCCCGTTCTCCACGAGCAGGAGATTGGAGTATTTTCCCATGATCTCGGCGTATAAAATGCGCTCGCATTCGGAAAAATCGGAAATACAGTGCAGGCGGATGGCGAGAATGCGTTCAAAGCCGAGGGTCGTCACATCCGTGATCTGCGCGCCCTGCAGGTGTTTGCGCAGGAGCATGCAGAAATTGGGCGCGACGAGGGGATTTTCCTGCTCCTCTTCCGTAAAATAAACGCCGCAATCGGACGCATTTGCGTTCAGAGAGAGTTTAATCGTGCGTTTTCCGGTGTATATAACAACGGAGATTTCTTCGCGGGCGGGCTGATTGATGCGGTTGATGCGTCCGCCGGCGAGCGTCTCGTTCAGTTCCAGTGCGTTGAGTCGGAGCGTGAAAGCGTCCTGTGGCATTCTCTTCCTCCCGATCGGGTGTCCTACCCCGCAATTATACCCGAAAAATACAAATTTGTAAATGAAAATGCTTTCCTTTCTCGCGCCGATATGGTAAAATGTACTTTGCTGAAAAATATCACATGATAAACGGAGTATCGAAATGAAGTATACTGTTACACCTGCAGAGAAGAGCACCGTCAAGATCGCGATCACCTTCACCCCCGAAGAGTGGGCGGCGGCGAACGACAAGGCTTATCAGGATAACCGCAAGAAGTTTGCCGTCAACGGCTTCCGCAAGGGCAAGGTCCCCAAGCACGTCCTGGAGCTCTATTACGGCAAGGGCCTCTTCTATGAAGATGCGCTCAACGATCTGTTTGTCGAGCACTATCCCGCTATCCTCGAAAAGGAGAAGGACAACTTCACGGCAGTCGGCGATCCCGCGCTCGCCGTCGAGGAGATCTCGGAAAAGAAGGTGACGCTCATCGCCACCACGCCCGTCAAGCCCGATGTCGCCATCGAGAAGTACACGGGTATAAAGATCGCGAAATATGAGTATACTGTTACGGATGCCGACGTGGACAAGGACATCGAGGCAACGCGCGAGCGTCTCGCCGAGAGCCGCGACGTCACCGACCGTCCCGCCAAGCTCACCGATACCGTCAATATCGACTTTGTCGGCAAGTGCGAGGGCGAACTCTTCGAGGGCGGCAGCGCAAAGGGCTATGACCTGACGCTCGGTTCCGGACAGTTCATCCCCGGCTTTGAAGATCAGGTCGTCGGCATGAAGGTCGGCGAGTCCAAGGACGTCAACGTCACCTTCCCCGCGGACTATCAGGCGGAGTCGCTCAAGGGCAAGCCCGCGGTGTTCAACGTGGTCGTCAACAAGATCACCGAGAAAGTGCTGCCCGAACTCAACGAGGAGTTCGCGAAGAAGGTCGGTTCCGACTCGGTGGAGGCCTATCGTGCCAAGGTGCGCGAGCGCCTGGAAAAGAGCGCCGCGTCCCGTTCGCGCAACGAGACGGAGAATGCCATCGTGACCGCGATCGCACAGGGCGCCAAGGCGGAGATCCCCGACGCCATGGTCGAAAAGCAGGAGGACTACGCCATGCAGCGCATGGAGTACTCGCTCATGTATCAGGGCATCCGTCTCGACGACTATCTCAAGTACGTCGGACAGACGCGCGAAGAGTACAAGAAGAACTTTGAAGAGGAAGCCCGCCGCACGGTGCTGCACCAGCTCATCGTCGAGAAGCTCATCAAGGAGCTGAACATCACGGCGAGCGAGGAAGAGATCGCCGAGAAGGTCGCCGAGCAGGCTGCCAGCGTCGGCAAGGAAGCGGAGGAATACCGCAAGTCGATGGATCCCAGACAGCTCGAGTACATCGAGGGGGACATCAAGGTGACCAAGCTCTTCGATTACCTCGAGGCGAACAACGAAATGGTCGCGCCCGAGGCGATCGAGACCAAGGCAGCGGAGAACGAGGAGAACAAGTAACATGGAAAAGAACGTGCTCATTCCCTACGTTGTGGAGCGCACCTCGAGCGGCGAGCGGAGCTACGATCTGTACTCTCGCCTGTTGGAGGATCGCATCATCTTCCTGAGCGGAGAGATCGACGACGCCGTGGCGAACACCGTCGTGGCGCAGCTCATCTATCTTGAGGGCAAGGATCCGACAAAGGACATCAGCCTCTACATCAACAGCCCCGGCGGATCGGTCTCCGCGGGTATGGCGATCTACGATACGATGAACTACATCAAGTGCGACGTCTCCACCATCTGCATCGGGCTTGCCGCATCGATGGGCGCGTTCCTTCTGGCGGCAGGCGCGAAGGGAAAGCGCTATGCACTCAAAAACAGCGAAATCATGATCCATCAGCCCTTGGGCGGCGCGCAGGGCCAGGCCAGCGACATCAAGATCCAGGCCGAGCACATCCTGCGCATCAAGTCCAAGATGACGCGGATCCTCGCGGAGAACACGGGCAAACCCGTGGACGTCATCGAGCGCGACACCGACCGCGACAACTATCTCACGGCGGACGAAGCGCTTGCATACGGCCTCATCGACAAGGTCTACGAGAAGCGTTGATCTGATTCGTTGTTGCAAAAGGGGAGTGCGGTCGGACCGTTGCTCCCTTTTCCGTCACCGGCTCTTTGAAGGGGTCGGCGGACAGAGGAGGTTTTATGCCGAAATATGAACAAAAATGTTCCTTCTGCGGGAAGGATAAATCCAAGGTAAAGAAACTGATTGCCGGACCGGACGGCGTGTTCATCTGCGACGAATGCGTCGATCTGTGCCGCGACATGATGGCGAAAATGCCTTCCAACACCGAGCAGGAAAAGGTGGAGCTCAAAAAGCCCGCCGAGATCAAGGCGGAGCTCGATCAGTACATCATCGGACAGGACAAGGCAAAGCGCGTTCTCTCCGTCGCGGTGTACAATCACTACAAGCGCATCAACGCCCTGCTCTCGGGAGAAAAACAGGATGACGGCGTCGAGATCGAAAAGAGCAACATCCTTCTGCTCGGCCCTACGGGCAGCGGCAAGACCCTGCTCGCCCGCACGCTCGCGCGCATTCTCAACGTTCCCTTCGCCACGAGCGACGCCACCACGCTCACCGAGGCGGGTTACGTCGGCGAGGACGTCGAAAATATCCTGCTCAAGCTCATTCAGAACGCCGACTACGACATCGAACGCGCTCAGCGCGGTATCATCTATATCGACGAGATCGATAAGATCGCGCGCAAGGGCGAGAACGTCTCCATCACGCGCGACGTCTCGGGCGAAGGCGTGCAGCAGGCACTCCTGAAGATCATCGAGTCGACGGTCGCCAACGTCCCGCCGCAGGGGGGCAGAAAGCACCCGCAGCAGGACTGCATGCGCATCGATACGACCAACATCCTCTTCATCTGCGGCGGCGCGTTCGTCGGATTGGATAAGATCGTCGGCGCCCGCAAGGACGATTCCGGACTCGGCTTCGGCGGCAAGGTCAAGATGGGAGAGCACGAAGTGGATTACTCCCTGCTCGACGACGTCAAGCCGCAGGATCTCACCAAGTTCGGACTCATCCCCGAATTTGTCGGACGTATTCCCATCGTGGTCGCGTTGCAGCCCCTCGACGAGGACGCGCTCGTCAATATCCTCACCAAGCCGCGGAACGCCATCATCAAGCAGTACCAGAAACTGGTCGGCATGGACGGCGTGAAGCTCACCGTCGAGGACGGCGCCGTGCGCGAGATCGCCAACACCGCCATCCGCCTCAAGACGGGTGCGCGCGGCCTGCGTACCATCATCGAAGGCCTCATGACCGACGTCATGTACGATATCCCCTCCGAAAAGGACGTGGAGGAAGTCATCATCACGCGCGATTGCGTGACCAAGGGCGAAAAACCGCGCCTTGTGTTCAAGAAATCGGCGTGACGTATCCGCAAAAACAAAGCCTCGCGGCAGTTGCCGCGAGGCTTTTTTCTTTGTTCGGAATATCGTTTGTACGGGCGGTTTTACGCGGGACAATGCCGCGGTTTTATGCGGGAAACGCCGCAAGCGCACGCGGAACAATGCCGCTGTTTCACACAGGACAATTCCGCGGGCGGTCAGGCGGCCGCTTGGGCGGGCGTCGCGTTTTTGGCACGGACGGCGGCAATGACGATGACCGCAACGGAGAGGGCGAGCGACAAAAAGGCAAAGACGCACACGAGAATGGGGACGGTCAGGTTTGCATCGGCATTGGGGCCGAAAGAACCGTACAGTTCCATGAGTTCCTGTGTCCGTTCGGTCGCGTAGATGGAAAAGGCGGCGGCGAGAATGACCAGGACGAACGTGACGATGGCGGCGGGAAGGGGATTGGTGCGTTTCCCGCTCAGCGCATGGAAGAGCGAAGTGAGCAGGAAGATTCCCGCAATGCTGGCGGCGAGCTGTGCCGCGGCGCCGACGGCGGAGCCGACGAGGACCTCGTTGAGGATTTCGGCGTATTGCGTCGGGATATAGTCGGAGCCGAAAGAGCTGCTGATCTGTCCCGCAAGCTGCAGGATGGGGGCAAAGCCCGTGGTGATCGCCATTCTGGAGGAGAGATCCTTAAATCCGACGGAGACGGTTCCGTACGCGAGCATGGCAAAGACGGCGACGGCAAGGGCGCCGCCAAGCGCGGAGAGCACGGTCCCCGTGACGGGGATGCGTCCGCCGAGGAGATTGCGCACGAGCAGACAGGCGAGCGCGAAGAAGAGGAAAATGCTGCCCAGGCAGATGCCCGCGACGGTCGCCTGGTTGAGCACGTTTTCGGCGGAGATGTCGATGCTCATGCCTGCGCTGCCCGAAGCGTCGAGCAGGAAGCGTTCTGCCGACAAAAAGAGCAATGCCCCGAGCAGGAAGGAGAAGAAGGCCGACAGGGCAAATGCGACGGGCGATTTTTCCGTTTTGCCGGCTACGTTGCGCAGATATCGTACTACGGCCAGGATGAAGAACACGGTCGTTGCGACGAGCGCGACGGCGCCGGCCACCGTTCCGATGATGGTTGCCAGATAGAGCGTCGTGGGGTAGTACCCCGGATAAAAACTGCTCTGCGCGAGCAGATCTTCGACATCCGCGTAGGCGTCTTTGAAGTAGTACCAGAGATTGTTCGCCGGAAGATCGGTCAAGGCGGAGGAGACGACGCCGCTCAGGACGAAAATAAAGACGGTGAGCGCGGCGAGCAGTGCAAGCGCGTTTCCCGTAAGGCCGAGCACTCGCTGCGCGGCGGCCGCCGTGCGCTTTCGGGCATCGTCGGACGCCCCCTGTCGGACGGGTGTACCGTCGGGAGCAAACGGTCTGCTTGTCGCATCGCCGAGGGCAGACGTCCCGTTCGGTTCAGTCGCGGAAGCGGCGGGCGTCAGAACGGGCGTTCCGCAATAACTGCAAAAGCGCGCGTTTTCCGCGAGAGCGGCCCCGCAGACGGGACAGACGTTCTCCATGCGCTTTCCGCACTGGTTGCAGAAGAGGGCGTCGTCGGCGTTTTCTGCGCCGCAGAACCTGCAGATTTTCATAAATTCCCCCATATGAAAAGAATAAATCGATTATAACACGGAAAAGGGGAGCGGTCAATCCCCTTTCCGAAATTTTGCATCAAAGTTCAACGCGACGGAAGGGCCGCGCGCCGTCCCCGCAGATCGCGTATCCGAAGAACAAAAAAGCCGCTCGGGCGGCGTGCAGAGGGAAAGGTCGGCGCGGGTCTGGGCGGCGTGCAAATGTCAGAGAGTTTGGCGGCGCGTGCAGAGGTCATTGCAACGCGGTCTGGGCGGCGTGCAAATGACCGAGAGTTTGGCGGCGCGTGCGCAGAGGTCATTGTAACGCGGTTTGGGCGGCGCGTGCGCAGAGGGTATCGGCGAGGACGGTCAGAAAGAGGAGGAGGGCGGCGAGGACGGCAAAGCCGGGGATGCCCCAGAAGAAGAGAAGGAGCAGTTCGTCGGAGACGGAGGCGATCGAACCCTCGCAGGCTGCGGCGAGGATCGCGCAGACGGCGGTCAGGGCCGCGCGCAGGGCAGTCGGCTTTCTGCGCTGGGCGATGTTTCCGAGCAGGCGCTCCAGGAGCAAGACGTTGCACGCCGCATAGCCGACGAGAAAGACAAAGAAGAAGGCGGCTGCCGTGCGGCTGCCGACGGCGTTCTCGTCGGAGAAGAGGAGGGCAAGACCCTGTCTGTCGTCCTCGGCCATGACGCCCGTCGAAAAGAGGGCGGAGAGCGTGAGCAACAGGAGGAGCGCGATGACGGCGGCGACATAGCGCACGGCGGTCTCGCGTCCGCGTTGTCTTCCCTTGGCGAGGAGAAAAAGCACGACGGAGGCGGCGATGCCGACGGCGACGAGGATAAGCCCGACGACGGTGGCGGTGTTCAGGCGGCGTTCTCCGTCGGCGTTGCAGGCGGAAAAGAGCAGGATCGCCGCAAGGTAGGCGCCCGCGGTCGCATAGCTGAAGTAGAGGGAGTCCTTCTGTGTTTTTTTCAGCCAAAAGCGCACATAGCGCAGGACGGTGAGCCCGAAGAGCACGCACACCGCGGCGAGCCCGAGCAGGGCGGCGCAGACGGAAAAGGCGGAGCCGGGCGTATTCTGTCCGAAGGCGTCAAGGAGAGATATGGGGAGACCGCGTCGGTCGGTGAATCCGATCAGAAAGACAAAGACGCACGCGCAGAGCGCGGAGAAGAGCGCACAGCCTTCGCCGAAGGGGGCGAGGCGGCGGGTGTCGGTGTGAGTAAGTTGTGCGCGGAAATCGTACATAGGGGCTCCTTTTCCTCTATTTTATCACGGGCGTGCGGGGCGGTCAAGAACTGCGCGGAAAAATTTGGGCAAAGTTTACAAGAAGACGGGACAACTTTGTATCATTTTACTATTGCAATTTATGCGCGGATTTTGTATAATAGAGAAAATCATTTGAATTGGTAGGGAGGAACTTATGTCCGGTCTGTTGCTCAAAGGCATCAACAAGATCTATCCAGGCGGAAACCAGGCGGTGTTCAACTTCACCCTTGACATCCGCGATAAGGAATTCATCGTCTTCGTCGGCCCTTCCGGCTGCGGTAAGTCCACGACGCTGCGTATGATCGCAGGTCTCGAGGAGATCTCCTCGGGTGAACTGTACATCGACGGTAAGCTCGTCAACGACGTCGTCCCCAAGGACAGAGACATCGCGATGGTCTTCCAGAACTACGCACTCTATCCGCACATGTCCGTCTATGACAACATGGCATTCGGTCTGAAACTCAGAAAGGTGCCCAAGGACGTCATCGACGAAAAGGTCAAGGCGGCGGCCGAGATCCTCGGCATCACCGATTACCTGTCCCGTAAGCCCAAGGCGCTCTCCGGCGGTCAGCGTCAGCGTGTCGCGCTCGGCAGAACCATCGTCCGTGAGCCTAAGGTCTTCCTTCTGGACGAGCCTCTGTCCAACCTCGATGCAAAGCTCCGCGCTCAGATGAGAACGGAGATCTCCAAGCTGCACGTCCGTCTTGCCACGACGTTCATCTACGTCACGCACGACCAGATCGAGGCGATGACGATGGGTACGCGTATCGTCGTCATGAAGGACGGCTTCATGCAGCAGGTCGATACCCCTCAGAACCTCTACGATTATCCCATCAACCTGTTCGTCGCAGGCTTCATCGGAACGCCTCAGATGAACTTCTTCAAGAACTCCACCATCACCGAGGAGAACGGCAAGGTCTACGTCAACTTCATCGGCGGCAACCGCATCCTTCTGCCCAAGTCGATGGTCGTCAAGATCAAAAACCTCGACGAGTATAAGAACACGGGCAAGGCCGTCACGCTGGGCGTCCGTCCCGAGGATATCCACGAGGATCAGGCGTTCATCTCCACGTCGCCCGACACCGTCGTCAAGGCACGCGTGGATGTCATCGAAAAGCTGGGCGCCGAGACGCAGATCTACTGCGACCTCGACTACGAGAACGACAAGAACACCATCGTCGACAACGCGGCACAGATGATCGCAAAGATCTCCTCGCGTGCGTCGGTCGAGCTGGGCGAGATCGTCGAGCTTGCCTTCGATGCAAAGCACATCCACCTGTTCGACGGCTACACCGAGTCCACGATGCTCGAGCGCGATGAGCACTACGAGGTCATTCCCGAGAACGCCGAAGGCGCTGCGTTCGTGCCTCCTACACCTCAGGAGATGCAGGCACAGATCGATGCCGCCCGCGTCGTCACCAAGGAAATGAAGAAGCAGGCAAAGCGCGATGCCAGAATCGAGGCACACCGCAAGGCCGCCGAGGCCAAGGCAGAGGCCGAGAAGGCAGCCGAAGAGGCCAAAGACGCTTCCGAGGACGAGGACAACACGCCCAAGGAATAATGGATTTACGAAAGACAAAGCGCCCGTCGCAAGACGGGCGCTTTTGCATGACGAGCGCGCCCCCGTGCGCCGCAAGCCGCCCCCGGCGGCGCACGCGGTGCGGAAAAAACGGAA
>ERZ1090866.867-NODE-870-length-10723-cov-32.077990_pt1 | contig 10723 bp, 8 predicted proteins | sample MGYA00478477_ERZ1090866 | MGnify/ENA primary metagenome ERZ1090866 (study PRJEB33644, sample SAMEA5815737) | chicken gut metagenome | biome: Chicken; feature: Gastrointestinal Tract; material: Caecum | place: Ireland | collected 2019-01-01 | study: A study of the... | reverse complement strand
CGGAAGACGCGAAATAGCAGCCCGCGGGGCGGCAAAAAGCGCCGCCCCGCGGGCAAAATTTTAAGTTCACTTTCGTTCCAAAAAGATGCTCACGATCCCGCATACGAGCGCCGCAGCGGGGAAGACGATCCACCCCGGATGCCACAAGTCTCCTAAAATGCCCATCAAAAGATAGGCGAGCGTCGCGCAGATCATGATGGCAGAGGAGATCTTTCCAGCAAGCCGTTCGCCCTTTGTTTCTGCCGCCTCCTCCGCTTCCGCGTCTTTCAGATAGGGATTCGCCTGTAAATGGCGCTCCCAGCCGATGCCACCGTAGATGAGCGGCACGCATCCGAGCGCCGCCGCAATACAGCCGAGGGCAAGGAAGACGACAAACAACACTTCCGCATAGCTGCGCACGAGCCAACCCTCCGTAAAGAGCGCCGCGCCCAGCAAAAATACCGCGATCCCCGCTATGACAGTGCATCGGAAACGCGCAAACGCACGGCTGTCGCGTTCATTTTTCAGCCGCGGCACAAACTGCGTCGTCACGCCGCCGTAAATGAGAGGGGGAACGCCTGCCAAAAGGCCTGCAAAGAGGGCGCCCAAAGCAACGGCGGAAACGTAGGGGGAATCCCATAAACAATATAACAGTGTCAGCGCCGCCGCGCCGAGCAGGATGACGCCGATGGCGCCCGCGATGAGCGCCGCCATCGTAGGGGAGGGAATGGGGGAGAGGTGGTGCGCGGCTGCGGTTGTCTCCTCCGAGCCTTGCGTTTCCATAGAGGCGCCCGCGCTCTCTTCGCGGTTTTCCGTCCTGCCCGTACCGCGCAGGAGTTCATCCACCGTCACATGAAAGATATTTGCAAGCGGGATGAGCTGTGCCGTCTCGGGGAAGGTCTCGCCCGTCTCCCATTTGGAGATCGTGCGGTTGGTCACGCCCAACTTCTCCGCAAGCTCCTGCTGCGTCATGCCCGCGCCGCGGCGCAAACCGTATAGATAATTTCCAAATTCATTCATAGACCGACCTCGCGTTTTTTCTTCATTTTACAAGAGGAAGAGGGCAAAGTCAAGGCTCCAAACTTCCTATTTGCTCCCGTCGGGCGGGAATGGGCTCCCGTCTTGCGGGAAAACACGGAAAAAGGGCCATCCGAAACGGACAGCCCTTCAAAAGAAGCAAATTAGCGGCTGGAAGAGGGAACGGGCGCGCCTGCGGGAGCCGCTTCGAATGCATCGGTATCGCGGCGCCTGTCTTTGCCCGTAAAGAAGAGGGCAACGGTGCCGGGGCCGACGTGCGAACCCGTGCAGAGGTCGTAGTACTCGATGACGATATTGGAAGCGCCCATGCCGCGCAGCATTTCGGCAAGCGCTTTGGCGTCATCTTCGCAGTCGGCGTGCGTGATGAAGACGGGCGCGGAAACGTCGTCCACGCGTTCGCTGTACTTGCGGGCGAGCGCCATGAGCGCCTTCTTCCTGCCGTGTTCGCGGCCTTCGAAGACGATCTTGGCATTGGTGCTGCCGTCCGCGCGGAGCACGGGCTTGATGTTGAGCAACGTTCCTGCGATCGCAAGCGTCGTCGAGATGCGCCCCGTGCGTTTGAGATATTTGAGATCGCCCACCGTGAGATAGCTGTTCACCTTATAGGCATTGACGCGTGCCCACTCGGCACAGGCTTCGAGGCTTTCGCCCATGTCGCGGAGCGAAGCGACGCGAAGCGCGATCGTGCCTTCACCCATGGAGGCGTTCTTACTGTCGACGACCTCGATCTTGCGCTCGGGATAGCGCCCTTTCAGTTCCTCGGCGGCCCTGACTGCCTGCTGATAGGTACCGCTCACACCCGAAGAGATGAGCAGAAGGAAGACGTCTTTGCCCGCTTCCAGCACGGGAACGAGCGCCTCTTGAATATGTTCCTCGGAAAGAAGGGACGTCTTGACGTCGGCGCCCGCGCGCATATCGTCATAGAGCTGCTTTGCAGTCTCCTCAAAGGGAACGTTCTCATCAAAACAGAGGCGTTCCTCGCCGTCGACGAGATAGTGATAGGGGATGACGGAAATGTTGTGTTCCTTGCGAAGCGCGGCGGGGATGTTTGCCGCAGAATCAACGATGATCTCAAACGAAGCCATATGACCCTCCATGATCTTTGCTTTTTCGGGAAGCGCGCCTGCACGCACCTGCCCGCTGACATCTTTAGTTTATCCTTCTTCCGCGCAAAATTCAACCTATTCCTTTAAAAGGCGGCTCTATGTCTTTCTTTGTTCGTTCTATTGCATAAAAAACGCACTCTACTGTGAGTAGAGTGCGTTTTTTGAGGCCGTTTTGCGCTCAGCGGACAAGAGAAAAGGTGTCTTCGAGGGACTTACGCTTCTTTTCGCGGATCTCATATCCTTCCGCCGCATAGCCGACGGCAACGATATGGGGGATGCGCACTTTTTCGGGCAGTCCCAATATTTCGCGCAATTTCTTTTCGCTGCGCCAGCCGAGGATGCAGGTCGAAAGCCCCGCCGCGTCGGCGGCGAGCACGAGATGCGCCGTCATGATGCCGATGTCGTTGTGCAGAAAGTCGGTGTTCTTGAAGCGGCTCCCGACCGTCGCCGAAAGGTTGCCCGTGCCTTCGAGCACGACGACGAACGCAGGGGCGTCGGATGCGAATTTGTTCATGCCAAGGTCCTGCACGCCCGCCGCGAGAGCTTTCGCTTTTTCTCCCGTGACGGCAAGGAGCTTCCACGGCTGGCTGTTGCAGGCAGAGGGCGCAAGGAGAGCAAGGCGGCAGATCTCCGTTAAAAGCTCATCCGAAACGGGTCTGTCCGGATCGAAAGCGCGGCAGCTCTGGCGATGCAGATACAATTGTTCGATGTCTTTGAGTTCCATGATGTCCTCCAAGATAAAATAAGGCGCGGCGAAGCGCCGCGCCTTACCCGTTTTTTACTTTGCAAGGCTCTTCTTTGCCTTTTCGACGACGTTTTCGACCGTGAAGCCGAACTGCTTGAAGAGCAGGGGAGCAGGGCCGCTCGCGCCGAAGGTGCTCATGGCAACGATCTCGCCCTTGTCGCCCGCGTATTGATACCAGCTGTAAGGGGAACCCGCTTCGACGCATACGCGCGCCTTGACCGCGGAGGGGATGACGCTCTCCTTATACTCGTCGGACTGCTTCTCGAATTCCTCGAAGCAGGGCATGGAGACGACGCGCGCCTTGATGCCCTCTTCCGCAAGCTGTGCCTTTGCCTTGACGCAAAGCTCGACTTCCGAGCCCGTGGCGAGCAGCAGCACGTCGGGCGTGCCGTCGCAGTCGTCGAGGACGTATGCGCCCTTCAATGCCGCAAGACCGCTGTTTTCGTACTGAGGCAGGTTCTGACGGGTGAGCACGAGCGCGGTGGGCGCGGTACCCGTGAGCGCGGAGATCCACGCCGCCGCCGTCTCCTTGCCGTCTGCGGGACGGTACACCTTCATGTTGGGGATGGAGCGGAGCGCGATGAGCTGTTCGACGGGCTCATGCGTCGGGCCGTCCTCGCCGACGCCGATGGAGTCGTGCGTCAGGATGTAGACGACGGGGATATTCATGAGCGCCGAAAGGCGGATGGCGTGTTTGCAGTAATCGGAGAAGATGAAGAAGGTCGCACAATAAGCGCGGAGGCCGCCGTGCAGCTGCATGCCGTTGGTGATGGCAGCCATTGCGTGCTCGCGGATGCCGAAGTGCATGTTCCTGCCCTCATAGTGGCCGGGAGCAAAATCGCCGTAGGTGATGGCATCGGTATTCTTCATATCGGAGAGGTTGGAGGGAGCGAGGTCCGCAGAACCGCCGATGAGTTCGGGCACGAGGGCAGCGATCTTGTTGAGGACGACGGAGGAAGTCTGACGGGTCGCCATGGGCTTCTCCCACTTGAAGAGGTCTTCGACTTTGGTGAGATCGACCATCTCGCCGCTCATTGCCGCCTTGTATGCCTTGGCAAGTTCGGGGTATGCCTTCTCATATTCGGCAAACATCGCCTTCCAAGCCGCTTCCTTCTCCGCGCCGCGCGCGCCCGCTTCTGCCGTGTGGGCAAAGACTTCGGCGGGGACGTCGAACGCCTCCGTGCAGGGCCAGCCGAGCTTTTCCTTGGTCTTTTGCAAATTCTCGACGCCGAGAGGGGAACCGTGGCACTTGTGGCTGCCCTCAAGAGGGGTGCCGTAGCCGATCTTGGTCTTGCAGATGATGATGGAAGGCTTGCTCTTTTCTGCCTTCGCCTCTTCGATCGCTTTCGCAATGAGAGCGACGTCGTCGGGATGGGAGACGAGATCGACGTGCAGCACCTGCCAGTTCTGCGCCGCAAAGCGCATGCCGACGTCTTCCTTGAAGGTAATGTCGGTATCGCCCTCGATGGTGATGTCGTTGTCGTCATAGAAGAGGATGAGTTTGCCGAGCTCGTGCGTGCCTGCAAACGAGCAAGCTTCATAGGAGATGCCCTCTTCGAGGCAGCCGTCGCCGCACAGCGCATAGGTGTAGTGGTCGACGACGGGGAAGCCCTCGCGGTTGAAGACGGCGGCAAGATGCGCCTCCGCGACCGCCATACCGACGGCGTTTGCGATGCCCTGGCCGAGAGGGCCCGTCGTCGTCTCGATGCCGACGGTGTGACCGTACTCGGGGTGACCGGGCGTCTTGGAGCCGAGCTGACGGAAGTTCATGATGTCTTCCTTGGTGAGCCCGTAGCCGTAGAGATAGAGCAGGGAATAATCGAGCATGGAGCCGTGGCCCGCAGAGAGCACGAAGCGGTCACGATCGTCCCACTTGGGATCCTTGTTGTTGAACTTCAGAAAGTTCTGAAAGAGGGTATAGGCGATGGGCGCAGAGCCGAGCGGAAGCCCGGGGTGACCCGAATTTGCCTTTTGGATGGCCTCCGCCGAAAGAATGCGGATGGCGTTGATGGTGAGCTGATCCATGATTGTTACTCCTTATTTGATATAGTTTTTGAGATTTTCCGTGAGAAGAAAGCTTTCGTAGCCCGAAAGGAAGGCATACAGTTCCTTTGCAATGATCTGATTGCCGCCCGTGCGGTTGCTCTCCACATTGATGGGGAGGATGGGTTCGTGCAGGCTCATGCGGACGAGCGCCCAGCCGTCGCCGTGGTCTTGGTCGAAGTTGATGCGCACGCCTTCGAAGTTATTGGGCGCGGGAGAAAGATAGGGCGTTTTCCCGACGTACGCCTGAAGATCCTTCAAGAGCCCTGCGCCGAGCGCCTTGAAGTCGCACCCGGGCACAAATTTCAGCCTGATCTCGGCCGCCTCCCGAGGCTCGGGAAGGTCGGCAATGAGCGCCGTCAGGTCCTTCCCTTCCTTCGCGCACTTTGCAAGGGCGATGAGGAGCCGCGTCACGAGATAGGCGCCGTCGTCAAGGAAGTAGTTTTCCTTCAAGGCAGCGTGACCGCTCGTCTCGATGGCGAGAGGGGAGTACTTGCCCTCCGCGTTGAGGCGCTTGCTCTCGTTGATGACGTTCTTATACCCGCGCTTGAAACGGTGATGCACGCCTCCGTGCGCCGCAATGAAGGACGCGAGCCCGTCGCTCGTCACGGAATCGGTGACGATATAGGAGCCCGGGTGCTCTTCCAGCAGAATGGCGGAAATGAGCGCGATGAGGCGGTTGCGGTTGATCTCCTCGCCGTCCGAAGAGACTGCCCCCGCACGGTCGACGTCGGTATCGAAGATGATGCCGAAATCGGCATGGTTTTCTTTGACCGCCGCACAGACGGACTGCATCGCCGTCTCGTTCTCGGGATTGGGGATGTGGTTGGGAAAGCTCCCGTCGGGTTCCAGAAACTGCGAACCCGTCGTGTCCGCCCCCAGAGGCTTCAAGACGAGGTCGGCATAAAATCCGCCCGCGCCGTTGCCCGCGTCCACGAGGATGCGCTTGCCCGCAAGAGGCTTCTCCATGCCCGTTGAAAGGCGCACCTTTTCCACAAGGTCGTTTGCATACTTGGGAAGATAGCTTCTTTCCTCCTGTTTGCCGCCGCCCGCAGGGAATTCTCCCTTTGCCGCGATCTCCAGCACTTCGGAAAGATCGCTGCTTTCGAGGCCGCCCTCTTTGACGAAGAATTTGAGCCCGTTCTTCTGATAGGGCAGATGGCTCGCCGTGATCATCACCGAAGCGTCCGCGCCGAACCCGTCCTGCAGCAGCATGAACATGGAAGGCGTCGAAGAAAGCCCTGTGAGGACGACGTCCCCGCCGCAGGCATTCACTGCGTCCGCAACGAGCGCCGAGATGTGGCCCGCCGAAAGGCGGGAATCATGCCCGACGGCAATGACGGGCTGTGCCTTTCCCGACCTCTTCGCCGCCCAGACGTAAAAAGCCTTCGCGATGAGCGTGACGGCTTCGTCCGTCAGCGTGACGGGATCGTCCTTGACGCCCGCGATCGCGGTCCCGCGCACGTCGGTCCCGTTCTTGAGTTGAAACAGTTGTTCTCTTGTCATAGTCCCCCTTCTTTCGCGCGCAGATTTCGGAATACGCGCCTTATCAGAAGTATTATACCTTGTGACGGCGTGTTTTTCAAGACCTTTTTGCAAAAAAGTCGGGCGCATTCCCACAATTTTTCCAAATATTCTTGCCTCTTGCCACGAAATATGGTATAATCGACCTATCGATACGGGCAGCGTTTGCGAAAATTCGCGCAACGCAGGGTTTCCCGTCGGGAGAGCGGAGAGTAACATGGCATACAAATTCACACTGTCGACCGATTCGACCTGTGACCTTTATCACGACTTTATCGTCGAGAACGACATCAAGTTCGTCTCTTTGACCTTCACGGTGGAAAAGGACGGCAAGATGGAAGATCATCTCGACAACTTCACCAATTATCAAGAGTACGTCGATTTTTACAACGAGCTTCGGGCAGGGGCATTTTCGCGCACTTCCATGCTCAACTATGAATCGCACTACGAGCACTTTTTGAAGCTCGCCAAAGAGGGCGCGGAAGATGTTGTGCACTTCACGATCTCGAGCGGGCTTTCCCCGACCAAGACGGTCGCCGCAAAAGCCGCCGCCGAAGTCAGGAAGGAGTATCCCAAGTTCGAAGTGTATGTCGTCGATCCTCTGACGGCGACGGTGGGGCAGGGCGCGCTCGTGCGCATCGCCCTTCATGACCGCAACGCGGGCAAGACGGCGAAAGAGGCGTACGAACACGTCAATTCGCTGAGGGAACATATCCAGCACTTCATCGTGGCGGACGATCTCAACTACTTAAAGCGCGGCGGAAGGCTGTCTGCCGTTGCGGCGGCGGTGGGGGGCGTGCTCTCCATCAAGCCCATCATCTCGTTCGATAAGGAAGGCAAGCTCTTCGTGCTCGACAAAGTGCGCGGCACCAAGAAGGCCATCTCCTTTATCAAGGCGAAGATCGAAAAGGAGAGGCCCGACCCCGACTATCAATATGTCTTTATCGTACATACCGACAATTCTCCCTGCGCGGATGAACTTGCCCAATATGTACGCGAAAAGCTCGGCATCGAACCGTACGTCTCCATCATGGGGCCCGTCATCGGTTCGCACGTCGGCCCCAACGCATTCGCGCTCGGCTATATCTCCAAGAGCGAACGCAACGAGTTCTAACACAACGAAAGATCACGGCCGCCGGAAGGGGGAAGAGAGGAACATCTCTTCTGCCTTTCTTTGCGGCCTTCGGTAGTATTTTCAGGAGTCATCTATGGCAAAAGAACAGCAATTCGTATCGCAGATCGCCGACATCGAGTCGGACTTTCCCCAGTGGTATTCGGACGTCGTCTTAAAGACCAAGCTCGTCGACTACGGCCCCGTCAAGGGCACGATGGTCATCCGCCCTTACGGGTACGCCATCTGGGAAAATATCCAGAAGGAGCTCGACAAGCGCTTCAAGGAGACGGGGCATGAGAACGCTTACTTCCCGCTCCTCATCCCCATGTCCTTCATGACGAAGGAGGCGGAACACGTCGAAGGCTTTGCCCCCGAAGTCGCCGTCGTCACGCACGCGGGCGGGGAAAAGCTTGCAGAGCCGCTCTGCATCCGCCCGACTTCGGAGACCATCATCGGCACGATGTACGGCAAGTGGATCCAGTCTTACCGCGATCTTCCCGTCCTCATGAACCAGTGGGCGAACGTCATGCGCTGGGAGAAGACCACCCGTCCCTTTCTCCGCACGAGCGAATTCCTCTGGCAGGAGGGCCACACCGTCCACGCCACCGAAGAGGAGGCGATGGAGGAGACGATGAAGATGCTCTCCGTCTATGAAGAGTTCGCAAAGACCTGCCTTTCGATGCCCGTTCTGACGGGAAGAAAGACGGAGAAGGAAAAGTTCGCGGGCGCCGTCGCCACCTTCGGCATGGAGGCGATGATGCACGACGGCAAGAGCCTTCAGGCAGGCACCTCGCATTATCTCGGGCAGAATTTCTCCAAGGCGTTCGAGATCAAATTCCTCGATAAGGACGGCGTGCAGAAGTACGCCTACACGACGAGCTGGGGCGTTTCCACCCGCCTCATCGGTGCGCTCATCATGACGCACGGCGATCAGCGCGGCCTCGTGATGCCGCCCGTCGTCGCACCCGTGCAAGCCGTCATCGTGCCCATCGCGGCAAAGAAGGAGGGCGTCCTCGAAGCCTGCACCGCGCTCAAAGAGCGCCTTCAGAAGGCAGGCGTCCGCGTCGTTCTGGACGATACCGACAACTCTCCCGGCTGGAAGTTCAACGAATGGGAGATGAAGGGCGTGCCCGTGCGCATCGAGCTCGGCCCGCGCGACATCGAAGCGGGCAAGATGACCGTCTGCCGCAGGGATACCCTCGAAAAGGGCGAACTTCCCCTCGAAAACGCGGAAGAGGGCGTCAAGGCGCTCCTTCACGAGATCGCAGAAAACATGTACAACACCGCCAAGAAACGCATGGAACAGCGCATCGTGGATGCCGAAACGCTCGACGAGCTTCTGGACGGCGTCAACCGCGGCAATTTCGTGCGCGCCGGCTGGTGCGGCTGCCGCGAATGCGAGGATAAAGTCAAAGAGTTTGCCCAGGCGACCGCGCGCGTCTATGCGAAAGAAGATACCGCAAAGACCTGCGTTGCCTGCGGGAAGAAGTCGGCGCACACCATCGTGTTCGCGCGCGCATATTGAGATCGCCGCAAACGGCAGGAGTGAGATCGTATGAAACACACCGATATTTATGACGTATTGAAACGCCCCGAACTGTTGGGGCAGGAAGTGACCGTCTGCGGCTGGGTGCGCACCTTCCGCGATTCCGCCGCCGTCGCCTTTTTAGAACTTGCCGACGGCACGAGCTTTCCCCGCCTTCAGATCGTCATCGACAAGAATGCCCTGAAGGTCGATCCCGAATGCACCAAGCTCGGCGCCTCCGTCTCAGTCAAGGGCGAAGTCGTCAAGGCGTTCAAGGGAGAAGGGCATGAGCTCAACGCGAAGGAAGTCGTGCTCCTCGGCAAATGCCCGCCCGAATATCCCATCCAGAAGAAGCGCACGACGCTGGAATTTTTGCGCGGCATCCCGCACCTGAGGCTGCGCACCAACACCTTCAACGCCGTGTTCCGCGTGCGTTCCGTCGCGGCGCAGGCCGTGCACCGCTACTTCCACGAGCACCGCTATTACTACGTCCATACGCCCATCATCACGGCGAGCGACTGCGAGGGCGCAGGGGAGATGTTCCGCGTCACCACCCAGCCCTACAACGCCAAGTATGAGAGCGAGCAGGACTATTACAAGAACGACTTCTTCGGCGTCAAGGCGGGGCTCTCCGTTTCGGGGCAGCTCGAGGGCGAAGTCGCCGCGATGGCATTCAGCAAGATCTACACCTTCGGACCCTCCTTCCGCGCGGAGAACTCCAACACGACGAGGCACGTCGCAGAGTTCTGGCACATCGAACCCGAAGTCGCCTTTGCAGAACTTCCCGACATCATCGAGATCGCAGAAGATATGGTCAAATATCTCATCCGCGCCGTGCTCGACGAATGCCCCGATGAGATCGCTTTCTTCGACAGCTTTGTCGAAAAGGGGCTCAAAGACAAACTCGAACACGTCGCATCGAGCGATTTCGCCGTCTGCGATTATACGGACGCCATCTCCATCCTGCAGAAGGCGGACGTCAAGTTCCAATACCCCGTCGACTGGGGCTGCGACCTTCAGACCGAACACGAAAAATACCTCACCGAAGTCGTCTTCAAGCGCCCCGTGTTCGTCACCAACTACCCCAAGGAGATCAAGTCCTTCTATATGAAGCAGAACCCCGACGGCAAGACGGTGGCGGCGACCGACCTTCTCGTCCCCGGCATCGGCGAGATCATCGGCTGCAGCGAAAGAGAGGCAAACTACGACAAACTGCTTGCCGCGATGAAGGCAAGGAACATGGACATTTCCGCCTACAAGCAGTACCTCGACCTGCGCCTCTTCGGCAGCGTACCGCACAGCGGGTTCGGGCTCGGGTTCGACCGTTTCGTCATGTATGTGACGGGCATGGAGAACATCCGCGACGTCATCCTCTTCCCCCGCACGGTCAACAACATCATGTAAGAAGAAGCTCCCTTTTCCGGGGAGCTTTTTTTGCGCAAAATCGTGCATTTTTGTGTCATATTTTTATATACAAAACATAACGGCTATGCTAAGCTTCCGCCTAAGGGTTTCGTCTTTTCTTTCGAATCTTGACAGCACGAAGAGAGGATGCTATAATACCCTCAGCAACAATATATCTTAAGGAGTTTTCTATGGACAAGGTTTATGTGGGAGCCGCGTACTATCCCGAACTGTGGGATTTGAGC
>ERZ1090866.866-NODE-869-length-10731-cov-8.455508_pt1 | contig 10731 bp, 12 predicted proteins | sample MGYA00478477_ERZ1090866 | MGnify/ENA primary metagenome ERZ1090866 (study PRJEB33644, sample SAMEA5815737) | chicken gut metagenome | biome: Chicken; feature: Gastrointestinal Tract; material: Caecum | place: Ireland | collected 2019-01-01 | study: A study of the... | reverse complement strand
CTTGAATTTACGTATCCAATCACTGGCTTGCACTATGGTGATATAATTCCGCGCAATATTGTTGTTTCGAAGCCGGATCCCAATTCTTCGGCCGAGCCATTTAGGATTTATGCGATTTCTCGCCCAATTTCTGGCGTTGTTACGGTTTCTGCTTGCCACATTAGCTATGATTTAAGCGGCGTTGTGCTTGCGCCGTTTTCGCAATCATCTGCGGCTGGTACAATTCAAACAATCAATAGTCAGATTGCAAACAGCGGATTTTCTTTCTATACTAACATTTCCACCACAAGCGCGTTTAATCTTCGCGTGCCTACTAGCGCGCGCGGTATTATGGGCGGCAGAACCGGAAGCCTGCTAGATGTTTATGGCGGCGAGTATCAATACAGGGGCTTTCAGGTGCGCTTGCTTGCGTCACGCGGGCAAAATAATGGTGTTTCCATTCGGTATGGCAAAAATCTAACTGATATTAAGCAAGATATCGATGTACAAAACCTGTATACAGGAGTTTACCCTTATTGGTCTGGTTCGGAAGATGAAAACGTTGTAACCTTGCCAGAGGGAGTAATAAACGCGGAGGGCGATTTTGGCTTTACGCGTATAATGCCGCTTGATTTGTCGCGAGAATGGCAGGAAGCACCCACGGAGCAACAACTTCGCGAACGCGCAGAGAAATACATCGAAGACAATGATATAACTTCGCCGGACGTTAGTATTTCTGTGTCGTTCGTGCAGCTTGGGCAAACGGATGAATACAAAGATATTGCTGTACTCGAACATATTTCTTTGTGTGATACTGTATCTATCTACTATGACGCATTAGGCGTATCCGCGAGCGCAAAAGTAGTAAAAACAGTGTACAATCCGCTAACTGATAGATACGACAGCATTGAATTGGGCAAAGCGCGCGCAACAATTGCTGATACTGTAGCGCAGCAAAAAGTAGACACAAGCAACATACCGACATCTTCCTACATTCAAGGTTTGGCGCAGGCCGCAACCGAATGGATGACAAACGCAAACGGCGGCAGCATCATCGCAACGAAAACCGATGATGGCAAAGCGTGGAAAGACTTCTATATCATCGACGCGATGAACGCTGAAGATGCGGTAAACGTGCTTTGGTTTAATAACCGCGGCATTGCGCTTTCCAACAACGGCATCAATGGGCCATATTCTGATGCGTGGACGCTGGAAACCGGCATTGTTGCGAACTACATTACAAGCGGCGTTTTGCAAGCTTCGCTTGTTAGGATACTGGGCAACAGCAATTTTTATTGGGACGCGGCAAACATCGTTGCGACGAATCCAAACAACCAGAATCAACAAATCAGGTTCGGTTTGTATGACGGCACGCACTACGGCATAGGTTTTACCACGAATGGTGGGAAAACGTGGCAAAGTGCGATTAGTTTTAACGGCATTAACTTTTCTGCCGTAGAATCCGAAATCAACAATTTGGAAAGCCGCATGGACAGCGTTGAATTTAAAGTAGAACCTACGCAAATCGTGTCAACCGTTCGTTCTTCGAGCGGCTATAAATCCGATTTGAACGGAAAAGTTGGCGAAGATGAAATAATCAGTTCGATTAATCAAACTGCGGAACAAATTAAAATACAAGCTTCGAAAATATCGCTAGAGGGCTTTGTTTCAATTAACAATAGCTTTAGTATTGATTCGAACGGCAATTTCAACGCAACGGGAGGCACGATAGGCGGGTTTACGATAGGGCAAAATTCGATATATGGCCCCGGTGGTACAGAGCTTAGGTCGGATAATGAGTGGAGCGTCGTTAATGGAATGGTGATTCAGCGCTACTATGATTCGTCTAGCGGTAAATATATAGGGCTTATCGGCGGTGCGGAGAGTGCGGGAATAAGCGAATTTAGGTACGTTCCGTCAACTATGTTTCCCAATCATTATGTTTTTAGGATTTATACAGATTCGAACAATGTAGTTCGCACGGAGATCGACGGACCAATTTTGCATGCTTACCCGATTAGAGGTGTATCTCCAAATCTTTATATTGACGACGATGGCAAAGTTTATAGAATAAGTGAATGATTCGAGGTGATATAATGCCTATTCCACAAAGAACCTTATCCGGCAAATGCGAAATAAGCACTGGCGTGCTGGAAATCACAAATATGCCGCCAGCTTATACCGGCGAGATAGGTTCAGTAAAAATAGAAATTGAATTTACGAATAGCGGCAGCGCTTACAACATTCCTTCCGGAACGTCGGCAACGATGTATTTGTACTATCCGGCCAAAAATCAAATGACGCGTTCGGTTACTATGTCCATTTCGGAAGATACCGTTTCCGGCGCGTTTGGCGAGGATGATATGCTGCTATCAGGAACGCCGAACATCGTTGTGCAGCTTATTGACACGTCTAGCGGGAATCTTATCGTTGCATGCACGATTCCAATTAAAATCACAGCAACAAGGGCACCCGGCATCGTGACCGTTGAGCCTGCTACGCCAGATGAAATCGTGTATTTGGGCCGTTCTCCGTATGTCGGCGAAAATGGCAACTGGTTCGAATGGGATGCAGATACAGGCGCATATGTGGATACTGGCGTAAGCGCTACAGGGCCGCAGGGCGAACCCGGCCCGCAAGGCCCGGCTGGTTCGGCGGGCCCCGCTGGGCCGCAGGGCCCGCAGGGAGAAACGGGCGAAAAAGGCGACAAAGGGGATACTGGGGAAACCGGCGCAACTGGGCCGCAGGGCCCGCAGGGGCCGAGAGGAGAAACTGGTGCTACCGGCCCGCAAGGCCCTGCTGGTGCGGATGGTACAGATGGCGCACCTGGCATTTCGCCCACAGTGGAAGTCAGCAAAACCGGCAAGGTCACGACCATCACCATCACGGACGCAACCGGCCCGCACACGGCCACCATCAACGACGGCGCAGACGGCAGCGGCGCGGGCGACATGGTGCGCGCAACATACGATGCCAACGAAAATGGCATCGTGGATGATGCGGAAAAATTGGGTGGACAGTTGCCGGAGCACTATGCCAGCGTGGACGACTTGGCAGAAAAGGCGTCGCTGCCCGTGTCCGATACGCCGCCGGAGGACAGCGAATTTTGGGTGGACACCGGCGTATCCCCCACCATGCTACGCCGTTGGCGCGGGGCGGATGTGCCGACGGGGCGGGAGTATCAGCAAACCATTAGCGCTGATACCGGAAGCGCGAGTTTGTCCATCGACAACGCGCAGGGGCAACTGCGTTCCGTGGCGCTGGAGATGGGCTGCGTAGCGAAGCAGGCTGGCAGCGGCGATCCATCACTAGAGAACATCCGCGCGATCTCGGGCCGCGAGAGCGTGGACGTGCGCGCGTGTGGGAAAAATCTGCTGCCTCGGCAAACACCCCAAACGAAATCCGGCGTGACGCTCACCGTGCAGGCGGACGGCGGCGTGCACCTCACCGGCACATGTACAGCGGCGGAGGGAGACCCGATTACGTTTCCCGTACTCATGGGCGTTACGCTTAACGGGCAGCACACATTTTCCATGGGGAATGCGCAGGCAATCGGAGACCACCTGCAAATGCGATTGCTGGAATCTAATAACGTGCAGGTTTCGACGGTGCCAACGAATTTCGGCGCGAGCACCGCGAACGCCACAAACACATTTGAACTAGATGGCCAGTATGTCTATGGATGGCTCATTCGCGTCGGCGGCGGGGAAACCTACGACGTGACGCTCTATCCGCAGTTGGAGGCAGGCGATACCGCCACGGCGTTTGAACCCTACCGCTCCATGGGCGGCACGGTTACGCCGACGGAACCGCTCTACGGCCTGCCAGACGCCAAAGACACGGTGGAGGTGTTCACGGATGGCAACGTAACGGTGACGCGGCGGACGGGTTATATTGCCAGTTATAGCGACGAATCCCTGCCGGGCGGGTGGATAAGCAGTCATGATGTTTACGCAGCCGGAACAACACCAACAACCGGAGCGCAAGTAGTTTACGAGTTGGCCGAGCCTACGACAGAAACGCTATCCCCCGTCGCGCCGATCGCCCCGCAGCCCGGCGTGGTGAACATTTTTACTGACGCGGATACCCTATCCGCCACCATCACCGGTAGCGGCTGGGATACCATCGGCGATATGGGCGGACTGGAAGCGCAACTGGCGGAGAAAGTCGATGCGGCGGATCTGGCCACCGTGGCCACGAGCGGCAGCTACAACGACCTGACGGACAAACCCAACATCGCCGAGGAAATCGACGTGGACACCACCATCACCGAGGGCGGCACGAACCCCGTGACGGGCGGCGCGATTTATACGGCGCTGGCGGGCAAGGCGGACGCGGGCGATATTCCCGCGGGCCTTTTGCAATCCGCTTTCCACGGCACGGTGTCCCTGCTCTCCACCGGCTGGACGCAGGGCGATGATGATTGGTATTCGCAAACCGTTACGGCGACCGGGGTGACAGCCACGGCAATTGTGTACGTAGCGTTCCACCCGGATTCGCGCAGCGCGTTTTTGGATGCCGGAATCTATTGTAGCGCGCAGGCGGCAAACCAGCTTACGTTTAAGGCGGCTAGCCAGCCGGAGAGTAATATCAGCGTGAACGTGCACGCAATGGAGGTGAGCGCATGATCATGAACATGGCATATGGCGGCGGAGCTAAACAAGAATTTGGCTTTACCTATACTGGCGATTATACTGATCGTTTAATCACGTACAATTCTGAAACTTACCGCCTTCTTACATTTACGTCCAGCGGAACATTTACGCCGAATCAATCGTTTGTTGGGGATGTTTGGCTGTGCGGCGGCGGCGGGAACGGCGCTAATTCATCGCAAAACAATTATAGTGGGGGCGGTGGCGCCGGAGGATTTGCGACTAGTGTAAACGAGAATTCGTTTTTGGCACAGGAGTATAGCGTCGTTGTTGGGAACGCAGGAGAATCTACTAGTGCATTTGGTTATTCGGCAAACCACGGAGGCTCGGCGACCGATGGCGATGGTGCGAGCGGCGGTAGTGGCGGAGGCGGTGGGACTGTGCATCATAATGTCAGCGGTTGGGGCGACAGTGTAAGGCCTGGAGCTGCAGGAGATGGGGACGGTATCTCAAAAATCCCATTTGGAGATTCCGAAAATTTTCAACCGCATTGTGCCGGCGGCGGCGGCGGGGCACGGATAATTAGCATGGAAGTTTCCGGCGGCAACGGGGGAAGCAATGGGGCGAACGGAAGCCAAGGCTCGATGAACGTAGAGAATGGCGGCTCCGGCGGGCATTATGGCGGCGGCAACGGCGGCGGCAACAACGGCGGGGATACCGAGTCCGGGGATAACGCAACTTATTATGGTGGCGGAGGAGGAGGCGCTAGTGAGGGAGAGAATTCATTTTCAGCGTCTGGCGGTGTCGGCTATCAAGGCGTTGTATATGTTCGTATAAAACAACAATAAGGGCGGGGTGCAGATGATTATTCGTGTAAAAATCACCAAGCCGGCAAACCAGGCGTTTTTCGAAGTGCCGAACGGCACAATCGTAAACGTTGATTTGGATGAATACACTTCCGGCGTGCTGGCGGGCGAGGTGTACACTAGCTGGCCGGAAGAGACACTTAAAGCGCAGGCTGTAGCGGCGCGCACGTTCGCGGCGGCAAAATCCATCCAGCGGGCGGATGAACCGTATGACGTGGACGATACTTCCAGCTTTCAATCGTTCAAGTCGGATAACTTCCGCAACGAGTACATTTACGCAGCAGAATCCACGGCTGGCGAAATCCTTACATACGACGGCGTACCCGCTATGGCGAAATATAGCGCGAGCAACGGCGGGCAGACGGTTTACGGCAGTAAGCCTTATCTTCCCGCGCAGCCCGACCCGTGGGACGCTATGGCGGGAAAAACCAAAAATGGGCATGGCATCGGCATGTCGCAGTGGGGCGCGAAGGAAATGGGGGATGCGGGCAAAAACTACAGGGAAATTTTGGCGTTTTACTACCCCGGCACAAAAGTTCAAAAATTGGAGGGCGATGACGTGAGCTTACTAGATGAGTGGCTGGATTACCTGGAAGCGCAGGTTGGCCGCGGCGTGTATGTGTACGGCGCGCAGGGGCAGCGCGCGACGGAGGTTGGCGATGTGGATGCGTGGATTGACCGGCGCAGCACCAGTGAATCTACCGCGAAAAAGGCACAAAAATACTATCGCCAAAAAGCGGCGGAAATCGGTGCGGAAAATATCCGGTTTTTTGACTGTTCTGGGTTGGCGATGTACTTTTTCCAGAACCTGAAAGGCATTTCCAAAAACGATGCTAGCGCAAACACACTTTGGTTGGGGTGCAAGCAGATTACCAAGTCTGACTTGAAACCCGGCGACTTCGTGTTCATCGATACCGACGGGCGCAAAACGCATATCGGCTATGTGGCCCGCGACGGGCAGGTGATTGAAGCGCGCGCCAGCGGCTACGGCGTGGAAGTGTATCCGCAGCAATCGCGGCCTTGGACGCACTTCGGGCGGCACAAATGGCTACGGGATGAAATTGAGGGGAACGAAACCGTCGAGCAGGTTCCGCAGCGCACGGTGAAACAGTGGCAACGGCTGCTGCTGGTTTACGATCCCATGTGCTTGCCGAAATATGGCGCAGATGGGGATTACGGCGCGGAAACGGACGCGGCGATGGTGGCGCTTATCAAAGATGCGGAAGCGTTTCGGGAGGCAAACAAATGAGTGATGCAATTATCGTCGCACTGATTTCCGCGGGCGTGTCATTGGCTGGCAGCCTGATGAGCATGATTGTATCTTCCCGCAAAAGCAAGCAGCAGGCCAATCTAACTATGTACAGGATTGGGCAGCTTGAAGAAAAAGTCTCGAAGCATAACGAGATTGTGGAGAGAACGTATAAGCTTGAGGGACAGATGCAGGAATGCCAGCATGATATTAGAGATTTCAAAACGCGTATGGAAAAATATCATTCTTAGGGGGTTTTGATATGATTGATTTGACGCCCATCCTTGAAGCAATCATCGCGCTTATTGCTGCACTAGTAACCTACAAAGTAATTCCGTGGATTAAATCGAAAACTACTGAAAGCCAGCAGGCTATACTTATGGCTACCGTGCGGACGCTTGTTTACGCGGCGGAGCAATTGTATGGCGCTGGCAAAGGCAAAGAAAAACTTGCATACGTTAAGCAAAAGCTGGAAGAAAAAGGCTTTGATATTGATGTTGATGCAATCGAAGCCGCAGTGAAGGAAATTACCATCGAGATTGCGAAAGAAAAAGCGTGAGAGTTACGCCGGGGCTATTTGCCCCGGCTATTTTTGCATATTTGGAGGAAATATATGCGCTGTAAGCCGAAGCATACAAAGCTGGATGACCTTATCTATGATAAATGCAAAGAGTGCATTTGTCAAGCACGTTTGTCGGATAGAGATAGCCGCATCGCCGAATTGTATCTTCTTGAGCGAATGCCGCAAATCGAAATCGCGGCAACGTTGGATATAACGCGCGGAACAATTTCGCGCAATCTGCCGCAGATAGTATCCAGTATCGAAAACGCAGCTAAGAATATGGGCTACATTTGAATTAAAGCCTGCCGATTGGCAGGCTTTTTTTTGTGTTCATAAATCGGCTTAAAACCATCCATTTATGGCGCTTGGATGAATCCCATTGATTTGAAAAATCTAGTATCATGTAGATAGATAAAGTCGGCGGTGGTGAAGCATGTGGAAGCGATACAATCCGAATCCTGAAGGGAAAAATGTTGGCGATTGCGTAATTCGCGCCATTTCCGCCGCCACAAACCAAAAATGGGAACAAACGTTTATAGCGCTTGCGTTACAGGGCTACATGATGCACGATATGCCTTCAGCAAATTCGGTGTGGGGTGCATATTTGAGAAGATGCGGATTTACGCGAAACGTAATTCCTGATGATTGCCCAGATTGTTACACTGTCGCAGATTTTGCACGCGACAATCCGATTGGCGTTTATATTTTAGCCCTATCTGGGCATGTGGTGTGTTTGATTGATGGCGATTGGTGCGACACGTGGGATAGCGGAAACGAAATCCCATTGTACTATTGGAGGCGAATTTAATGGCTAGCTATCCTTATTACGGAAACTATAATCAATTTTACCAACCTCCGCTGCAAGATAATCTTGCGCAAATGCGAAATAATCAGTATATGCAGATGCCGCCAATGCAGCCGATGCAACAAGCGCAAAATCAGCAATCAAGCAACGGAATAATATGGGTTCAAGGCGAAGAAGGCGCAAAGGCGTATATGGTCGCGCCGGGAAATTCAGTTTTGCTAATGGATAGCGAAAATAGCGCGTTTTATATAAAATCCAGTGATAACTCCGGCATGCCCATGCCGCTTAGGATATTTGATTATGTTGAAAGAAACGCAAGACAACAAACGCAAAACATAAAACCAAACGCGGAATATGTAACTAGGCAAGAATTTGATGCGCTTTCCGCGCGCATTAATGATATAATGGCAAACATCAATAATAATGGCGAAAGTGTAGGTGAATCTAATGCCTAATCCTATTTTTGGAGCGCTTAATAATGGCAATAGCGGGAACAATAATATGTTTTCGCAGTTCATTCGATTTATGAATGACATGCGCGGCCAAGACCCCAATAAACTTATACAGCAAAAGATTTCGGAATACAATATATCGCAAAATCAATTGAATCAGATACAACAGAAAGCAAATGAATTGAATAGCATGTTTTCGCAAATGCACGGAATGTTTGGAAAGTAATCAAAATCCTGGCCAGGTTTTGAAAATAAAAGAATGAGGTGTATAAAAATGGCACTTAGCGACAATGCGACGATGACGATGCCTGTAGCGCCGATTTACACGCAGGGCGGGTATAACAACTGCGGAAATGGCATGTGGGGCGGCGATTGGTCGTCCTGGATTATCCTTTTCTTGATTTTCGGCATGTTCGGCGGCTGGGGCTGGGGCAACGGCTGGGGCGGCAATGGCGGCGGTAACGGCTTCGGCTCCCCGTACGGCCAGGGCTGGGCCACGCGCGCTGACATCAACGAAGGTTTCGCGCTTAACGGCCTACAAAACGGCCAGCGCAACATTACAGCCGCCATCAGCAACGGCTTCCATGGCGTGGACAACGCTGTGTGCCAGTTGGGCTACAATACTCAGCAGGGCTTTAACAACCTGGCTTCCCAGCTCGCCTCCTGCTGTTGCGAGACCCAGAGCGCTATCCAGGGAACCCGGTATGACATTGCCACCAGCGCGGCAGCCACTCAGAACACCATTCAGAACGCCACCCGCGACCTGATGGAGAACAGCAATGCCAACAGTCGGGCGATTCTCCAGGCTCTGAACGACAACTATGTCCGCACTCTGGAGCGCGAGAACAGCGACCTTCGTATGAATGCCCTGATCTCCAACAGCAACGCCGTGAATCAGGCGGCCCGCGATGCTCAGACCGCCGAGCTGCTGCGGCGTACCGGCCATGACTGCCCCACCGCTGCTTATGTGGTGCAGCCTCCCACGCCGGTGACCTTCCCCAATTACTGCAATCCCTGCGGGACTTGCGCCTAAACTGAACACTTCAACTTGTAAGAAAAACTTACATGTTCGGCCCCGTGCCGATTCTGAACCAAGCGGCGGGGCAGCAGCCTCGCCGTTATCTTTTTATGAAAGGAATGATTGTTTTGGCGCAATTTACCAACATCTTTGTACAGCAGATTGCAGCGAACGCCAATGCGGTTTTCAGCGAGACCCCTGTAACCGGCTCCAACTGCATCGTCCACCGCGATGGAAGCGGCATCATCACGCTGCGCGGCATTACCAACCAGTGCCGTGCGCGGTATCTGGTGCAGTTTAATGGCAATATCGCCATCCCCACTGGCGGGACTGTAGGCCCGATTTCTATCGCCATCGCCATCGAGGGCGAGGCGCTGGGCAGCGCTACGGCCACAGTCACCCCGGCGGCGGTTGGGGACGAATTTAATGTAAGCGCGGCAGCATACGTGGACGTGCCGCGGGGATGCTGCGTTACCATCGCGATTAAAAATGTGAACGCGCAAGCCATCGAGCTAACCAACGCCAGCGTGATTGTTACGCGCGTATGCTAAGAAAGGAGAAGGAAGATGGAGTATATGTATGAGTTGAAAGAAAAGCTTTGCCGCGAGCTTGAAGAAGTGGCGCGCAAACCCGAGATGGGCGCTGGCGATTTGGAACTGATCCATAAACTTACTGATACGATTAAAAATATCGATAAAATCGATGCGCTTGAGGATGACGGCTACAGCCGAGACGGCGACTGGGAGATGGAGGGCCGCGGCCGCTATAACCGCGGCAGCAGCTACGCGCGCCGCCGTGACAGCCGCGGACGCTACACCAGCGACAGGCGCTATAGCCGCGACGACGCGAAAAGCCACATGATGGAGCAGATGGAGCAGATGATGAACGGCACGCAGAACGAGCGCGAGCGTGAAATCATCCGCCGTGCGATGGAGCAGCTAGAACAAGCCTAAAGGAAGGGGGCGCGCCGCATGCTAGACGCCCGAGAAATCGATATAGAAATCGCGCGGCTAGAGTACGGAGAAAGCAGTTACCCGGCGTACGCCAAGCTGGCGGATTTGTACATCATCCGTAACCAGATGCGGCGCGCCGAGGGCGCGGAAAATGGCGAATATAACGGAAGCTATTCCTCCGCGCCCGCACCTCCAAGCACGCCTGCCGCATCCGTGCCAGATTCCGGCGACAGCGACTTCCTCCGCGCTGTCGCC
>ERZ1090866.865-NODE-868-length-10736-cov-5.674094_pt1 | contig 10736 bp, 9 predicted proteins | sample MGYA00478477_ERZ1090866 | MGnify/ENA primary metagenome ERZ1090866 (study PRJEB33644, sample SAMEA5815737) | chicken gut metagenome | biome: Chicken; feature: Gastrointestinal Tract; material: Caecum | place: Ireland | collected 2019-01-01 | study: A study of the... | reverse complement strand
GAGCTGGAGCGCGCCCTTGCCGAAGATCTCGGAAAGCACCGTCAGGAGTGCTATACGTCGGAGATCGGGTTTGTCCTCGCCGAGATCACCCACACCTGCAAGCACCTGAAATCATGGATGCGTCCTATCAGAAAGCGCGCCCCCATGTCCTTGTTTCTCTCGTCGGGGCGCATCGATAAACAGCCTCTGGGCAGCGTCCTCATCATCGGGCCGTTCAACTATCCCTTTCAACTGCTGATCGAGCCGCTCGTCGCGGCGCTCGCCGCGGGGAACACGGCCGTACTCAGTCCGTCCGAGCTGACGCCGCACACCGCCGCCGTCATAAAAGAGCTCATTTCGGACACCTTTCCGCCCGAGTACGTCTTCTGTTCGGACGGCGGAATCGAGAACAACGACAAACTTCTCCACAGCCGCTTTGACAAAATTTTCTTTACGGGAAGCATTCCCGTCGGCAAGATCGTCATGCGCGCCGCGGCAGAAAATCTCATCCCCGTCACCCTCGAACTGGGCGGAAAGAGCCCCGTCATCGTCACGCCGTCATCCAAGCTGAATGTCGCGTGCGAACGCATCGCCTGGGGCAAATTCATGAACGCGGGTCAGACCTGCGTAGCTCCTGACTATGTCTTTGTCCACAGGAGCATTTTTGACGATTTCCTGAAGACGTTCCGCGAAACCGTCCGTCGCTTTTACGGAGAGGACATCCGCCGCAATGCGGACTACGGCAGAATCGTCAACGAGCGTCACATGAAACGCCTCGTCGGGATCCTGGAAAAAGATGCGGATGCCGTCGCGTTCGGCGGGGAATATGACCTTGCATCGCGCTTTCTTGCCCCGACCGTGCTCTGCCCGAAGGACATTTCTCACGCCGCGTGCATGCAGGAGGAGATCTTCGGCCCCATCCTGCCCGTTTTCCCCTACGATGATCTCGACGAAGCGCTTTCCTTCATCCGTTCGTCGGAAAAGCCTCTCGCGCTCTACCTCTGCGGGGAGGACAAACGCGAGCTCGACGCAATCCTTAAGAACACGTCCTCGGGCGGCGTCTCGATAAACGATACCGTCAGCCACATCATCCACCCCGATCTTCCCTTCGGCGGCGTCGGACAGTCGGGCATGGGAAACTACCACGGCGAATTCGGCTTCCTCTGCTTTACGCACCTGCGCAGCGTCCTCACACGTTCCACGCGCATCCGCATGGACCTCGCCTATCCGCCCTTCTCCGACAAAAAACTCAAGACCATCAAAAAATACATGAAGTGATCGGATCACACTCATGTTACGCAAAAAGCCCACCCGCGTGGGCTTTTTGCTTTTCATTGTCCCCTTTTGGGCTTTGGGCAATGCCGCTCAGGAGGGCACGGAAAAAGCTCGCCGAAGCGAGCTTTTTCCGTTACCGCAATTTATTTGCGGGGATTCTTGATGTTTGCCTGAGCGGCCCCTTTGGGGCGATGTCGCTCAGGCAAATCAAAAAAGGAATCTGCGCAAGGCAGATTCCTTTTTTATTCCCTTAATTTACTTTCTGGGATTTTTGATGTTCGCCTGTCCCGGCTACAGCCGGCGGAGAGCAAACGGCCGTTTTTACCCCATTTCGGGGGCGGAGAGTTGCTTTTCGGGTACGTTTCTCCCTCTTCGCAACGCGCCGTCATTTTCTTTCCGCGCCCCTCCGTCGTAATCCTGAAATACGTCGGCTTATTCCTGAGCCACAGCCCCCACAGAAAAATATTGTCCTTCTCTACCGTAACGGTATCGATGAACTCCATGAGAACGTCTTTGTCCGCCTTCCCGTTTTCGTTTACGGTAAGTCTTCCGAGCAAGTCGCGGACGTAATCCATGTCGATACTCTCTTCCTTCGGGTGATCCTGCGCGCTTTCAAGCATGGCTTCTTTCAGTTCCTTGATCTCCTGATCGCACCTCGCCTTTACCCGAACGTATTCTTCCTTGCTGATCTCCCCGTCCGCCCGCATGGCAAGAAGAGTGTCGAGTTTCTTTTCCGCCTTTTCAATCCGCAGCTGGTATCCCGAAAAATCGCGCTTGCTCTCCGTCTTAATCTCTTTGAGCGTTTCATTCAGCGTCTTTACCGCCTCTTCGATCACGTTCTCTTTATTCTCAATAATATTGTCGAACAGCACCGCCGCCATGACGTCGAGTTTGGTCTCGTTCACGGAAGGCATGTCGCAATACCCCTCGGTATCGAGCCCGAGTTCCTGCCGCTTCTCCGCACTGCCGTTGTTAAAACGCGAATAGCAACTGTAACCGAAATGCCTTTGTCCGTCCTTATCCTGCCGCCATTTATAGCGTTTGAATTTAGAACCGCACGCACAGCGCAGTTTATTTGTCCACACGTCGGTCGACGGCGTTACGCCGATTCTCTTCTGTTTACTCTTTACGAGCGCAGGCACCGTCGTTGACCTGTCCAGCCGCAGATCTCTGCAAGCGTACCACACGTCTTCGGGAATGATCGGCTCAAAATCTCCCTTTACGAGCACATAATCTTCTTCCTTGTTATGAATAATTTTCTGGTCGAGAAAGTTGTTTCTGTACGACTTGTTGTAACCGATATAACCCATATAGGTAGCGTTATGCAGCACACGCGAGACCTTTGTCGTATCCCATCTGACGCTGCCGCTGGCACACTTTCTTTTGTTCTCGATGAGTTTCCCCATGATCGTCCGCATGCCGTCGCCCTGCAGATACCAGCTGTAAATCATACGAACTGTCTCCGCCTGTTCGGGCTCAATGACGTACGTATCGCCCACGCGCTTATACCCGAGAATGTTTCCGTTGCCGTAGAGCATTTTATTCATACGGCTGACTTGCTGCCCCGCCTTCACACGCTCGGAAATTTTGCGGCTCTCGTCCTGCGCGAGCGTTGCCATAATGGTAAGACGCAGCTCCCCGTCTCCGTCCAGCGTCCAGATGTTATCTTCCACGAAATACACCTCGACGTTGATGTTTTTGAGTTCTCTCGTCGCCACGAGGGTATCGACGGTATTTCTCGCAAAGCGGCACACTTCACGGGTTACGATTAAATCGAACTTGCCCGCCCTTGCATCGTCCATCATTTTAAGGAAAGCAGGCCGCTTTTTCGCCTGCGTTCCCGTAATGCCCTGGTCGATATATCTTCCGCAAAGCTGCCAGTTGGGATGATATTTTAATTGGTCATCATACCACTGCATCTGATTTTCAAGGGCTGAGAGCTGCGCTTCATGCTCGGTCGATACCCGCCCGTAAAAGACCATTTTTCTGTCTCTGAATCTGTCCCTTATCATTCGTCCTCCTTCATAAGCTTTCTTTCGTGCAGAATCAGTTTTTCCATCACTTCGCCGGGCAGAATGCCTTTTCTGCACAGCACTTTCAGAAACTTCACTGCCACCAGCCTCTTATCGTAATCTTCACTTAATTTTCTGATTACCTCTTTTGTCTCGTTATCCGTCCTCTGACTGTAATTCAAATTCCGTCTGTTTTTGCCTTATAGGTCGCAAGGGTCGGGATTTTTGTCTTTTCTTTTTTATGCCGACACGGCTCTGTCTTTCATTATCATTCTGTTACCGACTACTCTCCGTTGCCTTGCTTTTCCTGTTGCTTTACAGCCCACGCGCATAGCGGAAAGATGCGCGCGGCTCCCCTATCACAAAATACTCCCTATCAATTCCCGACATTACGGGTGTGTAAAGTGTATCGCTACATTCCGCTGTGTTCCGTTTTCATGAGCTCATAGGCGCGCCTGATAAAATCCACTTTGGAAATACGGTTTTCTTTCAGAAAGGCATTGATATCATTCAGAAGTTCACGCGGAATCATCGTCTGAAAATTGCCGCTCTTTTCCTGCCGCTTCTCTTTGTTTTTCTCTTCATACCTTCTTTTCGCCAGCCTTTCGGGCGTATCTTCTTTTCTCGTTACCATAGTTCCGTTCCTCACTTTTCAATTATACATATCAGCGCGCCGATTGCGTTCATGATCAGATTTCCTGCGATCAACAAGCCTGCAAAAACAAAGCTCGCCGCCGCCCCTATAATCCGTAATACTTTCATACTTCAGCCTCCCCGCAGATGAGTTCGGAAAGAATCTCTTCCTCGATGATGCTTTTTACCGCATTTTCACGCCTGACGTCCTCAAGGAAGTTTCCCGTTCTTCGGAAGCGCTCGTCTTTCTTCAGCTTTTCATACATGGTTTCGTAAAGATCATCCGCCGCCCTGTCGATCGCGTGCAGATATTCGGGCAAATCTTTCCAGGGCGCCGCTGTTTTTACCCAATCATGCTCTTCCAGATATTTTTTCTTCATCGTCCCGTATTTGCCGTAAACGTGCCGCACAGGCTTTACAAGTCTCCGATACTCCGTTACCTCTTCCGCCGTCAGCCCTTCCGTCTCGGACTTTCTCTCCAATTCTTCCGTTGTCATCACTTTCCCTCCGTTTTATACATCTCGTATATATACGACTATGTATTTTTATTATACTTATTACAGAGGCTTTCGTCAAGCTGTTTTTGAAAATTTTACAAACTTTTCTGTCTCCGATTCGGTTGCTTGCCTGTTATGTTAATACGTTTGTTCCTCAATTCATTTTTATTTTTTCTCCTTTCCCGTGATTTATAGTAAAAGACAAGCGGGTTTCCCGCTTCGTCTTAATACCGCAAAAAATCTGTTTTATGATTTTTTCTTTACCTGCTTCAAAAATCGGCCTCTTTTCGCTGCATTTTCATACTTTTGCCCCTCTCTTTTTCCTTATTACAGACCGCTCCATCTCCTTTTTCAGTCACTTTTTTAATACTTCACCCCTCACTTATAAAAGGACACTTTTTTGCCGTCAGTTCGTGGTTTCGGCAAAAATTTCACAAAAATTTTTCTTGTTAAAAGGTTTTCTTTGATATGCGCCTACAAAAGCATTGAATTGGGGGCCACATCGCAGACAGTGACGCCCTTTTATTTGGACAAACAGACAATAAAAAAGGAGCCCGGCAAACAGTATTCACCCTGCACATTCAGGATTTTACTGTTTGCCGAGCTCCTCACGGTTCTTTGCCGAATCCAACTCCCTAGCAAACGTTAGCAATGTGTACGACGACACGCCATTGCCAATTATTTAATCAATTACCACCTCTTAAACGAGAGAGCGTTTCTTATCGGAATACGCCTACAAATTACTGATAAAACAGCCAAGCGTTTGTAACCTGTAACCCTTGCTTGTTGCCTGGCATCTTTTACGGGAAACGCTCCTTTCCGCACCTATATCCATCGAACGCACTCCTGCGTTTTCATGAATACCAGTGATAAAGAAGCGGCAGCCACGCAACTAAAAACTTATTAAGCATCAATTATTTGTTGTCATTCTTCAGCGGAATCATATTGGTACATTTATTAGTATCATTAAAATAATTTGTGCAGCCATAGAACACGTCACCATTTTTAGCGTTGTACTTGACTATCATATACCCATCTTTACATTTCGGGCATTTGAAAATGTCATGCTTATGTACTTTATCATTTGTCATAAAGTCACAGACTTCTGAGTCATTTGTGCAGATCCAAAGATTCAGCCCGTAATTCTTGTTAAATTCATATTTTAATGGGAAACCGCACACAGGGCACCGTAGACTGAACAAATCTACCGTTTCCATGTTGATCTCCCCTTCATACGGTAGATTGTAATCTTTGATAAGCTCAATAAGAAATCTAGACGGACGATTCTTCGGCGTTGCAATATAAACCCTGTTCTTGGTTCGTGTCATAGCAACATAAAAAAGTCTGCGTTCTTCTGCAAATGGCATACTTTTATCGTCGTGCATCACAAGTTTGAGAATAGGATCATCTTCAATTTGACACGGAAATCCAAATTTTCCTTCAAACATATTGATAAGAATAACGTTGTCGTATCCCACGCCTTTAGAACTGTGTGCCGTCATAAAAGTAATATCTGCATCCGAATATTTTTCACTTTTTACACTATTGTTTGGCAACTCAGAAAACAGTCCCGTGTTAAACAGCTTGTACATGTCATAGTTGTATCGCCCTATAAGCAGGATCGACTTCTTTTTCCCATATTCAGAGATGATCTTTCCAATGATTTCCTCCACTTTTTCCGCCAGAGCTTTTGTTTGCTTGAATGAATCATCAAAAGTCTCAATAACCACAGGATTCTCAAGATGTTTGGGCGATATTAACTGCTTGCGGATCTGGGTAGAATTCTTTTGAACAAACCCGCCTGCAATATCAATAAGTTCTTGAGAATTACGGTAAGTATGTGTAATTTTCAACTCTGTACCGGCGCCCATAAGTTCAAGAAATCTTGTAAATAACGTTATATCAGAACCAGAAAAAGCATATATGGATTGCCAATCGTCTCCGACTGCCACCACCTTCGCCTTTGTGATCTCTGAAAGGCGCTTGGTAAGATTGAATCTCTGCCTTGCGATATCTTGAAACTCATCGATAATGATGTATTTATACGGCATCTCGATATTTTGACGTTCAATTTCCTGCAAATAGAAATGGGCATCATTAATCATATCTGCAAAATCTATCTGATTATTTTGCTTTAATACACTTTGATAATGATGGTACACCTCTTCAGCGATGTCCAAGAACAGTAATGTCCTTGGGTTGTCAGTTTTTTTGCGCAAAATTTGAAAGCCGCCTTCATCGTAACCGGTAGTCTTATACTGCTCTATAAAATTCATCATAAACAGTATAAGCTTTATAATGTATTTATCTTTGCCAGTATCAGTGATTTTCTTATATACTTCTTCCAAATCTCTCGGTTGCAACACAAAACCTTCTTTTTCAAGAGTCTCCTTTAAATGCTCCATGAGAGGGCGCCGATCATTATATAGTGACCACGTCTCAATTAATGTAGTTCGATTTGCGCCGTGAAGGGCACGTTTATCTCGAATAGCTTTCTGATATTTGGCTCGTTGTTGAGGGGTAAAAACATTGCTATATCCGCTTTCCGTCAATGCATAGTGTTCAAGCCAAGCGCTATGCTCGCCTTGTGTAATATAGAAATCCGGTGTATATTTTTTGTTTTTTGATGGCGACTCAAACGGATAAACTTTTTCGTATTCATAATCTAATCCATTCAAATAAAGAAAATTGGCAATTTGAACTTCCTGAACTGACCGTAAAAACTCTCCCGTAATTGTCTTTACTCTTTTACTTCTTTGTTGTTCGACCTTGCGTATATATTCTCCGAGCCCACTCTTTAATGTTTCATAATCCTGGGCAGCTTTGTACAAATGATATTGATTCAAATTATCAAACTTAAAAACATCATCTGTTAAATCGAAATAGTACCCCAAAAATAGAACCAAATTTCTCATCAACTGCTTATTGTTGAAGATAGACTTTTCTAACATATCAAATACGATTTGATACGATGAAAAATTAATTTCGGGCGGTTCTACCGAAAAACGCTTCACTATTTCAAAAGCAAATGCATGAAATGTGCAGATTTTTGCCGGTATTTTCAGTCCTTTATTGATTCGATCTCTGAGTTCTCCGATTGCCTTATTTGTATAAGAAATTACTATAATCTCTTCAGGATTAATGTGTTTCTTCTCAACAAGATATTTGACTTTTGCAGCCATTGTTGTTGTTTTGCCAGCGCCGGCGCCTGCTACGAGTAAACAATAATCATCATCTGTAATAACAGCCCGTCTCTGCTCATCGTCAAGAAGAATATTTGGATCTATATCTTTCAGAATATTATCGAAATATTCCTTTTCGTTTCTTAATGTATATTCAATATATTCTTCATTATGCGCCGTAATATTTTCTTCCAATGAACGCATCTTTCGTACAAATGACTTCAAAGAATCTATATCGATTCTCAAAGAAGATGCGTTATTGCATACATACTGAAAAATCAACTGGTTTTTTAGGGTTTCAAAATAATCTCCATAGGTGTTTTGTAAATGACTGTTTTCCCTATGCGAAATATAGTGATCCGGAGAAAATAATCTGACATAATCAGAATCAAATGATATCAACACATTTGCCAGGTTACGATAATCTATCCTGCTATTTGTTTCCGTTTTCTTTACTGATTGCGCAAAGTATTCAGAAGGCAACCCACAATGAGGACACTTATTTGCTTTATCTGATATTGAGTTCCCGCATTCAGGACATTTAATCAGTGCCATGGATTTACTCCTGTATATTTATTCTGCATCATTTCTATGCTCAATTAAACCCAACTTCTTTAGCCGAGCTCGAATTCCTTCGGGGGTACGCTTTAAAGTAACGGCGATCTCGGAAATCGAAACATTCTTTTGAAACAAATCCACCATGCATTCTTCTTGAGCAGACGTCCATGGAGATCCCTGCAATTCAGCTTCAGAAGCAATTTCCTCCTGACCTGTCAAGATGACTTCCATACTGTCAATTAAAAATTTTTGCGCTTCTTGATTGTATAAAATTACTGTATATGTTCCGTTACTACCGTTTCGTTCCTCTGTAAATATACCAACCGATAGCCCTAACTCGGTAGGGCGTTTGCGCTCTACCCCTTTTGAATTTATATATGTTTCCAATAGTTTTTCATTTATCAGAAAGTTGATTACTGTACGATATTTAAGTTTTTTCATATTATCTTCTTTTAAGTTATTCAATATCTTGACAAATTCGCTTATACTTAAAGAAGTATCGGCAGGAACATAATATGATAACATTTGAGAAGTCATTGAAAAGGGCTGTTTCTTTTTACGAATTGCACGTGACAGCCTATTGTCAGGAGCGAACTCAGTCTCAGAAGTCTCAATTTTATCTGCAAGCGTCTCAAATACATCGATCTTCAAGGTTTGGCATGCAGCAACAATGACCATTTTGGGGAATCTCTTCTTGTTTAGTAATTTTAGTGTTTTAGCTTGTAATTGTCTTATGCGCTCACGAGAAACACCGTATTGTTCCCCTATGTGTTCAAGAGTTTGCTTTTTATAACCAAACAATCCATAACGTTGATAAAGGATATCACAATTTTTACTTGTGTTTGAGTAAGAAATCAAATATACACGAAGTGCAAAATCAATATTTTGCATCAAATTATGCAAACCTTCACCTTGTAAATAAGTGATCTGCTCTTGGCTAAAATTGGCAGATTTTAAAATAGAGCTAATTCTGCATTCTTCCCCAAATACATCTTTTGAAAGTGCATTAAAATTAACAATATAATCTCTTAATTCATTGTCCATAGATACTAAAACACCTCGCATTTTTTAAGCGCTTTTAAATATACACCTTATTTTAACAAAATACTAATTTCTAAGCCTTGCCAGTTGTGCATGATTCAAACCACTTAGTTGGTACAGATTTTATCTCTAACTGCGTATCTGCGTTTGTTGCTGTATTTTATAGTCTCAACGCTATCTCCGTATATATTGACTATTTCCGCCAGTATTTCAGAGTCCGCCGGACAAAACTCATAGTTTTGTATTTCTGCCGACGTAATCCATTTGAGATCACAATGCTCAATCAGCGTAGGCTCACCTTCCTTGATCGTCGCATTAAACAGCGTTAGATGAACCGTTATGTCAGGATATTCATGAGTTACACTCATAAACTCATTCCCGACAGACACCGTAATATCAAGTTCCTCGCGGCACTCTCTGATAAGCGCCTGTTCCTTTGTTTCACCTTTTTCCACCTTGCCTCCGACAAATTCCCACAGCAAAGCCCGAGACTTATTCTTCGACCGCTGACAGATCATAAATCTGCCTCTATTCCAAATAAGCGCTGCAACAACTTCTACCATATCGTCACCTTACTTTGTCAACCCAAAGTCGTATTGCAAGTAATCCGGCAAATCCTCTTGCATAATAATATCAAAAAGATATGTTCCGTTATCGCCTTCCACCTTACGAGGATTTGTAAGCTTACCCGTCCCAACGTATGTAAATGGTAAAACAATGCCGTTTTCTATGGCGACCTTCCTTATAAACAAATACGCGTATTTACTGCTCTTCAGTTTATAAAGATCATTGGATGGAAGATTTCGCATTGACTCCCATTGGAACAAATTGGGTTGCAGAAATTTGTCTTTGTAATTCAATCTTTCCTCTACAGACGCGTCTTTTTTTAACGAAGCGAATATGACAACTGTATCATCATAGTAATATGTCCCCACCTGATTGTGCGACGGGTTTTTTAGTAATTTTAGTTGCACTTGATCCATGCGGTAATTTTGCCAAAGCTTAAACCCGGGTTCCTCTCCATTATCAATAATGTAACGAGTCGTTCCATAGTCAATCAGATCAATGATATATTCACGAAACTGATCGTCGATTTTAACATTAAGCTTCAACAATCCATTTTGATTTGTAACGAACTGTAAATATGTAAGCGCGTGCGCTAATTCCGTCTTGTGATAACCGACTATTTTGTCCTCCAAGATAGCATTAATCTCTTCAATGTTTGAAATCCCATTCAATAAGGAACGTACAATTTCAAATTCATGAGGACGAACGAGTGGCAAAAATCCGGACAAATAATTTGCAAAAGCAACCTGTTCATCCGTAAAATCCGGCAAATTTTCTTCTCCGATTCCTCGCAAGAAATTATAATATGAACAATTTTTCTTACCTTCCGTTTTTACACTCATAAATCGAATAATGTCTGGTGCGCAATCGTTGTTAATATAATCCATGTGTTTCGGATAGAATTCGGAATTTATATACTTTTTAAAATTAAAGTAATCTTGTTTCAGATACTTAATGCTATTGAAATTTTCTTTATCGATATACTCTAATAT
>ERZ1090866.863-NODE-866-length-10737-cov-9.028927_pt1 | contig 10737 bp, 10 predicted proteins | sample MGYA00478477_ERZ1090866 | MGnify/ENA primary metagenome ERZ1090866 (study PRJEB33644, sample SAMEA5815737) | chicken gut metagenome | biome: Chicken; feature: Gastrointestinal Tract; material: Caecum | place: Ireland | collected 2019-01-01 | study: A study of the... | reverse complement strand
GCTTTCTGCCGCGCGCCGTCATATTTTATTTTATGGTCAATAATATCAGTAACATTATAGAACGGGCCGTGCCCTACATTCTGTTCTTATCGCCCCATTCGCACATTCCGTCCAGAATGGGCATAAGGGACTTGCCGCGCTCTGAAAGGCTGTATTCAACCTTAGGCGGTATCTGCGGGTATTCCTTGCGCACTATCAGCCCGTCGTTTTCCAGCTCTTTGAGCGAGGCGGAGAGCGTTTTATACGATATCCCCTTTATGTAGCGCTGCAATTCGTTGTAGCGTACCACTCCGAACTCCATAAGCGTATATAAAATAGTCATTTTGTATTTGCCGCTTATAAGCGAAAGTGTGTAGCTGAAGCCCGTGTCGCACAGCCTTTCGCTGGCAATGCATCTGTTTTTTGTGTTGTTTTCCATTTTCATGACCCCATACTCTTTACTCTACTTTTGGTTAGTATCGCACTTTAATGTGCGTACTTGACAAAAATATTGTACCATAATATACTTTATATGTCAACAGACAAAATTCTTTTTTGGGAGGCAAAAATGAGGTCTGAAATAGCGGAATACGCTGCGGTGGAAGCTGCGGCGCAGAAGTTTGTAAAGAGCGTTGCAGAGGGCAACAGCAAGTACGCCCGCGAACTGTTTATAGACGAGGCGGTGCTCTTCGGCTATCTCGACGGCAAGCTCGAGCACGGCTCGATAGAGCAGTTTTATCACAATGTGGATACCGTCTCGGGCGGGGCAAATTTCAAGGCGCGCACCGATGTGCTGTTGCTTGAAGAGTCCCTTGCCGTAGTGCGTGTTCTGGAAGAGGGCTGGGGCGGCAGAATTGACTTTACCGACGTCCTTTTACTGCTTAAAATGAACGGCGAATGGAAGTGTGTTGCCAAGGCTTATAACCAGAATTCTGATACAATAAATAAGCAATAAATTTTGTAAATTCAACGGTGGTCAGCTTGAATATGCACCTAGCGCAATGGCTGATTGCCGCTAAATACTCAAGTTAAATCTTTTTAAGGAGTTTGAATTATGTCAAAAAAAATTGTTGTTATAACTGGCAGCCCGCGCAAGGGCGGCAATAGTTTTGCAATGACGGACGCGTTTATTGCGGCGGCGCAAGCGGCAGGCCATACAGTGGAGAGGTTCGACGCGGCTTTTATGAAGATAGGCGGCTGCCACGCCTGTGAAACCTGTTTTAAAACGGGCAAGGCGTGCTCGTTCGACGACGATTTCAATATCATAGCGGCCAGCATACTCACCGCCGACGCCGTAGTATTCACAATGCCCGTCTACTGGTATTCCATACCCTCGCAGATAAAGGGCGTAATAGACAGGATTTATTCTTTTTGCGTTGCGGGTAAGGATATGGCAGGCAAGCAGTGCGCGCTTATCGCCTGCTGCGAAGAGGATGATATGACCGTTCTCGACGGCGTGCGCATACCCTACGAGCGCACTATTGCGCTTTTAAAGTGGAAGTCTGTGGGCGAGGTGCTCGTTCCCGGTGTGCTCAACCGCGGCGATATACAAAAGACAGACGGCGTTGCAAGGGCTGCCGCTCTCGCAGCGAAGTTTTAAGGGGCTGCCGCGCCATTTCTGCGGCACGGCTGAATTTCTATTCAGGTCACACCTACATAGCTTTTAAGGCGTAATTAAAGCGGTTGTTCGCAGGCACAACCGCTTTAATTCTATGTGTTGTTTATCAGTAGTCAGAGTGTGATAATAATGTGCGGCAAAATTTTTTGCGCAATATTGTTTTTGCACAACACTCCGCGCAACAGAAAAGACACTGACAAAAGTCAGTGTCTTTGTAATTTAAAATTAAGATAATGGGGTGGTACTGCCGTTTCCCTTCGGGAGCCTCGGCAGGACTTCGCCTGTGGCGGAAGTCCGAACTGTAGTTCGTGCGCAACACCCCATCAACAGAAAAGACACTGACAAAAGTCAGTGTCTTTATAATTTTGAGTTTGGATAATGAGGTGGTTACTGCCGTTTCCCTTCGGGAGCCTCGGCAGAACTCCGCCTGCGGCGGAAGTCCGAACTGTCGTTCGCGCGCAACACCCCATCAACAGAAAAGACACTGACAAAAGTCAGTGTCTTTATAATTTTGAGTTTGGATAATGAGGTGGTTACTGCCGTTTCCCTTCGGGAGCCTCGGCAGAACTCCGCCTGCGGCGGAAGTCCGAACTGTCGTTCGCGCGCAACACCACATCAACAGAAAAAGCACTGACAAAAGTCAGTGCAATAGTAATTTAAAATGAAGATAATGGGGTGGTTACTGCCATACCCCACAAGCGGGGCCCCTGTCAGAACTCCGCCTACGGCGGAAGTCCGAACTGTAGTTCGCGCGCAACACCCCCGACAACAGAAAAAGCACTGACAAAAGTCAGTGCTTTTTCTGTGGTGGGAGGGGGTGGATTCGAACCACCGAAGTCGGAGACGTCAGATTTACAGTCTGATGCATTTGGCCACTCTGCAACCCGCCCATATTAAATTTTTACCCCGTCCACTGGCGTGGACGGGAAAAAATGGAGCTGGCGATTGGAATCGAACCCACAACCTGCTGATTACAAATCAGCTGCTCTGCCAGTTGAGCTACACCAGCACGCCATACCAAAAAGATAGTGGTGCCTTGGGGTGGAATCGAACCGCCGACATACGGATTTTCAGTCCGGCGCTCTACCAACTGAGCTACCAAGGCGTGAATGCCGCACGTCAGCGGCAAGCATAAAATTTGGCGACCCGAAACGGGCTCGAACCGTCGACCTCCAGCGTGACAGGCTGGCGCTCTAACCAACTGAGCTATCGGGCCAAATAGGGTGGTGGGCCTTCACGGACTCGAACCGCGGACCAACCGGTTATGAGCCGGTAGCTCTAACCAACTGAGCTAAAGGCCCCCATTGAATTGCGCATCTCTCTTACCCGAACGCGCCTGTATATAATAATATAACTGATACTATTTGTCAAGTGTTTTTTTGAATTTTTAAGGCATATTTTTTAAATTTTTTTAAAAATTTTTGCCGCGCAGTTTTAAGGTGCAAAATATGCCTTCAATCTTTTCAAAAGACCGCTAAAAAGCGCATTTTTCAAGCGGCATAGCCCTTTATTTGCGGCATATTGCGCTGACTTTTCTGCCTTTGGTGTGTACCTCTTTTATTCGGCTGTGTCTGATTAAAGCGCGCAACTGCTTTTTACCGTATCTTTTTTCACCCTTAGGCACTTGCCCTCTGTGCGCTAGGCGGGTGTGTTCTGCCCTCTGTCTTAATATGCTGCGCCGTAAAGCGCTTAAACATACCGTCCGCTTTGATATTCTGCCAATTTCGCCTTAAGCTTACAAAAACCGACAATTTTCTGACGCCGCGGTATAGTATTATTTATCCGATTTAAATCTCTGTGGCGCGCCACGGCGCGTAACTATCTGACAGGAGCGTACTATGAATGTGCAAGGGGCACTTCGAGGCGGAACGCTGTACATAAGTTTAAGCGGCGAGCTTGATGAATGCAGCGCACCTGCCGCCCGTCGCCGCTGCGACGAGATAATTGAAGGCAATATTGCTGCGGAGCGCATAATTTTTAATCTTCAGGGCGTAAAGTTCATGGATTCCACGGGCATAGGTTTTCTGATAGGAAGATATAAAAAGGCTTCGCGCCTGGGCATATCCGTATTTTTGCAGAATCCCGATTTTGCGGCCGATAAAATACTCAATATAAGCGGGATATACTCGCTCATACCCAAAATAGGATGAGGGGAAGTGTGATGAAAAATAACTATCTCAAACTTGAATTTTTATCTTTGCCTGAAAATCAGGCCTTTGCGCGCGACGCGGTGGCGGCGTTCTGTCTGCCGCTCAATCCCACTCTTTCGCAGCTTTCCGATGTAAAGACGGCCGTATCCGAGGCGGTGACCAACTGCACGGTGCACGCCTACCGCGGTACAAGCGGCATAATAACGGTTGAGTGCCGCACAGAGGGCAACGCATTACATATATCCATCGGCGACAAGGGGGCGGGCATAGCCGACGTAGAGGCCGCCTTAAAGCCCTTTTTTACCACCCTTCCCTCGGACGAGCGTTCGGGAATGGGCTTCACCATAATGCAGACTTTTATGGACGAATTTTCCATAAAATCTCAGGTGGGTGAGGGTACGCTGGTGAGTATGTGCAAACGTTTTGACCCGGAAGTGGAGAATGCTTGATGTTCAGAGTACAAACAGCCTTATCGCAAGCGCCAAGCTCGGCGACAACGCCGCCAAGGAAAAGCTTTTAAGCGAAAATGCCAATCTGATAAAGTCGATAGTGCGCCGCTACCTCGGAAAGGGGGTTGAGTACGACGATTTGTATCAGCTTGCAGGAATGGGTCTTTTAAAGGCTATAAACGGCTTTGACGAGAGTTACGGCGTGCGCTTTTCAACCTATGCCGTGCCCATGATAGCGGGCGAAATAAAGCGTTTTATGCGCGACGACGGCAGCATTAAAGTTTCGCGCGCGATAAAGGCGGAGGCAAAGGCGATAAACAAATTCATAGAGGAATATGCCGCAACAAACGGCCATCAGCCCACCGTAAAATGCATAGCCGAACACTTTTCTATGCCGGAGAGCCAGGTGGTTTTCACTATGGGTTCCTCCTGTATGCCCCTTTCGCTCTCTTCGCAGGGGGAGTACAAGGACGAGCGCACGGGCGAGCTTGTGGATAAACTGCCGTCTGAGGACAGGCAGGACGATATGATTGAGGTAATGCAGCTTAAGGCCGCCATTGACGAACTCGACGAACGCGATAAAAAGGTGATAATGCTGCGCTATTTCCGCGATATGACGCAGAGCGAGGTGGCGCGCTGCCTCGGAGTTTCGCAGGTGCAGGTTTCGCGCATAGAGAGCCGCATTTTAAACGCATTCAAGGCTCAGCTTGCAAACTGAATATATTTTGTTTTGTTAACTGGCGCCGCGGCTTCTGCCGCGGCGCCTTTACGTTTTATTGACGCCTGGCACAGGCGTTTTAAGCGTTTTGTTTTTGCGGCAATGCTTATTTTAAGTTTTACCAACGGCATTTTTTGTTGCACGCAACAGAAGTTTTATCGGCATTTTTATAAATAAAAAAGGGCAGGCGGTTTTCCCCGTCGTGCCCAGTTTTAAAAATGATTGCACACAAGCTTTTTTAAATATAACTATAAAAATCATATTTAATTAAAGGATATGTTGCGGTCAATCAAAACCTGATACAGCTTTTATTGAAATAACTGATTGAGATAATTGATTTATGTAATTGTTTAAGTGCCTGCATTCTTGATACCTTTACACAAAGCTCTGTAAGGCCGCGTAATCGCCTGCGTTAGGGCGTTTCTGTCCTTCTCTGTGCAAATAACCTTTGCGGATTATTTGCCCTTATATCTTAGGGAAAACGCCCTTAAGTGCGGGGTACAGCTCTTTGAAAACCTGGTACTTTTTATCGTACAGCGCAGCTGTATCGGCGTCAGGGTAGGTTATCTCTTTAAGACTGGTAATGGCGGAGGCCGCTTCTTCCACAGACTTATAAGTTCCGCACGCAACCATTGCAAGCATTGCCGCTCCGTAAGAGGGCCCTTCTTCAACCTTGGGCACTTCTACCGGCACGTTGAGCACGTCGGCCACAATCTGCCTCCAAAGCGGGCTCTTCGCGCCGCCGCCGCATATGCGGGTGGAGGTTACGTTTGCGCCGCAGCTCTTTGCTATTTCAACGCAGTCCTTGAGGGCGTACGCCACGCCTTCGAATACGGCAAGCGTCATATCGCCGCGCGTCGTGTCGGGGCGCATGCCTATAAATGCGCCCTTGGCGTTCACGTCGTTGTGCGGACTTCTTTCGCCCATAAGGTAGGGCAGGAAGAACACGCCGTTCTTGCCCAGCCTGCCTTCAAGGCCGCTCTGTTCGGCTGCAAAGTCCTCGGTTTTAAGTATCTTTTCCATCCACCAGCTGTTGCAGGAGGCGGCGGAAAGTATGCACCCCATAAGGTGATATTTGCCCGTGGCGTGGCAGAAGGAGTGCAGCATGTTGCCCGCGTCTTCAGAAAACTGGTCGCGCGCTATGAATACCGTGCCGCTCGTGCCTAACGATATGTTGCACGCGCCGTCAGCAACAGTGCCCGTGCCTACGGCCGCCGCGGCATTGTCGCCTGCGCCCGCGCATACAATTACGTCCTCGCTCAGCCCCAGCTCTTTCGCGGCCTCGGGAAGGAGCGTTCCCACTTTATCGAACGAGCGGTAAAGCCTGGGCAGCATCTCTTCGTCTATGCCGCATATTTTGCACATATCCGCGCTCCAACGCCTGTTTTTAACGTCCAGAAGGAGCGTGCCGGCGGCGTCGGAATAGTCGGTTGAGTAGCTGCCGCAGAGGCGGTAAGCCACATAGTCCTTAGGAAGAAGTATCTTTGCGGTGCGTTTAAAGTTTTCCGGCTCGTTTTCCTTAAGCCAGAGTATTTTGGGTGCGGTAAAGCCGGCAAAAGCTATGTTTGCCGTTTTTTCAGTAAGGAATTTCTTGCCGACGACGTTGTTCAGGTACTCCGTCTGTGCCTCCGTGCGGCCGTCGTTCCACAATATGCAGGGTCTTATTATGCCGCCTCGGCTGTCCAGCGTCACAAGGCCGTGCATCTGCCCGCCTATGCCTATGCCCTTTACCGAGGCTGCGTCCTGCCCTTTGAGAAGCTCTTTTATTCCGTCTGTCACGCCGAAGTACCAGTCCGCTGGGTTCTGTTCGCTCCAACCGCTGTGCGGGTAGTTTACGGGGTACGCGCGCGTGGCCGTATTAAGTATTCTGCCCTCGGCAGTCACCAGAAGGAGCTTTACCGATGACGTGCCGAGGTCTATCCCTATAAAACTGTTCATTATTTTCCGTAGAGTACGCCGTTTACTATGTTTTCGAGCACTTCCTGCTTTCCGCTGCCGGGAAGGGCGGGTGCGCCCAGTTTATCTGCGTATGCGGCAAGTTCTGCAAGGCTGGTCTTGCCTGCAACTATCTTCTTGCCTATCTCTGTGTCGCGGTAGCTGGAATAGCGCTCTTCAATGTTCTTTTCAAGTCTGCCGTCCTCTATGAGTGCGGCCGCCTTCATAAGTCCGATTGCAAAGGTATCCATGCCGAGTATGTAGCCTGCAAACATATCCTCATAGGTGTAGGAAGGACGTCTGTTCTTTGCATCGAAGTTAAATCCGCCCGTAACGCCGCCTGCCTTGAGTATTTCATACATGGCCATAGTGGCGGCGTATGCGTCGAAGGGGAACTCGTCCGTGTCCCAGCCGAGGTGAGGGTCGCCCTGGTTTGCGTCTATCGAACCGAGCATGCCGTTTATTGCAGATATTCTCAGGTCGTGCTCAAAGGTGTGGCCTGCAAGCGTTGCGTGGTTAGCCTCTATATTGAGCTTGAAGTCCTTGTCCAGTCCGTACTGCCTCAAAAATCCTATCGCGGTTGCCGCGTCGAAGTCGTACTGGTGCTTCATGGGCTCCTTCGGCTTGGGTTCGATGTAGAAGTCACCCTTGAAGCCTATGCTCCTGCCGTAGTCCACGGCCATGTGCATAAGTCTTGCTATGTTCTGCTGTTCAAATTTCACGTCGGTGTTGAGCAGCGTTTCATAGCCCTCTCTGCCGCCCCAGAACACATAGCCCCTGCCGCCGAGCTTTACGGTTATGTCAAGCGCCTTCTTTACCTGCGCTGCGGCAAATGCAAATACGTCTGCGGAGTTGGAAGAGCCCGCGCCGTTCATAAAGCGGGGATTGCCGAACATATTGGCCGTGCCCCAGAGGCACTTAATGTCCGTGCCCTTCATTTTTTCGAGTATGTAGTCAGAAATTTCGTCGAGGCGTGCGTTGGTGACCTTGATGTCGTCGGCTTCGGGCACGAGGTCTACGTCGTGGAAGCAGAAGTAGCGTATGCCCAGCTTTTTCATAAATTCAAAGCCGGCATCAACCTTGGCTTTTGCGTGCTCCATCGTGCCGGGCTGTGCGCCGAAAGATTTGTCTGCCGTGCCGCGGCCGAACATATCCACGCCGTTGGCGCAGAGGTTGTGCCACCAGGCCATTGCAAAGGGCAGATGTTCTTTCATGGGCTTGCCCATAACTATCTTTTCAGCGTCGTAAAATTTGAAGGCGAGGGGGTTCTTGCTCTCGGGGCCTTCGTACTTTATAACGGGAATGTTTTCAAATATCTCTTTCATAAAATACTCCTTTATTTTGGTTTACTCTATAATATAGCTGTTTGTGTTTTTTTTAAAGATATTTTTGTGCCGATTATCTATACTTTTGTTCATATTTTAAAATAAAATATAGACAATTTCGTTTTTTAATGTTAAAATATAATCAGTTTATGATAAGTACTTTCGATATTACAAATCTCGATAAGCTTTTGCAGGACTTCTATACGGTAGTGCGCATACGCATTTCCATATTTGATGACGACTTCAATCTGGTCACCGAATATCCCAAGGACGCGCCGATATTCTGCCGCAACATAAGGAGCACAAAGGACGGGCTCAAGGCGTGCCACGACTGCGATAAGTCGGCCTGCCTGCGCGCAAAAAAGTTGCGCAAGCCGCACATCTACACCTGCCATGCGGGGATAACCGAGGCGATAACGCCCATACAGATAGGCGGCGGTGTGCTCGGATATGCCATACTTGCGCAGATGCTCCCCGCGGAGGGGTATGAGGAGGCGGTTAAAAATGCCTGCGCTCTTGCCGAAAAGTACGGCGTTCCCCGCGCAAAAAGCCTTACGGCGGTTTCGGGCATATCAAAGCGCACCACAGCGGAAATACAATCTGCCGTGCACATACTCGACGCCATCTCTTCCTATGTTTATATATCCAATCTTGCGCAGTGGCGCAACGACGACATCTCGTCCAATATAGAGGCGTACATAAAGGCCAACCTCGGCGAAAAGCTCAACAGCGACGTTGTATGCCAAAGGTTCAACTGTTCGCGTTCCAGTCTCTATCAGCTCTCTTTAAAGACGTTCGGTATGGGCATTATGAAGTATATTCTGTTTTGCAGGATAGAGCGCGCCAAGGAACTGCTGCTCGCGGGCGAAACCATTTCGCGCACGGCTGAGGAGTGCGGCTTTACCGAATACAACTATTTCTGTAAGATGTTCAAAAAAAGTACCGGTTGCTCGCCCTCGGAATTCAGAAACAAAAATCAGTAAAGACGGCGATAAAAAGGCGCGTAAGCTTGAATTGAACTGAAAAGTAAAAAATCTATTTTTATATTGATAAGAATGAGGAGTAAAATTATGCAGGTTTACAATCCGTATCTTCCAAGCTGGGAGTATGTTCCCGACGGCGAACCGCATGTGTTTGGCGACAGAGTGTATCTTTACGGTTCGCACGATAAGTTCAACGGCAAGACGTTCTGTATGAACGACTATGTCTGCTGGTCTGCGCCCGTCACCAACCTTAAGGACTGGCGGTATGAGGGGGTAATCTGGAAACATTCAGACGACCCTGAAAAGATAAACGGACCGTTCAAAGAGATGTACGCGCCCGACGTCGTTCAGGGCAAGGACGGAAGGTACTATCTCTATTACTTCATGGGCAACCACGGCACAATAGGTGTGGCTGTGTGCGATACGCCCGCAGGCCATTACTCATACCTCGGCAGGGTAAAGTACCCCGACGGTACGGTGCTCGGAAGAAAGGGTGAAAAGGACATCTGGCAGTTCGACCCGGGCGTCTTCCGCGACGACGACGGCAAAATTTACATATATACCGGCTTTGCGCCGCGCTTTCCCAACATATTCACCCGCTTCAGGCCGGTAAACAAGAACGGCGCCATGGGTGCCGAGCTTGAGGACGATATGCTCACCGTAAAGCTTCCGCTTGCGCGCATAGCCAAGTCCAGCCACTGCTCAAAGGGCACGGGTTACGAGGGGCACGAATTTTTCGAGGCCAGCTCAATGCGCAAATTCGGCGGCAAATACTACTTCATTTACTCCTCCGTCAACGGCCACGAGCTGTGCTACGCCATGGGCGATTCCCCTCTCGGCGAGTTTAAGTATATTGGCACGCTTGTAAGCATAGGCGATATAGGGCTCTCGCAAAAGCCGCTCAACTACCTCGGCAACACCCACGGCAGCGTGGAATACATAAACGGCAAGTACTATGTGTTCTATCACCGTCAGACCAACAGGCACTGCTATTCCCGCCAGGCGTGCGCCGAGGAGATAAAAATGAATGCGGACGGCACTTTCAGCCAGGCTGAAGTTACCTCGTGCGGGCTCAACGGCGGACCTCTCAAAGCTGAAGGGGAGTACGGCGCGTACATTGCCTGCAACCTCTTTTCCAAAAAGGGCGTAAGGTTCTATACCTTCAAAGCGCCCGCAGGCTGCCATCCCTATTTTACGCAGAGCGGTGAGGACAGGGAGGACAATCCCGACCAGTATATAGCCAACTTCTGCAACGGCGCAACTGCAGGATTTAAGTATTTCGATTTTGCAGGCAACAAAAAAATTGCCGTAACGGTTTGCGGCAATGCTTCGGGTACGCTCGTGGTAAAGGACGGCCTCGATGGCAATGTCGTTGCAAAAATAGCAATAAAACCTTGCACTGCCCGTAAAGAGTATTCCGCTGAAATGAATATAGCTGACGGCATCAGACCCCTGTATTTTACCTTTAAAGGCAGCGGAAAGTTCAATTTTTACGCTATTAAGTTTTAAAAAGTACAGTCTGTCTGCTGATTTGTAAACTCCAAAAATTTCAGTATTTTAAGTCTGTCTCTTATACACAT
>ERZ1090866.859-NODE-862-length-10752-cov-4.558381_pt1 | contig 10752 bp, 9 predicted proteins | sample MGYA00478477_ERZ1090866 | MGnify/ENA primary metagenome ERZ1090866 (study PRJEB33644, sample SAMEA5815737) | chicken gut metagenome | biome: Chicken; feature: Gastrointestinal Tract; material: Caecum | place: Ireland | collected 2019-01-01 | study: A study of the... | reverse complement strand
GAGATGAGCGCTAGTCTCGTGGGCTCGGAGATGTGTATAAGAGACAGCCCCAAAAGATGCTACGATGTCTCTCATCCAAGCTTCCTCCCAATGCCATGCCTCATGGCTTGCAGATGCCGCAGGGCGTGTATCCTTGGTCTAACAGCTCTTGGCGGTCCCCCACATAGTCCTGCCGGTTGCCGGGAGACATATCCTCCACGCTGGAGCAGGTTGGAAGGTGAAATTTCCCGGAATTGGTGTTGATGACATATGCAGTCCCTTCACTGCCAATATTGGTTTCTTGAGGCTGGGTGTCCTCGCCTTGCAGCCAACTATCTCCTGTCGCATAGTCAATGGTAATCCCAGGCTGGACATTATAGGCATAAATGCAGAAGCAAATCCCCTCCCCCTGATCTTCCACGCTCAAGCCTTCCATAAGGACCCCCCGAGCCACCAGTTCATCCCCCTGAAATACAGGGGTTACACGATAGAGCACATGATTCTCAGTCTCTTTGACGTAGTCGGCTACCTGGTTCTCGAAGGGCAGCATACCATCCACGTTTAAGTAACGGGTGCCGGTAATGAGATTTTTTTCATTGGCATTCTCACCTGTGAGCTGAAAACCGATGAGATGGCAGCGATTATAGAGATACTTTCCATCTACAATGTCATATTTGACAGTCTGCCAGCCAGAGGGCTTCACCTGACCAATGCTTCCCCGCTCTTCGGTTGGCATTAGATCAATTCCAACATTGGCCCAGGCCACGCCACAACGCCCCAGCACATCCAAATCACTGTAGGTTTCATAGGAATTGGTGGTCATATCCTCTTGGGTAAAGAAGGGTTCATTTCCATTGACCGTTACGTAGGGCTCTCCACTGTATTCGGGTAGATTTTCCAGGTCATAAGATACAGAAGACGTAGAAGGTGAGATCCCTTCGCATCCACTGAGTACCAGGGAAAACAGGAGCATGGCGGACAGCAAGAGCGTTTGGACTCGTTTCATCTCTGATAAACCTCTTTCGTGATTTTTTTATGGGAGTGGCCGGAGAAATCGAAGCTGGAAACTAGACAAAAATCCGTGCTCAGCTCCAGATCCAGCCACTGATCAGCGGGATAGATCCGATCCCAACGATAGAGAATGAGTTCTTGTATTCGCATTAAATAGGGTGCTATGGGCGGAAACTCCATAAAACAAAATGCTCCCTTCCCTGCCTCACTCAATGGGTCTGGTGAAACCTGAAGTACAGCCTCCGGCTCAATGAACTGTCGGGCAGAATAAGAAGTCATCCAAATAGGTTTTCCATCAACCATAGATAGAATATCGGCCCGTACCACCCTGTCCATGCTCTGACGGCGCTGGTGGAAGGCCATACCATTCTTTTTATCCGCACATAAGAGTATGGTCATATATAAACACCTCTTTTAGCGAAGTGATCGGAGGAAAAACGCATGGGGCGTGCCCCGTTTGAGACACGCCCCATAAGGGCTGAACTGCGACTAAGTGCTGCTGCCTTCCAGCATGACCAGAAGTTCTTCCTCTGTAAGCACTGGGATGCCCAATTCCGCAGCTTTCTGGAGCTTGGTGCCTGCGGCCTCCCCAGCCACCACATAACTGGTCTTTTTAGATACGGAACCCGACACCTTTCCTCCCTGGGCCTCGATAAGCTCTGTAGCCTCTTTCCGGCCCAGGTGCTCCAGCGTGCCAGTCAGGACAAAAGTCTTCCCTGACAGGGCCTCCCCTACCGGGGTCTCGGTACTCTGGAAGGAAACACCAGCTTCGCGGAGCGTTTCAATCAGGTGACGGCTCTGGGGATTTTGGAACCATTCCAGAAGACTCTGCGCAGTAATTGCTCCTATATCAGGGATAGATGTGAGGGTCTCAGCGTTGGCGGCCATCAGCGCGTCCAGCGTGCCAAATCGGGCGGCAAGCACCTTTCCAGCCTTTTGCCCCACCTGACGGATCCCGAAGGCAAAGAGGAGCCTGCCCAGACCGGCAGATTTGGACTTTCCAATGGCAGCGATCAGATTCTCTGCGCTCCTTTTGCCCATGCGTTCCAGCTGTTCCACGTCCTCCGCCTTTAGGTGGTAAAGATCACCAGGACCTTTTACCAGACCGGCCCCCACCAGAGCATCCACAACTGCGGGCCCCAGATGTTCAATATCCATCGCATCCCGACTGGCAAAGTGAACCAAATGACGCAAGCGCTGGGCAGGACACTCCGCCCCCGTACAGCGGATGTGGGCGCCGTCCTCATCCCGTTCCACTGGCGCGCCACATACAGGGCAGATCTCAGGAAGAAAATAGGGTTTTGTGCCTTCCGGGCGTTTATCAAGGACAACAGATACGATTTCTGGGATGATCTCCCCTGCTTTCTGTACCAGTACCGTATCACCAATACGAATGTCCTTTTCAGTAATAAAATCCTGGTTATGCAAAGTGGCGTTGGTGACAGTAGTCCCTGCAAGGCGCACAGGCTTTACAACTGCTTTGGGCGTAAGCACTCCAGTCCGGCCGACCTGGACCACAATATCCTCTATAACACTTTCTTTCTGCTCTGGAGGATACTTGAAGGCAGCCGCCCACCGGGGAAATTTCGCAGTGGAGCCAAGACGTTCCCGATCTGACAGGGTATTTACCTTTACAACTGCTCCATCAATGTCAAACGCATAGTTCCCCCGCTCATCACCCATGCGGCGTATGACCTCTCCAACACTGGCAATATCAGCACAACTCTCATGGGGGATGACTTTGAAGCGCTGGCTCACCAAGTAGTCCAGAGATTCGCTGTGGGTAGTGAAGGTACGTCCCTCGGCCCATTGGATATTAAAGATCCGAATATCCAATCTGCGTTGGGCAGCAATCTTGGGGTCGTGCTGACGCAGAGAGCCGGCAGCCGCATTTCGAGGGTTTGCAAAGAGAGGTTTTCCCTGGAGTTCGGCTTCAGCATTTAGGTCCTCAAAAACCTGCCTGGGCATGAATACCTCTCCCCGAACAATGAGCGAAGGCAGCGCTTCTGGAAGCCGTAAGGGGATGGAACGAATGGTTTTGAGATTCTCTGTCACATCCTCCCCTACCAGGCCGTCACCACGGGTAGCCCCTCGCACAAGGACACCGTTTTTATACTCCAGCGCTACCGACAACCCGTCTACCTTTGGTTCTACATCATACTCTACTCCATTTGTCAGCGTCTCCCTTACGCGCTGGTCAAACTCACCCAGTTCTTCCAGAGAAAAGACATCTTGAAGACTCTCCAAAGGGACCCGGTGAACCACCTCGTCAAATCCCTCTGCCACCTTGCCTCCCACACGCTGCGTAGGTGAATCTGCGCTGGCCAATTCCGGGTGCGCGGCCTCCAGCTTTTCCAGATGGCGGAGCTTTTGGTCGAAGTCATAGTCACTCATAGCGGGGTTGTCCAAAACATAGTATTCATAGTTGGCCTGCTCCAGCTCATGGCGCAGGTCTAGAATTTCTTGGATCTCGTCCACGGAAGGATCACACCTTTACACAAGTGAATTTAGCAGTAAAGCCTGGGGCGGCGACACGCAACAGCCGGTACAGGAAATAGCCTGTTATTGCACCCACTGTATTGAGGATCAGGTCGTCCAGGTCGGTGCCACGGTCAATGAAGAGCTGGCTCGTTTCGATGGCCAAAGAGGTAAGAATGCCCACTATTGTGGAACGCCGCAAGTTCCCTTGTCGCCAGAGCAGGACAGGGAAAAAACCGATGGGCAAAAACATTCCGATATTTCCCAGGAAGAGAAATACGCTCCAATAGCTGCGGAAATGGTAGGAGATCCCCATAGGGAAAGGAGTCAATAACTGAGGCAAGTCCTCTGGAAGCGACTCAAGCCGCACGGAAACCTCTGTTATTGTTGGGTAAAAGCTCCAGAAGGTGGTGCCTTCCGGCCACCGGCCAGGTGAGAGCACATAGCTCCACAAATTTGAGGGAAATACGGTCAGAGCAGCCATCCCGGCACAGAAAAGCATAAAGAGGAAGATCCCCATCTCCCGAAGGGGCGGACTCTCCAATCCCTTGCTCGCAAGGCGCCGGAGGCGGACAGGGCGCAGGATAAAAAACAAGACGGCGCCGGCAAGGACACAGGGCATCATCTGAACGATATAACGGGATACATCTCCTGCCACTTCCCATAAAATTAGCCACATAGCATTGTTCCCTCCCATGTTTGTTCCATTCTAGCACATGGGAAAGAGCCCTTTTTTAAAAAAGTCTTACAATGTTCCACTGCCTTGGATGTCTGGGAACTCCACATAGGTGTCGGGCACACCGCCCACGATAACCGTCTCCGCTACTGGGACTTGAGCACTGATCTCCGTGGGCAGATCACCACCTGGTAGCAAGATATCAACAGAAACCTTGATCTCCAGAAGAATCTGATGCCGAGTTTGGTTAATGCCGGCATCGGAGAACTGACTTTGGAATACGGCGTGGGCGGAGCCCACCGTGACCACTTCTACTGGCAACTCAAAACCACGCCCGGAAAAGAAGTTGATCCCTGTTAGGTTCCCCACCGGAATGGCCAAACCCTGGGTGTCGATCTGGTCCACAGCCTCTACTGCATCACCCAAAATACTAGTGCGCAGCTCATTCAGCGCTGCCATGTTGCTGGTGAGCGCGGAGATACGTCCGCTTTCATCCTTTTCCACAGTGATAAGGTCGCCGTAAGTAATCCCTCTGGAACGGATCTCCTCCGTAACCGCGCCGTCCAACAGTTGGGTAACGGCGTTGGTTACCTTGGCCGCTGCCATTGTCTCCACCACTGGACGGAGTCTCAGTTCTAGGCTGAAAATAAAACCCAGCGCCAACAATATGCCCAAAAGTCCGGCCACCCATAGGTCCCCCCCCTTTCGGTTGGGTCGATGGCGAAAGGGTCGGCCATACCAAGCCCGCATAACAGTCACCCCCTGTGGCAACTCTATGCAGACCAAGGCTCGTATCAGTCCTGCAAAAGCTCCTCTACTGCCAGGAGCACACCGGCCTTTCCACTTTCATAGGTAAGGCCTCCTTGAAGATAGACGGTATAGGGTTCCCGCATGGGAGCGTCCGCAGATAGTTCGATGGAAGCGCCCTGAATAAAGGCACCCGCCGCCATGATGACCTGAGAGTCATAGCCAGGCATATCCCAGGGCTCAGGCGTCACATAGGAATCTACCGGTGCCCCCTTCTGGATGCCGCGGCAGAATCGCTTCACTGCCTCCGGATCACCCAGATGGATCATCTGGATAATATCATGGCGTACCGCCTGGGAAGATGGCTCCGCGGCGTAGCCCAGCAGTTCCATGATTCGTGCGGCAAAAACTGCTGTCTTCACTGCTTGGGCAGTGGTATGGGGAGCGAGGAAAAGTCCTTGATAGAGCAGACGGTTGTTGCCCAAGGTGGAACCACATTCTCGGCCAATGCCGGGAATAGTCATGCGGTAAGAGGCCCTTTCAATCAGGTCCTTTCGGCCGGCCAGATAGCCACCGGTGGGTGCAAGACCGCCGCCAGGATTCTTGATGAGAGAGCCAACCACCAGATCGGCCCCCACTTGAGTGGGTTCCAATGTCTCAACGAATTCTCCATAGCAGTTATCCACCAGAATGTCAACCTTGGGGTTGGCCTCCTTGATGATTCGGCACATCTCCCCGATCTCCGCTACGGATAAGGAGGCCCGAGTAGCATAGCCCTTGGAGCGCTGGATCATGACTACCTTTACGGTGGGGTCCTCACGGACCAGATTTACCATACCCTCCAGGTCCGGTTTATTGTCAACTAGTTCTACTTGCTTATAATTGATGCCGTAGTCTTTTAGGGAGCCAAATCCCTTGTCTGTCATACCAATGACACCTTGAATCGTATCATAGGGAGCTCCTACGGCGTAAACCAGGGTGTCTCCTGGCTGAAGGGAACCATACAGGGCACAGGAGATCGCATGAGTACCATTAACAAAGCCGATGCGGACCAGGGCATCCTCCGCACCAAAAATCTCTGCGTAGATTTCTTCTAGCTTGTCCCGCCCCAGATCATCGTAACCATAACCTGTTGTCCCTGCGAAGTAGGCCTCAGCTACCCTGTACTTTTGAAAGGCCGCCAGAACCTTCTGTGTATTCTCCTCTGCAATGGCGTCAATACGGGCGAACGGTTCCACCAGGTCCGCCTGTGCCTGCTCTCCCAGGGCGCGGACCCGGGCACTTATCTGTAATGGCATATTCCTTTTCACTCTCTGCTTTCCATTGGTTTTGCAATTTATTATGTTTAAAGGTCGGACTCGGCAAAAGCGGCTACCAGTCTGGCGCAGGCCTCTACATCTCCCCGATCCACCATCTCCTGAGGGCTGTGGATATAGCGGCAAGGGATAGAAATACCACCGGTGAGGACTCCCATCTTGCTGATATGGATGCTTCCAGCATCGGTCCCTCCTGCCTTGATGATATCCATCTGTGCGTCGATCCCCCGTTCTTTGGCCAGGGTCTCCAGCTTGGAGACCATCTGAGGGTGACAGATGACGGAGGTGTCCATCACCTTGATGGCGGCACCGCTGCCCAACTTGCTGCTCCCAGCATGCTTTGTGCCGAGTTCATCCGCTGAGACGGTCACATCCACAGCAATTCCATAATCGGGATCAATGGAATAGGCTGCCGTCTTGGCTCCCCGGAGCCCTACCTCCTCCTGTGATGTAAAGACAAAATACAAATCATTCTCGCTATTCTGAAGTGTTTCCATGGCCATCAGCAGAACCATACAGGAGATGCGGTTATCCATATAAGGGGAGACGATACGGTCACCCACTGCATAGGTGGGGGTGTCATAAACAGCAGTATCGCCGATTTTGATCATGGCCATAGCCTCGTCTGCGTCGTGGGCCCCGATATCAATATAGAGGTCATCCAGAGTCATATCCTTAGGGTCCACTGCCTCGCTGAGACAGATCACCCCGCGAACACCGTTTTTAAACCTTACAGGAGTGGCGATAAGATCAGTGGCATGGAGCCCACCTACTTTGCAAAAGCGGACATATCCCTCTTTCTCGATATATGTGACGATACAACCTATGGAGTCCATGTGAGCGGCAAACATTACACGAGACCCACTCCCCTTTTTGTGGGCAATCAGGTTGCCCAGAGTATCCTGATAGCACTCATCCACAAAAGGCATGGCCAGCTTTTCCAGTACCTCGGACACCTCCGACTCATCGCCGGCGGGACCATGGCAGGCGTTGATGGCCTGGAGCGTTTTCAAAAGATCCATGATATTCTATCCTCCTATATCACGAGGCCGCCAAGGCTTCGATAAAGTGTTTTGCCAACGTATGCATATGGGCAAAGTCCTGACAACAGACCACACTGGACGGCGTGTGCAGATATCGGACCGGAGTGGATAGCACAGCCACTCGGACTCCATCCTTAGTACGCTGAATGGCGGAGGAGTCATTTCCCCCTGAAATATAGTTCTTTGTCTGCCAGGGAATATCGTGCTGTTCTGCCAGGTCCCTCAGCAATTCAAAGAGTCCCCGGTCATAGATCGCACCATTGTCCATAAAGGAGAGAACAGGCCCCTTCCCCAGGGCGGCCACCCGGCGGTGCTCATCAGTGCCGGGCAGGTCAGCCGCCGTAGTACCCTCCAGAACCAAAGCGATCTCAGGCGTCACAGAGAACGCAGCGCCGAAGGCACCGCGGGTACCAACCTCCTCCTGAACGGAAAAAACAAAGGTACAGTCCATAGGTAGCTCTTCCTCAATGAGCTTGAGCATAACCGCGCAACCAACTCGATCATCAATGGCCTTGGCCTTGAGCATACCGGTGCCAAACTCCACAGAGTCACTTTCAAAGGCTGCCAAATCCCCCAGCGATACCACCTGCTCCGCATCAGCACGGTCTTTGGCACCAATATCGATATACAGGTCCTCAAAAGTAGGGACATTTTTTTCCTCTTCAGCGCTGACTAGATGATAGGCCTTGAGCCCAATGGCGCCGGGAAGATGTCTCCTGCCCACGTTGACCCGCTTTCCAATAACAACCCGGGGATCAATGCCACCGACAGGAGCAAACTTCAGATAGCCGTCCTCAGTGATATCATTTATGATGAAACCCACCTCATCCATATGAGCAGTGAGCATGAGACGGTTACCAGTGTTCCTCTCCCCACGCTTGAAGACGATCAAATTTCCAAGAGCATCCACTTGAATAGAGTCAGCATAGGGTCTGCAATGCTCAACCAGATAGTCGCGCACATCGTCTTCTCCGCTGGAAACTCCGTTAAGAAGGCAGAGTTCTTTGACCAGATTTAGCACAGCTCCTTCGCCTCCTTCCCGAGGTTTTCCGCAAAAGCTGCCAGCAGGATCGCTGTAGATTCGATATCCGCCAGATCCAGTACCTCAATGGGACTGTGCATATACTTCAGCGGCAGGGATACCACCGAGGTGGCGATGCCCTCTCTTACAATCTGCATATGCCAGCCATTGGTACCAGTATGCCCTTCCATAACTTCCAGGTCATAGGGGATGCACAGTTCTTTGGCCTTTGCCACCATACGCTCGGTCATCCATCGGGTCATATTGGGCCCCACACCGATCTGAGGTCCGCCTCCGATGCCGCTGCGCCGACCCTTCGGATTGTCAGGCGTCTTGGCGTGGGTCACATCCACCGCTACACAACAGTCCGGCCGGAGGCTGTAGGTCCCTACTTTGGCTCCTGCACCGCCAACTTCCTCCCGGGTGCTGCCCATAACATAGAGATCGACATCCAACTCCTTTTCCCGAAGGATCTCCACCGTACGCAGCAAAATAGTGAAGCAGGAGCGATCATCCATGGCTTTTCCACAGACTTTGCCGTTCATCAGGTCAAAGCAGCCGCCTCGGAAGACCATGGGAGTCCCGATGGGTACCCGGCGTTCCGCCTCCTCTTGGCTCATACCAATATCCACCCGAAGCTGATCAATAGGGACGGACTTCTTCACATCTCCCTGCTTGAGCACGTGAGGGGGCAAGCAGGCCACCACACCCAGAATGGGTGTGTCAGCGAGCACAGTTAACTCGCGGTCTGGCAGCATTCGTGGGTCCACCCCCCCAATTGTGCGAAAGCGGAGGAAGCCTTCCTCAATACCCGTGACAATCAGGCCGATCGCGTCCAGGTGGGCATCCAGCAACAGTCGGGGCGCAGCAGGACGCCCGCACAGGCGAACACCGACCGCATTACCGAAGCGATCTACGTTTGCCTCATCCAAAAAAGGCCGCATCAAATCAGCGGCCTGCATAGCAACCGCACGCTCAAACCCAGAAGGTCCAGCCATAGCGCTCAGACATCCCAGGACTTCTCTTGTGTCCAAAGGTTCCACTCCTTTCCTTGAAAAACCATGTCCTGCCCCTAATGGGGCTCAAAGTTCATAGATGATCTTTTTAAAAGCCTCGCCCCGCTGAGCAAAATTCTTAAAGCGATCAAAGGAGGCACAGGCTGGTGAGAGCAGAACCACGTCTCCCGGTTGTGCCATGCTGTGAGCGGCTAGGACGGCAGCACTGAAATCCTCATACTTGGATATGGGCGGCACCCCATGATAAGCCGGGCAGTTCCGGACTGTGTCAGCAATCCGATCCGCAGTATCTCCTGTAAGGATAAGATGCTTTACATGCTCGACAACTTCAGGCCCAAGCGCATCAAATGGGATGTGCTTATCATATCCGCCGGCAATGAGGATGACTTTCTCCCGGAAAGAACGCAGACCTGCAATGGTGCGGGATGGACTGGAGGCGATGGAATCGTTATAATAGCGTACTCCGTTAAGGGTCCGTACCAGCTCAATGCGATGCTCTACGCCGGCAAATTTCGCGGCAAAGCTTTGGATCACCTGATCGGGTACTAATCCCTCCACAGCGGCGATGGCCGCCATATAGTTTTCCACATTGTGGTCACCGGGCAGCAGGATATCCTCTAAGGGAAGCACCCGTCGAGCGTTTTCCGGAGATACCACCCAGATAGCATTATCCCTCAAACAAACACCCTGGCTAAGTGTATGACGGCGGCTGAAGAGCACTACCTTCCCTGGTGCGGACTCGGCAAAGCCTCGCGTGATCTCATTGTCATAGTTAAAGACGGCCTTCCCTTGAGGAGACTGATGAGTAAAGATATTTTCCTTTGCAGCAATATACTCCTCCATGGATTTGTGGACATCCAAATGGTTGGGCGCCAGATTCGTAACTACTGCAATATCAGGGCTCTGGTCCATCGTCATAAGCTGGAAGGAGGAGAGTTCCAACACGGCATAGTCGTCAGGTTCCATCCCATCAACATCGGCGAGCAGAGGCTTTCCAATGTTGCCGCCCACAAAGGTATGGTATCCAGCCTCTCGCAGCAGGCTGGCAATGATGGTAGTTGTCGTTGTCTTGCCATCACTGCCGGTAACTGCAATGGTATGGCAAGGGCAGACCTGAAAAAACACTTCCATCTCAGATGTGATAACGCTGCCTCTGGCCTGAGCCAGCAACAGTTCTGGGACATCGGGACGCATACCGGGCGTACGGAAGATCACATCATGATCCAGGCCCTTGAGATAATCGGGCCCCAGACGCAGCTCAGCGCCTAAGCTCTCCAACTCCTCGGTGAGTCCCCCGAAATCTTCCCGGCGATTTCGATCACAGGCAGTGACCTTAATCCCCGCCCGCAGCAGCATTTTAATGAGCGGTGTGTTGGATACACCAATGCCGATGACGGCAACGGACTTCCCCTTGAGTCCTGCTAAGTATTCTTGAATGGTGGTCGGCATAACCATTTCCCCTTTC
>ERZ1090866.857-NODE-860-length-10755-cov-8.748505_pt1 | contig 10755 bp, 11 predicted proteins | sample MGYA00478477_ERZ1090866 | MGnify/ENA primary metagenome ERZ1090866 (study PRJEB33644, sample SAMEA5815737) | chicken gut metagenome | biome: Chicken; feature: Gastrointestinal Tract; material: Caecum | place: Ireland | collected 2019-01-01 | study: A study of the... | reverse complement strand
ACGCTACTGTATGACGGCGCGGCGCGGATTATGACAGTTCGCGGCAGGAAAGCATTGCGCAATCCCGCCGTCCCCTCCCGCTCTTTCTGCGGTGCGCGCCCGAATAGGTTTTCGTCCGAGTTTCCCGCCGCGGGAAATAATCCGCAAAAAAATCCCGCGGGAGGCAGAACGCTTCCTGCGGGATTGTATCTCAGTTGTTCCGTCTGACGGATCACTCCAATTCAAACGCGCCCGTATAGAGCTGGTAGTATTTACCCTTCTGCTCGATGAGCTGATCGTGCGTGCCGCGCTCGATGATGCGTCCGTGTTCGAGCACCATGATGACGTCGGAGTTCTTGACGGTGGAGAGACGGTGCGCAATGACGAATACCGTTCTGCCCTCCATCAGTTTATCCATACCGTACTGCACGATGGCTTCCGTACGCGTATCGATGGAGCTCGTCGCCTCGTCGAGGATCATGACGGGCGGATCTGCAACCGCCGCGCGGGCGATCGAGAGGAGCTGACGCTGACCCTGCGAGAGGTTCGCGCCGTTCTGATAGATCATCGTGTTATACCCTTCGGGCAGGCGGGTGATGAAGTCGTCCGCGCCGACGAGCTTCGCCGCCGCGATGCACTCTTCGTCCGTCGCGTCCAGCTTGCCGTAACGGATATTGCCCATAACGGTATCGGTGAACAGGTTGGTATCCTGCAACACCATGCCGAGCGAGCGGCGGAGTTCGGACTTCCTGATCTTGTTGATATTGATGCCGTCGTAACGGATTTTGCCGTCCGCAATGTCGTAGAAGCGGGTCAGAAGGTTGGTGATGGTCGTCTTGCCCGCGCCCGTTGCGCCGACGAACGCGACCTTCTGCCCGGGACGGGCGTACAGGCTGATGTCGTGCAGGACGATCTTCTCGGGAACGTAGCCGAAATCCACGTTGAAGAGGCGCACGTCGCCTTCGAGCTTGGTATAGGTGACGGAACCGTCCGCCGCGTGCGGGTGTTTCCACGCCCAGATTCCCGTGCGCTCCTCGCTCTCGACGAGCTTGCCGTCCTCTTCCCTTGCGTTGACGAGGGTGACGTAGCCTTCGTCCGCCTCGGGTTTTTCGTCAATGAGCGCAATGATGCGCTGCGCGCCCGCGATACCCATGACGACGGAGTTGACCTGATTGGAAACCTGACCGATGTTGTTGGAGAACTGACGGGTCGTCTGCAAGAAGGAGACGATGAGCGCGGGTCCGAACGTGAGAAGATTGCTGACCCCGAACGCAGCCCCGATGCTGACGTTGCCGACTTCGTTCACCGCGAGCGCCGCGCCGACAAGCGCGACGATAACGTACATGACGTTGCCGATATTCGCGATGATGGGCATGAGCATATTGGCGTAACGGTTCGCCTTATCCGACATTTCAAAGTGCGCGCCGTTGACCTGATCGAACCCCTTCTTCGCCTCTTCCTCGTGACAGAACACCTTGATGACCTTCTGCCCCTGCATCATCTCTTCGACGAAGCCTTCCGTCTTTGCGACCGCCCGCTGTGTGGCAAGGAAGAATCTGCTCGATCCGCCGCCGACGAATTTTGTAACAAACACGATCGCCACGATCCCGACCAGAACGATGAGCGTAAGGTAGAGGCTCGAATACAGCATGAAGCAGACAAGCGTAATGCACATGATCCCCGAGATCATGAGCTGCGGGATACTCTGCGCGATCATCTGGCGCAGCGTATCGATGTCGTTTGTGTAATAGCTCATGATGTCGCCGTGGTTGTGCGTATCGAAGTAACGGATGGGCAGATCCTGCATCCCGTTGAACATCTGCTCGCGCATATCGCGCAGATAGCCCTGCGTGATGATCGCCATGAGCTGGGTATATACCGCGCCCGCGATCAGGGATACGGCGTACATTCCGATCAGGATGCACATCAGCCTCGTTACTTCGCCGGAGATCTCAGCCCACGTCTGCCCGTTTGCGACCGCAGCCTCCAACAGGTCGAACAGCGGAAGCATGATGAATGCGGGAAGCGACGAGATGACCGCATTGACGACGATACACGCCAGCGCGACGGGCAGCATGACGGGGTAGTAATGGAAAAGCGACTTGATGAGACGCTTCATAACGCCCTTTTGTACGGGAGGGCGATTCCCTGCACGCGTCTTACTCATGCTTTTCACCTCCCTCTTCGTCTGCGCTCGGCGCGTCGCCGAGCGTTGCGGCAAGGCTCTCTTTGAGCGCCGCGGCGTTGGCGGCGTCCACTTCCTTGTCGCCGCTGCCCTTGACCTGCGAATAGTACACTTCCGCGTAAATGCTGTTGCTCTTCAAAAGTTCCTCGTGCGTGCCGATCCCGTTGATCCTGCCGCCGTCCAGAACGATAATGCGGTCCGCGTCCTCCACCGAGGAGATACGCTGCGCAATGATGATCTTGGTCGTGCTCGGGATAAACTCGCGGAACGCCTTGCGGATGAGCGCGTCGGTATGCGTATCGACCGCGCTCGTCGAGTCGTCCAGAATGAGGATCTTGGGCTTTTTGAGGAGCGCGCGCGCAATGCACAGACGCTGCTTCTGCCCGCCCGAGACGTTGGTGCCGCCCTGCTCGATATAGGTATCGTACTTATCGGGGAAACCCTGAATGAAGTCGTCCGCCTGCGCGAGCTTGCACGCCTCGACGAGTTCCTCGTCCGTGGCGTTCTGATCGCCCCAGCGGAGATTTTCCTTGATCGTTCCCGAGAAAAGCACGTTCTTTTGCAGAACGACCGCGACCTGATTTCTCAGCGCTTCCAGATCGTATTCCTTGACGTTCTTTCCGCCGACGCGCACCGCGCCTTCCGTCACGTCGTACAGACGGGAAATGAGGTTGACGAGCGACGTCTTGGACGAGCCCGTGCCGCCGATGATGCCGATCGTCTCGCCCGAGCGGATATGCAGATTGATATCTTCCAGCACGTTGCGCTCCGCATTCTCGGAATATTTGAAGGAGACGTTCTCGAAATCGATGGAACCGTTCTCCACCTCGTAAACGGGGTTTGCGGGATTGTGGAGCGTGCTCTTTTCGTTGAGGATCTCGCAGATACGGCGCGCGCTCTCCAACGACATGACGATCATGGCGAATACCATGGAGAACATCATCAGCGAGGAAAGGATCTGCATTCCGTAGACGATGAGCTGCGAAACCTCTTCGGTATGAACGGAATTGGCTGTTCCCGCAGACTGAATGATGAAATAAGAACCGATGAACAGCACCGCGCTGAGAACGCCGTAGAAGCAGAACTGCATGATCGGGTTGTTCCACGCCAAAAGACGCTCGGCGCGCGTGAACTCCTTGCACAGCCCGCCGGAAGTTTTGCCGAACTTCTGCTTTTCATAATCCTCGCGCACATACGACTTGACGACGCGGATCCCCTTGATGTTTTCCTGAATGGACTCGTTCATGTCGTCATACTTGGGGAAGAGCTTCTGGAACATCGGGAGCGCCTTCCACATGATGATGAGCAGCGCGATGACGAGCACGGGAATGACGGCAATGAAAATCCATGCCAGATTCCCGCCCATCACAAACGCCATGACCGCCGCAAAGACGATCATAACGGGGCATCTGACCGCGATGCGGACGATCATCATATACGCCATCTGCAAATTCCAGACGTCCGTCGTCATACGGGTGACGAGCGAGGGCGTCGAGAACTTATCGATATTCTCGAAAGAGAACGTCTGGATATTGTAGAACATATCCTTTCTGACGTTCTTTGCAAACCCTGCGGAAGCGCGCGCGCAGAACGCGCCCGCAAGCGCGCCCGCCACGAGGGACACGACCGCCATCGCGATCAGGATCCCGCCGTACATCCAAACTTTTCCCATTCCGGAAGCTCCCTCGCGGATCGCGCCGAGAAGCCACGTTATCACGAAAGGAATGAGGCATTCGAGAACAACTTCGATCGTGACGAAAATGGGCGATAAAATGGACGCCAGCTTATACTCCCGAATACATTTTGCCAATGTTTTGAGCAAGAAAACAACCTCCTCTCTGAGTGTTTTGCGCGGTAAATTTCGCGTATTCTTCTTAACATTTTTTAAGACTATAAAAAGAACGCCAAAATCGCGCGCAATTTCAACGTTCTCTTAATACTATCATTTTGCAAAAAAATTGTCAACGATTCGGAAAGCCCTTTTCAGGGGGTTTCACACAAAAAACACATTTTCTTTTCACAAACGGGCAACGCCGCTTTCACAGAAAATTACTCCTGATCGAGCAGTTCGTTCATGAAATCGATGATGTCCGCGCGGTGTTCCTTGATATAACGGATCGCGCTCGAAGGGTGGCGGTTGAAGATCCCCGTCAGCAGATAGGGCAGGTCGTACCCCCACACCGCGCCGCCGTCGCGGAGCTTCTGCATATGCCCCTCTTCGAGGAACCGCAGGATATGCACGAGCTTGTATTTGGGATTTTTGAGGAAGCCGAGCAGCAGTTCCAGCGCGCAGTTGCCCGCGCCGCGCCCCATGCCGTTGACGGTCGCGTCGAGGTAGTTGACGCCCGCCGCCACGCATTCGATGGTGTTCGCAAAGGCGAGGTTCTGGTTGTTGTGCGCGTGAATGCCGATCTGCTTGCCGTATTTATCCCCCACCTCCATGTACTTGGCGGCGAGCACGCGCATTTCCTCGGGGTAGAGCGCGCCGTAGCTGTCCACGATATAAATCGCCTTGGCGGGACTGTGCCCGAGCATTTCCAGCGCGAGATCGGTCTCTTTTTCCGTCTCTTTGGAGATCGCCATCACGTTGACCGTCGTCTCGTAGCCGAGCTTATCGCAGTATTCCAGCATCTCGATCGCGGCGGGGATGGTGTTGATATAGGTGGCGACGCGGTACATATCGAGGGGCGAGCTGCCCTTTTCGCAGATGTCGCGGCGGAAATTGCACCGCCCCACGTCCGCCATGCACGCGAGCTTCATCTCCGTCTCGTTGTTCCCGAGCACGTCGATGATGTCCGCTTCGCGGCAGAACTTCCACTTGCCGAACTTGCTCTCGTCGAACAGGTCCTTATCCGCCTTGTAGCCGAGTTCCATATAGTCCACGCCCGCGGCGGCGTTCGCCGCAAACAGCGCGCGCACGAAATCGTCCGAAAAACGGAAATCGTTGACCAACCCTCCGTCGCGGAGGGTCGCGTCGATCACTTTGATCCCCGAACGGCATGAAAGCAGCGTTCCGGTTGCCTCTCTTGTCATAACTGTCTCCCGAATAATACAAAAATTCCCGCGAAACGCCCGCCAAACAGCGGGGCGGTTCCGCAGCCTTATTTATGGCGGCGTTTCAGCTCCGTGCATACGTCCGCCAGCGTTACGCCCTTTTCCTCCATGAGCACCAGAAGGTGATATGTAAGGTCGGCGATCTCGCGCGTTAAGTCCGCTTTGTCGTCGTTCTTGGAGGCGATGACGACTTCCACAGCCTCCTCGCCCGTTTTCTTGGCGATCTTATCCACGCCGCGGCTGAAAAGATAGGCGGTGTACGATCCCTCGACGGGGTTGCGCTTTCTGTCCTCCACGACGCGCGCCAGCTCGCCGAGGAAGGTCAGCCCGCCCTGTTCGCTCACGACGACGGGGTCGTGGAAGCAGCTCCGCTCGCCCGTATGGCAGGCAACGCCCGTCTGCTCGATCTGCAACAGAATGCAGTCGCGGTCGCAGTCGAAGGTCGCGGAAACGACTTTCTGTACGTGTCCGCTCTCCTCGCCCTTCTTCCAGAGCTTGCCGCGGGAACGGCTGTAATAGTGCGCGTAACCCGTTTTGAGCGTCATATCCAGCGCCTCGGCGTTCATATACGCCTGCATGAGCACTTCGCCCGTCTCGCAGTCCTGCGCGATGGCGCAGATCAGCCCGTTCTTGTCGAATTTCACGTTTTCCATATCAGTTGCCCTCCATGCGGACGGGAACGCCCCGCTCCGCGAGATAACTTTTTAAGTCGCGCATATTGATGATGCCGAAGTGGAAGAGCGACGCCGCGAGCGCCGCGTCCGCACCGCCCTCGGTGAGCACGTCGTAGAAGTGGCTCATCTTGCCCGCGCCGCCCGAGGCGATCACGGGGACGTTCACCGCCTCCGCCGCCTGACGGGTGAGTTCGAGGTCGTACCCCGCCCGCGTGCCGTCGCGGTCCATGCTCGTGAGCAGGACTTCGCCCGCGCCGCGCTTGACGCCCTCGCAGATCCATTCGATCGCGTCCAGCCCCGTGTTCACCCTGCCGCCGTTGAGATAGACGTCGTACCGCCCGTTTTCGCCGCGCTTCGCGTCCACCGCGAGCACCACGCACTGACGGCCGAACTTCATCGCGGCGTCGGTGATGAGGTCGGGATTGCGGATCGCCGCGGAGTTGACCGCGATCTTATCCGCCCCGCAGGCGAGCATCCGTCTGAAATCCTCCGTCGTGCGCATTCCGCCGCCCACGGTGAGCGGGAGGAACACCTGCTCGCTCGCCCGCGCGATGACGTCCCACATGGGAGAATCCCCGCGGTAGCTCGCGGTAATATCGAGAAAGACGATCTCGTCCGCGCCGAACGCGTTGTAGAGTTTCGCCGTCTCGACGGGGTCGCCCGCGTCGATCAGGCTGACGAAATTGACGCCCTTGACGACGCGCCCGTCCTTTAAATCCAGACAGGGAATAAGTCTTTTGCGTACCATCAGCGCACCTCGAATGCGTCTCTGAGGGAGATCGCGCCCGTATAGAGCGCGCGCCCCAGAATAACGCCGTACACGCCCTGCGCTTGAAGCGCGCGCAGATCATTCAGATCGCGCACGCCGCCCGAGGCGATGATGTTCAGACCCGTTTCGCCCATGCGCACCGTCTCTTCCACGTTGACGCCCGAAAGCGCGCCGTCCCGCCCGATGTCCGTGAACACCGCGTCCGTCACGCCCAGCGCCTTCGCCTCGCAGCCGAATTCAAACGCGTCTTTGTCGGCAAGCTGCGTCCAGCCGCGCACGGCGAGACGCCCGTCCTTCGCGTCGATGCCCGCCACGATCTTATCGCGATACCGCTCCACCGCCTCGTACAGCACTTCGGGCTGTTCCACGCAGACGGTGCCGAGCACCACGCGGTCCGCGCCCGCGCGGAAACGGCGGTGGATCTCCGCCATCGACCGAAGCCCCCCGCCCGACTGCACGGGAACGCCCAGCTTTGCGATGCGTTCCAGCACCTTCTCAAAACCGCCCTCTTCGCCGAACGCGCCCGAGAGATCGACGACGTGCAGGATCTCCGCGCCCTCATCCGCCCAGCGTTTGGCGCAGTCCACGGGGTCGCCGTAGTCGGTGACCTGATCCCGTTTTCCATATAGCAGACGCACGGCGCGCCCGCCGAGTACGTCGATCGCAGGATAGAGTTTCATCTGTGACCTCAAATTCTCATAAAATTACGCATGAGCTGCAAGCCCGCCGCCCCGCTCTTTTCGGGGTGGAACTGTACGCCGAACACGTTGTCCTTTCCGACTGCCGAGGCGAACGTGCGGTAATACTCCGTCGTGCCGAGCGTGAACTCGTCCGTCGTATCCGCAAAATAGCTGTGCACGAAATAGAACTGCGTTCCCGAGGGGATCCCGTCGAAGAGCGGACCGCGCATATCGTCCACGGCGTTCCAGCCCATGTGCGGGGTTTTCCCCTCCGTAAAGGGAACGACGCGCCCTTTCACAAGCCCCAGCCCCGTAAAGACGCCCTCTTCCTCGCTCTCTTCGAGCAAGAACTGCATTCCGAGGCAGATCCCCAGCACGGGCGTGCCGTCCGCCGCGCGGCGTCTGACATACTCGTCCAATCCGCCGCGGCGAAGGTTTTCCATGCCCGCGCCGAAGCTCCCGACGCCGGGGAGAATGAGTTTATCACACCCGTCGAGCGCGCTCTGCTCCGTATATACGCCCGCGCTCCCGCCGAGGAACTCGATCGCCTTCAAGACCGAGCGCAGGTTGCCCATGCCGTAATCGACGATCCCGATCATTCGAGCATCCCCTTGGAGGAAGGAATTTCGTCCGATACGATCTTCACCGCGTCGCGCACGCACAGCGCGAGCGCCTTGAAGATCGCCTCCGCCTCGTGGTGGCGGTTGCCGCAGCGCAGGAGCTTCACATACAGGTTGAATCCCGCGTGCGCGGTGAACGCGCGCAGGAACTCCTCCACAAGCTCCATATCGAAATTGCCGACCCTGCCCGAGAGCGTCTCCTCGAAGATGAGCGCGGGTCTGCCGCTGAAATCGACGGCGACGAGCGCCGCGACGTCGTCCATCGGCACAAGGCGGTCGGCAAAGCGGGCGATGCCCTTTTTATCGCCCAGCGCCTGACGGAAACAGTCGCCGAGCGCGATGCCCACGTCCTCCACCGTGTGGTGCGCGTCCACTTGCAGATCGCCCCTGCACGAGAGCGTTACGTTCAGCCTGCCGTGTACGGTGAACAGTTCGAGCATATGGTCGAAAAATCCGACGCCCGTATCGATCTGCGCCTTTCCCGTTCCGTCCAGATCGAGCGAAAGTTCGATCTGCGTTTCCTTTGTTTTCCGCGACGCGTCCGCCCTTCTCATGCCTTTTTTCCCTCCTTCTGCATACGGATCGCCACCGCGTTCGCGTGCGCGGTCAGCCCTTCGCTCTCCGCAAGGCGGACAATGTCCGCCCCGTCCGTAAGGAGCGCGTCTTTTGTATAGGAGATCACGCTCATTTTGCGCGTGAAGATGTCTTCGTTGAGCACTTGGAAGAACTTCGCGCTGCCCGACGTGGGAAGGATATGGTCGGGACCCGCAAAGTAGTCGCCCACGGGTTCGGGCGTGTACCCGCCCAGAAACACCGCGCCCGCGTTCCTGATGCCCGGCAGCAGCGCGTCGGGGTCTTTTACGTACAGTTCCAGATGTTCGGGCGCGATCTCGTTGGCAAGCGCGCAGGCGCGGTCAAGCGAGTTCACGACGATAATGCCGCCGCCCGTCCCGATGGATTTCCGCGCGATTGGTTCGCGGGGAAGGCGCGCGAGCTGCTCCTCCACCGCCGCCGCGATCTTTTCGGCGAGCGCGGCGTCCGTCGTGATGACGATGGCGCGCGCGAGCACGTCGTGTTCCGCCTGAGACAGCACGTCCGCCGCCACATAGTCGGGATCGGCGGACGAATCCGCCACGATGAGGATTTCGCTCGGACCTGCGAGCATATCGATGCCCACCTGCCCGTACACTTCCTTTTTGGCAAGGGTGACGAAAATATTGCCCGGGCCTGCGATCACGTCCACTTTCGGGACGCTCTCCGTGCCGTATGCAAGCGCCGCGATCGCCTGCGCGCCGCCGCATTTATACACTTCGTCAACGCCGCACTCCTTTGCCGCCACGAGCGTATAGGGAGAGATCTTCCCCGCCTTTGCGGGCGTCACGACAATGATGCGCCCCACTCCCGCCGCCTTAGCGGGCAGAACGCCCATTAAAACGGAGGAGGAAAGCGGCGCGGTCCCGCCGGGGACGTAGATGCCCGCGCGCTCCACCGCCCGCACGACGTAACCCGTCGTTCTGCCGTTCGCGCTCCGCACCGTATCCTGCCGTCCGACGCGGACATGGTAGCCGTAAACGTTGTCGATCGCCTTTTTCAGGCTTTCGAGGAATTCGGGTTCGACCGCCGCGTACGCCGCCGCAAACTCCGCTTCCGAAACGCGGAAATTTTCCTGCGTGAGCGTTGTGCCGTCGAATTTTTCCTCGTATTCAAACACCGCCCGATCGCCGCGCGCGCGCACGGCGGAGAGAATTTCCTTGACCGCCGCAAGCTCCTTTTCGCGCTCGTCGAAGGCGCGCGTTAAAAGCTGACCGCAAGTCTCTTCGCTGAAAATTTTCATCCGAGCACCTCCTTCAACTTTCCGATCAGGGGCAGAATGTCCGCCGCCTTGGTTTTTAAGCTGACTTTATTGGCGACGAGCCGCGCCGTAATGCCCGTGAAAATCTCTTCGAGCACCACAAGCCCGTTCGCTTTGAGCGTGGAACCCGTCTGGACCACGTCCAAAATCACGTCGGCAAGTCCCGTGACGGGCGCAAGTTCGATGGACCCGTGCAGAGGAATGATCTCGATCTCCTCGCCGCGCCCCGCGAACACCTTCTTCGCCGTATTCACGTACTTGGTGGCGACGCGCAGGTGCGCGTTGGTGAGCACGTCCTTGCGCTCGGGATACCCCGCAATGCACAGGCGGCACTCCCCCATTTTCAGATCGAGCATCTCGTATAAATCGCGCCCCTCTTCGATGAGGGTATCTTTTCCGACGATGCCGAGATCGGCAACGCCCGACTCCACGTATACGGGAACGTCGGCGGGCTTCACGAGAAAGAAGCGATACGCTTTATCGCCGCTTTCCAGCACGAGTTTGCGGGTGTCCTCCGCAAGCACCGCCGTATCCACGCCGCAGGCGGCGAGCAGTTCCGCGCTCTTTTCCGCGAGTCTCCCTTTGGGAAGCGCAAACGTGATCATGCCTTCCGCACCCCCTCTTTCGTGACGAAATATTTCTCGCGCGCAGCCGCGGCGGCAAGCGCCTCCGCGCCGTATTCGGCGAGCAGCGTGACCCGATTCCCCTCGGCGGTCAGCTTTCGGCAAAGCGCGTATGCGCCGCGCTCCGCACCCTGTTCGCAGCCGACGGCAACGTCGGGCGCGGGCGAAGCGGGAAGATTGCCCTGCCGTTCGAGGGCGACGAGCACGCGTTTCAGCCCCATGGCGAACCCGACGGCGGGAATATGTTTGCCGAAATCGTCCGCAAGCGTATCTGTCTCTTATACACATCTGACGCTGCCGACGACTTAATAGGTGTAGA
>ERZ1090866.852-NODE-855-length-10784-cov-9.262559_pt1 | contig 10784 bp, 10 predicted proteins | sample MGYA00478477_ERZ1090866 | MGnify/ENA primary metagenome ERZ1090866 (study PRJEB33644, sample SAMEA5815737) | chicken gut metagenome | biome: Chicken; feature: Gastrointestinal Tract; material: Caecum | place: Ireland | collected 2019-01-01 | study: A study of the... | reverse complement strand
TGATTCCCCTGTAATCAAGGCTGAACGACCAAACAAAAAAAGCGACCTTTCGGGTCGCTTTTTTCATGCCGTTTTACAGCGTTTCGCGGCGGAAAATTTCTCCCGTCTCCACGTCCTTCCAAAGGAGCGTTCCGTCCTGCAATACAAGGCAGGAATGGGGGGAATTTTCTTTGGGAATGGAGACCGAGCCGCAGTTGACGTACAGGTGCTTTTCGCGCCGCTCGAACGCGGGAACGTGGAAATGTCCGTTCACGAGCACGTCCTTTTCGCCGAGCACGCCGTAGTTTTTGTGTCCGTGCGTAAGCACGAGCGTCCTATCTCCCACGGGGAGGAGCGCATAGTCCGCAATGATGGGAAATTCCAGAACGAGGGTATCCACGTCCGAATCGCAGTTGCCGCGCACGCAGAGGATGTGCTCCTTCATGGAATTGAGGATCTCCGCCGTTTTCAGCGTGGAGTAGTCGCGCGGCAGGGGATTGCGCGCGCCGTGGTACAGCAGATCGCCCAATAAAACGAGCTTCTGCGCGCCCTCGGCAAGGTAACGCTCTTTGAGCAGACTGCAATAATATGCCGAGCCGTGAATATCCGATGCGATGACGTATTTCATGTTTCAGACTCCAATTCTTTGATGATCTCTTTTATTTTCTGAATGACGCCCTTGTTCTCGTTGGAGGGGATCGTTCTCCCGATGAGCTTTTTCAGGGGCGGATAGGCGTTTTCGGGTACGTAGGCGTAGCCGCATTCGCCCAGCATTTCAAAGTCGTTCATATGATCGCCGAACGCGACGCATTCCTCTTTTTCAAGCCCGAACGCCTTGCGGATAAAGCGTATCGCCTCGCCCTTGTTCGCCCCGGGGGCGGAAATATCGCACCAATCGAATCCCGAAAGAATGGTGCGCAGGTTGGGCAGCCGCTGCGGAAGAACTTTGATGCAGTTCTCCGCCGCCGCGATCTCGTCGTAAACGGCGATCTTGCAGATGTCCTCCATGCCGATCACGTCGTCGAGCGAGGGAACTTTCTTGCAGTTGGTGTACGAGAGCATGGCGTACTGAAAGAAGGGCATTTCCGTGTTCTCGATATACGCGTAATCGGCGCCGCACAGCATGGGGTAGAGGTGCGGAAGCGCGCGGATCTCGTCCAGTGCGTTTTTTAAGTAAATATCGCGGATAGGGTGGCAGTGCAGCGTCTTGCCGCGGTATTTGATGAGCGCGCCGTTCTCGCAGATGAACACGACGTCGTTCGCGACGGGCGCGAACAGTTTTTTCAGGTTTGCATACTGCCTGCCGCTCGCGGGGGCGAACAGCACGCCAAGCTCTTTGAGTTTTCCGATCAAGGGGAAGATCTCTTCGGGGAGCCTGCGCTCGCTGTCCAGAAGCGTTCCGTCCAGATCGGTGGCGATGAATCTGATCATAGAGTACCCTGATAGTTTTTTGCGTTAGTTTCCGCGCCCTTCGGGGCGCGCCGTCATACAAGGGAATAAAAGGGGAGCACGAGCGCCGCTTTCAGCCGCTCCCATGCGGTCGCCTCCGGCAGCGGAACGCACTGTTCCCACGTCGAAAGAAAGTCGCGCTCCAAGGCGGCGGCAAGCGCGGCGCTCTGCACGAGCGCGCCGCATTCCGCCTGCGCGTACAGGCTGCGGCAGTCGAGGTTCCACGAGCCGACGAGCGAATACAGCCCGTCGCAGACCGCGCTCTTCGCGTGGAGAAATCCCGCGCGGTAGGCGCGTACCTGCACGCCGCCGCGTTCGAGAATGCGCGCGCAGCGTTTGCTCAGAAGGTACACCGCCTTTTTATCGGGAACGAAGGGAATGGCAACGCGCACGTCCGTGCCGCCCGCCGCCGCACGCATCAGGGCGCGCATGGTCGCGCCGTCGGGCGCGAGGTAGGGCGTGTTGAAATAGAGCGTTTTCTCCGCGCGTCCGCACAGTTCGTGCAGAATGCGCGCGCCCGCCCGCGGAATGCGCCCTTCGGCGTCGTCCGAAAGCGCGATCGCGGGCATGGTATGGGCGGAATGCGCCGCGGAGCATATGTTCTCGGGCGCAGAAGAGGCGTTTTCCCCGCCCCATGTCCGAAGGAACATCTGTCTGAAATCGCATACGACGCCGCCCGATAAGCGCAGCGCGCTGTCTTTCCAATGCCCGAAACGGAGCTTTTCGCCCACGTACTCGTCGGCAAGGTTGATGCCGCCCACGTATGCGATATGCCCGTCGATGACGGCGAGTTTTCGGTGATCGCGCCGCGCGGCGGAAGCGCACGGGGCGAGAACGCGGAAGGGCTTTGCCGCGATCTTCGCCTTTTTCATCTCCCGCACGAAGCGGGAGGGGAGGGAGAGCGCGCAGCCGAACGCGTCGAATAAAAGTTTTACGCGCACGCCGCGCTCTGCCCGTTCGCGTAAAATGCGGAAGATTTCGTCCCACAGAACGCCTTCCGCCACGATGTAATATTCGAGAAAAATTTCCCGCCGCGCCGCCGCAAGGTCGGCAAGAAAGGGGGCGCGCCACTCGGCTCCCGTCGGAAAGTACTCCGCGCTCTCCGCGCCCGATACGCCGCGCCCCGCAAGGCGCGCAAAGCGGGAGAGGGGTTCTTCTCCGTTTTCCTGCAGCGGTTCTTCCCCGTCGCCGCGGAGCGGGCGGAAGAAAAAACAAAACGCCGCGCCTGCAACGGGCAGGGCGATGGCGAGCGTCATGCGCGCCGTCTTGCTCTCGGGAAGGGCGTCCTGCGCGCACACGCGGAACGCCGCGGCAAGCGCAAACGTCCGCTCGGCGAGGATCAGGGGCGGCAGAAGGCGGGGCACGGTCAGAAAGAGCGCGATGCCCGCGCCGAAAAAAAGCAGGGCGAGCGCTCCTAAAAGGAGCAGCCTTGCGCCCGCAAATCTACGGAAAAGTCGCATTATGTAGCTCAGATGAGCGTGACGACGTTGATCTCCTTAAAGTCGCGGTCGGGCGAAACGAAGTAGTTTTCTAAAAGCGCCTGCGCGTCCTCGGGTTTTACGGTGCGGAAGTTGAAACAGGAGAGGTCCACCGCGCCGCTCACCATCAGGTTGACGGACGCTTCGAGGTTTTCCGACCGCCCCGAAACGCAGAACACCGAGAGCTGTTTGCGGAACGCCGCCGCAAAATTCACGTCGAAGTCCTCGCGGGAGCCGCACAGCACCACGTTCGCGCCGTGCGCGCAGACGGAGAAGGGGAGCGCGGGATCGTTCCTGCGTGCGGAGGTCACGTAGACCGCGCCGCTCACGAGCCTGCCGCCCGTCACGGAAGCGATATTGTCGAGCAGGTGCTCGTCCGCCTCCATCGTGTAGTATACCCCGCACGTGCGGGCAAATTCCAGCCGCGCGCGGTCGGTATCGATGAGAATGGGCGCAGCCTGCTGGTAGATGAGGAGCTGGCACAGGAGAATGCCCAGCACGTTCGCGCCGACGACGGCGACGTGCTGCCCCTTGCGCACGCCGAGTTTATCCGCTGCAGCCTTCGCGATGGAGACGTGGTGCAAAAGCAGCGCGCTCTCGTCGCTCACGGATTCGGGGAGGGGCGTGAAATCGCGGGGATCGAGGTACAGCAGATCGCGCATATATCCGTCCGCCGTGCGTCCGCAGAGCAGTTCGTCGCTCTCGGAAAAGTCCTTTTTCGCAGTCCCCGTATCGGGCGCGGGCAGAACGGCGTGCAGAAGCACGCGCGTGCCCTTGGGCAGGAAATTGACCGCGCTTCCCTCCGCGACGAGTCCCACGGCGTAACGCCCGGGAACGAGCGGGTATTTGCAGTTTGCCGTGCCGCCGAAGAGCGAGGCGTCCGTCCCGTTGAGCATGAGCTTGGTCACGCGGATGCGGACCTTGCCCTCTTCGGGGGCGGGGTTTTCCTCCTCGCAGCGGACGAGTTTTTTCGCGGCGGCAAATTTCCACACGTTCATGCGGTAATCCTCCCAACAGGCAATTTCAGCCAAGTTTAATCGTATTATACTCCGGAAGGGAGTATTTTGCAAGCGTTTCGCGCATATTTCCCCCGAACGCAGGCTCCCGCGCGCCCCTCGCAAATTTTTTCGGGGGCGGCGGAAGTTTTTTTCTTTTGGCGCAAAATCAGTTGACGAACGGCGGCAAAACGGGTATAATAGCAAGGAATTTCCTAAGAAACAAGCGAGGTGAGAAAGTCATGAAGCCCGAAATTCATCCCAATTACCACGAGGTGACGGTCGTCTGCGCTTGCGGCGAGACGTTCAAGACGGGTACCACGAAAGACGTGGAAGTCATGAAGGTGGATATTTGCAGCAAGTGTCACCCCTTCTTTACGGGTCGTCAGAAGCTCGTCGATACCGGCGGCCGCGTTGACAAGTTCAAGAAGAGATACGGCATTTAACGAACTGCATAGCAGCCTCACGAAGCGGGGGGCTGTTTTGCTATACGCGGGCGTATGCGCGCGTCAGTTCTGCGCGGTGCGCGCAGCGATACGGTGATCGGCATTTTATGAGAAAGAAGACACAGCGCACATATATCGGCGGGCAAGCCGTCATTCAGGGCGTCATGATGCGCGGCAAGCGCGGCATGGCGACCGTTGTGCGTGACGACAACGGCGATTTGCAGACGGAGGCGAAGCGCATCCGCGCGCCCAAAAAGAAGCGCAGGTGGACGCGCTTTCCTTTCGTGCGCGGCGTGGTGAGTTTCGTCATGTCCCTCGTGCTCGGCATGAAGTCTCTTCTGCGCAGCTCGGAAGTCGCCATCGTCGAGGACGAAGAGCCCTCCAAACTCACCAAATGGATGGCGGAGCATTGGAAGATCTCGCTGGGCGAGATCGTCACCACCGCCGCGACCGTGCTCGGCGTTCTCATCGCCGTCGCGCTCTTTCTCTTTTTGCCCAATTACTTTACCGCGCTCATTTCCGACGCCGTTGCCGCCATTCACACGGGCAGCGTCTGGTACTACCTCATCGAGGGCGGATTCCGTTTCGTCATCTTCATCGGCTACATTCTGTTCACGCTCCTTTTTAAATCGATGCGCGAAACGTACGAATACCACGGCGCGGAACATAAGACGATCAACTGCTACGAATACGGCGACGAGCTCACCGTGGAGAACGTGAAAAAGGCTTCCCGCCTGCACGACAGATGCGGCACGACGTTTATTTTCATCGTGCTCGTCATCTCCATTTTCGTGTTCGCGCTCGCGGGCTGGGCGCTCTCTTTAACGGGGCTTACGGGCATCAACGCCGTCGATTTCCTCATCAATTTCATTGTAAAACTTGCGCTTCTGCCCGTCGTTGCGGGCATTTCGTACGAGCTTTTAAAACTCTTCGCGCTCACCGATTCCGTGCTCGTGCTGCCCTTCAAAGCGCCCGGGTATCTGTTGCAGATGCTCACCACGCGCGAACCGGACGAAAGGCAGATCGAGTGCGCCATTCTCGCCTTCCGAAAGGCGAAAGAGATGGACGACGACCCGAACGCCCCCGAAAAGACGTTCGCCACCGAGACCAAACTTTCCCGTCTGCTCGCCATGATGAAGGAGGGGTTTGCCGAGAAGGATATCGACGCGTCGGACGCGGAGTGGATCGTCAGTCTGAACCTGAATATCCCGCGCGACAGGCTCTCCGAGGAGCGCGTCGTCTCGCGCAAGGAGTGCGCGGGCATTCTGCAAATTTACGAAGAACGCCTCACGGGCAGACCGCTCTGGTACATCTACGGAGACGCCGATTTTTACGGATACACCATCAAGGTGGATGAACGGGTGCTCATTCCCCGTCCCGAAACCGAACTTCTCGTCCGTCAGGCGGTCGCGTCGCTGAAAAACGGCGACAGCGTGCTCGATCTCTGCACGGGCAGCGGGGCGATCGCCATCGCCATCGCGTGCGAGGCTGCGAAAGATAAAGAAGTCACGGTGCTCGGCACCGATATTTCGGAGGACGCGCTCGCTCTTGCGCGCGAAAACGCGCGCCTGAACAAGGCGAGCGTCACCTTCCAGCAGGCGGATCTGTTCAACGGCGTGCGCGGCAGGTTCAACCTCATCACCGCCAACCCGCCCTATGTGCGGAGCGCGGAAATGGCGACGCTGCCCAAGGACGTGCGCGACTTCGAGCCCCGTCTCGCGCTGGACGGCGGGGTGGACGGACTCGACTTCTACCGCCGCATCGCCGAAAAGATCGGGCGGTATATCGTCCGCGGCGGAATGTGCATTCTCGAATGCGGCGAAGGGCAGGCGCAGGAGATCATCCGCATCTTCCGCACCGTCGCCCGCTGCGATTTTGCGATGGTCGTCCGCGACTTTGCGGGCGTCGAACGCATCGTCAAGATCGGGTTTTAAAGATGTTTGCCAAGTTACAGCGCGTCGCGGCGCGGTACGACGAACTCGGAGAACTGCTCTCCTCGCCCGAAACGCTTGCGGACATGGAGCGTTGGACGCGCCTTTCGCGCGAACGGGCGGAATTGGAACCCGTCGCTCAGGCGTACCGCGCGTACGAGAGAAAGCGGGCGGAGATGGACGCCGCGCTCGCCGAGGCGCAGCGGGAAACGGGGGAGATGAAGGAACTCCTCGAAGAGGAGGCGCGCTCCCTCAGAGAAGAGCTTGCGTCCAAGGAGCGGGAATTGAAGATCCTACTCCTTCCCAAAGATAAAAACGACGAACGCGGCTGCACGCTGGAAATCCGTGCGGGCGCGGGCGGAGAGGAGGCGGCGCTGTTTGCGTACGAACTCTACCGCATGTACATGGCGTACTGCGAACGCCGCCGTTTCCGCTGGGAGGTCGTAGACCTCAACGAGACGGAGCTGGGCGGCATGAAGGAAGCCATCGTCAACATCGAAGGGCGCGGCGCGTACGCCCGTCTCAAATACGAGAGCGGCGTTCACCGCGTTCAGCGCGTTCCCGAAACGGAATCGCAGGGGCGTATCCACACTTCCACCGTCACCGTCGCGGTGCTTCCCGAGGCGGAAGAAGTGGAGGTGCAGATCGATGAAAAGGATATCCGCGTCGATCTGTTCCGTTCGTCGGGCGCGGGCGGGCAGAAGGTCAACAAGACGGAGACCGCCATCCGGCTCACGCATTTCCCGACGGGCATCGTCGTCACCTGTCAGGACGAGCGCAGTCAGCTCAAAAACAAAGAGAAGGCGTACCGCGTCCTCAAAAACAGGCTGTACGATTACTACAACGGCGCGGCGGCGTCCAAGGAGGCGGCTTCCCGCAGGAGTCTCGTCGGCACGGGCGACAGGAGCGAACGCATCCGCACCTACAACTTTCCGCAGAGCCGCATCACCGATCACAGGATCGGACTGAGCCTGCATTCGATGGAATCCTTCCTCGCGGGCGATCTGGACGAGATGATCGACGCGCTCGCCCGTGCGGATACGGAGCGCAGGCTTGCGGCAAGCGCGGAAGAATAAAGAAAAACTTTTTTGAAAGAGGTATAAACGTATGAAAGAACGGCTGGCAAAGAGGATTCAGACCATTTCTCCTTCGCAGACGCTGGCGATCAGCGCAAAGGCGAAGGCAATGAAGGCTGCCGGCGAGAGCGTCGTCAATTTCGGCGTCGGCGAACCCGATTTCCCCACGCCCGCGCACATCGTCGAAGCGGGCATCGAGGCGCTTCAAAAGGGGAAAACGAAGTACACGCCCTCTTCGGGACTGCCCGAACTGCGCCGCGCGATCTGCGAAAAATTCGAGCGCGACAACGGACTTGAATACGAACCCTCGCAGATCATCGTCTCCAACGGCGCGAAGCACTCCATTTTCAATGCGTGCTACGCGCTCATCGACGAAGGGGACGAGGTCATCATTCCCGCGCCCTATTGGCTCACCTATCCCGAAGTCGTCAAAACGCTGGGCGGCGTTCCCGTCTATGTGGAAGCGAGCAAAAAGAACGGGCTGAAAATCACGCCCGAACAGCTTGAAGCGGCGATCACGCCCAAAACCAAGCTCCTCATCTTCAATTCTCCCTGCAACCCCACGGGCGCAGTGTATTCGGAAGAGGAAGTCCGCGCGCTCGCAGCCGTCTGCGAAAAGCATAACATTTTCGTTATTTCCGACGAGATCTATGAAAAACTTGTCTACGACGGAGCGAAACCCTTCTCGTTCGCGAAGGTCTCCGAGAAGATGAAAGACCTCACCGTCACCGTCAACGGCGTATCCAAGACGTACGCCATGACGGGCTGGCGTATCGGCTATCTCGCCGCGCCCAAGGATATTGCGAAGGCGATCGACTCCTTCCAGAGCCACGCTACGTCCAACGCCTGCTCCGTCGCGCAGTACGCGACGATCAAGGCGCTCAATTCCCCCGAGGCGGCGGTGGAGGAGATGGTCGCCCGCTTTGCGAGCCGCCGCGCCGCCATGATCGCGCGCATCGCCGAGATGAAGGACGTCTACTGCGTCGTTCCCGAGGGCGCGTTCTACGCCATGCTGGTCGTGGAAGGGCTGTACGGCAAGAAGTTCGGCGGACGCGTCATTGAGAACTGTATCGACTTCGCAGACGTACTGCTCGACGCGGCAAAAGTCGCCGTCGTACCCGGTACGCCCTTCGGCGCGCCCGATTGCGTGCGTATCTCCTATTCGCTCTCGATGGAGGATATGCTCGAAGGACTCAACCGCATCGACGCGTTCGTGCAGAGCCTCGAATAAAAATTTTTAGGGGAATTTTCCGAAATCCCCTTGAAATATACGCAAAAACTTGGTAGAATAGGGTTAATAAAACATCGCCTTCGGGCGACTGAGGAGGATCAAATGGTTAAAGTCATCTGCGGCCCCAAGGGCAGCGGCAAGACGAAGCGCATCATCGATGCGGCAAACGCGGCGGTCGAGGTCGCAAAGGGCAATCTGATTTTCATCACCGATACCAAACGGTATATGTACGATTTGCGGCGCGAGATCCGCTTTGTGGATTCGAGCGACTATTCCATTGCGGGCGAGGACGCGCTCTGCGGCTTCATCAAGGGCGTCATTGCCGGCGGATACGATAACGAGTACGTCTATGTGGACGGCATCGCGCGCATCGCGGGCAAGGCGATCAAGGATATGGCGCAGTTCTTCTACATGATGGAGAAAGTCGCGGAAATGCGCGACCTCAAACTGTACATCACGTGCAGCTGCGCGGAAGAGGAACTTCCCGACTTCGCGAAGAAGTATCTGTAATCGTACGAAACAACGCTCAATCGCCGTCCCTTGTTCAAGGGACGGTTTGAGCGTTTTCATAAAACGTTTTTAAATCGGGCGCGCACGCGCCGAAACGAGGAGAAATATGGTTTTTATCAGCACAAGAGGAGAAGAGAAGGTCACGGGCGCGCAGGCGATCGTGCAGGGCATCGCAAAGGACGGCGGCTTGTTCGTCCCCGAAAAGTTCCCCGCGGTCACGCCGTCGGAGCTGGAATCCATGCTGGGCATGGACTACCCCGAGCGCGCGGCGTTCGTATTGCACAAGTATCTCGACGAGTACGATCACGAGGAGCTCCTCGCGGCGCTGAAAAAGGCGTATTCCCAATTCGAGGACGGCGACGCCGCGCCCCTCGTCCGCGTAGAGAACGGCATGTATATGCTCGAACTCTTCCACGGACCCACCTGCGCGTTCAAGGATATGGCGCTCACCGTGCTGCCTTACCTGCTGCGTAAGGGGTGCGATCTGTGCGGGATCAGGGAGAACGTGCTCATCCTCGTCGCCACCAGCGGCGACACGGGCAAAGCCGCGCTCGAAGGGTTCAAAGACGCGCCCGGCATCAAGATCATGGTGTTCTATCCCGACGACGGCGTTTCCAAAATGCAGAAACTGCAAATGTGTACGCAGGAAGGGGAGAACGTCAACGTCGTCGCCGTGCGCGGCAATTTCGACGACTGTCAGACGGGTGTGAAAAAGATCTTCGGCTCGGAGGAGTGCAAGGCGAAACTCAAAGAGAAGAACTACCTGCTTTCCTCGGCGAACTCCATCAACTTCGGTCGGCTCGCGCCGCAGATCGCCTACTATTTCTCGGCGTACTGCGACCTCGTCACGTCCGAACAGATCAAAATGGGGGATAAGGTCAACTTCACCGTTCCCACGGGGAACTTCGGCAATATCCTCGCGGCGTACTACGCAAAGCGCATGGGCTTGCCCGTGGGTACGCTCGTGTGCGCCTCCAACAAAAACAACGTCCTTACCGACTTCTGGGCGAAAGGCACGTACGACAGCAAACGCCCGTTCTATAAAACGATGTCGCCCTCCATGGATATTCTGGTATCCTCCAACCTCGAACGGCTCATCTTCGAGCTTTCGGGCAGAGACGCGGCGCTCACCAAGGAGCGTATGCAGCAGCTCTCCGCAACGGGCAGATACTCCATCCGCGCGGAGGAGCTGAAAGCGTACAAAAAGGAATTTTTCGCGGGCTGCACCAACGAAGCCGAAACGGTGGACTGCATGTACGAGTTCTTCGACGAATACGGCTATCCCATGGACACGCACACGGGCGTTGCCATGAGCGTGGCGCAGCGGTACGAAGAGATGATCGAAAAAGACCCGTCCGCCGAAAAACACCCCATGGTCGTCGTCTCCACGGCAAGCCCGTACAAATTCCCGCAGGACGTTCTGTACGCGCTGACGGGCAACGACGTGAAAGACAGCTTCAAGGGCATCAAGCGCATCAACCTGCTCACTGCAATGAAGGTTCCGGAATCGCTCAAAGCCATCCGTTATAAACCCGTCCGTTTCAAGCAGGTAACTTCGCCCGAAAAGATGTTCGACGAAGTCATGAAATTCGTATAACAACAAAAAATCCCGAGCAACGCCTCGGGATTTTTTGTTTCAGTTCAGACAAAGGATATAATTTGCGTCCGCGTCCAAAATTTTGCAGAGGT
>ERZ1090866.851-NODE-854-length-10794-cov-6.935655_pt1 | contig 10794 bp, 23 predicted proteins | sample MGYA00478477_ERZ1090866 | MGnify/ENA primary metagenome ERZ1090866 (study PRJEB33644, sample SAMEA5815737) | chicken gut metagenome | biome: Chicken; feature: Gastrointestinal Tract; material: Caecum | place: Ireland | collected 2019-01-01 | study: A study of the... | reverse complement strand
GCCTTGATTAAGCTGAGAAAGAGCAGAATTTAACTCTGTTTTATTTAAGTAAATTATTTCTTTATAGTCTTTACTCATTTCTTACTTCCTTATAAATCATAACTAACTTTAATAACTTTACCTAAGATACGACCAGGATTCTCCTCATTGAGAAGAATAGGGTCGTATTTTTTGTTTTCCGGCATCAGCATTACTTGGTTGCCAACGTGTTTAATACGCTTTAAAGTGGCTTCTGTGTTGTCGTCAACTAAGACTGCAGCTATTTCATCGTCTTCAACGGTAGGTTGCTCACGAACAACAACAGTGGCTCCGTTCGGAATTTTAGGTTCCATAGAATCGCCTTGGCATCTTAAAACAAAAAGGGTACCATCTGGTTTCTCGGTAAATAGTTCAGTAGTATAGCCCTCAATGTTTTGTTCCGCCAGGATAGGCGTGCCACACGCAATTGTGCCAATGATAGGGATGTGAACTGCGTGCATCCCTGATTGAGAGAGTGACTTCATGTTTGTAGGTTGTTTATTGACTTTAAGAATATCAGGTGATTCAACATTAAATAATTTAGCCATTTTTTCAATATAGCCCATTCTAGGTATTCTTGTCCCACGCTCCCAGTTATAAACTGCCTGTTCAGATACATTTAATTTATCTGCTAATTGAGCTTGAGTTAAAGAATTTTTTGATCTATAAAATTTTATATTTTCAGATATAGCACTCATTTTCTCACCTCTTTGTTATTAGTATAACAGTTTTGTTAGAGAAAATAACATAAAGTTAGGAAAAATGCTATGCTTTTATTGACCATAACAAAATGTTAGGGTAATATATAAGACGTAAGGAGGTGGTAAATAAATGAGTAGCAATACAAAAATCACTTTAAAAGCTGCTAGAGTTAATGCAGGATTAAGTCAAAATGAAGCTGCTAAAAGCTTAAGCTCATACTTTGGTATGCCTATTTCTAGGCAAAGAGTGGCCTCTTTTGAAAGTAATCCTGATAAAGTACCGCCTGCTTGGGCAGAAGGATTCTCAAAGATTTATAACATTTCTTTGGGTGATATTTCTTTTACCCACAATTAAACGTTATGTTAGGTTTAATGAGGAGGCGGCAAAATGAAGATCACGCTTGAAGGCTCACCAAAGGAGCCGAAGGAATTTCTTAGCCCGAATGTGGATGCGAGAAAGTTGTGGAAACAAATAAAGACATCAGCATTACAGCCGATGTCTGAAAAACAATATTCAAAATGGATTAAAAGTTTTGCTTTTTCGTCCACTTCAAAATCTCGGGATAAAGAGATGCATAAGCATCTAAAACATGAGGCTTAGCATGAATTTTGACACCATAAGCTTCTAAATCATCCCAGTGATTTTGAAGGATTAAGAGTGTCAAATCATGTGCTCTTTGTTAATGAGTCATAATCCATAAAGTTCACCTCCTTTAAAAAGGATCTAATTTAATTTTACCAGCTCCTGGAGGTCAACTTTCATATATGGAAAAAAAGTTGAGAAAGTAGGTGAAAAAATATGTCCGATGAAGAGTTATTAGACAAAATGAAGAAATATATCGGCCGCAAATTGGATCAGGACAGTGATCCTAATGCAATGAAAGCTATCATTTCCGAATACATGCACATGAAAGGCGATGATTACAGATGATGGCCAACGGCTGGAAAACACCAAAACAAATCCAAGAAGATTATGGTCTGGCAGATAAAACGTGGTCTACTTGGAGAAAGAAATGTGAAGCATCCCCTTATCGGGATGCAATTGTAAGAGTGTCGACAAGATCGACATTCATTATTGAACCACTTTGGCAGAAGTTCTTGATCTGGCAGTCAAAGAACTTTGAAGAAAAAAACTTGGATCCGCATTTACGTGATCTGAAAGTATTAAAGGAGAACTGAACTATGACAAAAATGAAAACGGTAATTGAAGTAGGTATTGTAATTGGCTATGCCGCGTTGTTCGCTTTAGCGATCATTGGTTTGTACTGTAACCCTGACGTTTTATCAGTTGGAATGTAGGAGGCTGCAGCATGTCAAACGAAACATTTAATAATCTGTTGAAGAATAGCAATGCTTTATTTGATCGCAACAATGAGATTTGGCCAAAAGAAACACTTTTGACCAAAATACAAAAAAGCGTGTTGCCTGAAATCAGGTAACACGCACATCAAAAAGAATCTATCAAGATTATATCACAAAAGGAATCTTATTTAAGAGGTAACACCATGCCAAAATTAAAAAGAGTATATGACAAGAGTTACATGGTTATTAGTAATCATGTTTTTGAAGATCCCAATTTAACACTGAAGGCGAAAGGTTTATTCGGCTACTTATGGTCGAGACCTGATGACTGGAACTTCTTTATCACCGAATTAGTTAGACACTTTAAGGGTGGTCGAGATCAGGCAATGAGTGCTTTAGATGAGCTTGAAAAAGCGGGCTATTTATTAAGAAGTCGGGTTCGTAATGAACTTGGCCAACTTACTAATAAAAGTACCTGGTTGCTATCTGACACACCTAAAAAGACTTGGATCGAGCAGAAGAAAAAGTCTTCAGCAAAGAAAAAGAAAGTCGTTAAAAAGCAGGTTCAAAGATCTACTCCAAATAAATCTGTGGATAAGTCTACTAAGCCTAAGTCGGATTTTCCTACACAGGCTTTTCCAACGTTGGATAATCCGACACTACTAAATACTAATCTAACTAAATACTTATCTAACAAAGTACTTAATTATTCTCTCTCTAAATCTCCCTCAAAAATAAAGCTTGTGGATAAAACTCCAATTCAAGATTACGAGAGAGAGGAAAAATTAAATCAAATAATTTTTTATCTAAATCAAAAACGAGCTGAATGGCACGTCAAGATAACACCAATTAGTGAGCGTGAACGTAATCAACTTAGAATTGCTATTGGATCACATAGCTTTGAAGAAATTAAGCCACTAGTTGAGACAGCAGTAGTTAATGCTACCAGCTATCCTGTAGGCTACTTAATTTCGATGATTAAGAATTTACCAGATGCAAATGTTTTTAACGCTGCAGAGTAGCAAAGGAGTAACACATGATTATGACAAAAACAGATTTAGATCAAGAAATTACAACAACTGGCAGAAAGATTTTAATTTTCTTGCCTGCTGGAATTACAACTACACCGGCTTGGCTATTTGCTAAGTTTACGACATCATCCCTAGCAAAGCACGGGATCAGAAGAGTTAGTCCTGGTCTTAGAACCTTTAATCCGGACGGTCAAGTAAAACGTGGCCAAGTTGAATATGTTATTAAGCAAGACAAAAGCGACAGCGTTAAGAGAATCAATGCTGACACGCCAATTAGTTATCAAGGATTTGGTAGATGGTCATAAATGGGCAAGAAACGGCATATTAAGTTTTGGAAGTACTTTAATGAGTGGGTTGAAACTTATAAAGTCGGCCAAGTTCGAGATGTCACGCTAGATAAGTACTGGCTAGTTGGAAAGAAGATAAAAGAATTAGCTCCTGATCTTGATTTAGGTAACATAACTAGAATGGATGTTCAACATTTAGTAAATCGCTATGGTGAGACTCATGAGTTGCCAACGGTTCGAGATTTCTTGCATCACATTGAGGCACCTTTGAGGGATGCGGTTTATGAAGGCTGGATTCCTAAAGACCCGACTTACAAGGTTCGCCCAACTTCTAAGAAAAAGCACAAGGTTACTAGAGCTAAATGGCTTGAAATGGATCAAGCTCAAAAATTAGAAAAGATACTAAAAAACAGTGATGAAGTCAGTGCAACGATGTTTGACTTTGATTTGAGGACTGGTTTGAGATTTGCAGAATTGTTAGGCCTAACTCCTAAAGATGTAGATCTTAGGAATTTAACAATTTATGTCAATAAAACTTGGGATTATAAAAAAAATAATGATTTTGCCCCATGTAAGAACAAATACTCAAATCGAGTATTAAAGATTGATTGGCAAGCGATGACAGAATTGCAAAGAGTAATGTCTGGCTGTCCACCCGATGAACCAATTTTTGTAAAAGCGCTTAGTAATGAAGTAGCTAATAGCGATGACTTTAGAACTAAAATTCCAGAAGGTCAGAGGTATTGCAATATTTATAATTCAACCTTGAATCAGCGATTAGCATCTTTTTGTAAGCAAGCAGAGGTTCCAAGAATCAGCATTCATAGTTTGAGGCATACTCATGCTTCGTTACTGATATCGGCTGGTGTATCTATTCAATCTGTGGCCAAGAGGTTAGGACATGGAAATACGGAGACAACACAGCGAACTTATATCCATTTGTTGGATGAGTTGGCCATGAAAGACGATAACAAGATGCTGACAGTTTTAACTAGTTTAGGAGCGTAGAAATGCTTTTTGATGTAAAAACAGTTAACAAATTACTGGGTATCGATGAATCATATAAGGCACCTGAAAAAATGCTGCAGTTAATGCTTGACGACCAAAAGAGAGTTGAAATATTTAAAAAGTTTTTAGAGATATCCACTAACATGCAATTTGATTGGTTCCATGAATACTTTGAAGATGAGCAAGCAGAACGTAAAACAAAAAAACAAGATTTTACGCCTCAAGGAATTGCAGATTTAATGTCAGCTATTGTTGGCAAGAATCCTAGTGGGACTTATTACGAGCCTGCAGCAGGTACCGGAGGAATTCTAATTACTAGATGGTATCAAGACCGTTTAAGAGATCCAGTGCATTTAACTAAGGTTGATAAAAAGATATTAGATCATAGTCCTGGTATTTCGCTCTTTACTTATGATCCGAGAAATTACTTCTATCAAGTAGAAGAGATGAGTGACAGAGCCATTCCATTTCTACTTTTTAATATGGCAATTAGGGGAATGAATGGTGTAGCAATTCAATGTGATTCATTATCTCGAAAAACTAAAGAAGCCTATTTTATTAGGAATGATAGCGATAATTGGTTAGGTTTTAGTGAAGTTATTAAGTTACCACATACTAAAGCAGTTCAGGAAGAATTAAACATTAGTCACTGGGTAACAGAATTTAAACAATAAATTGGAGTTTAAAAATGGCAAGTAATCGACTTGAAGATTTAAATAATATGCTTTTTAACCAACTTGTTAGGTTAGATAAAGATGATATTAGTGATGAAGAAATGAGCAAAGAGATTAATCGTAGCAAAGCAATGAATGGTATAGCTCATACGATTGTAGATAATGCACGAGTTGTATTAGATGCGGCTAAGTTCATGGATAACCGTGAAGATGCTAATTCTAAATTACCTCATATGATTGGAGTTGATGCACCTGATGACAATAAGAAGGTCTGATGGCACCTTTGTTAAAGGCAGCATCCCTTGGAATAAGGGGTTACATATTGATTTAAGTAATGGCAAAGGTCAGTTTAAAAAAGGAACTATTCCGCCTCAGCATCATGAAGTTGGATATATTGCACATCATAAAGATGGCTATTCCTTTATCAAAGTAGCCGAACCCAAAAAATGGCAATTATATCAAAGGTATGTATGGGAAAAAGCTCATCGTACCAAGTTATCTAAAGATCAAATTGTTATTTTCTTAGATGGCAATAAAGAAAATTTTGACCCAGATAATTTAGCAGTGGTTACTCGAAAAGAATTAATGATATTAAATCATGAAAAAATGCTGACTGCAGATAAAGATTTATCTAAAACGGGAGTTTTAGTAGCAAAGCTAAAGATGAAAATTAAGGAGAAAGAAAATGGCTAAAAAGATTGTATGGCATGGAACATTTAAGAATTTTAAAGCAGATGCTAAGGGTAATGTGACTCTTGCTTTTCAGGAACAGGTAACAATATCAATTGGCAATGGCTGAATGAGTTTCGTCAAAATGGTTCTGTTCAATTAGTTATTACTAGTGATCAAACAGAACTAGATTTAGATGATAATTCTGATGATTCAAAGCAAGTGGAATTATTTGATGAAAAAGGGGAGCCTAAGAATGAATCAAAGTGATTTTGTTAGATTAATCGGTCTCTACAGGGATGCCCATGTTAGCTTTTCTTATGGTCGTGTAAAAAACACTTTGCAGTTGATTACTATCAGTTTTGAAGATGAGTGTGATGAAAATTACTGTGAAATCATAGCAGACTGGCACACTCGGAGCACAACAATTTTGCGTTCTTCAGCATTAGAGCCTGATGAGTTGCTGCAGGTTTCTTACGTTATGAAATTGTTAGTCGACTTTTTATATAAAGGAGTAGTTGATGATGGATCAAAAGAAATGGAATAATCGAACTCCTTTTACACCAGGTAAATCTTATATACCTGCAAAGTTGTTTGCAAAGTATTCTGCAGCAGATTTATTAAAGTATGGTTTACGCAAATGGCCTGATGGAACTGCAGTTGAACTTAATGCTGGAATTTACAGTCATGCGAGACTGCTAGTTCCGATGAAGCAGAAGATAACTTTTCAAGGTCCTAATTGGTATGTAAATGTGGAGGATATGGGGTATAGCCATGAAGATTAATAGTATTAAAGTCAAGTTAAATAAAAAGCGGCTCGACACGATTAGGAAGGCGATGCGAGCTGTCGAACATGAAAATAAATCTGAGTTCTATGAAGCTTGTGATCAAATCGCCAAAGATACAGGAACTAGTAGAGAAGACGTTATTTTTCACATTTTATGTTCTACATATAAAAATGCAATTTCTATGTTAATGTCAAAAGGTTGGGTGAGTTAGGTGGCTGAAGAATTACTAAAGATCCAAGTTAAGAATGATCAGCAATTGGTATCCGCGCGTGATTTACATCGTGGACTTGGATTAACAACTAGATTTAGCAAATGGGTTGAGCAAAATTTTAAAGATTTTGAACTAGGTGAAGATTATACAAGCGTAACTGCAGTTACGGTAGTTGGAAATGGTGGTCATAAGCCAATTCAAGATTATGCCTTAACAATTGATATGGCCAAGCAGCTATGTTTAATGAGTCATACTACTAAAGGCAAAGAATATCGTAAATACCTAATTGAAATTGAAAGAAAGTGGAATGATCCACAAGAAATCGTTAGACGTGGTTATGCAATTCTACAGAATGAAAATACTCAATTAAAGATTGAAAATCATGAGATGAAACCTAAAGCCTTATTTGCAGATGCTGTTACGGCATCTAATCGAACTATCCTGATTAATGATCTTGCTAAAATCTTAAAGCAAAATGGTGTGCAAATTGGTGGCGTTCGTTTATATCGCTGGCTAAGAGAGCATGGTTACTTAATTAAGAGACGCGGATCAGATTATAACTCTCCAACGCAAAAATCCATGGAGCGTGGTTTATTTCGTGTTAAGGAGACTGTAATTACTCATTCAGATGGTCATACAACTATTACTAAAACTTCTAAGGTAACAGGAAAAGGCCAGATCTATTTTGTTAATAAGTTCTTGAATAGTGACAATCCTGATACGGCACGATTTAGGGAGGGAAAATGATGAAGATTAAGTATTACTTAGAGTCAGCATGGCATTGGTGGTGGTCCATTTGGAAATAATGCTTTGGATAGTTAATCACTTAGATGAAATTGTCTTTGGTGTGTGGACTGTGTTGCTAGCTATGAATATGTATTCTAATCATAAGAATGAAAAGTCTAATAAAGAGCTTTTAGATGAGATTCATAAAAGCAATAAGTTAAATAATCGGTTGCTTGATGAGGTTAAGAAATATGCTAAAACAACAGATAAAAAAGTGACAACTCAAGACAATATTCTATGGGAAAGCGTCATTATTTTAGCTAAAAGAATTCATGATTTGGAGGATAACTACTTTGTTAAGTAGGGAAGACCATTGGACAGTTCTTTGGAGTTATTTGAAGAAAAGGAATGAAGAAATGATTGATATATCAGTTGGAATCAAAGATTTAAAAGAAATTTGGCTTAAAGCATTTACACAAGAATTTTTAAAGAAGTTTGGTTGGAAATTTTATAGATTAGATACTCTACCAACACCATTGAATCCACATGTAGAATATCTTGCTACAGTTCAAACTAAGCATGGTGAATTGGTCGTTCATGATGGTAATTCAATTACATATCTAGGCCATAACTTGTGGGATGTACGTAAAGGATAATAATCATGAAGATTAATATTGATGATTTAGATATTTATCAAAAGACCTGGAACTACGGGATGCAGCAGATTGCTGAAAAGATTTTAGCAGAAGCATATAAAGCAGATCCAAAGGAAATTGTTATTACAAAGGCAGATTTTAATCATCTAGTTTTTGAAGGCTATAGCGTAATGGATTGGAATAAAAAGTTTATTTTGAACTTAAAGATTTCCTATGAATTAAAAAATAAAGGAGTAAATGAAAATGCCAGCCAAGCAAAAAGTTGAAAATGAAAAATCAAAAGAAGACAACCCAGTAGTTAAATCAATTGTTAGGATTAATTATCCAGAAGCCACATCAATTTATGAATACTATTCTGATATTGATGCAACTAATAAAAATGTGTTAAAGAAATTCAATGATGCAAGGAATGCAGATGCTTTAGTACAGTTTAATGCAGGTGCAAATGAAGATGGAGATGTTATTGTGTCAAAGGCATCCCAAGTTCCATATCTTATCCCTTGTGTAATTCCTGCGAGATTTATCCAATCAATTAGAGGTCTCAAAGATGAAAAGGCGTAAAGGACAATGGAATCATGTAATGTCATTGATTCGTAGAGTAGAAAATAAATATGGTTCCATTCGTGATACACCGGAAACAGATCCAACTTGGAAAGAGATTGCCAAGCTTTGTACCATAGGTTCTAATCCACATGGTTTAAAGGTATCGGCTAAAAAGCAAGCTGCGGTTTTGCAAAAAGTTAAGCAAGGATATACAAAAACTTATATCAGAGGTAACTGTCATATATGTGAAGCTAATATCGATAGAATTGTTGTAGCTGCAGGTGTGCAATTTATTCAGCCTTTTTCATATGTTTTGTATAAAGAAGGAAAAGGTACATATTTTTTGAGATCCAAGTTAAGAGATATACCTTTAATATTTGATCAGCGCCTTTCAAATATGCCAGCGATAAACAAATATATTAAAGAAAATCATTGGAATTTACGGTGCAAAAGAACTATTTGGAAGAATATTCCAATAGGTAGTTACTATATATCTCAGGATCATGAAAGGTTTATACATAAAAAAGATGATAACTATCTAAGTAACTAAGAAGGGAAATATGATTGTGGTGAACATAGATATCGATGAGAACAAAACTGCTGTTAAAGCTAGAGAGTTTTTAGAACAAGATTTACCTAAGTTAGCTAGTTTGGCTGATAGGGATGTAACATCTTTATCTTCACCACAATTAAGTTTTAGCTGCAGTCATGGCAGTGGATCAAATCAGCAGGATTTATTAATTAATCACTGGTCTGCTGATACAGCATTAGTAGCGATTCATGTTGCAGCACATCATATTCCTAATCAAAATCATGAGAGAGAAGTTTTTATTTATACTTACTTTAAACATTATTCAGAAGATCAAGTAAGTAAAAGATTAAGTATTTCAAGATCAACGGTTAATAGATATAAAAAGGCTAGTTTAGTTGAGTTTGCTAGAAGACTTGATGTACAAAAAAAGATGCCTCAGCATAATTGTGATTGGTTGGAGAGTTTAGTAGTTAAAAGCTGTGGATAACTTGACACATTTGTGACACATCGGTGAGACATTTGTGAGGCAAAGTTGACACATTTGTGAAGCACAACTGATACAGGTTCTGTTGTATATTGGTAGTGTCGAATGATTAGGAAGTAGTCATTCGATTTGGTGTACTAACTCTTAGATGAGATGTCAGTGGGGTTTTAATTCATTACTGAAATCCTCCTTTAAAAAATAATCAGCATTAAATTATAATGTTGATTATTCTCTTGAGGGTTTGGTCTAATTGGAAAAGACGTCAAACATTGCCTGAAGATGTAGGTTCGAATCCTGCAACTCTCTTACTATTTAATCCGAAGTTCTGAAGGTAAAATATGTCTGTTTAAATTGATAAGTCGAGGGTTAAATAGTTGCTACAGATTTAATATAAAAGGAAGTATGCTAGTCTCCAAAACTAGAAGTGTAAGTTCAAGTCCTACAGTCTGTGTTGGCGTAAGCCAGGATTAAGTGTTAAACGGTTAGAGTAATCATTAGTGATTACTCTTTTCTTTTACTTAAAAACAACAGTTGAAGGGATGCATATGCAACTAAAGAAATGTAGATATCCAACATGTAATCAGTTGATACCAATTGATCAGTCAAATCCTTTTTGTAAAAAGCACGGTAAAAATTGGCAGCACAAGCAATTCAAGTTTGTAAAAACGGATTACAAAAAGTACAACAAAATTCGTCGAGATCCGAAAGCAAATGCCTTCTATCATTCAGCGCCTTGGCGTCGTTTATCTGCTGATCTAAGACGGCAATCTATGTGGACTTGTAATTGCTGCGGTCGAACATATGATGGAAAATCATTCCTAGTAGTTGATCACATCATTCCATTTAAAGTTGAACCTAAATTAAAATTGGACCGCAAAAACCTTTGGGTTTTATGCAAAAAATGTCACTTTTGGAAAACAAAGCTGGAACAGCAAATTTATGGTGCATCCCTTATCGCTAATTTAGACACCAGCAAAGCTTGGCCACGCAAAAAAATTCAAAATTGGATTTTATCGCATGAGAAAGGCAAATAAGGCCCCCCGTGGTCCAATTCGAATGAGAGCACGCGCCAAGCCGTCAATTTTTTTCGAGCGAACAGTAATTAAACTCAAAATAAGTTTTTTTAGCAGATTTGAGCGTTTTTTCATTGGAAAGGGGTGATTT